>Ga0209367_1004971_pt1 | contig 18433 bp, 7 predicted proteins | sample WorMetLIZISLAND2_FD_187412 | JGI IMG/M metagenome (GOLD analysis project Ga0209367, IMG submission 187412) | Marine gutless worms symbiont microbial communities from Max Planck institute for Marine Microbiology, Germany - Olavius geniculatus... ... | reverse complement strand
TATATATATATATATATATAAAACACAGATTTCAACCGCCCGAGTTTTAGCCTCCTGTTCAAAGAGTCCTTTGTACGTAGGCGTCAAAATGTGGGTATTCATTCATTCACTTCATTCAGAACTCGTTGCTATTTTTATTGCACGTTGTGCACTCATTTTCGCAAGTGGTAGCACCGATGCTGTAGCGCGTCACGTGAGCATTGCTCAAATTACTTGTGGACTAGCTCGTCATCATCACGCACCACCATGCGCGATCAATCCTCACATATTCTCTATAAACAAGACGACCATGCGTTGCAATGTCGGTTGTAGAGGCCTGAAGACTATACCCATCAACATAGGCCTATTGGGCATGCGTTCTGCGTCTCGTCTCATTCTGCAATAGGCTTATATATGCTCAATTTTCTTTCGTGTAGCCTATGTTTTATACTGTAGAAATAAAAGAAGACTTTTCTTATAGAATTTTCACTTTTATCTGCTCGCAATCGTTATAGAAATAAATGGTTGATGACGATACTTTGTCGACGTTATACACGGTTTCGCAGAAAACTACAGTCCTACAGCGTGAAGTGCGTCAGTTCGGTATGTTATGACGCACGACACTAATTATGACACTAATTTGCACATCTGTCAGTTATAATTTATACACAGTCTTCTTGTTTTATGTGAATTGCGGGCTATACTGTAACAAATTATCTTTGTGTTCTCTCAGATTTTGATCTGGTTTTATGAATAACATATAAGGCCTAAATTGACAGTGGAAGCTAATTTGCACATATTAAGAAACGTGTAACGCAAATGCGGTAATTTTTTTATTCACATGCAGCAAGTTAACGCTAATTTCCGCGTATAGATACATAGAGATGTAGTTATATCGCGACAATCTCTGTAGTGCAGTCACGTTTGCGTTGTTGCGCCGGAAACAGTTGCGCGCGCACGCGCACTGAGCAGTCTGTAATTAGGCGCTAAAGTTACAAGAGAGCTTGTGCGCGGTGTGCTGTGCATGCGTCAAACTTGTCATTAGTTAGGCCTATATACGGTTCGATGAACTTGAACAGTAACCGCCGTGACAATTGACAATTGTTACGCATTCGTCTATGTGCCGACAGACTTGACAAGCACAGAGATGATAGGGCTCGCAGAAGACATTTCGTGCAGCCACGGCTGCTGAAAGTTAAACTCTATAAATATGTCGCAAATCAAATAAAATCATTATCTTGCATACAAAAAAATTGGACCCGGACGCGTTAAGTAATCCAAATAACAAGCACAAAAACCGTCATTACCATATTAGATGATATAGGCTTAGGTTTTGCCAATATGTAAAATTACAAGATGGACAAAAGACATTATAGACTTTTGTCTGCATAAATGGGTGCAAAATCTGTAGGAAAACGACTACAATGGGCAGGTCTAAGTAACAGCAGTTTTTTAAACTGCAGTTTTTGTTATCTTTACTGCAGTAAGTAAAAATGGCGGTAGAAATGGAACTGTTAACTACGGGCGGATTTTAGCATTTTGATAGGCTTTGCATATAAATATAAAACTTTAAAAAATGATTTATAGTCCCATCTGATGTGTCAGACATTTTGACTATAGGCCTATGCAGTCACAGATTCGTTGGCTTTTCTTTACACTTTTTTTCTATTTATGACTATAGGCCTAATTGAATTTCTAAAAAAATTTCACCTACTCTATGTGACTATTTGTGTTCACATGTGCCTGCAGGTTTATCTGACTCTGGCGTAGGTTTACATATTAATTATACTATGACAGTTATTGGCGCTATAGTGTGCAGCGTCTGAAACTGATGCAGATGCTGTATATGGCTGCAATATTGTAAGCCTGCATGCTCATAGCGGGGCAGGATGTAGGGTCTAAGTCTGCGAGGCACCAGCATGCTTGTGTGTAGGCCCCCCAGAGAGGAAGAGAGAGATATATAGGGCCTTGATGCCATGCCAGCCATCTGACCCTTGCCAGTGGCACTGCGACCGACCGACTCACGATAAGAGTTCCGCCGATAGCCTTAGGGCGGGTCCGAGCACCTGCCGTACCAGGGCTCGTCCAGCGTCCTGATTGGTCGACGCCGTCGCCCCGGGCCTGCCAGCCGCAACGTCAAGTGGTCCAGCCACTGCCTGTCTGCCGTGTTTCAAGATGGTCGGCGCAGCGTTATGAAAGGAAGGTGGATGCGTGAATATTTCGCGCTGTCATATATAGCTGTAACGAGAGCGTGACGTATATAGTGTCGAATACATAAAAACCTGCGCTAACTCAGTCAGTAAGTCGCTACAGTGCGAAGTGATCCATCTTCGTCACGCTGACTAGGCTTAGTCGTGTAAACATAGGCTATACAAAGCGTCAGTGTCGTAAACGTCAACAATTCGCGGTATCATATTAATAATTCGAGCCAGCTATAGATATCAACAATTCTGCTATCAGACGTTGTATGGCTGTATTTTGGTGACTGAGTGACGTCATCGTGTATCTTAGCAACGCGGTCGTCAAGCGATTCATCAGCGTCTGAATCCGTCCGTTGATTGGTCGGAATTTTAGTTTCAGCATTGCGCGCGCTCGATCGCTCTGTCACGTGGTCTGTGACGTCATTGCAGGCCGGACGGTGACGTCACGCGCGAGGAGGAGCTATAGTAAGTAAATCTGCAGAAGTCATCATCACGGCGACGCAGATGATAATGCCGTCCGTCTACGAACAGATCAAGGCCGAAGTACGTATATTTTTTTGCAACTTCATCGTTATCAGTTTCATATTTTGTACATTTATTGGTGCCAGCTGAGCTGAAGCGATATTTGTTTTTTTTCCGGCGTCTGCAGAACTTTGACTTCCTTTAGCTATTCTTTCACTTTCACTCTTTGATGTTGTCAACTATAGACAGGCATAATGTGTATCGTTTCTAATGTATACTAGCCTATATTTTAGGCCTACTTGTTTGTCTGTTGAATTTCGCTTTTCATGCATGCGCCCATCGATTGCAGTGAATGTTAAATGGCAAGAGCTATATAAAGACGTTGCATGCGCATCACCCATGCATGATCTGGTTGCGGGTTAATACCCCGTTTATACGATCAAGCAGTCATCAAGCAAACATCGAGCAATTATATATGTTAGCTGGACGAGCCAGCTCGTCGAGCCAGCTTCATCGTGTAAACGGGGTATAAGAGTTGCATGTGTTTCACCGCAACCGATGTGTCTATACACCAATGCATGTATTATATACACCGTGACTCAAAAACTTTATAATATATTGACTTGTTACACCAACATTCTCTTTCTTGCACATTTCCCAAAAGTGTAGTCATCTGCACGGTTTCGTTAATAGGGGTATGACTGAAAACCGCAGGACACCGCAGAACACCGCAGGACACTTTGAATAACCACTAAAAAGTGCTTAAAACAGTAAAACTATAAATTTTCATTAGTTTTAGAGCATTATATAGCCACATTATAGCGGTTATGTGGCGATACTAATATTTCTGGATATGCAAGAAAACCGCAGGACACCGCAGGACACATACCGGTAAATGTATTGATTGTAAGCTTAGCCAGTACAGAATTTGAGAACGGGAGTAGCGTGAATAAATGTGCAAACACTGACATGAGTGATGTACATGGTAAATTTAAGCGTCTTAGCTCACGTCTGACATACGGCGTATGCACCCTTGGCGTGCAGGTAGGCTTAGGCCTATGTGGTATGCCTGTCAGTGTCGGCGTGTGGCATTTTGTCCCTGTTTCTAGGCATCTGGTAACGTGCTGATTTTGTTATTTTTGCATTATTGAACAGCATTTATTTAAAATTACTGAACTACTGAAAGTTAAGTCTTGTTTTCACGTCTAAAAATCATTTTGCGGTTATTATTTATGTGTCCTGCGGTCTTTCTGTGGAGTCCTGCGGTGTCCTGCGGTTTTCAGGCATACCGCTAAAGTGCATGTATAACTTTGTGTATTTTAGGTTATGTTATATTTCATATTATATATCATATTGCATAGCCTAATGTTTAAGCCTTTCAATCTGAAATCTGAGCCGTGTATAACAAGGCTACATATTGCATAATGTTTTATACCACATTTCATATTATGGTATATTCAATATAAACTTTATTTGCATGTTGTTGTCATAGCTTTAGTGGAGCTATATGTTGCATTAAGCCGCACAAGAAAGCAACACAATTAAAATCGTATAATTACAACCAGACTCAGGTGGCTGTGAATGCAGCAGTGGGCCGATTCAGTAATTAGTATGCTCCGTCGGCGCCGATTCAGGCCGATTCAGCGGATTCAGCAATTAGTGCTACTGCTGGCCGCGGGCTTAATTCTATTCGATGCTTTATGTATGATGACTGCCACTGGTCACATCTTCTAGCTGACAATGGTGTCGACACCCAGGCCCGTATTTACGGGGTGCCAAGGACCCCACACCCCAAAGGGGCCCCATGCTATGGAGGAAGGTGTACTTTGCGGGGTAACTGGAACTTGCGTTCCCACATGCTTTCGCTCCCTGGAACTCTTGTTCCCAGGAACTTGACTGGCCAGTTAGGATCCAGAAACCTGTCCTTAGACATGTCAGAAGCATTCGATTAAGTTAATCACTATGGATTGTTTATGTATAACTTTGTGTATTTTAATGAGTCATTAAATGACTAATGAGTCGTTGTGTTCCATTTGCTTTCATTAATGTATTGGTCCACTGGTATAGTTTAGGGTTTTGCTGCGATTCAATGGAATAACTTTTTCTAATGAGTAATGTATGCAGTTAGCATCTCTGTCTGATTTGCAGCGGATGGTTGATCTATGTGCTATTTAGGCTGGAAACTAGATATGAAATTTAATGCTAAAAAATCCCAGATTACAAGAATTGGGCAAATGTGGCGTATGTTTACCTGTTATATTTTGATAGGTGGTTTTTCTATACAATTTGTTCATGACTTTTTTTGCTTGGTATATTGTGTAAGCAACACATTTCAAGATCAGTATACATCGAATGCGTGTTTGATTTTTTCAGTGCTTCAACTCTTTGTATGCAAACTGTCATAATTTCAGTGAACCTGTATTACAATATCTGGTTAATACTAAATGCAAGCCATATTTTTTGTACAGTTCTAAAGTCATTAAGTGGAACAATGGTGAACTGTCAAGTCTATCATATTCATTTAATTGTGCTATGTGTAGAGTGTATAAGATTGATTTTCATTCTCTCAGTACTGTGTATTATTATACTGGACAGTTGGAAGTGGTTCAAGATGTGTCTAACAGTCAGATAACTTTATTGCGCATACGTTGTTTTGTTAACCATAGTATTGTGAAGTTGTTGGCTGACAGACGATATTAAGGACATTTAGGCCTAGTTTACAGTCATATTATAAGTTTATCCAGAGACACATTTTTATTATCTAAATAAAGCATATTGCCTTGCTCATATAATGCTGAAGGTTTACCTCTTGTTTCTGTGCGGACTGTGCTTGTATAAGATCTACATGCTTGTTATTCTAAAAAATATCAATATCGATATGGATGTCGTGATATTTTGTAAAATATCGTATCGATATCGTATCAAAATTGAAATCCTGATATCAAAAGTCATGGTCTGCAGTCTATAGTCTGCAGTGTACATTGATTGACAGGGAGTGTTTGGTCGTCTGAAACTCGACATTTGTCTGTACTGTCCGGCTCAACTGTCACAATGGATTGCCAACCATCACAGCCGGTGGATGCTGACACTGACTACTTCCGCTGGCTGTTCTACAGCTCCAGACATGGTGAGAATACTTCTAATACTACTACTACTACCGCCGCCACTAATAAAATACGTATAGTACTTCCCGAGCCTCACTGCCCATAGGGCGGCGCTGATCTCCATTTCCTAAGGCCCTCAGCCAGACACCAGTTTTTACACTGCGAGACCACAGATACGGGGCCAGTGTATCGTGCGGTGTGCCTGTTTATGTCCCAGCGGTGAAGCCGGTACCAAATTATACTGCTTGGTGACAGAGGTACACATGTGTGAACAACTTGCCTAAGGTCGTTACCTGGCAGTGTCCTGGTGCGGAGTCGAACCTGCGCCTCTGAGTAATTTCAGGATTACAAGTCCGACGCGTTACCGTTACCGTAGACTACCGAAGCCGCTGAAGCCGTACACATACTAATACTACTACTAATATGTCCACAACTAGCATACAGTGACTACTTCCACTATCAATGCTACAGCTCTACAGCTGGTCAGCAGTTACTACTACTACACTACTAATTACTACTAATACTACTAGTGCACCACTATTACTACGACTACTACTATTGTCACAACTTTCCCAGCCGGTATACAGTGGCTATTTTTGTTTGCAGCTCTACAGCTTTACAGCCGATGAGCGCTGTTACTATTACACAACTGCTACTACTACTACACTAATACTACTACTACTACCAGTCTGCTGCATTTTTGCTTCGTGACTTCTACTATTATTACTAAAACCATTACTGCTGCTAAGTCTTGACTACCTGTATAATGTGTCCCAGTGGCTGGTATCATGGCTCCTGCTGTTCTTGATGGGTAAGTATTAACTGTGGATGGCATTGACAGATTTATTAGTAGCTCCATGGTAAGGAGACTGGACACTGTGGACCAACTGCTCTACTGGGTCGTTAGCTGGTCTGCGCTCGGTTATCTGCGTCACACTGTGGTTGCTGCAATACAAGCCGTTAGTGCTGTAGAGATGTTGGGCCGCAGACTGACAGGATAGCTGTTGCAGTGTCCAGTTGCATGGTTTGTCTGGCTGTCTTCTGACAGTCATGACAAAAAGCTTTTGACGTCTGTACACGGCTGCTGGAAAACTGGAAGTTATACATTGTGCAGAAACTTACTCATGGCGACCACATTGCTGGCCAATGTACAAATATTTGAACAAGTACTTTTGCGTGTAGTATGCACTGGGAATTTTAGAACAATTATTTTAAGGGTAAAATAGTGCGTATTATACGCGAGTTTTTACAGTATATAGCCACTACTGCTACGCGTGAGTAGTAGTAGTAGTAGTAGTAGTAGTTGTTGTTGTTGTTGTTGTTGTTAATTGTTGTAGGTGAACAGATTTACAAGCAACCTCCGTTCGAGCTCAATGCAGATGACTTCCCAGCTGCTAGATTTCATCAGCTGGGTAGCTATGGCCTGGAGATATCTGGAGTTGAGTGGAAGGATGGGGGAGTGTATAAATGCGAATTTCTTACCACATCTGATCGTAGTCACTTCCATGTCATTGTCATCGGTTAGTAGTAGTAGTAGTAGTAGTAGTAATAGTAGTTAGTCATAGTGGTAATAGTAGTAGATGTGGTAAAACTATCTGTCATCATCATCGTGATTATCTGTATTTTCTTCCAAATTAACCATTACCAGTAACAAAAAATCAGTTTTTCATATTATTTCAAAGTGCACTGCAACTCACCCACAGCGATGTAGAATTTCAAAAAAATTTCTGTGTGGTGACACCATGGATTCTGCTTCATTGGCAGTGGAATCAGGCCGGAAGGGAGAAGGGGAGAAAAAGGAGAATGGAGGGAGGGGGGAAAGGGGTGTCTGAGAGTCGCCCGCATGGACATCTGCCCGCATGGACACTTTCCCATATGAATTATGGCTAGACCCGGCAGTCACTGTCTCATGCTTGTGAGTCCATGTGGAAGGCCATGCTGGTGGATGGAATACCGGCCAAAATCGTCAACATTTTGTGCAACTATTATGAGGGCGCAGAATGTTCTGTCTGGGTTTACGGCGAATTCTCCGACAGCTTCTATGTTACCATCAGTGTTCGACAAGGCTGCATTCTGTTCCCGATGATTTTTAATACTGTCATCGACTGGATCATGAATCACGCTGATGCTTCCCCATTTGCTGTCGGCAAGGATTTGTCAGTGCAAGACCTGGTCTACGTCGATGACATCGCACTTTTGGCTGACTCCGTCGAAGCTGGTCAGGCAAAAGGCTGAAACGCAAAAGGGAAGAAGAATGCTTATTGGCTACGCACTGGTTTTGGCTCAAAGGTTGCACTGTGTATTAGAGATGATGCGATACATCGAATATCGATATACCATTTTCGACATGGTGGGCCAAAAAAACCGGACCTGTTTGAGCGTTGATAACTCAGCAATGGTTAGTGGTAGAAAGACGTGTAATACATCAAAAGTTTCAGAATGCTGTAAAGAATAAACAACAAATTTGCACAATAAGCATTAAAATATTTTTTGTTTAATTTGCATTAATATTTGTCACTCCCAAAATTCTGCAAAATTTGACTGTAACACATGGATTTAACATGGATATTTGAGCCTTTATAACTTAGCGATGTTCATTGATGGAAAATCACGTAATATGCCAAAAGTTTTTGAAATTGTGTACAGAAGAAGTGTACAATTTGCATGTCTCAGCATTTAAATATTCTTTGCCTGATTTACAAAAATCTGCCTCACCCTAAAATCATGCTAAATTGGCAGTAACACATGAATTTAAGTTGATTTTCATTCAGCATACAGTGAAATATGTACAATCATTAACACATACGTTGAGTTTAGATAAAATTCAACATAGGCAGTTGCCCAGTTTTTGCATTCTTAACCGTCATCAGTTCTTTTAGGCAGCTGATCAATCGCTGGAGTCAATGTGTTCAGAATCAGCTGAGCCCAGCATTCGATTAGCACACGTTTTAGCTGGTCAGTTACTGAAATTTTGTGACCATGCCATCTATTGCAATGCCCTTACACTGAATAATTCACAGAATTGAAATCTGGACTTTTTGGTGGTGAGTTTTTGAGTTCAATGAACTCGGGCTCATGAGAGTGCAAGTAAATGCCTAATTTCAGGGGTAATGGAGATTTATGCAAATTAGGCAATGAATATTTAAATGATTTGCTATGCAAGTCGGGCCCTTTTTGTCTACAACATTCTAAAACTTTTGACATATCATGCACCTTTCTACGGATAACCATCGCTGAGTTATCAGTGCTCAAACAGGTCCGTTTTTTTGGTCCACCCTGTATTGTGTTGTATTGTCTAAAAAATATTGACTTTTTTGATATATCGCAATATTCTAAAATACCGAGATATTTTTGCAATATTTGCTATGCTTCACTATACTGCATGACTGGAAAGAAAAATTATAAATATGACGAGTTAATAGTGGCGTAATTTAATTATAGTTGTGATATAATTTCACCCAGAGCACATTTTTATAATCTGAATAGAGCATGCTGCCTTGCTTAATGTTCACGTTTTGTTCCTGTGTTTGTATAAGATTTACCTACTTATTATTTTAAAATGTTGATATCGATATTGCAATATATTGTAAAATATCATATCGATATCGCATCAAAATTGAAATCTTGATATCGAGTCATCACTACTGCTTTGAACTCTCCATAGGCTGTAATGCAAAATTTTGCAACTTTTGAATGGTTGCTATGGCAACAGTGGAACTTTGACGTCACATACGTCACAGCTACGTCATGGTACGTCACATGGAGATGAAATTATGTTTATTTTATTCAGAAACCCCATATTTATATCTGTTGCCAATACATTTATGGGGTCTAAAACCAACCATAAAAAAGTTAGTACAAATTGAAATTTTCAGTGGCGGCCATCTTAAAAATATGCAAATTAACCATGTTCCCGGGGTCATATGACCGGGGGATTTCTTTTCTGAGACTCAGCATGACCAATTAAAGCAGTTAAAGCAAAAAAAATGATTTGTTGGAATTTTTGGGGGGTTCAAGTATATATTGACCCGACTAGTATGTCTGTGTAGATAGTCCATTGAGTGACATCGGTCCGTCATCGGTTGTGAACGTCGGCGATGAGGTTCTGTTGAGATGCAGCGTTCAGTTTGGTGCTCCTAACAAAAACTCCACCGCTATGACGCCGCAACAGTTTCCACGACTCCAAATGACCTTGGACGACCTTGAACTGACAACAGCCACACAGACGTACACGGACGGACAGCCGGCGCAACGTCCACATACGCTTAGAAGAGTTAGTTTGCATGTCTGTCGGTTTTGTGATGACCTTGAATGACCGTGAACTTGCAAGGGCTAAACAAGGCACAACTGCATACACTGACAAGAGTTAGTTGGTTTTTTGTCTCTTGGCTCACGATGCAACCCTTATTCTCGCACAGCATGTCTGTGGCTGTCCGTGTCTGCTGTCTGTTTGCTGTCGCTGTCATTTTGCCGAATTTTGTGCTAAAAATTATCGTTCCTGACTTGCCACATTACCTTGTTTTTTTCATTTTTGCTAACTGGTAAATTTTAACATGACCTTGGGAATTTCTGCAGCACAGTCTTGGGAATTTGAGAAAACTGGCACTGTGCGGTTGTGCAGGAGATGCGTTGGACAGTCAAACGGGAGGACTCTGGCAAGTTGTTGTCATGCACGGTGACAACTGACATACCGGCTTTTACCATCAGCACCGATAGACTACTACACGTCCGAGGTACAGTAACAACAGCTACTCCTACTGCTACTACTACTACTACTACTAGTTTACTACACGTTCTGTTGTTAGGGCTAGAGTACTGCAATTGTATATTATTTTAACGTGGTGTCTAATTGTACTTTTTGCCATACTTTATACCTTCTGTAATCTAGCGGTATTCTCATGCTATTAAAACAACGAACCTTACTTTCTTACTTACTCATTTGCTCGCCCAGTTCGACTTAGTCTTTTACTCTCTATGGTGTAGTAAAATGAGTACTATCGGCTTTTGAATTGCTCTCCCCCTTTAAGCATAAGCGATTCCATCTATATCTATCCATTTCTGTGTGGCGTGGTCTGTCTGTCTGTCTGTCGTCTGTCACATTCTGCTTAAACTGTTCGACGGATGCCATTTGCATTTACACTGGTTGGTCCATTGACGTACTGTGTTGTACAGGCGTCACTGGTTCCGAGGGGAAGGGGAAATTTGTGTGTCAGAAGCAGTTGCTTTTGACTTGTGAAAAAGGACCTAAGATTCACTAGGTGGCAGCATTGCACTTTTTATTAAATTAAATTTTTCGCGCGAGAGCTAGCATAGCTATAGCATGTATTAGCTACAGTAATTCTGTCGGTCTTGGTGTCTGTCACATCCCGGTACCGTTCCAAGACCAGATGAGATAGAAACTTGGGGTTTTCAACGTATGATAGCCTGGTGTCTCTAGTATTTCGCGTCAAAATTTCATGCTACTGGGTGAGGGGGTCCCCTCGAATGAGGGGGCGAAAGTGGTACACCCTAAAAAGGCGTTATTTTACCGCTATTGGCTCGTCCAACGTGAAAGTGATTGCAGATAGCCACAGACATGCTGCTTATCATAACAAGCACTGGCGACGAGCTTCTTAGGAATGTTAACATCGATGACCTTGAATGACCTTGAACCTCTAAAATAAGGGGTTATAGTGAATTTATCGCGATTTCGGGCTGTGAGATGCAATTCAAGAGTGAATTGCGCCGAAATGGCTCTAGATAGACCAAAACAGCTTGCACATGAAATTTTCAGCATTGAATGTAGATTTTAGCAGTCCACGTCCAGACTTTGTAGGTTCAAGGAGGCTTGCGCACGCGGGTGTCAAAGAGGGGTACCCCTCTAAAAAGTGGTTATTTATTTGATGTTGGATTGTCTAGCGTGTAAATGGTTGGAGATAGGCACGGACATGCTGCTTATCATAACAAGCACTGGCGACGAGCTCCTGAGGAATGTCAACATCGATGATAGGGGTTTTTAGTGATTTTTGGCGATTCTTGGGTGCATAAGAGTGTATTGCGACGAAATGGATGGAGATAGACCAAGATTACCTGCGAACAGGAACTGCTATAGGCTCTCGCGCGTATCATGAGCATTAGCTCAAATTTCTTGTTACTCGTTGCTGTTGCAGCGCCTGCATATGACATCGTCATCAGCCCAATGAGAAGTGAATACGCCGTCAATGACGTCATCAGCTGCTCGGCAAAGGGATTCCCCGAGCCCAAGATACACTGGGTACGACGTCGTGAGGAAATCCCTGCAGAGGAGGAGGGAATTTCCGCCGGTGAAGATGACATCGTTGTGGAGCGAGTGAACCTGACTGTGACGGAGGACATGGTGGGATTGACGAACAGTTGGACTTGTATGGCGCGGAATGACTTGAACACGGAACCTTTGACACTCGGCCTCGAATTTACCATCACTGCAGGTACGTATGTCGGTGACGGCCCGCCATAGCCAGGGGCCGCCATAGCCACAATCCCATAGCCAACCAGGGCCGCCATAGCCAGGGGCTGCCATAGTTAGGGTTACGGTTAGGGTTTGGACCCCACATTCCTATAGGCTTCCCATAGAATCCCCACTTGAGGAAAGGGGTGGCCATAGGGGGTTGCCGATGGTACGAATGGCTACACCACACTTTCCTATAGTATAGGCTACTAGGGTTAGGGTTAGGATTAGGGCTAGTGGGGTCATAACCCTAACCGTAACCCTAACTAAGGTGGCCCCTGGCTATGGCTATGGCGGCTCTTGGCTATGGCGGCCCTTGGCTATGGCGGGCCACAATCCGTATGTCTGTCTGTGTGTCTGTTAGTATGATGGGACTTGACAGACGAAATCAGTTATAGATATTGTCACTGTACTCTTTTTTCTATCTTTGTCTGCCTGCGGTGATGTACTAGGAGTTTTCTTGGTTTGGGTACGAGTATCAGTCATGAATGCTCGAGTCCAAGTCACGTGGGTTCAAGTCCATTTCTGAGTCCTGAAAAAATGAGAAATTCCTGGGTCTGTATGCAGCAAATGCAGATACACAAAACACAGATTAAGCGTGCACTAATTTCCCATGTTAAACGAAGGAAAAACAAAACAAATCTGAAAAAAATGCTTACTTTCTTCCAGGTCATTAAGATCGATCGAGAGGTCATGGGTTTGACTCCTGGTGCGGTTGGGTTGCTATCAAGTTGTTACTACTTGGATGGGTGACTGTCTGCGGACAGATAAACCATCTCAGTATAGAACCAACCACAAAGGAGGTCAAATGACCTTCCGTCCTTACCTTACCTCCGGGATTGGCAGACTATTACACCTGCCCAGCGCTGAGGCCGTATCAGCTCGACCCAATGCGCATCCCCGAATGTAACCACAAGGTTACAGGTAGCGGCTATAAAGCCGTACACGGCTATGAAGCCATAAATAGACAGCTGTAAAGCCGTAAAAAGACGGCTGTGAAGCCGTAGTCGGCTGTGGAACCGAAACAAGCACAAAAGCACTGGTAACATGCAACAATCTGCCCTCACGTTTTGGTCAGCGCTTAGTCAGCTCCTCGCCTCCAGATTTTAGAAATTTTTCGGTTCATTGGTGCAAAGCCCCACCACCACGACAAGGTGGCTGACCACGGTGGGGTCGACCTTCCGTCCATCCTGAATAGATAAATCGAGTACCGGCCTGTCTGGCTAGAATCAATGTGGGGCGTGTTCATCTGTGTTGGGTGGCAGGCAACACTGTGTGATCCCATGTGGCAGGTGATGCTCCATGGATCTGTGGTGGGTTTCCCATAAGTGGCTGTGATTGTCTGTGTGGTGTTTTGCAGGTGATAATGGAGAAGTTTTTCAGGACAGTATTTCATGTAAGTAGAACCTCTGATTCGTTTGCGACATATGGCACATATGGCGCTGGACAAATGTGTTTTGATTGATTGATTTATTGATTGAACCAACACAGTTTAGATCAGTTATTGCCTAAGCTTGCAGCATAGCAGTCAGGTCGCTTGTACGTGATAGGCCTACAAACAGTTAAACATGTCAAATTACGGCATTTGTTCTGCTAGTTTTTGACGTTTGTGGCAACTGCTGCTGTTTTATTGTGATCCAGAGAAAACTGGATCCGCCGAAGCACTGACTATTTTAATTTCTGCATGTGGATGGATCGTCCATAAATGATGTCACGCTCCGAGGGGAGGGGTTTCACGTTATTGTGACGATGTGTGACGTGGTGGAGGGATGGATGAAAGGTGTTGTGATGTCGCACGCGTCACATCTGCAGCAAGACCTGGCCAGGGAAGTCTCAAAGATGATGCTGCTGAAGATGGTCTGCCGAGTCCATATCTGTGTCTGTCTGTCTGTCCGTCTGTCTGCCTGTGTCTATGAGTCGAGTCTTAATCTGTGTGTGACAGCCGGCGTGTCGATGGCCACATTGGGAATTGTCATCGCCGCGGCTTTGGTTCTATTGCTCGGCGTCATCATTGTTATAATCATTGTCATCGTCATACGAAGTCAGTTATGTTCAGTTTTACTCTCTCTGTCTCTATCTCACTGCCCGTGTTTCTGTTAAGCAGATGTCAGACGAATGACAAAGTCGGCCGACTTTTGTGGCTGTGGTTTAGTTGCCCGACAAAATCGGCCGACAAAATCGGTGAACCATGACACACGGCCGATACTTTCATCTGCTACTTCGTACGATATCAGCTAGCACAACAGCAGAATGCAGATCGCAAAATAATACTTGCATCACTTTTTCTGCATCTAACGAACGAAAATAAATAACAAACACAATAAATGACTTAAATAAATATTCATATTCTGTTGTTAACAATCACCATTGCAACATAAAAAGTCGGCCGACAAAATTTTCGAAGATAGAACATGCTCTATCTTGGCTGATAAAATCGGGCGATTTTGTCGGCCAACAAAATCGGGCGATTTTTGCATGACACACAACAGATTTTTGTCGGGCGATTTTGTCGGCAGATAAAATCGGCCGATTTTGTCGTTTGTCTGACATCCCCTCTGTCTCTTTCTGTCGGTGCCTTACACTGCGTCTCGAAAAACTGGACCGCTGAAACGTTCTTGATAATCCAAACAATCTTGGCTCAGCGTCAACAACTTTTGGCAGAAGAAAAATCATCATATAATGCAGAGAACTGAACATCTTTTGTTACTTTGTGAAAAAAATGTGGCAGCAGAGTTTTTTCTGTAGCACCAATGGTAGAGGCAACTGCACGGTTACACTTACAGTAAGCAAAAAAAAACAATGGCGTTCATGAGATTTTACGCAAGTACACATTATAACTAGGGCTGCGAAAATTAACGATTAATTAATCGATTAATCGTTAAAAAAATTGTTCCATTAATTTTTCTTTAATCGATTAAAATTTGATTAAATTTTGGACATGTGAACATCACTAATTTGCACATTTCTGCTCTTTTGCCCGAAAATGTGACATCACTTGTTTGTCTGCGTGATTGGCTGAAAGCCTGAAATGCATGCTAACTGACTGCATGGTGTACAAGTAGGCCTATACGTTTTCAACTTTTATGAACGGTAACAAGTACATTTGCGTTTTGCAGTTTTCATGTTTTTGGCATTAACTACAAAATTGAAAAATTGTTCGAAATTAATCGATTAATCGCGATTAATTTTTGGTGATTAATTGATTAAAAAAATTTTAATCAGTACCAGCCCTAATTATAACGTTAAAAACTGTTGATAGCAATGTCACGACTATCAAACTTGCAGTAATGCAATATATCAATCAAACTGCTGTCTCAATACCTGGATATGGGCCTGGAGACGTCTTAATTCACCATTCGTGATGAATGTTTACGGTTGTAAAGCAACGTGATGAATGGAGACGACGTCTCTGAGCTTGTAAAGTAAAGAGACAACAATTTGTACATTTGATATAACATCTGGTTGCGCTTTTTAAGACGTCTTTTCAACCCTGGTTTGTGTGTCCTGTCTCTTTGTCTGTTGGCTCGTGACTGCTACATAGTGAGCCTTGTTGTTCGACGATATATAATTCCATGTATCTGTCTCTCCGCAGCTCGGTTATTACCTCCGCCAAGGAGGTAATGTTTTTGCCGGACTCTGTTTGTCTGTTTGTCTGTGTGTTAGCAAGATAACTCAAAAAGTTATGGACGGATCTTTCTGAAATTTTGAGGGTATGTCGCGAATGGCACAAACTACTAGTGATTCAATTTCGGGGCTGATGCGGAAGGAATCCTGGATTCTGGATCATTTTGAAATTTTCGCTACCATTGCTTTCAATGGGCATAAGGGAAACCGCTGCAAAACCGAAGATGGTGCTGCCACCTAACGAACAACATTGCCTTGGCAGAGGTGTGCGAGCTCTGACTGCTTTCTAGTTTTATATGGCAGTCAGTCTGTCTGTCTGTGTCTTTCTCTGTTTATATATTTTGATGTCTATGTATGTCTGCATAGAGAGGCGTGGTCGTGGAGGCAAACCGTCGGAAGGTGACGTCAGACATAATCTGATCTACTCGCCCAGCACTGACGACCAACCTGACGACGACATGAGGTCACATCGTCGTAGTCATGGCGACAAGGCTGCAGCTGGTTCTCGCCCCATGCCCAAACCTCGCTCTGCTTCGACCTCGTCGACCCTCGACCCCACTGCCGACCTGGTCAAGGAGTCGTCCGAGCCGGTCAGACCAAGACCGCGGGCCAGAGGATCGCAGGAGTCGCTCGACCGATCATTTGATCAGCCACCGCCGCAGCACAGACCCAGAGCCAGAGGATCACAAGATTCGCTGGATAAATCGTTGGATATGCCAGCGCCACAGCATCGACCCAGGACCAGAGCATCACAGGAGTCACTTGACCGATCATTCGATCAGCCGACACCGCAGCACAGACCCAGGGCCAGAGGATCTCAGGATTCGCTGGACAAATCATTGGATCAGCCAGCGGCCAAACAGCGACCGACGCCAGCGACGCGACGCTCGCAGGAGAATCTGGATACGGCAGGCGTCGACAGACCGAAGCCACGCGCCAGGCAGGGATCGCTCGATAGGTCGCTGGATGAATCTTACGAGCAGAAGCCAGCTAGAGGGCCGCAGGGACCTCAGACGACGACGACTAGAGGGCCGCAAGTCGCCGTGAAACAGACTGGAAAGAAACCGGCGAAAGACAGAGCGGCATATAGCAGTGATGGTACAGACGTATGAGGCTTTGACGACTACATCGTGGGTCAAAAAACCGAGGACCACATTCATGTAGTAAATGTAGAATTGCTGGTCAGTGTCACCGCCTGGTGAATCGTGAATCGTTTTTTGTGAGTCGAAATTTTGACTCTCAAAATCATTCCTTCCATTGGATCACAGACCCCCATCTGACGCAGAGTGTCACTAGACCCCACAAGTACACGTGCCAAATGGCATCTAATTCTGTTGAACAGCTCAAGCAGGGTGAACGAGTGTGACAGACGACAGACAGACAGACCACGCTGCCGAGAAATGTGTAGGAATAGGCGGAATCGCTTGCACTGCAAGAAATGATTCCTCCTAAAACGTGACATTAAGTAGTACATTTGTCCATATCTTCGCCAGATATAGACCACTTTTCAGAATTTTACTGCCAACATACTTAGCAGTAAATTTGCAACATAATTATAACTAAATTCTCACCACACCTGAAGGGTGTCGCTACCTTACCTTGATATGAGCAAGAGTTTAGTGCTATGATTTTTTGATTCACGGTGTAGTAGTGATCGCAGTTTAGTTGTAAATTGTTTGTCAGTTACCAGATGTAATCATTTGCGTCCGATTGTACTCGCGCGTCTTCTTTAGTTAAGCGCTGGAAAAACCTAGGTTTTTCCGCAAAAAGAGAATATACGCTTTTTAGGTTTCAAGCAGCGATAAAACTGATGTAGGTTGACAGTTTGACCATTTAACTTGTAGAAAAAGAACTGGGATGATATTGCCAACTGAGGATGTGCGTAGTCGCCAAGGGAAAGGGAAATCGTGGAAGCCAGCCGACTATGGGTCCTGTGGGGAGCATCGAAAGCTCTCCAAGCAGGGTCCGGGACATAGCTCCAACCGAAAACGATTCCGGTGCATTTGGAGCTTGGGAAACGCATCTGTGCATAGCAATTTTGATATAGTCAGCTGCATGGACAGTACAACATACCGCCAATGTGACAATAAGAACTGCTGTGTCGTATCGCCTTTGAAATAAGTGCCAGTAGGCCTATAGTACACCATACCGGTGTAGTGGAAAATTCGTCGCACCAGAAAATTATTCCCACACGCAGCAGTACGGGTTAGGGTGAAGATTAAGGATAGGGTTAAATTTAGGGTTAGGAGTAGGAGTAGGGTTAAGATTAGGGTTAGGATTGGGGCTAGGGTTGAGGTTAGGGTTAGGGTTAGCGTTAGTTACATTATGACAATATGGAGGCGGGAAGAATTTTCCAGGTGCGACAAATTTCCAACGACACCGGACAAGATTGGTGTCACAAGGTGGTGCTGCTCATAGTTGTTCCGTTCCATAAGACACATTAAAAAGTTCCGTAAAGTTCCGGAACTTTTCCCCCAAACGTAAAGTTCCATAACACTCACGGACAAAGTCGTTATCTGACGTCACAATAGCATAGAACATAAGCTCTAACACATGATACAGACTAACGTGTTTTTGTCAACAGCTCAAGTCCGTAT
>Ga0209367_1004970_pt1 | contig 18437 bp, 10 predicted proteins | sample WorMetLIZISLAND2_FD_187412 | JGI IMG/M metagenome (GOLD analysis project Ga0209367, IMG submission 187412) | Marine gutless worms symbiont microbial communities from Max Planck institute for Marine Microbiology, Germany - Olavius geniculatus... ... | reverse complement strand
GGATTGGTGAAAACGGCCGGGATCCCGGGATTCAGGATCCTGGGATTGCAAACGCTAGTAGTCACACTGCTGCATGACAGTCAAACCTTGTAATAGATTGGCTGTTGGGGCCCACAGATTAGGATAGATGGAATTCATTGACGTTTTTTCATTCATTTTAACACGTATTATGCTTGGTCTGCTTTCCCCAGGTAGTGCAAAAGCAGACGGTGAGTAAGGTAGAAATTAAAGCACTTATTTAATAGCCAGTTGTGTCAGAAATATTTCAGCCAAAAATTATTAAAATCTGTTAATCCTTCTTCAAGTTGTGATCGATAATGTCGGGGATGTTTTTTTCCAGGTTTTCTGTTTATTTCGATACGTATTTCGCTTGATCTGCTTTCCCTAGGTTACTACAGAAGCATACATTGAATGAGGTGGGAAACTGAATGCTCATTTGATGGCAAGTTGCGAGGAATATTCGTATGAAAAATTATCAAAATCTGATTATTGTTTTTCAAGTTACAGTCAAAAATGTCAGGGATGCTTTTTTGAGATGCAGTGTAGTTCATTGCTAAACCAGTATGGTAGCAAGTGAGAGAAAAAGCTCTTTTATCAAGAAGTCACTACTATGGATGCCACATTAACGTATTTGAAAATTAACTGATTAAAAATAAGACAGTTTAAAAATTTTAATGCATTGGCAGAAAATTCCTTTGTAGTAGTTTTATTTTTACACGTACATTAGCATGCTAGAATGTTCCAAAAAGCAGCTGAATGCAACAAGGACTCCTAGATGGCAAAAATGTTACGTAACAAGATGTGAATAACAGCAGTGCACTGATAACTTGATGATATCTAAGCCGGAACTTGATTCAGTATAAGTTGATAGTTCACAGTAATGACCAATGTTCCCTCAGATTTGGTGGGCCTGTCGCCAGCAACATCAGAAACCGAGGAGTAGCAAGTTGCAATTTGTAGACGGATAGCTGCAAGTTTCCTGCGGAAGAGATTATATGCTCAAAATTTCAATCTTGCCTTTAAACACCGGAAAATGGTAGATCTTCAGTCCAAATTTTGTCTTTTTGGAAGAAAATTTCGCAACTGCAAAAACTCTCATGCAGGCTAAAAATTAGGGGGGGTGTGCAATTACTTAATGCCTCTAACACGATGCTATTGCCTCACCAACATCGTGTGCTCTGTGAATTTACTTACTATTTACTTTTATTTCTATTAATTTAATATAACACCGCACTGTATGTTTGTGCTGTTTTTAGTGCTGTTTGAGACGCTGTCAGTTGGAATATTTGGCATCGGTGCTTACCAAGTCTACGAGTGCAGCATCCACAGCTGGGTGGCCAACTTTGAGTGGGCGTTCTACGTTGCAATCTCCGCACTACATTCCTGCTTATTTGCAGCATTGTCTTACTTCTATGTCGGCTACTCAATCCGCGAGGAATACAAGGGCTATAATCCATTCAGCATCAGTTACCAAGCATAGGACTGCCGTTGTCTGCAGCCGGGGCCGGATTTAACCCCAGTTGGACTCTGTTTCGTAAAAATCTGGGGGCCTTCACATGCATTTTATGTTAGGAAATAAATTTGTAAGGAATGTCATTAAGTTCAGATTTCACAGTGCAATGTACAGAGCCCTCTCACAGGCCAGAGAATGTTGTGTTGCACCAACTGAACCTTTCAATCTTCTGCTGTCCCTTTTTCTAGAGGCCCCTGTTTGGCTAAAAAATGTGTAAATCTGCCTTTTTTTGCAGCTAGCAAACTGCATTTGCATGGAACTTTGCACGTCAAGATGACTTAAGTGAACTAGAACTCAAAGACGTGTACAGATGCTGTAACTGTTAAGAAAGAATTGGCATAGCATTTAGTTACTATTGCAGTGATGAATGACAGCCAATGATGAAGCTGTACAGTAAGTTTTATCGTGCATTGCCTCACCAGAATGGCCAAAGCCAACTGGGAGAAGTTCTGAATTTAAACTACAAAACAACATAAATGGGCGGTGCCTCAAAAGTGGAGCATACAAGCTTTGCATAGATCGAGAATTTAACTTTTGTGAAAACGATTAACTTCGATCATAGCTGTGAAGGGGCCAAAGGGTAGTCATCATAAGACTATGTTCATGTGTTTAATATGACCACCCTTCATTTCACTGCAAAGATAGTGGCTATTCGTTTCCAAACCTGCCCGAATGCTCGATCTAATAAAGCAGTCACTTTCTGCTTTTTATGTGTGCCACACTGTAGAATTTTTCTGACAAAAATTTACCCTTTCATGAAACATTTTTGTCAAATCGATGGATTGTGGGTAGGTAGAATGAAGCGAAATTCAGGTTTAGCGTTGGCTGTTCTGCTGACTTATAAATAGCATGATGTCAAAAGAACTGTTGCCGCTTTTCTTTGCAGCTTGACTGATATATTTGCTGCTCTGCTACATTACAAAATTTTATAAGATTTTCCCTGTGTAGAAATGTGTTATCCTTATTCCGTGCTGGCACTCCTAGTCGGGGCTTTAGGTGGGAACTGGTATGAACTGGTATGGCATACCAGCACTTCCTTGACCACTCGGAAAACATACTGTCACTAATTTTCTAAGAAAAGACATACTGGTATGCTCTGCCAGCAGTTTTCTGAGATTTAGGCAACTTTCCGCTGACATTTGAATCAATCAGTAGTCAAGTTAGCGCTAGCTTGTTCATTCAGCAATCTTTTTGGTTTCGATAATGCTTTTTGTACTTAATTGCACTTAAATTGTTTGGTCGATTGGCAGGTAATAAATGAAATTGTTGCCATCAGATGTCATACTTTAAGGCTAAAATGCTTACAGCACTGCCACGGTCCCCTAGCTTGATTTCAGGGGTCCTACTTCTAAGAGATGGGAGAGGAAACGTAGGTTAGGGGAGAAAGGAAAGGAAAAAGAGGCAAGCGGAAGTGAGGTTATGGAGAAAAAAGGGAAAGGTACCATACCATTACCAACACTTATTTTTTCCCACTTCAAGCTCTGCTCCTATTCCCTATGTCTAGGGACCAACTGAATTCACGGGAAAAAATGCATGATTTCACGGCCGAATTTTTAAAATGTGTCAAATTTCACGGAAAATTCACGGAAAGAGTTTCGGAAATTCATGGGCTACGCAGACGTTATTTCGAGGTGCTGTGCTAATGCAAACGAAGAAATTTCAGAACAACGAATATTTACTACACTATAAGTCAAAACTCAAGACAGTCAATGTCAACTACTTAGTGCTGAAGTGCGACACGTAGCAAATAGCAACATCCGTAGAAAAGCTGCTGATAAAACTCTGGAATTGTCATAAATTAAACTAAAAGCGCTAAAATTTGCAAAAAATCACGGATTTCACAGAAATCAGCGTTTTTCACGGAAGAAGGCCAATTTCACGGAAAATGTCACGGCCGTGAAATCGTGAATTAAGTTGGTCCCTACCTATGTCCACTGTCTACGATGGGATAACATCTTGATAACCATCGGATGCAGTCATGCAGTCGAACAACTACATAGGAAGTAAGCCACATGACCGACTGTGGGCCAGCGTGAAATGATTGTGTTAAGGGTGGTATGTTGTATATAAATTTGTTTAACACTAATGCAAGCATTACGTTTTTCATACCACCCATACTGATGATTTTAATATACATTAAGAGTATGTAATAAATCGCTATATTATTTTCTGCATCACTTTCATGTGTTGTCATGAAACAGCATTTATAATGTCACATATGACTACTATGTTCATTTTGCAATAGTTCACCTGGCTTATTACATGCATAAAGAATAACAAAAAATGCAAAACAGCAATAATGGCAATGTTCAGAGAAAAATGAGCAGTAAAGTAACACATATGAGATAATGGGGGATTGAAAACTGTTTACGTGGTAGTAAGATGTACAGTGCAAAAAATATGTGATAAAATCTATGAAAAATACAGGGTGGGCCAAGAAAAAATGTGGCACTTTACTTTTGTCCATATCTTTGCTATCTATTAACCAAATTTCAAAATTTTTCACTGGCACATGGTGCGGACAATTTGCAATAACATGGTTATTATATATCCTACCACATCATAAATGCGTCTCTACACTACCTTATGATATGATGCAAATTGTTGGCAGTGTGCCAGTGAAAGAATTTTGAAAATCGGTAAATAATTAGCAATATGAAGAAAAGTAAAGTGCCACATTTTTATTGGCCCACGATGTAGAACTGTGTAACTCCTGCTAAGATTTGGATTCATACCCTGCTGGTTAGTAAAAAACATGAAATTGTATGAAAAAAATTGAGGCACTGCAGGAAACAGACGTTTCACAAAATAGACCGGACTATTAGCCCTGTTTATTTGGGGGGGAATATCTAACTGCAGAGGTAACGGGCCATAGAATATTTGGGGAAACTATTATAAGACACACTCAACACTGTATACAGTCGGGGTGTCCCCTATCTATTCAGCAATAAATATAAAGCGAGATGTGTTGAGTTGCTGCGTATGCTAATTAGTTATGCCTGCTCAATGTCATCTCACATAACGTAGTCCTATCAGGACAGCAAATCTGCCTGCAGGTACACGTTTGAAGACAATGACGATTGTCACAAAAAAACTGGACTCAGGAGTCATACAAAATGACGTCAGCACTGCGTCGAACACTCCACTGAACACTGCTCTCTGAAAATGACAGAAAAGTTTGAAAAAATACGACTGTAGTGGTCTCAGCGCTAGGTGGCTGCTTATGCAGTCATGGACCCCACAAGGCTGCGTTCACATAGACATGAGTAAGAGGCTGGCACTGTATGGGTTCCCGTATACGAGTTCCGGCAATCACGAGTTTGCGTGTATTTCAATGGCAGCCATTTACATACATACGAGTACAAGTTACATGTAAATTTCACTCGTGCAAGTAGTTTCTGTGCAGGTCATGTTTTTATCCAACCCGTGCGAAATAAAGTACCTGTGATCAGCATTAATATAATTTATAAAAGCTGTGATGCTTATTTGACGTCAGAACTGACATCGTTGTAAAATTGTTCATCGTTAGAAGTGCACGGTTAGTAAAAATAGCAACGTTGTAGTGGAATATTGTTGTTTTAATGGTGAAGCATTTCCTCGATTCGACTTCACTGAAAATTTTTGATATGGCTGACACACGTTGAGTTATGTACTTGTACAAGTGACCGTGAACGCTCCACTCATATGGGTGAAGCTTCTGCGAGCCGTAAACAGAAACCTGGACTTGTATCGTGTCTATGTGAACGCAGCCTAAGGTAAGGTAAGGACAGACGACTCACAGAATGCCAATTATCACAGTTTGCCATTACACAATTCCACTAAGTGTTATAACTGGTCACTCATCCAAATGGGACTAGTCTGAAATTTTGGCTGTAACTCGGTATGCCATAGCAAGGGACCACCATAGCCAGGTCCACCATGAAGAAGGTCTATTAAACCCAAAGATGCAATTTATTGCTATTCCTAACCTAAACTTAACCCTTGCACTGTTTGTAATCGTGCCATTTTGGACCAGTGAACTATCCCCGCTGAGAGTGACTACACGCGGTCTCGGACTCAGCAGAGTGGCTAGCTATAGTGGAGTGATTAGCCGGCCGGCGATGTCATGTAAAAACAGCGCACTAAACACATCGTTGTAGAACTCCGGGAAACTGTTGACGAGTCGATTATTGTCAGGACCAAAGTTCACCTCTAGCAGTATAGGAACCATTGACTTTTCACCTGAAATACACAATCAGTGTACAATTATTGTTAAATGGTTAAATGCTATAGCTCTTCATAGGAAACCCATCTCAGAGCTACCACCTGCCATATCAGAGCTACGGAGCATCACCTGCCATATGAGATCACACAACGTTACCTGCCACCTGACAGGTGAACGTGCTCTACCTTAACCCCAACCAAACAGGCCGGTACTTGATGCAGCTACCCTGAAAGGATGGAAGGCTGAGTTGACTTAAATGGCTGGTTACATACAGAAATGGTTTACCTGCCTGCAGGCAGTCATCCATTCAAGTACTAACCCGGCATTAATTATTACATTAATTATCTGTCCCATTGCTATAGCACAATATGCTACTGATTATAGAATGACTTTCATCTTTCTGTTTGTAAGCACTGCTATGGCTGCAATTTTTATGAAATTATCCACAGTGATTCGGGGCCCAAAAAGTAAGATTGAGTGTGTTTTGGGTGTAAACTCAGACCCCTTCCCCTATTTTGCTACAATCTTTCCTCCCATAATGCATATTCAGTCGGCAAGTTCATTTCGATGGTTACTGGGCTGCAGATCCTGCATTAAAATAAGATTCCAATTATGGCAAGCAATCACTATTGGTCAACATTAATCAGTACTTCATACACGGGGTTTTTTTTGGGGGGGGTATCTGCAAGTCTTGCCTCCATGCTGTCAAATAATCACATGAGTTGAGGGTTATGTGTCACACTGCAGTGTAAGGCTACATAAGTTATCACTCAGTAAACAAGTGTAATGAACTACCAGTGTGTTTGGACGTGATCCATTGCAGCATGATATCCACCCCGTAGACTGCTCGTGATTGCGGTGAATGTGCGAAGCCCTTGGGTGCTGGCTGAGACGTCGCTGCCGCGAACACGCGATGAATCATGTCATAGATGTCATTCTAAACCACACAACATCGGACTACATAAATACGTAACAATGGTATCCTCTCACCGTAAAGCTTCAAATGGAAACCATGTCCTGAATAAATGCTAGGTCCAGATTCAGGCCCATATGACTAAGACACTGATATATGCAATACACAGAAGACATCAATGTTCTGATTCTTTTTTTTAAATGTGATAAAGTACTGGTAGGCCCTGGGGGTCAAGGCAACATGTACCTAAAGAAACTGAATCCTGGTTACAAGCTAGGTCTTGGATATAAACCTTGCCCCAGATACAGGCCAATATGACTAGGATATCAGCATATGTGAAAAAAGATCACATCACTTTTCGGATTCTTTTGAAAGTATGATAAAATGCCAATAAACCAAAGGGTCAAGGTAAATTTAAGCTGGGTCCTAGATAAATGCTAGGTCCTAGATACAGGCCGAAGGCTTCTATTCAAAGTTCCTATTAAATCACAACACACTGTAGCTGTGACAGAGTTTCATTTGACACATAACATATCATATTGGAAATGAAAAAGCAGACACAAACATTAAACATTAGTTTATAGTGTTAGCTGAAAATTCAACTTATGTGCAAGGGTGTGTGAAAATTTCTCACTGAATTAATAATTTGGCGTGCAAATCGTTTCCAGAGGACAGTTGACTGGTCAGCTCAAAAAAAATGATTTCAGTAATTCTTAGCAATTTTAGAAAAAAAACTGCTGTAAATGAAAATGTGATGACAAACAACAAAAACTCACACAGCACCAACTGACCTGAATTTCCAACCACGTTGCATCACCGGCATACTGACGATTAAACATCTCAATAAATTCATCACATTTGATCTAAAATCAATTATTTTAAAAAAGCCAATAACTGTCAATAACAACAACTGTCAAAAAATGTCACAAATTAAATCAAGCTCAAAAGTTATCAATAACATCACTAGCAGGAAAAAATCGCTCATATAAATGATCAGATATGTCAGTCGATGCTGCTAGTTATGCAACAGAAAGTACGTCTAAATGTCAGTCTGCAAAACTTCCCTCATGCTGCCTTATAAAAGTTTAAAAAGTCCGATCTTCACAGCATAACCCATCTCAGAGCTACGGAGCGTCACCTGCCATATGGGATCTCATAGTGTTACCTGCCATCCGTCACAGGTGAATGTGCCCCCCCCTTAATCCAGCCAGAGAGACCAGTACTTGATTTACCTACCCCGGAGGGATGCAAGGCCGAGTTGACATTGACGCTGGTTAAAAACAAGATGATTTCCCTGTTCGCAGACAGTCACCCATCTAAGCAGTAACCTCTGGATAGCGAGCAGACTGTGAGTCAAACCTATAACCTCTTGATAATAGGTCCGACAGTCTAACTTAAACCACCCGAGAAGCATTATATATATAGATGCAATAAAGATCTTTGCTCACAAATAAAGTTAAACGAAAAATTTAGACTAAGCATTTAGTCAGTAAACTAATGGAATAATACTGTTAACACTAAGCTGGTGTTTTAGCCAGGCCAGTTGTCTTGACAAAGAAGCAATGGCAGAAGATTAGTTACATAAAACCAGTTGAGCCGCCTTACCACTTTCAATGGAGCATCACTTCGGTAGTTCATCACCGTGAAATGTTTCTGATAATCGTCAAAATGATCCAAGGAAAAAATCCTACCAAACAAAACATACAAAACTTACATTAGTAATACATTGTACAGAGTTAAAATAATAAACACAGGGATGTGCACAAGACCTTCTGAACCGAGACCCATGTCTCTGAGACGAGACCGAGACGTTCAAAATTTTGTCCGACACGAGACACTGCAGCTTCCAAGACACCGCCCGAGACCTTGAAGCTCCGGAGACTCTCGAGTCTTGGGAGCTTTAACGTCTCGCCAAAACGTTTTCCATGACGTATGGGGAAACACATTGACAATGGAAAAAAATTATATGGATTAACTAACTCGCGCCATGGTGAGCGCTTTCCATTTGTGATATTGTAGGTTTTTGCACTTTATTTTGACAACTGTCACTGAATAATTAACGGCTTGCACCATAAAGAATTGCAACTGCAGTGCTGTAGACATGAGCCATTATGTTTATCGCAATTTGCAAGCAACTGAAATTTGCAAACTACAGCTGATTATAGTTTTATACGTCGTCTTGGCTGATAGTATTCATTCTGACATCATGGGCTTTATCTTCATTGCGACTAGATTATTTTATGACGAAAAAAGACCGACATGACATAATTCTGCTCTATGATAAATAAGTAAATGAAAGAGTAAAAACACTGTAAACAAATACGTCTAAGCCACAAATGTCATGCTGGTTAATATCACTCTAAATGCAGCTACAGCATGCATGGCACGTGCCTACACAAAACGTCTCGACGAGACGCAATGGCCCAAGACAAGACCTACTGTGCCGAGACTGAGACATATTGCTCCGAGACAAGACACAAGACGCATTGGCTGAGACAGAGACGTTGAGGATTTTGTCTGAGAAGAGATTAAAACGAGACGTTAGTACGTCTCGAGACCAAGACGTCTCGACCGAGACCACATCCCTTGCATCACATGCCATAAATATCCAAATAATACAAAGAAAATGTACAAATTTTCCCCAACATGCAAACACGTTCACAAAAACTGCACTGCAAACATGCAGACAAAAACCAAGAATTTTGTGTAAACATGAGGGTGTCAATCACTGTAAATCTGCAGCATTCTGCTAGAATATTACTGATGATATAACGCGTCACAGATAACTAACTGTTTCACAAATGCACAGTTGTGATGACTGCTTCACTAAAACCACTACTCGAGTAATGTGTATTGTGTTTTATCGTAAACTTCATATAATCAGTGTTTATACATCCAGCATCTGCAGACAAGCACACTAAACAAAAAATTAACCAATCAAAACCATCCCATAAAGGATAGAAGGCTGAGTTGAACCAAGCACTTGAGTTCATGGTAAAGGCTGTATATCTCGATGTCTTAGACAATAAACACACGCTCTATGTTTAACGGTGAGATATGATCTTCTACACCATAGCCACTGAGTGCCAGAACTGATGAAGCCATGTGATCTATTAGTTATTTCATTTCTCATTTACTTTAGTATACACTTTGTAATATTTTGTAATTTGCCATATCACATTACAAACAATACTAATACAGTAGTCACAGTACAGTCCTGCATGGCCGTTGATTATTTTTTATGACCTTTGTAGTGGCCCGACTATGATACTGCAATAGAAGAATAGAAAACTGTATTGTACGCTATGCATTACCACTGCACAACTTTACGACAGATAGCCTGATAGCACAGTGATTAAAAAGTTGGACTTGCAATCACGAGGTCGTTGGTTCAACTCCTGGTCGAATTACTATCAACTGGTTACTACTTGGATGGGTGACTGTCTCCCAACAGGTAAACCATCTCAATATATAACCAACACCAAGGTCAACTCAGCCTTCCATTCCTCAGGCGTAGGTAAATGGAGTACAGACAGGTCTGTCTGGCTGGGGTTAAGGTGGGGCACGTTCACCTGTGTTGGGTGGCAGGTAACATTGTGTGATACCACATGGCAGGTGACGCTCCGTAACTCTGCAACGGGTTTCCTAGGAATAACAATAATAATAATAATATAGAAATTTGCAAGGCGCACAAAGTCAGTGAGCTGAATCTGATCCAATCCATTTTAACCATAACAGATCACAGAAAATCAAGTGTGAAAAAACGTTTAAAAAACCCCGAAAAAAAGCTGACTTGTTGGCAACTCGGACAACGAACTTCTGGTGCACCGCCAGCTGAAGAGGACATACGCTTGTCAGCATTACAACGAACCGGAGGTCAAACTTGACTGGCCCGACATCATCTCTCTCCAACAAGACTGGATCACTCACGTACTTGGACACAATCTGCCAACAAACACGTGCTTTGATTGACGCTAGAATGGTAGACTAAATAAATTAGCAGCAGAACATACATACACTGTATTTAGAACAAAAACATGCCCTAAAGTTTTCTTTATATCTCCGTAAATACTGTTTAAATTGGTAGCAAATAATAATTAACTTTTCACCAGTGAAATACTTGATTCCTCCCGAACATTCCCTGACAAGAAATTTGAGCTAATGCTAATGAGACGCGCAAAAACCCATAGCAGTTCCTGTTCGCAAACTGTCAGTCTATTTCCAGCCATTTCATTGCAGTTCATTCTTAGAGTGTACGCTGCAGCCAAAGATTACAAAAATCAATAAAAACCCTTTATTTTGGAAGTTCAGGGTTTTTCAAAGTCATCAATGCTGACAAGCCTGTCACTAATGCTTGTTGTGACAGGCAGCATGACCATGCCTATCTGCAGAGTTTGATCATGGAAAACGTTCAATGCTAAAAATTTCATATGCAGCTTCTCTACGTCTATCTCAACTGATTTTGGTGCAATTCAGTCTTGAAATGTGTCTTGCAACCCGAAATCACCAAAAAATCCCTAAAACCCCTATTTTGGCATTCAAGGTCATCCGAAGTCATTGAATTTGGTGGCAATCGAGAGCCAGCATATGACTTCCTGTTAGTAATTAATAGTAATCTAGGCCCTATCTTGCACCATTATTGAGACACAGCGACTTATTGGTTAAAAATTGCATATTTTTCCCACCCCCTCTCATTTAGCGCCCTTGTTCGAGGTGGCGCCCTCTGAATTTATAAAAAAAGCGTTACAATTCCTGCAACTAGAGTCTTCCAAACAGCCGACAGTGAAGTTTTGGTGATCCTAGCTTGCACAGTTTTTGACTGATTGACCCATGTGACAGACAGACAAACAGACAGACGGACGAACGGACAGAATTGCGATGGTGCAAGAAAATTTCTAGAGGCTAAATGCCCGTTTACTGTTAACACAACAGCACTGAAAGACACAGAATATTAACTGGCAATTAATATTCTTTAAAACTGCACATCTGACGTGATCACTGATCAGGAAACCAAGCCTGTCGAGATAGGGGATAGGAAGGTAAGGTACTCCAGGCTGCGCAACGTTTGGAGGGCCCCATTGTCGCTCAAAAATATAAAGTACACCAGAATGCGCTATTTCAAAAAAAACTCCAAAATTTTCTCCCCAGAGGGGCCTCGCAAGAACGTGTCCACAGGCCCTGCTGTGGCTCTCGACGAATCTGCAGAAAACATGGCCCTTGCAGTTCTAAGTTGGCAAAATAACCTAAGTTAATATAATCTAAGTTAATGTCAACGCATAATCCAAACTTAAAACTTCTGTGCAGTGAAAAAATCATACTTTTTTGTTCAGTAGCCTAGCCTGATTTGGTAACATCGTTAACTGTTTTGAGGCTAATGTCGACAAAAATCGACACTGGGATATAGAAGTCTGACAAAAGCTGACGTGCTGACAGACGTTGACAATGTCACAACGAAATGTCACTACGTTAATCTGGAAAGTACTCCACCTCGAAGGCATGTGACAAAAATATATTCAGCATGAAAAGAATTACCGGTGATGACAATACAAACCTTTGGACCTGACTCGGATAACCTGAGCAAAGAGGAAATGTTACTGCTGACGAGCATATCAAGACCTCGAGCCAGGTTGAATGGCTTACAGATCCAGTGGTTGTCCAGACCTCTGAAATTTCACAAAAATATCACATATTTATCACAAAACAACAGATCGCCAAAAGGAATTGAGGCTAAAACATTTTTAACAAAGAAGTAAATTATTTTTCAAGTTTCCTGGCATAACAAATAACGTAAAATAAGACAATATTGTCAAAACTTCGGCAAATAAGACAGCTGGAGACTAGTGGTAAGTATGTGTGGCTGGGCAGTGAGCAGTATTATCTGTCTTCAATCAATCCCGTTCAGTTCACCAGAGTAAGAGAATTTCTGTTAACCCATTTTCAGTGGCTTCTATCCCCCCAAATCTGGAATCAAAATCGGGTGGACTTCCCCCCAGTTTTGGACTGATGTCCCCCTTAATTTCTGACTCAAGTTTTCTCCTCCATTTTGGGCTTCTTTCCCCTCTAGGGACAATATTTTGTTAAGGGTGTAGTTTGCCCAGTGAAATATAAGGGGGGGAGTAAAAATGGGGGATTTTTGTTAAGGTGCAGACTGAAAAATGGGGGGAAATAAAAACAGGGGGAAAGGTTTTGTTAGGGTGTAGATTGCCCAGTGAAAAATAAAGAATAAGTAAAAAATAGGGAGTGGAGTTTTTTTGTTAAAAGTGCACATTGAAAAATAGAGAGGAACTAAAAAATAGGGTGGAAGTTTTGTTAAGGTGTAGTTTGCCCATTAAAAAATAAGGAAAACTAAAAATAGGGGGGAAGTTTTGATCTACACCTTATCAAAATCCCCCCACTATTTTTCACTGGGCGCAAGCTGCGCCCAACAGGTATAGGGATAGAAGCCACTGCACATTCTTACAGTGAACCGATCACGAATCTGCATTGTGCAAAAAAACGTCAGCGGCACTGGAAGCTATTTTTGTGAAACCACACAGAGCAAAAATTGGGTTTTTTTATCAAAGCTGCAAGAAACTGCTAAAACAATTATTCATCATATAAGCGTCCTGGCATCCCCAGATCAGGGTGTCATGGCAAAAAGCATGAGAGTTCAAAACTGGTAACAATTAGGAAAATTTTAATACAGTAGCCAACTTCTAGCAAATTAACAGTTACCCAATCATCAAAATGCATATTTTCTTTCATCAACTTTATAAGTTACTGAGCTAACAACTGTCACAAATTCACTGCGATAACATGAGTCTATATTATCAGCAATGTTTGTTTTGGTTACAGACCCCGATCATTGTATTGCTTCATAATGCGTTTTTAGGCTTCAATAATGCGTTTTTGCGACTTTAATCAAAAACGCTATGATTGAAGTTTTACTAATTGTTAAAATTTTCTAACGATAAATCGCACGATTGATCCGAAGTTTACACAGCTCTAACAACTATTAGAGAGCACAAGACACAGACTGCAGTGCTTACTCTTTCTGTCGGTGCTGGAAGTAGGACACGAACTGGGTCAGTTCGGTGCGCAGGTTAAAGGTCGCAGGCAGCCAGCGTGGGTACGAGTCCAGTGTGACAGGATCAATGATTGGAAAGACACCTCGTCGACACACGACCGGAAGAACACTCTTGACCGTGAGAACCATCTCAAACGGAAACTGATTGATCAGCTGACCCGGCGTTTCTTCGCTTAACTTCCTACAGCAAACAATTACCATATCAGTTTGCCAACACACACACGGCACATATACACTGTGTCTCGATGATGTAACGATTAAAATATCGAACTTATCATCAAAAGGTCGTTCGTTCAACTCCCAGTTGGATTGCTGGCAGTTACTACTTGGAGGGGTGACAGGTAAACAATCTCAGTATATAACCACCACGTAAGTCAACTCAGCCTACATTCCCAGTGCGATAGGTAAATTGAGTGCCAGACTGTCAGGCTGAGTTTATGGCGAGGCACGTTCATCTGTGTCGAGAGGCATGTAACACTGTGTGATCCCATATGGCAGGTGACACTCCACAGCTCTGGGATGAATTTCCTAAAGAGTGCTATACACCACCTTTAACTATTAAATCGGCTACACACATCAGAAACAACAAAACAACATGCCAATGTTTGATGATAATGACAGGTGCTCTGCAAATCGTTACTTACTTACTTACTTACTTACCGAATAAAAAATTGATAAAAAATGGTAAGATCGAGGCAGTTTATTATACAACATCAATGAAAATGATAAAATTAACAGGTTGTCCAACCGGAAGTCCTTGAGATAGTGCTTTGTCCACAGTACGTCCGCATCGTCCATGCTCTCAACCAGTTCAAAGCGCGGGTCAGTCAGATGCTGCGAGACTTGATCCACGTCCGAGTACACTCTGATGCTGCGGTCCCGGGGAAGTCCCGGAAAAACCACGTCGACATTTGGTAAAGTCTCGTGCACCGAGAATTTCTACAGCACAGAACCCCAGACAGCAGTTATATCGTGGACGTATATTACGAAAAGACTGCAATAGTTCATGGGGTACACTGTACTCCCCATTAGTGATGATTCGATATCAGGATTTCAATTTCGATATAATATTGATACAATAATTGGAAAATATCATGATATTGATGTCGATATTTTTAAGATAATAAGTATGTAAATGGTATACAAGCACAGAAGCAAGATGTGAACATTGAGCAGGTCAGTACGCTTTATTTAGATAATAAAAATGTGTCTCCGGCTGAAATTAGATTACGTCTGTAGTTAAATTACGACACCATTAACTCGCCCCATTTGTAATCTTTCTTTCCAGTCACACAGTGTAATAAAATATCTGCAGAAAATATTGCGATATTATCGAAAATATCGGGATATATTGCGATATTTTTGAATACCGCAATATATCGAAAAATTTGATATTGTTTTTGATAATACGATACGATATATCGATATCAAAAACGATATATGTACATATATCGAATCATCACTAATCTCCGACCACTGTCACATTTTGTTGCATTGTTTGCTGCAACCTGCATCTGACAGTGGCATTTCTGGTTTTCTTGTCAACAACACAGCATTGCAGTGAGTGGTAAAATAAAAGCCAATGTTGTTCAAATTTGCACGTTCATTCGTGAAATTTTTAAGGCCCAAAATGGTGGCCTGGTAGCCCATCTAAAATTGGTGGCCCCGTTCGACTAAACACCTCAAACATGCTAAGGCCAACCCTGGCCATGAATTCTGCATAGACCACTGTGAGCCATCAACAAACTGTTAAAGCTTTGCTGCAAAAAAATGGAGTTTTAATGATACAAGACATACTGATGTGAATAAAGCGTCATCTTCATGCTGTTCAAAGCTGAGGTGAGTCATGTCATCAGGTTGCCATGGTAACAACATCAGCCTCCGCTGCAGCTGATCGCAACTTCTACCATTCAGGTAATCCCTCGTTAACTCACCTGCAATTATAATAATAACTACAGCTGTCAAAGCGTTAATTTTTTGAATGCTTTTTTAACGCATTAATTAATGCGTTAGTAATGCACTCAGACCCTTCGAGAGGGAGAGTAGGGGGGTAAGTTACCCCGGGTCCCGCGACGTTTGTGGGGCCCCACCTGTAGAATATAGAAAGTTAAAAAAATGTATAATCAACAATAGCTGCTGTCATAGCTAGCATAGAAATCTATAAGCCTGTCATCAGAATAATTATTTATTTACAGTAACGATGGAACAGCGACTACAGTTTAGTTACTTGAATTCATTCGATTGTCAAATAACTGCAGTTTAACGGAATACTGGAACTTTTGCTTCACGAAATTTAGTAAATTAACATAAATTTCTGTACGTGCATTAATTATTTTAACACGCGTTAATTTTTTTAACACACGTTAATTTATTACCGCATTAATGCGTTAATTTGACAGCTGTAATAATAACAATAGCACCAACTTCAATGGTGCTGTCATCATAGCAATCGTTCACTCAGTTCATTTGACAAATGCTGCACACAGCGCCAGGTGTTCAAAATTTCAATTTCCCCCCTAGATTTCCTAAAATTGGGGGGTTCAGCCCCCAAATTTTTCATTTTTTGAATGAAAAATTTCGGACAATAACAAAATTTTACAACAATTTTCTGACAGTCCAAAATTCAAGCTAGGTAACCATCCCTCCTAATATCACAACACTGATCAAGTTCACCCAAGACGAATTTTAAATACATAACCTGCGTACGCAGCGCACAATCGATGCAAATGGCACAGTGCCGAAAAATGCCACGTCGTAGGTGAAGACGCATCAGCAGACGAAAACTGTATATGTGTGAATAAAAGATCCATACTAATAAAAAGTTGAAGTTTCTGACAACAAAAACTTCACAGAAAACCCAGGTATGTATCTGTTTGCGCACCTGTATGTGGCACAATGTGCTGGCCTGTTTCGTTTTTTGCTACATTGAAATAATTGAGAGGTGGAGACTGCACCAGCTGAGCGAGTTTCGCCTACAATTGCTACCGGGTGTCGATACGCTGCCGGAAATATTAAAACTGTGCCGTTTGGCAGGTTATGTATAGGTTTCCTACCAGTCTTCTGTAGCAAAATTCCCCGACTCTTCCAGTCTTGGAATAACAATTTCCCTGATCTTATCGAAACAATAACCCTATCGCACAAATGTCAGAAATGGTACACTATATTATAAAGTAATGAAACAGTGTTAATATTGCAATATGCAGACAACAGAGCCCCTTGTCGGGAGATCAGGGAAAGGGCAAAGTCCCCCTGAAGCTGAAACACTTCCAGCTTTTGTACGTTCAATGGAAGATGCAAATTTGCACGCTCTTTAATATCTGAAAATGCCAAAAATCACGGACGTCCGCAGTCCACATTTTCCCTAACTTTTACCCAAGTTTTCCAAAAAAATATTCTTCCGCGGATTTTTCCCTGACCACACAAATTCCTTGACTTTTTCCAGTCTTCCCAGACATGTGTTTAATTGACGGTGGCCGCTAACAGTTAACAGAAACTAGTAAGAGAAGCAGTGTTTTCCGACCTCCGTCGTCAATGTCGGCCAGCGGCCACATGACGGTGAACGCAGACTGAGTCGGTACGTAGCAGAATGGAATGAGACGAACGTTTGGATTGTCCGAGTGCTGAATTCGGCTTCCAAACTCATCCATGACGTACCACAAAGGCTGAGCCGCATCACTGCCCTGACAAACATAGACCAGTGTTCTCAGCAATTACCACATCTCAACGATACAATACAATTCTGAAAAAAACGCAATTTCAAAAAAATCACCTTTAAAAGTACAGCAAATGAAAAACCAATACAGCAGAAAAACAAACCTAAAAATGTAAACGGTTTCCGTTTAATAAAATGCTGAATGTCATATAGTACTGAAACTTTAAAAACTTGAATAAAATAAAAAGTAATAACACCACCTTTCTAAACAGGAATTTCTATTAGTATTTGGACAATTTAATCCCAAATATATTTTTTTTAAATCTTGAACACAAGCCTGGTCTCTGCAAAACAAAATGTTCATCAGAAAAAACACTAAAAGCAATAATTTTTAAAAAATCATTGTTCAGCATATATAAAAAGTAAACAAAACATCTTTACAATTTTCAACTGACAAGTAATATTTACAATCAAAAACCTTAGTCAACCATTTAATGTCAAACAACTTCATAAAGCATACTTTACAAAGACAGACATTAAGTTTAATTACAAAGACAGCAAATTTTGTTATGAAAAAAATCGTAAAACTAGTAGTGCAAATGACGAAATAATTATATGCTCACTGGCTCAGCAGAATCGATGGTATAAGTTTGATTATATCTGCAATACATGGCCATACAATAAGCACAAATCAGTGACTATATAAAGTTTTCATGATGATATGCAATGTGCCAGCAATACAAAACATTTCCTATCATTAGTAGAGCTGTCAAGTTAACAAGTCAACTTAATGCGTTAACGCGTTAAAGAATTAATGCACGTTAAAAAAATTAACACGCGCAAACAATTAACGTGCAAGCATAAATTTATTAAATTCTGTGATACGCAAGTTTCAATATTCAATTAAACTGCAGTTGTTTGACAACCAAATAACATTCAAGTGATTAAACAAGAAATTTGAGCAAAGCTCACGAGACGTGCGAAAGCCTAGAGCATTTCCAGTTCAGTAGTTATAGTTTCGAAAATCGCATATCACTTGGACTCGGCCCATCGGGACCATAATACACATCGGCCATAGGCGCGTGTGGC
>Ga0209367_1004968_pt1 | contig 18445 bp, 19 predicted proteins | sample WorMetLIZISLAND2_FD_187412 | JGI IMG/M metagenome (GOLD analysis project Ga0209367, IMG submission 187412) | Marine gutless worms symbiont microbial communities from Max Planck institute for Marine Microbiology, Germany - Olavius geniculatus... ... | reverse complement strand
GTATCAGACAATGCGTTTATTTCAGATTTAACAAAAAACATAACGTCGAAAAACAACATGAGTGACAGCCAAGCAGAAAAACAGGCAGCTCAAAAACATACATCTGTGAAGTAAAAACACGCATAAGTAAGTAAGTAAGCAAGTAAATGATTTATAAAGCGCCAAAGTCTAAGAAAGAATCAGGGCGCAAAATCACCCAAAACAAACACCCAAAGAGCAGACAGATGCAGCAATAACTAGAAAAGCAGTCAAAGACAGCAAACCTCCGCCAACGCCATGATGTTCGCCAGGTGGCATTACCATATTTGGCAGCGGTTTCCCTTATCTGCCAATGGTGAAAAAATCCGAAAACCAGAATCCAGGATTTCTTTCGGATCACCCCCAAAATTGAATCACTTGTAGTTTTTGCCATTCCCGACATTCCCTGAAAATTTCTGAAAGATCCTTCCATAACTGTTTGAGTTATCTTGCTATCACACAGACAAACAAACTCTGGCAAAAACATAATCTCCTTGGCGGAGGTAATTAGTAATAAGCTTATAGGCCAGCAGTTTTTGTTCGGTTATTATCTACCTATGCTATACTCTATCGCCGGTCACTAGACGGCGCTTGTGTCGACTGCAGAAGCTGCCTGCGATATCGTCGAGACTCATGCAAACCGTAGCAACAATGAACAGACAGTCGGTCATCCAGGCGAGTCCGTAGCCAGCTCCGTAGCCATGCGGTGACCGGTTCCGCGAGTTTGTCTCTATGGCTATTGGATACGTGACCAGCGCCACCGTACAGCAGACCGCTGCATTCCGTCACATTAACATGTACATACATAGACACAGACACACATCACCCTACAGTCATCTTCATTCACCATACAGCACGTAATGGTAGCCAACAAAAAGCTAAATAAACTAAATCCAGTGCCGACAAAATGCACGGCTGTCTGCCTTAAGCAGCGCGATCACAACCCTAACCGTGACTTTTTTACCGTTTCAACTAAAAATTGGCAATCCGGTTACTCCTGCTGCCTTGTGGAACGTTCACTCCAATATACGTCTACAGAAATCGGTACGGAATTGGTAGGGCGATGGACATTTCACCCGCGTCTGGTCGATGCATTGAAGAGCATGATATTAGGCTAAAAATCCACAAGCGTTTGTAAGGGTCAGTGTCATTCGAAAGATGGCGCCACTTTATTTTCTAAAGTTATTTTAATAAATTACAACACAATGTTAAAAATGCAATAGCGTTAATTTAGACCAAATTCGGTGCCGATGTGGACAACATTTCTGAAGTTGCAAGCCGTAAAGCAAAGTGGCCTCGTTGTTTGTCCCATCTTGTACAGACCTATTTACTTATTTACGTACTTACGGTACTTACGGTACTTACTCCTGGTTGGGTTTGGACACATGCATGATAATGCGCGCATACCGCAGATAAAGTAGACCTCAGCGGCGGAGTGAAAGTAGTACATCTTCATGTAGATGGACTCGACACAGACTCCGCATGTACATAGGATCGTGCCAACTAGACCGAACGCGATCGAGAACAGCAGCAATCCGATCACACAGCTCTGCCATTCTGTATACCACATAGACGAACATCGTATCATTCTATTAGGCTATATACTTTTCTTCTTTTCTTCTTTTTTCCGTAATGTACAAATCCTCTTGCGAGTAATGTCGTACATAGCAGATGTGCATGAAGTGACGGAAACAACTGTTAAACTCCAATAACAGAACAGATCGATAAAACCGTGCAAGTGCTGATAAAAGCAGAATGGGTCTAATCTGTCCTCCACGTCAATGTGACGCCTGCCAATCGGGACTTGAACACCTCGACGAAAGGAGACATGATGACAATAGAAGGCAGGTTATTCCATATCCGAACGGTCGCAGGAAAAAAAGCTGTGTCTGAAGGCATCAACAGATCCAATTGGAATGCAGTATCTGCTGCTATGTCCTCTCGTGCTCTGCGAGTTTGGAGTAAGGTAGACTGATGCTGGTATCGCAACTTAATTGACCATGAACTACCCTGTACATCATAATGGCTCTGGCTTGAGTCCGGCGTTCTTCCAGCTCTATCCCAGCTGCTGCATCATTATGGTTGGGCTTCACCTGGTACTACGAAATGATGGCGTAGTCTCTGAGTGAGGTCTGCCTCATGTATTCATTACAGATCTTGCACAACGTTGCACCGATTCAAGACGATTGATGTTGTTTGCTGCATGGGGACACCAGAATGTAGAAGCGTACTCCAGCTGTGGTCGCACGAACGAAGTATAGGCTGCTGCCTTGTGGACAGCTTCTGGTGTTTCGGTAGATAAATGATCTGATAGAATTGATTTTCTTACTGAAGTTACTAATATACTCATTGTAGCTTAGTTTGGAATCAATAGTCAAGCCGAGATAATTTGCGGATGATACAGTCTTTAAGGGCTAATCGTGAATAGTGTCATCTGCCTCAGTAATGTTTTTCCGCTTCATTGTCAATCTGAGGTCTTCACATTTATCTGGGTTAAATGACATCATCCATTTCTGCTTCTAGTCCTGCAAGTTATTTAGGTCTTGTTGAAGTATCTCGGAGTCTTTTGGTGAGTTTATCTGCCGATACAGAAGGCAGTCATCATCAAACAACCTTGGTGTTGATTAGTAAGAAAATCAATTAATTTGTTGGCTAAATGTGCAGATAGAATTGATATGCTGTATAATACTGACAAAACTGTTTGTATGGTATTCCCACCAAAAAATAGAAGAAAGATTGTGAATCATGTATTTCCTTGCTTTAAGATGAATAATATGAACTTGAAATATGTTCAACAATTCAAGTATCTTGGTCATGTAATTAGCAATGAGGAGCGTGATGATGATGACATATTGCGAGAAGTGAAGGCTATGTTTACACATGCTAATATTCTTACACGCAGATTTGGTGCATGCTCGGTGTCAGTTAAAATTGCTCTATTCAGGTCATTTTGTATTTGTTTTTATGGCATGGAACTATGGAAGAGTTACACTATGTCTGCTATAAATAGATTACGATCCTGTTATGTAAAATGTATGAAACTTTTCTTTAATTATCCAAAGTATCAGAGTGTAACAAATAGAATTGCCTAGTTTTGACACCTTGATATGGAACAGCAAAGCTAGATTTAAGCGACAGGTGAAAAATTGTTGCAGTGGTGTTATTTCTCAGCTGAATTTGGTTTTATGATGTAGGCTTATACGTATTTTACCTTTTTGTGTGTTTTTTTCTTTTTTTCTTTTACTTACCGTGTATATATGTTTGCGTGTTTGTGAGTGTTTGGGTTATTTGTGTTTGCTATGGGCCGTGGTGCCTGAAATAAACCTGTGATGATACACACTCGGGTAGGTCATTAATGTAAGCAAGAAACAGTAGTGGGCCTAAAACCCGTGCCCTGCGGCAGACCAATGGTGACCGCAACAGCTGGCGAAGTAGATCCCTTTTGTTGCCTATCTCTCACTGCAGTGTCTGAAGTGTTATGGCTACCCATAATTTTACTTTACTAAAACGTGACGACTGAAACGTGGCTCGGGTCTGTGTACAGCACCCAGTCTCAGACAAAACTCACCGTTGATCACAGTCTTGAAATAAGTACGTTTCAACAGTCTATAGAGTGCATCAGACCTATGCTTCGTTACGCTCGCATAGCCTAATACACTCTAGACCGTGTTAAACCTATACGATACATTATAGCAGGGATGTTAACAAAAACTTGAGTGCCAAGAACTAGAAAGAGGACAGGACTTGTTCTCTAGGACCAAGACAAGAACAACGATTTGAGTACCAAGGGACTAAGATCAGGTACAAAACCAGGACTTTTTTCCTAAACGAGGAGAAAAATAAAAGACCAGTGACCAGGACAATAACTAGGACTTCTTCTCAAGGATCAGAACAAAGGCAAGAACTAGTATCACTTTATTACACACGGCATGTTATCTGCTATTCATCGTATAGTAGAAATGTGCGTAATGTCTCAAGGTCAAAATGCGGGATGAATGCACACGAACGACATTTAAATAAATGGACGCATGCGTGACAATATCATCTAAAACAATAACAGTTTCAGCGGGAGTTCGGTCGTTGTGTCCGGAAATAAACTGTCTGACTAGGTACATGTATAGGCAAGGGAAAGTGTCGCATTATGTAACCATGTCTAAAACAGTGCTTTTCGCTAAAAATATTTGTACAAATGTTTAAAACATTTTAGCAGGATCGTAAATGTGCACTGTGTACGGCTTGAATAAAGACATTCTTTAGCCGTAATAAAATTTGTGTCTTAAAATAAGACACAAAAATGTTTTAGCACTAGCCGAACGCCAGTGGTCGTTATACGTATTTACATACAGCCTGTTCAGCGCAAGCGTAGTAGGCCTACCTATTAAATGTAAAAAAAGTAAAGGTGTCAATTTCTATAGCGCATCTCGCGTACAACGCCTCTAATGCGCTTTTCGTCACTAACCCGAGCCGCCAGCCGCACGGCCACCACGTGCAGCCTGCATACACAGGCTAACGCAGCGGCTGGCTAGGCAGCCCCAGTCAGCTGTACTAAGGTCACCACCTTCCGTAACCCATATAAATGAGTTACTACTCATTTTACCGTCCCACGGAGGATAGAAGGCTGAGTCGACCTAGCTGACAGGCTTCGCACCGAGATGGTATACCTGCCCGCAGGCAGTCACCCATCGCAGTACTAACCGGGCCCGGCGTACAGTAACTTTGTTTCAGCCGAAACGCGTTACCAACTATACGCCACGCCACCAACCATTAGTGCGAAATACTACCTATTAGTGCAGCCCCTAATGACGTCTAAAACATTTTGCAGGCTTTATGATGAAACACTTTTTTTCAAGCCATGCACAATTTTTCCAAAATGTTTTGCAATCATTTTTAAATGCTTAACAACACAAAAAGTGTTCGAAAATATTTATACGTGGTCTCGTGTAAAACCAAAAAATTGCAAAACGTTTTTGAAAATATGTTTGTTATATTGCATGTAACCATGGCTTTAGCTTAGTGTAAAAAACATCTATCGTACTGTACCGGTAACGATAATATACTGCTAAAACGGTGTTTAGAAACTTTCCAAATTAACGAAAAAATGTTTATTGATTAAAAAGCAACGTTATATTTACAAACTCACTATACACAAATGCAGCAACTGAGGCCAGCACATCGGTGGATATATTGTACAAAATATATTATCAAATATTATCAAAGTTTGATGTTATTTGAGCGAACTTACGCGTCAGTTTGTCGACACATGTTTTAAGTGTATCATTTTCGGTCACATTGTAATGACAGTTGTCCCAGAGCCCAGCGTGATAACCTGTCACACACACACACACACACACACACACACACACACACAAATTTATGCAAATTTATGTTCATACATGTGTATACAACGTTCTGAAATAAACATGTGTTACTACGTCGTAAACCTGTCCACGAACCGGCGGCAAGCTGGCGTGTGGTGAATTCACTACAAGTAATTTGAGCAAAGATCATGAGACGCGTGACAGCCTTGGCAGTTCCTGTTTGCTGATTGTCTTGGTCTATTTCCAGCCATTTCGGCGCAATTCATTCTTACAATGTGTGTCGCAGCGCGAAATCGCGAAAAATTCACTAAAACCACCCTTATTTTGGGGGTTCAAAGTCGTTCAAGGTCATCGATATTAATACGCCTAAAACCTTGTCACAAATGCTTTTTGCAATAAACAGAATATCTGTGCCTATCTGCAACCGTTTTCAGGCTTGTCAAGCCAATAGCGATAAAATAGGAACTTTTAAGGGGAGTATTTCTCTTTGACGCCCTTGTTCAAGGGAAATCCTTTCACCCAGGGTGACAAAATCTCGTCACAAAAACTAGAGTCTTTGAGGCAACCTACAGTAAAGATTTTATAATCCTAGCTAACGGCGTTTTAATACAATCGCAGAGTGTGACGGACAGACGGACAGACGGACACCTCGACGGTGGCTAAGACGCGCGAAACATTTTGCTGTCGCGCGTATAAAACGATCACAGCACGCAAACCTTTGCCCAGAACAGTGCTGCCACGTAAATACGCAGTCTCCATTTACTAAATTAAGACTTGGTAATGTGATTCTTAAACCGATTAGCTGTTGCAAATATCTGGGGATTTTAATTAAAATAACCTCACTTGGCTCGAACATATTAATTACATTTATAACAAATCGTTAAATTCAGTGGTATTTTTTATAAGATACGTCACACTTTGCCTTTTGAAGTTTTGATAACCAAATCTTATATATTTTGCTTTTGTACACTCAAATTTGATTACTTTCCGTGTTTACTCAAACAGATTAATAGCGTTAAATTCTTTAAAATGCACCATGTAAAACTCCTGTTTTCAATTTATATGAAAATTTGAACACACTCAACATTTCTGATCTTCATAATTTCCAAATTTTTATTTTAATTAACAAATTCTTTTATCATAAAAAAATTGCCTGTTTTATTTAGATCGTAGGCTACTTTAATGAAAATTTCTTGTTTTATAATCACGTTACACGCAATAAGGATAATTTGCGTCTTACTAGATGAAAACCTTTTTTTTATAAATTGAAGTGTATAAAATATAACGGTAGTCATTTTTAAAATCAACTTTCTTCTGAGTTAAAATTAATTACTTCCATTAATTTCTTTAACGCAAATTTAAAACATATATTAAGAAGTTGCCATAAATAATCACGTGTAATATCTGATTCAGTTTTTTTTGCTTTGTGCAATATTTGCTTTGTGCACTGTTTAGTACTCATTTTGGTTGCATTATATGTTTGTCGTTTTGTTTGCTATTATTTTTATTATTATTATATTGTTAATAATAATTGGCTATAGTTATCATAAATGGCCAGCTATAATGGACTTGTTCTTTCTGGCAGCCCGCCGTTGGTTGAATTTGTGATGTATTGTATTGCTTGTTAAGTTATCTGGCAAATAAACCTTGTTTGGTTCACGCAGGATTCACAAAAACCCGGATTATTGCAAGAAGTTGTCTTGAGAGCACTTTAAGACCCGAAGTTCGAGGCCGAAGGCCGAAATCGGGAAAATGATTTCTGGGGAGAGGCAGCAAGCTATCGTTCCATCGTTCCAATGCGGGGCAGGGCAGCCAGTGCCGCCCCGTAAGCTTAGACCGCCAAGTGGGTCCCTCAGGACCATCAGCCATCCCCAGAAAGTCCCCAGCAAATATACTGGGTACTAAAAGTCACGGCAGGAATAGCAAAGAGCACAACTACTCCCACTCACATGACTACTCTCTATATTGTGGGGCTTGCCAAAAGATTTTACAGCCCCCACAGGCTGTAAAAGCGGCCCAACCCAACAGCAGACCAGCCACATGAGCAGTGCAGCCACTCATCCCCGCCACGCCCCCGAGCCAAACGGGGCAAACGAGAGCCATCGCGGGCTTTTCAAACCAGACAGGAAAACCGTAGTCCCGAACTACAGTGCGTTCGGTATCTACCGGAGTCCCAGTCTGACCCATCACCAATGCAATAGCCCTCCAATGCTCTACCCAACTTCGAGACACGACAGGAACAGCAAGGCCACCCAGCGCACATGACCAGTCCACAGATTAGGCGGGCACCAACCAAGCAATGACCCATGGGTATCTGTTAGATCCTGGCCCCACTACTAAAAGTCATGGCAAGAATGGCAAAAAGCGCAACTACCCCCGCTCACTTGACTACATTGCCAGTCAGGTCACATCATCCTGACCAAGCAAGTACTGTGGGGTTCACCAAAAGATTTACGGTCCCCTCAGCTAGTCACCTGGCAGGCAACCCAACCTGTTCAGCAGACAAGCCGCGCGAGCAGTGCAGCCAAACCACCCCCGCTACGTCCCAGAGCCAAACGGGGCAAAGGAGAGCCCATGTAGGATTTCCAAGCCCCACAGGAAAACCGTAGTCCCAAACTGCAGTGCATTCGGTATCTACTGAAAATCCTTGCCTGACTCATCATCCTCGCAAGAGTCTCTTCAATGTTCCGCCCAACCCGAGACATGACAGGGACATCGAAGCTACCCAGCGCACACGACCAGACCACAGACCAGACAGGCACCAACCAAGCAATCACCCATGGGTATCTGTAAGATCCCAATGAACCTTATCAAGGCATGATCTCAAATCAGCACCCTTAGCTGGCTGAGAGACCAAGCTTCCTTGAACTGCAACGGTTTCACGGTATAACCTCAAATCAGCACTTCAAGCTGCCTGAAGGGTCAACCTTTTTATGCTACTTCATAGAAGTAGCTACTGGGTACCGTTGGTCCACAGTGCCTTATTCTGTATTCGGCACAACCCTTCAGAATCACCTCACAAAGAGCTTCCTCCATCGGCCAGCCGGAGGACGCGCCCCTATACGCCGTAGTACCACCAGCGCGGGGTGATCCCCCTCCCCACTAGCTCGGGGAGCTAAACGCTCCCCCAGCAGGAAGCGGGGCTCCCACAAAAGCATTGTATGCATTAAGTGCTTAGAAAATGAGTCTCGTAGTTGTAGATCTCGTTCATTTCCTGTAAAAAGTACAGTTCTGGGTTGAAGACTTTATCCGAAACCACGACGCTTGTCTTTCTGGGGTAGGCTATATTGATGCTATGCGGCCTACGCCTATAATCACCACTAAAATCTAATCACTTCTTGGGCGACAACGAGCCCACAAAAATAATGAAAAAGAAAATATGTTCAATTTGTCTATAAATTTCTGCGTTACATTGCGTACTATCAGACAGTGACTGTCATCGTAAACCACTCATCGGAGGTAAGAATAGAAGAAAAATGTCTAGCTTAGTGCGCAGTCAAGCTCACGGTGATATGACCGATCTCTGGCTACTGGTTTGCTATAGCTCTGAATGACACAGAGGCAGCCAGCCAGGCAGTCGACGTTCTATACGAACGACCGTTCTGTTCTTATCAGATGTTGCTAGTCACTCGGACGCTGCTAGCTTCCACGTCGCTTCAGCCTCCGCAGCCGCAGATAGCATCTCCAGTTCCTCCTGACGTCTTCATCCATCTCGACGCAAACGACTTGTGTGACTGGTGACTGCGGACGCACGCGTTTCTAATTGGCCGAACCAATGTCATACACAACAGCCGTTATATTCTAATTAGATTAGAACGCAACAATATACGAAATGTAAATTCAGCAAAAAAACTGGGATATCAAACAAGAAAATAATGTCGGCGCCAAGCGTCAACATAACATGCGGCTATTCGTTCGCATTAGCATCTCACGCGTCAAACTTGTAAGGTACCGCCAGCAATTAATGAAAATTCCATTATTGCATATAATTCTGTAGTCTGTTGCTTAACCTACAAGCCAGACACAGCGCGCTCTGCTATCGCAACTGCAGCGTAGCCTAGGCCTATACACAAAAAATTGGCATAACAGTTAGTCATTTCTCTGGGCATTTTTTATAGCAATTGTTCTCGTTTTTTGCAAAGGCTGTAAGAGACAGATCCAAAACAGACAGACAGACAGACAAACAGATGAACTAACAAGACACTAATGCGGGCTATAGGACTGCCGCACAACAAACGAAAAGTTGTCGAAGAACATGTTCAGAACATGTTCGTGTAAGAAGTGAGTGAGTGAGTGAGTAGGGTTTGACGCCGTCCCGTTCGACACAGTAGGCCCTATAGGTCATTTCGGGGACGGCCTTTCCAAACAGAATGCACACAAACACATAGTAATGGAATGGTAAGTTTAACTTTTACAGAAACACAAAACACAAAAATGAGGTTAACCTAAAATTGTAAGAACTCCATTATACGCGTGCCTGTAATTAACAAGAATGGTAGTTCTGATAATCTTCACTGTTATTCTCCAAACAGTCATTAATTTCAGAATGCTGTTTATTGGAGGACAGGGGGAGTGTAAGAAGCCGACCAAGGTCGACCACCCCGACCACGCGACCAGGCTTGGTCGAATTGATCCGACCGGCAGTGTGAACGTAGACCCACAACAGCACAGCGTGTCATGACATTGGCTTAGCCCACAGCCGATCACGTGTTATATAGGCCCTTCAATTACAACCCTCCCGCCCTTTTAATTAGCATGCTAATTACCATAGCTCGTCGAGCTAGCTAGATAAATGCTAGCAAACATCGAGCAGACGTCGAGCAGTTAGCACGTATATTTTGAATACATTTGCTCCACGTTTGCTCGATGTTTGCTCGATCGTGTAAACGGTGTATTACTTTTACTTACTGCCGGTGTGTTGAATGTAGCCATGTTGTTACAAGCCACTCTGCGGCGCGGGAACCGGACGTCATTATAACAGCTGAGAGGTCGTCAATTGTCGCGTGTGTGTGTGGGTGGGGGCGAATGGATGTGATGTGGATGCCTGCGAAACGCGTCGCGGCGTGTATCGAAGGTCAGAGACCATGTCATGCTAGACATCTCACAGAGCATACAGCAGAGACGCAGCAAATTAGCTGTGGTGGCCGGACGCCCGTGCATGACGCCTGTGTCATAATGTAATAACGCGCTCTCTATGCGTAGGCCTATATACGCAGGGCATCGATCCAACGATTGCATTGTGCGTGATGGAGTGGTATCAATACACGGCCTCGAACTCTATAGAACAGTTTCGATTTAGAAGTCGGTTGCCGTATTTTAAGCCGATGAACCACAGATTAAGCCGTTACAAAACAGCATTAATCATTAACTCTTATACCGCCGGAACCGAACCCTTTCGGTTCCCACTGGATTTCAGCAGGCCGCCGGAACCGACTATAGTCGGTCTCGGTCGGATGGCAAGAGGCGTTGACCGCCGGTGCCGTTTACAGTCGGTTTCACACACAGACATAATGCTGCTGCCTTCTAGTAAACTAGTTAGAGGTATGTGAAAAATGTTAGCCCGGGTCTGTGGCCATGCTGGGCAATGCAGCAAGTGACGTCGGCAGCCCATCGGGCGACGTCGCCCAGCTGCTGCAGCCGTCGCATCCAGGCACTAAGCCAAATTTCAAGGAAGCACCTCAGTTTTCTGAAAAAAGCACTGGAGCAGCTGGTCAGTCTGAGCGTCGATGACAGGGAGATCAGGCCTCCAGTAAGACCGGGCAGATTCCGTGCAGAAAGCAGCAACTTGCTGCGCCTGGAGTTCAGCAAGTCCAAGCACTGGCCAGTCCTCATACCAGCTACTGCGGCAAAGAAGAACCCATGGCGTGACTGTGTCGTTTGCAAGTCTCACGGAGAACAGGGTACGAGCAAACGATGGGTGAAAGGCGAGTCTCGCAAGCGCGTTGAGTCCAAATTCATGTGTGGCGGCTGTGACGGTCAACCAGCACTGTGCGTAACTCCGTGTTTCCGCTGTACCACACTCAGAGAGACTACTAAACTGGACAGCAAAGTGTACATAGTGTATAGGCCTACCTATATATACAGTATATCCTAAACAGTGTGTTCAGTAACCACGGATTCTACGTCTCTGCTGTGTAAGCTTTAGATATTATGCGTATTGCATACGAAATCAATACTGTAGGCCTAATAGTACTATGAACTGATAATTTGATGCATGTTGTATTAAGGCCACATTGTGAATTTGGCATATACTAGAAACACAATATATTAATGAATTGTCATGTGTTAGTTAAAATGCAGCTATTTCTGACATAAATTCAGTATTTCCTAACAAAATATGCAAAAAAAGTATTTGGCGTCTGGGGGTCACCAACCCTCAAACTATGTGGCGGCATAAGGGTTTAACATCGAGCGCTCGACAAGCTGGCTTGACAACGGTGAAAATTGCAAAAATTTACGAAGCTGGCTTAACATGAGCTCGTCGTGCGCTTTTAGAGCCAGCTCGTCGTGCGCTCGTAGACACAGCTTCGTCGTGTAAACGGGGTAGCCTATGCTGGCACTAATTTGGTATATTATTAAAAATTTTATTTGTATCGCATAGTGGCTATACATATTATCTGGTTGTCCTTGCAGTGATGAAATAAAGGAACCAACACGTCCTAACGGCAGTTGAAGCAACAACGGTGGCAAGAAATGTCCCAGCAGTTGTCTGGGTGTTTGGGGGAAAGCAGGCCGGACCTGTTGTGGATCCCGGGAAATAGCACTTATCCGTTGCGGTATATCTCACGACATGAATAATTATTATCGTCTGCGTGTCAGTATAGTTCGATTGATCGACGCAAAGCGGCGCCACTGGGATTTGAGTCGTTTACTTAAAGAAAACTTATACAGTTCTTTTCTTCATTGCTATGACATTTGCTTTACATAGCTTGATACTCACTACGTATTGGCGAAATTTAAATTTCTTAGGCTATGCGGTGCTTGTAGGCTACTACACCACAAAAATGGCATCGCTAACGCTTACGACAACAACATGAACTGTAGTTTGTGTCGCTGTCGCGCGTATCATGAGCATTAACTTAAATTTCTTGTTTAGTCACGCAAGCAAGTAAACAAAAAAGTAAACCGTAAATTGTAATCGATTTGTGTTTTAGTTAGGCTTAGATTCGCTTGTTGTTTCTAGTGAAATTTTGTTGCTTTTTGTCTTCCTTTGTCTGCAGTCTGCTTTGGGTGTTTGAGCCGGTGTCATCTTAGCACATAGCGTTAAAGCACAAGATATTTATCCGGCCGCCGTCTTAATAAACTAACGGCTATTCATACGGTGATCAAATAAATATCCGGTCTTACCCGGGCCGGCTATTTATCCGGCGGCCGTCTTGGATGGGCCTTAGCCGGTAGTCTACGTACGAGCACCCTTACTGGCTATAGGCCGTGTCTCTGCAGAGATACGACGAGGATCTTCGAGTGGATTTCGATGTCATTTGGCAAATGCACTTTACTTGTGGGGTCTAACCCTCTGACCATCCAGGAAATGAAAAATCTTAGATGTTAAACCCACCGCCAAAGCTTGCAATTGCTTATTTTTAACTAGGAAATAGCGAGATAGCATCGATCAACGATTCTGCGTTTTGCCGAATTACTTCGATTCTTGTTACTTTGTCATACCGTATATTGACATACTCCACTGACTGTAACAGGGCTTGAGTCACGCTCGCGCCTTGCAGAATTTGTTTTAACTAAAATGTCACGCTGTTCATTAACGGCATATGATAGTATTTTTGACACTTTGGCAAAAATCATCAACGATCGACGTACGACATGATGCAGCATTGGAAGGCTGCTTGATGTCGACCAAAAAGCCTTGTCTGGACTAACGCGACATTCGCAATAGAACAGACTAAAATCGATAGGGCGAAACTGAACGGACGCCGGATCGATTGTCATGAGTTCAATGTGACATCGGATATGGCAGCTAGACCGAGTGGGTCCGGACAGACATCCGCCTATACAGGGTGTTCCAAAAAAAACGGATACCCAGTTTTATTTTGGGGATAACTTTGGTAATTCAGCACCGAATTTAACCATTCTTTCACTGTTACAAGCAGAAATTTATGGCGCGTAAACATGAAGTTTTTCCACCCACCGCACCTTTATTGTGTGACCACATTATCTAGCAAAACAAACACTACTGCTAATATCGGTGTTCAAACAGCGATCATACTTTGTTATTCTGCCCATATCAAACTATTTATTCTAAAAAATATTACTGGTAAACAAAGTAAATAAACACAATATGACGTAACAATGACGTCACAAGGCACTACTGTAAGCTTAACTATTTTATGCTACGAAATTGATATCATTATGTGTTGCCTGTTCTCCGAGACCGCTGTAGCTTTGACAATGTTTGTTTTGCTAGGTAACGTGGTCACACAATAAAGGTGCAGTGGGTGGAAGAACTTCACGTTTACGCGCCATAAATTTCTGCTTGTAACAGTGAAAGAATGGTTAAAATCGGGGCTGAATTGCCGAAGTTACCCCAAAAATAAAATTGGGTATCTGTTTCTTGGAACACCCTGTACATGTACTAGTCACACTCATGTCCAAGACACAATATTGATCTTATTGTGCGGAATAACAGTAGGCATGCAGGCTAATCCAGGAATATCTGAATGAATCACTCTGAAGTCCTTACTAAGTTCTTACGGCCCGATGACGTGAAGCTGACTGTACCGAGATATTTATTTGGTATCATGGGCGTTGGAACAGGGGGAGCAGAGGGAGCAGCTGCTCCCCCAACTTTTGGCACGGGAGAGCAGGCCATAGCTCTTGCTCCCCCAAAAGTTTGAGCCTTTTGCACTGCGATGTTAGACTGAGTCGAATCGACTTAGACATCTTAAAGTTTTGCCGCTCCGTGGGACGTTCAAGAACCAAAAAGCTTTCAGCTTCAGGGGGGCTTTGCCCCCCTGACCCTCCACCAGAGGCTCTGCCCCTGGACCCCGCTAGGGGCTCCGCCCCCAGACCCTCGTTATAGGCTCGCGCTCCACGCGCTCGCCATGGCCCCGGACACTGCTTGCTCCCCCAACTTTTAAACGCTTCCAACGCCCATGAGACAGACAGACGCCCAGACGATGGCAAAGACGCGCGAAGCATTCTGCTTTCGCGCGTAAAACATGTTTTATGTTTTTTTATTTGCAAATGAATGTTTTTAACATCTATGACCGAAAGCACAGAACATTTTAGGGCCTAGGCCTTTGTCAGTTTTTAATTCTCTCAGTTGCACGAAACCGACTAATTTGACAACGAGTCGATAGTTGTCAGAAGCAGTTCTTGACTTTTTGTGTTAAAAGTATAACGCGCACTACGGCATACACAAAGATATCAAATTAGTGAGATTACTGTTGATCACTTTGGACAAATTCTTGATACATGACAATGAAATCGTTCGTTACGATTGACTTAAGTTTAAGTCAAAGTTTTAAGTCAAATATCACTGACGGTTAGCGCACCCACATAGCCGAAGACAGGCGTTCCTGAGCACTGCTTAGTAAAAAAAGGTAAAGTCAGCCATGCCCCAGCTGGGGCGTAGGCGGGGTGCTCATCTCCCACTCGCGGCCGTTGAGCCCGTAGGTGGATAAACCAGTTGAGTCCGTGACGCATGGCCAGTGCGACGCCAGACCTACGGTTACCTTCCCAGCCTCGGGGCATCACCGTCCTTTGACCACCGGTACCAAATTATACTGCTTGGTGACAGAGGCACATGTGTGTCAACAACTTGCCTAAGGTCATTAGCCGGCAGTGTTCTGGTGCGGAGTCGAACCTGCGCCTCTGAGTGACCTCAGGATTACAAGTCAGCCACGTTACCGTTAGACTACCGAGCCACACTCAGTGGCCAGTGCTCAGTGGCGTCGTTTAAAACGGCTGTTTAACACTGACTACAGTAACGTAGCTGTTACATCAGTTATAGAAGCTAGCTTGTGATTTGGCGGTACTGTATGCTATGGGATGGTTTTTTTCTGTGGGCTGTCGTGAGACGCAGTGTATTTGGCTGAACGCTGTATGCAGAAGAGCTACCTGACTCGCCGCTGCTGTAACGCTCAGCATTCTCAGACGAATGACAACTTCGCTGCTTACCGTCGCCTCCTTAACAACATCACTGAAAACCTATACGTCAAAGGCAAGCTCATAAATATAATTATTATACGTAGAAATTTATCAGAATGCAATTTTCATTCCATTGTTTTTGTTAACGTATCGCTTTCAGCAACCGCAGCTGCTTCGCACATGTCACGTCACACAACCTTTAGGTTTCAGCCTATTACGGCATGCTCAAAATATCCAGTTCCACATGAACGCAAGCGCGTAGACGCTGACGCCACTCGCCAAAAGCACTCCAATAACTGCGTGATTCACAGCGGCCCACTCGCTGTTAATGCATCGTAGGCCTACGATTTTAAAGTGGATACGGCTAATGTTAAATAAGCGACTTATTGTCTGTCCGAGTATAAAATCACCTGAGTGTCCGTGTGTCCGTGTCCGTGCGTCCAACATTTCTTAAACTGTTTGATTTTTTTTCTACCGGTCTAAACAGCTCACTGATTACATTTATACGGCCATATGCTGTAAAGTATCGAAATGCATTGGACAGACTTCGTGTTCGTATGAACATTATCTTGTTTTCAATGATTTTGTGGTCTTACTGATTTTCAGTGTAATTGAAGAGCTGCGTGCTCAGTAACTCTTAAAAAATTAATTTTCATTTAAGAAAAACGCTTTTGAAGTTTCAGAACTACAACCGCAATTGCCTGATTCACTGACTTGCATGTGAAGTTATACCCCGTTTACGCGATCGAGCAAACATCGAGCAAACGTCGAGCAAATGTATTCAAAATATACCCTACACGTGCTATTGCTCGACGTCTGCTCGACGTTTGCTTGATGTCCGCTCGATGTTTGCTCGATCGTGTAAACGGGGTATTAGGCCCTACATAGGCCTAGTTAATGCGCCCAAACTGTACATTAGTAACAACAGTTATGTATCTTTTTAACCCAACTGGCGATTACGATGCAAGCTGCAATAGAACGCAATACAATACAGTAGAATGCGAATAACGCAACGGCGGCAAAAACTTAATAGTTCGACTTAATATGGGGCGACTGAAATCGCGGGAGTGGACATTGAGGGAGTAGCGAAACAGCAATAAGCAGCGATCAAAACCTCCAGCCGGTTTATATCACACGTTTGCGATCCGTATTTTTTATTGCATTTGACTTATTCAGTATTGGTATGATCACGATGGTGATGCGTATTTTTCATTAGAGACATTGCGTTTAATTAGAGACAGTGTGAACTTTGCTACTAATGTAGACTGTTTGTGTGCTTTCACACGTTTGCGATCCGTATTTTTTATTGCATTTGACTTATTCAGTATTTAGTAGCATCATAAATATCCAAAAATCTCCACTATTCACATTCTTTGAGTTGATATGTCCAAAAAACATAGCGTTCCGTTTCATGAGAGCTTTCTACTACCAATCACTCCCGCAATGTCCACTCCCGCGTTGTCCACTCCCGCAATTTCAGCGCCCCCCTTAATATGTGGTTGATTCTCTTCTCAGCTCCGCAACTGTGCACTGTAGAAAACATGGAACAGCCAGGCCGCGAGCTGTTTGTCTGGGCAGTATTGTTCAGTCGCATGCGCATCGCAATGATCTTCTGTAGGCTAAACCCCAACCACAGCCTTAGCCATAGCAAGCTGTAATATATTGTGCGTTAACCCTAATATCGTCGCAGTGATCTTCTGGAAGACTTGTCCTGATCAGATAGGAGCTGCGCTCGTTGGCAATCTGATGTTCAAATCGATGGCACACAAAGCTGAACTCTCGGAAGAGCTGCAGATGGCCGACGAACTCCTCGAAAATGCTCGGTTTGATTCCGTAATAATAGGCCTAGTTATGCTACAAAAAGCTGTAAAAGTCATCCGTTAATCCATGCGCTAATGTCAAATTTATAGCAACTAGCATAATTTCAGGGCTGGTGAAAAGTTATGCAAATTGAGCAAAAACATTCAAGGCACATGATATTTGACCGACTATATGACCGGTCAAATTTTGTCAGCGATCAAACGCGCCTGGTCATGACCGGTCAAACAGGGCCGGATATTTTTCCGGTCACCGTCTTGAACAGCTTTAGCCGGTACGTACGACCACCAACATGGTGGTCATGGGTACCGGCTAAGACCGTTCGTGTCCGTGCGGCTATGGCGACGCCACACGGACACGACGGCACCGAAGCGACTGTCCGACCTCGGCCGAAGCCTCTCGGGTCGACAGTCCGGCCAAGCAGCTCTTCAAGCTAGCACTATCACAGGATACCGCTTGGCAAGTTTTTGCCTTTGCTTGCAGCAACCTTTAATATACCACCCATACTGTAGAATCCCAAGGCCAAGGCCAAGGCCACGTTTTTTGTCGACTTGGTAGGTATATATATATAGGACAGTCTTCGAGTCCTCTATCCTTGAGTACGAATGGTCGGCGCGTGTGTCTTGTGGTTGCAGAACATTTGAGGCGAACGCATCCGGCGTCGTGGAAGAACTGTATGAAAGCGACCAGGCAATGTCACACGAACTGCTGCTGAGAAAACTCAACTCATGGGGCAAGCAGACGCTGTTCGCAGTCGCCGACACCGCCGAACAGATGGATTTCATGGAACAGGACTGCTGCCAGACCAAACTCAACAAAATCTGGTTTGGACGAATTACGACCTACACGAAAATGTGGCAGGTAAGCTAAGCTAAACACTCTGTCTCAACAAACAAGCCAGTTTTTTTCTGTGAAAAGCTGCGTAAAAATTGGGACGATTTTAATAATTTTCGGCATGCATTACTCGTCGTAAACAGCTATAATTTTGCGCACCTGGCCTTATTATGGGGCCGTCTTTCCTAGAAGGAGGCTCCGTCATGTGTTGATCCTGTCCGTCTGTCTGTCTGTCTGTCGCGTGCCTCCACCTAGAGGGAAAACGAAAAGGCCTACGAATACCAAACTTGGTAGGAAGGGTCCCTGGGACACCAGCACCCCATGGACCAATTTCAAGGTCAAGGGGTCAGAGG
>Ga0209367_1004966_pt1 | contig 18449 bp, 11 predicted proteins | sample WorMetLIZISLAND2_FD_187412 | JGI IMG/M metagenome (GOLD analysis project Ga0209367, IMG submission 187412) | Marine gutless worms symbiont microbial communities from Max Planck institute for Marine Microbiology, Germany - Olavius geniculatus... ... | reverse complement strand
CTCGGAGGGATTTGCATAAAATTTTGCGTGACGGGTCCCCTCGCCGACGTAATGAACCCTGCCAAATTTTGTCTCAATCGGGTCAGGGGTTTTGATTCTGTGGGGGTCGAATTTTTGGCTTTCCCATAAGAAAGAGAAGTCGCCGTTAACACAGGGCTTGAACTACCGTTCAGCCTGTGATACCACCCGCATGTGGTTTGCGTTCTCAGAGGCATGTTTGAAACGTGAAAGGAGGGGAGGGCGGAGGTACATTGCAGATGTATATTTTCACAAATGTTTAAGGTGTTAGCTTTCCCCTTCCCCCTCAATACGCTCTTTGCACGTCCCGATCATTTCTGTAGCAACAACTGCAAACAACGAACTCGCGTTGCGCTTTCGCATGTGCACTCCGACGAATCTGAAATCAAATATGGCACTTACGTTTTTGCTACAGAAAAAACGCCATTTTCATCGCCACTTACAATCTTTCTGCCAGAATGTGCCTGGAAATCGGATACCAAAGCCGACTGTTTTGCGATGTTACCGCTACAGCATGAATACATTATCTGCTTTTCTGCAGATTGCAATACTATTTGGTCAGTTGCGGACGACGGCGTTTTGTCTAAAGAATGTGTATGGTAGACAATGGCATGGTTGCAGGGGCAGGGGGCAATTGTCTGCCTTTTTTCTAAATTTCAGTCTGTTGAAAAATTTTGTTTTGTCAGAAAATTTTCTTCTATTTGGGTGGAATTTGGGGGGCATTAAAAAGTTTTTTTTAGCTGTTTGTCGAAAAACTGCAGCTTCCTGCTCCCAACTTTTAACCCGCGATGCCGCTGTGGATAGGTGAGTCGCGTTGGCGCGCGGATATTTATTTTGTTTGGTGTCTTGGTGATAAACGGAAGCTAGTCGCCTATTATTCGTGGACATGAGTGCACGCGCGCCGTTCTCTTATTAACGACGAAGGTGGCGATCTCTCACGCATGTACGCTTCTGTTCGCTATTTTGACGTACATTATGTAAGACGGCTTTTGTAGACAATTATAAGACGGTTTCTGTAGAATTTTCCTCGATTTTATTACAGCATTATTATCCGTCAATCAGCTGTCAGAAAAACTCAGTAGCCTAGAGGGACGTCAAGAGGCGTGGATTTCTCGGGCCTAACTGAACTTAGGTCATAGCGATTTCCTGGCTACAGGCTGTGACCCCCAAAATGTAAACACACTCTTAGCCTCCACCTCCAGGCCAACACGAGACTCAGAGGAAGCCTTTTAAGGAGCTACGACGATACCGTTCGTAGCCTTAGCCTACCGCTACTTAATATTTAATTTCTTCTCCAGGCTACCACCCAGAAACTAAGTTTAGCCATGACCTTCACCTTAGCAAAGCTCAGATAACTAGGGAAAGTCTCATGTTTATATTTTTATAAGTAGCTGACGTCCCAACAGTCAGGACGCCTCGCTATACCAAACATCCAGCACCAAACGACCTTTGAGAATACTTTTCCTACGATAACAGCAACCCATTAGCTATTCGTCAAATTAGTCTACACTTGACTTGACACCACTGTACAACCTAGGCTATACATCGGATTGATTGATTGTACTTTAGACTACTTGATGGCTTCGGTCCGGTCAGCTCGTAGCGGGGTATACTCGTTCACTCGGGCTGCATTGTGCGAGTACCGAACGAGCATGAGATTAACGGCTGTCATATGGAATGCAAGGCGTTATTGTTACGTTTATTTAGAATCCAGTTTAAATTGAAATTAATACCGTTTTGGTACGCAACTATAAGCCATCCAGATTAACTCACCCTGGCCATCCCGACGTGGAGTACCGCAGTGATGAGTACCGGCCATAAGGTCTGGGACCGGCGAAAACTGGGGCGTAAACAGGCACACCGCGCGATGCACTAGCCTGGCCTGTGGTCTGGCAGTGTAAACTGGTATCTGGTTAAGGGCTATAAGGAAACGGAGATCAGCGTCATTCTATAAGCTTCACTGTTCAGAAAGGACAATACGTTACGTTAACGTTACGCAAAATTGACCATGCTTAAAGCGTGGTATGCACCAAACGCAACACACGCAACGTACGCAACGGAAGTAACGCAACTGACGTAGCTAACGCAACGACCGCTTCTACATTGTGTTTTCGCGTTTTGGCCATTGCGTCAGCTACGTCAGCTGCGTTTGTTGCGTACTTTTCTTGCGTTTGTTGCGTTTGTTATCCACTTTCTTGCGTGCGTTGAGTTGGATGAAAACCCCGTTCATGTTTTTTTTTGTTGTTACTGCTATTATGAGCAATTTTTTTCTACGGGATTGCTTTTTTATTGGTGCGTGCGCCCTTTAGGCATTAGGCGAGTGCCAGTAGGCTTATATAATGGACGAGTAGCTGACATTCTCGTTTGATCTACAGACAGTCTGGTAACTTGGCTTGAGGGCTGTCTATATATTATAGCGCTCGTTTCTGACAACAATATAGTCTAGGTGCATCTAAGTCTGTCATCAAACACTGCTACCTGCCTTGCCTGGTCAGATTAGACCCGATATTATAATGTATGCAGTTATCATTAGATAGGCCTGCTTTGTCACTGGCACGCGGTAGCGCAGCCCTATGTTGATGGCGACCGGCCAAGTCAATGAAAAATGGCAAAATGGCCTAACTTTTAGGTCCGAAGTGTCTTTACTCTTAGGTCCGAACTGTCTTACTTCGGACAAGTCCGAAAAGTACGATACACTTCGGACCTATTTTTCAGTATCCCGCAGAACTTTAAGCTGTTGGAAAATAAATTTTTAAAAAAATTTCGCCATAAAATAAAAAAAATAGGCCTAAAGCTAAAAGTCGTCATTTAGAGAAAAATTACGCGGGAAAATTGAAATTTTCTCCACCCATAATCTCGACACCGCTGAGCGGCAGAACTGTTATAGTGTAGGCCTAATTAGTTGGACAGTTGGACAACTGCATAAACTGTCAGACACAGTTACAGAAATCGATATAATAAATGTCTGAGACATTAAGGTCCGTAAGACACTTCGGAGATTACGTTCGCGAGACGACCCCTTGTGCAAAATTTCATGCAAATCCGTCCATTTGGGGGGCTTCTCGGCAAATGGGTGAAATATAACTGAATTTTTAAAAAAATTTCACCGCTGACCGGCAGAACTGTTATAGTGTAGGCCTAATTAGTTGGACAGTTGGACAACTGCGGTCTCACGCAAGGGTGTGCCTTTTGGGGGTAAAAAAATTAATATCTAACCCCGGAAAAATCCCCCAAAGTCGAAAATTGGGCCAAAAACTGACAGAAATTTTCGGCCCAAAACACTCCTGTATAAAATGTTCACTTATAAACGGCCTTTAACCGTCATCGTAGCCCCATAAAAGTTATATAGTGAATAGGCAATATGGCATCAGGAATTCCAAATATGTAATCATTTTTGACCCCCGTCCATAACGATGCAAGATAAAAGCATGGTCATCATTGCCCACCAATAAGAAAGTGCCCACACCGAGTCCGATGGTCACGTGACCAATGAGTCACGTGACCCTATAAGGTCAACGTTGTGACCCCGAAATATTTAAGCACCTAGGTTCTATGTCTTCATAGCAGTGAAAAACAAGTGGATTATAATTGACCACTGACAGGAAAACATTACTTTTGTAAGAAAACAGCAAATATAAATGTACAAAACATCAGTTTATACACTTATTAACGGCGAGGTGCAATGACTCACACATCGAAAACAGCAAAAATCATAAAAAGGTTTGTCTATATTATTCAACAGCACATTGGCAGTTAGGTGATGTGATGGTGAGTGATATTACCGTTTCATGATTTTTGCTGATTTTTATGTGTCTGTCATTGCATGTCGTCGTTAACAAGTGTATAAATTGATGTTCTGTACATTCATTGCACATAAAAATGACTAAGCTACCAATAGCACAATTAAATAACAGCATAAACTGTAGTCTGAAGTCAATAAGAGTCACCGTGTACCGTACAAAATTCAACTACCGCACACGCTCTCACATTTCTAAAGTCTGAATCAAATAAAAAATGTCATCGAGCTTTGCCGATAGGACAGAGGTTTCAGTCACCGAAACGACGTTGCCCCGCTGGATGGCGATACTAATGGGGTGTTTACACGATCTAGCAAACGTCTAGCAAACTTCCAGCAAATGTATTCAAAATACACGTGCTAGTGCTGGACGTTTGCTGGATCGTGTAAACACCCTATAAGGCGCTGGAAGAGGAAGACCACGGAACGCGGCTCTGCGGTTATGGCAGCGTTAGATTATGCCTATAATAAGTTTGCAGGCAGAAACTGCACTTGCAGCAATTGCCTTGATTAAAAGCAACGCTCGACGTCAAGCACAAGACGGTGCAGAAAAATGAGAAAAAAACGCGGAACTTCGCGAAAATTCGCGGAGCTGCAACTTTTTGCAGCAGCAACAACAGTAGCTGCTTTGTTTCACTAATTACAACGCTGCTGAGTAAAAACTGCTCTACAATCGCACGTGGCACGTCCAGTGGCTAAGTTATCTCGAGTGTTTCATGCGGAATGCCGTATCACTTTCCTCTACACTGCCACGCCACGCCTTGGTGGCGGCCAGTCAGTCGGTCTTTAGCGGTTTTCCAGATGTTGCCGACGGGACGGGCGACGACTTGTCGCCGGCGCCCGCGAATCACGAACTCCACTTGGGCGATTTGTCGCGCATTAAAAGTTAAAGGTGGTGTATAGTTTTTAAAATAGGAAATCCATCTCACGTCACCTGCCGTATGGGATCACACCGTGTTACCTGCCATTCCTGCCATTCGACACAGGTGAACGCGCCCCCTCCCCTTAACCAGAGCCAGATAGGCCGGTACTCGATTTACCTACCCCAGAGGGATGGGTTGGTCGTATATAGCATGCTGCACAGCATGCTGTACGACACATTCACGGCAAATCGCAAGTCTTCAAATCGGAAAGACCACAGCAAATTATGCAAAGAGTCGCCGAAAAATACCAAAAGCCTGCAGCAACGCCATCCAACAAGTCCACAACCAAGGGCGCTAATAGAAGCTAGACGGTTACACTTATCGATCATTTACGTTATTTGTGATTTCGTGCATGTGTAAATTTTGTCGCTAATGAAGACTATCCGGTATGACTTTTTGCTGTAGAAATTGATATTCACACAGCTGCTTGCAAAAATGATTTGCCATAGCCTGATTTGGTCCCGCATTTTCTGGCCCTGCGATTTGGGCCGTCATTTTCAGTGTCATTTTACTGGTCCTGCATTTTCAGTCGGCCTTACAACCAGTCTTATAGTCAAGCCCTCTTAGTGCGGTTCGAGTCCGAGTCACGAAAAATGAGGGCTCGCGTCCTGTGCCGGACTCCATTACTACATGACTGTGTAAATACCATATACAGCAAACACAAATACACAAAACACAGATAAGATATGCACGTAATTTCGCCAATGAACGAAAAACTGATAGAATTTTTCGACTTATTTGCAAGTTATAATGAATACAAATCTAGTGGTTTCGAGTCCGAGTCACGTAAATAAAAACTTGAAACTACATCTAGAGTTTACTGCCTACAACATATCGACCTAGTGGAGACTGGGCTCTGGCGAGGCAGGCGCCGTACGTCGACGTCGGTGAGGCGTACAAAAGGCGCCTTGGCCCTCGATCCGGCCGGTGACCGACGACTGCAAGCAAGCATGCTGATGTATTTCTGATGACCCTGCGTGTGTTCGTCTAGCGCCAGCACCGCTCATTCGGACACCTGCTAGCTGCCTGTCGTCGAAGCTTGGTGGCTGTCTCGCTCCGCTGCATAGGGAGTTAGTAGTTCCATCTGTGAGGTCCGACAGCCGATTAAGTACGAAGATAACGAGCCCGCAGCTCAGGGGTCCCGATTTTCAGGGGGACGCAATTCGCGCATTTATTCTACGCGGCATCATTGCGGGGAACAGACGTCGAGAAAGATCAGAACGAACGCCATCAGACAATGGACAGGAACACCACTTGCAGATTGTGTTCAACTTGCATATGGTGATCTTTGGTGCCCGTGTCGTTGACGTCCAATCCTCAGACACGAGGGGCGACAAACTTAAGGTGACGGGGGTGGTGGCAATTTATTCAGCGATTTTCACTGAACGCTGAATCACTCATTCCGTATAGCTGCTCCCGAGACAAATTAGCAACATGTTAAATTGTTTCACAAAAAAAAGTTTTAAAAAGTAACTGTTCCTCAGTCCCCAGACCTTCTAAGTTACGTGGTGGGCTTCCGTGAATGAAGAAGGCAGGAGTCTACAGATGATGTACATGTATAAGGCGAAGGGGTGAAGGTAGAAGACAAAAGTTGGTGGGTTGGCGTATAGCGGTAACGCGTTTCATCCGATCAACGAAGTTACTCTACCCCGTGCCGGGATAGTACTTGGATGGGTGACTGCCTGCGGGCAGGTAAACCATCTCGGTATGTATAACCAGCCGCCTAGGTCAACTCGGCCTTCCATCCCTCCGGCGTAGGTAAATCGAGTATACCAGCCTATCTGGCTGGGGTTAAGGCGGGGCGCGTTCACCTGTGTCGGGTGGCAGGTAACACGGTGTGATCCCATACGGCGGATGACGCTCCGTAGCTCTGAGATAGGTTTCTTATGAAGAGGTATAGCATTTAACCATTCAAAAGTTAAGGTGAATGGAGGGAAGAAAGGTCTCCCACGTATTTGTCCAGTCTATTACCAAAGCTTTGCACACAAGTAGCAAGCGATGTCTAGAACTTATGCGTGGCTGACTGACGAGCTTGCTTGCCGGACCGGCTTGTCTAGCATTTCTTCTAAGATTAGGGACCGTATAGGTTGAAGGTTTTGTACCACACACGTCGGCACTATAACACATTGCTCAGCTGTCCATCCGCACAGTTATCCATTTATCGACTGAACGCTTTCGGTTTTGTCGAAGATAGATGCATGCCTTCTGTACTATCCAGGATTTTTATTTTGTTTCACGTTTTTGTTCGGATTAAATCTCGTGATTGCAACTCTAGTTCTACACGTGGGCCTTAAAAACGTGGCACTTTACTTTTGTCTATATCTTCATCAATTATTGACCGATTTTCAGAATGTTTTCACTGGCACACTCTGCAGGCAATTTGCAATAATGTTATAATATATTCCACCACACAGTAAATGCGTCTCTACACTACCTTGTGAAGGATAATTGTAAGAAAAATTAACGATAATAACACAAATTTAGGTAAATGAATAAAACACTTTAAACCAATATCGCGATAAATGATCTGTATGACACTAGACTGTGTTGAACTCACGCAGTTTAGTGTCATACAGACCATCTACCACAATGTTGGTCTGAAGTGTTTTTTTTTAATTTTGCCAAAATGTTTGTTTGTTATTATCGATATGTATGCATATTTCATTGATATATTACAAGGTAGTGTAGAGACGCATTTACAGTATGATGGGATATGTAATAATCGCGTTATTGCAAATTGTCTGCAGATTGCGCCAGTGAAAAAATTTTTGAAAATCGATCAATAATTGGCGAAGATATGGACGAAAGTGAAGCGGCACGTTTTTTGGCTCATCTTGTAGTTAGCTTATCACCCAGTCTTGAGTTCTTCTTTTGTTGTCTTTATATTCAACTTTATTCACCATGAAATGGTAGCACATAAAAAGAAGAAAAAAAACAACACAAACACAATTAACAACACAGCTGTATTACCGTACGATTTCATATTGATCACAGGTGCATCAATAGAGCGCGTTCTCACCATCTTGACACGCCGCATTATAGGTTTTGCCCGTCTGTTTGTCTGTTTGTTTGCCTGTTCTTACATACAAAAAGGCACAAATAAACCAACATTGATGTGAAAGTTTTGTAGAGCAGGTAGTCACCAGTTAGCTAAAATATAATTATAAAGGTAGAACATGAGCGGAAATCAAATGAGTAGAAAATCCAATGTTTAAAACGTTTCAACGGTGGCGCAGAAGTATTTTTTATTTATATGATTGTGCTTAGATTCATGTTGAATAATATTGGCCGTGACATGAGCTACTTTGCATATGAAAGGTATATTTACCGTATTTATTATTGTGCCACGTCACGACGTCATATCTGACGCTCTCCGATTTCGATGATGCACTTGCAGTGGGTGCAGAAGGCATTTTATGCCTGTGACCTTGGTTCAAGTACACGACAATCATCATGCAGATCACGACCATGAATTGGTGAGTCCATCTGATCGTATGCCTTTAGCGTGGGATTCGATTTGCAATTTGTACGCGCGACGTGCCTTGGTAACAGAGGTGTAGCGTAATTTGGGTGCGCCTAGGCTTGATTTTTACGAAAAAAAATATATTTGCAGCAAGTCAGGTCAACTGTATAACTGTTTTCCATCGCGGTATCAGTTGATTCTTGTCCGTTTTCACTGCGCGTGCGCATTAGTTTAGTCACGTGACCACTTTGGCGCCAGGCGTCCAAGCACGTGCACGTAATATTGACTGCTGCGAGCACGAAGCACGTATCATAACCGGTCGAACGATCGATTTCAAGTCGACTCACTCAAACCTCACATCTTAGAAAATGCAAAAATAAAATTACGATCATCTCTGCAACGGGTCGGCTGATCAAAAGTATGGCACTATAAGACCACGGGCACGGTGCACTGATGGTGTGTGGTGTTCGTTATTGGCGGATCCAGAATTGTGGAATAGCGGGGGGGGGCGGAATGGTAAGGGGTGGTGTCTGAAAATGTTTTAAAAGTGTATGCATTGTGTGTGAAATTTTTACTTGGTTATAAGATGCATCCAGTCAATTGAGGCTCTGACTGTGGAATCCGCCACTGGTGCTCGTTTGTGTTGTGAACCGGACACAGTTGTGATCTCACTTCACTGTTCTCGTTAAGCCGTCATTGATAGGGTGTTTACACGATCCAGCAAGCGTCCAGCATTAGCACGTGTATTTTGAACACATTTGCTGGACGTTTGTTGGATCGTGTAAACACCCCATGATTGAACGTCTATATAGAAGCAATTCGTGCGCGTCGAACATCAAGACGGCGGATGCCATGTTAATTGTTACTGCATACAGTAGGCCTGTGTACTTGCTGCTAGCTGCCAGCTGATGCCAAAGTCTGGGTCAGTTCGCAGACAAAGCATACCGAGATTCGAGTGCCGTCGTTCGACCGCTGTCAGTCACGGGTGGCGTGATAATGGCCATTGCTACTGCATGCTGTATAGTCGCCATTCGTTCTCGCCTGCCCAGATAATGGGCAAGCATGTAGCCTACACCGTTTCACTTTCATGCACCATCGGTGTCGTAGGTTAGAACTTGGGGGATGAAGTTGCGATTTTTCGACGAAGGAGATTACTGGTGATGAAAGTTTTAATTGACTTTAAACAGTTTAAGCGGCGGTTCTTAGCTTTCCCACTAAAAAGACAAGTAATTTGAGACAAGCTCATGGGACGCGCGACAGCCTTAGCAGTTTCTGTTCGCAGATTGTCTTGGTCTACCTTCAGCCATTTCGTCGCAATTTATTTTTGCAGTGTGCAGCGCAGCAGAAAATCGCACAAAACACTAAAACGCTAAAAGCATCCTATTTTGAAGGTTTAAAGTCATTTAAGGTCATCGATGTTAATACTGCTAAAAAAGATCGTCACCAGTGCTTGTTATGATAAGCAGCATGTCTATGCCTTCTGTATTTGCAACTGTTTTCACGATAGACGAGCCAATATCGGTAAAATAAGCACTTTTAGATGGGTGCCTTCTTCGACGCTCGCGTGCGCAGGGCTCCTTGAACATAGGGGTCGGGACTTAAACTACTAAAATCGACGTTTGATGCTGAAAATTTCATACACGGGTTGTCTTGGTCCATCTCCAGCCACTTCCAACAGTTCACTTTTGAAATGTGTGTCGCAGCGAAAATCGCGAAACATTCACTAAACACTTATTTTGGGGGTGCAAGGTCGTTCAAGGTCATCGAGGTAGATATTCCAAAAAAGTTCGTCGCCAGTGCTTGTTATGATAAGCAGCATGTCTGTGCCTTTCTGCAACGTTTTCACGCTAAGCGAGCCAATAACGGTAAATAATAACTTTTTAGGGGTAGGGCACCCCTCTTTCACGCCCTTGTTTGAGGGAAATTCCCTTACTCAGCGGCACGAAATTTTGTCAGAAAAACTAGAGTAGGTTTACTTTGGGCAGCCCACAATGAAGATTTCGTAATCTTAGCTTGCACCGTTTTGATAGGGCTCGAAGGTGTGACGGACGGTCAGACGGACAGACACCTCGACGATGGCTAAGACGCGCGAAGCATTACATGCTGTCGCGCGTAAAAATCTGGCGCCGCCGCCGTCGTCAATGTGCCTGTTAAAGCTGTGTTTACACGGTGTGTTGCTGTATACTGTTAGCGTTAACGCGCGTGGACGATCTCAATTGACTGTTCAATCAAGCCCTAATCCAAGCGCTACCTCACCCTAGAAGAGAGGATACAATGTCATTTGAGATCGTTAACGCGCGTCACGCGCGTTAACGCGCACAGTGAGAACGCACCGTCAACGTCGTGAACGCGTTAATCCGTTGATCATTTTGTTGCAAGTCTGGTCGCACCGCTCGCTCGACTATGGTTAATGGGGTGTTTACACGATCCAGCAAACGTCCAGCAAACTTCCAACAAATGTATTCACAATACACATGCTAATGCTGGACTTTTGCTGGATCGTGTAAACACCCCATTTAAGTTACATTAGTTTGAACACGGCCCGCTATTATGTGACAGCGTTCGTTCGTGGTCTGATAATTGCGTGCGACTGAAATTAGTTTAATCGTAGGCCGAAGAGCAGAGGGCGGCGGCGACATAGCTGGAGTGGCGTGTTGGATGTCGCCGAAACCTGGTCGACGGAGGCCAGGGCTGCGGTATGGCGCCACGGTAGCGTCTCGAAAAGTAGGTTTCACACAAGCGGTTCTATCCCTATGCCTGGTGGGTGCAACTTGCGCGCAGTGAAAAATAAAGTGGGTTTGTTAAGAATGTAATGTATGAAATATTGCTATCACCAAAAGCGCTGTTTTAGCTCAAAATGCACCGCAAACTGTTTGGCGGCCGGGCTTTGCCCGGACCCGCTTCGGGAGCTCATAGCACTCCCACAGATCTAACTGAACTAAAGGTGTGGGGCTGGTGAACTAAAGGTGGGTTCCTTTCCCGGGAAAGGAAGAGGGAGGACGGAACGCAAAGTAGAGGAGAAAAAGGTGGAAAATGAAAAAAAGATAGTGACGGAAAGTGGGATAAAGTTTAAAAAATAGGGAAAAGGAGTATGGAGAAAACATGGGCGGGAAAGGGGCGAAGAAGGGGAAGATAGAGGCACTTGCGCCCGATTTCGATTTTAGACGTTGGGTGTTTCACACTTTCCTTTTAGAGTGTCACGTGATGCGTGTTTGGTACCACTTATGCATGACGCTCGCTGCCTGCTGACATTGTAGGTGTAACCATAGGGGAGGCACTGGGGGCATGTGCCCCTTCCCCTAGCAGCATACTTGTTTACTCAAAATAGTGAAAAAAATGCTCAAAAACACTTTATTTTAAACCAGCGTTCCGAAAATTTACTGAGGAGTGGGCACAGCCTCTTCCACAGACCTCTTTCCCACGCCCTACTTTTAAGTGCCCCCTTACATCCAGATCCTGGCTACGCCACTGTAGGCGGGGGTACACAGTCTGTTGGCCGGGTTACGTCACTCATTTTCGATAAGTCGCATTTCCTAGACACTCTAGGGACCACAGGCGGAAACTCACATTGCGATACCGTTTCTGGTGCCATGGCGGCGCCGTGGTCGCAGATATGACCACGCCGAACGGACGGACATGCTTTATACGGGCGTGTGACGCATGCCTGACCAGCTTCTGGTAGAGCAAACAGACAGACAGACAGACTGGCGCGCCGAGTGGAAGGAATGATCAGTAGGCCTAGCATGCAGTTATCAGCGGTCACTTGACCAGTGCAGTTTAGCAGCGGCGCAGAACGGAATAGATCGAGACTCGCAGACGGCGTGCTTTTCTGCAGTGCATGGTTGCGCCGCTATCCGTGTAGCCTACTTAGAGAGAATTTGGTAGAAACTTGGAGAACTTACTTCACGGTTAGTTACATCTCGTCAGCAACAGCTGCCGTAGCCGTAGCGTGATCACTAGTTACTGCTGTCGTTGTTTTGGTTACCACAGAAAATAATCGACTGTCATTTTAAGACTTGTAGCGAATGGGAGCAAGTGTAGGCTGAAGTTAAATGACATTTTCTACAAGAAGTTACTGATGCTTGGTCAGACATGTTCCAGTTAGGCTATAATGCATGGCGTAAAATTAATCCCTTAGGAACAGGGGACATGTCTTCCATACTTCACGGCTGCAGACACACGCCGCACACCGATGACTTTGCTCTCCTCAAAAGTTGGAGGAACAATGACATGCAATTACTGAGAGCCGTCTTATTTTTGTCGGCGTCAAAAAGTCGTTTTCAAGGCAAAGTATGCAGTAAGGTCGTCCGCGACGCTCCCCAAATCTCGTCTATCTGCCTAGAGTGTGCCAGACCCCATTTCGTTGCCGCTGTTTGTCCGCCACGAAACTATGTGTTTGTTCCCTAACGTTGAGTATAATAAGTAAGTAAACATAAGTAAGTAAAACGTGAATTTATATAGCGCATAATGTTAAAAAATTAACCTTTATTGCGACGCCTCGTTTCTGCCAGTTTGAACATGTTACGAAGGTCGGTTTATCGAACCGCAGTGTATATATATATATATCTCAGCGTGTATACCGGGTACTCTGCGCGGTTTCAGCGACTGCGGGCAGCCGATGACGTCATAGCTGCACGTGGACATTGAACGTCAGTGCTGCTATAGTCACTCAGACTGAACAGACAGACACCCGAATTCAACAGTGCAAAGTCGCAGATAAATTAGCTGACCAACTGACATGTCATGATGTCACGCGTATGTTTGCCCTTAGTGTTTCGTCCATGCTTTACAGCAACGTCTGACTAATAAACTTCCGATAATTGTCTTTCCTCATAACGCGACATTTCGTCAAAAACTATAATTGAACCATGCAGTCGGAAATTCTGTAAATTCAGTCATGACGGCCGGTAGAGTGAAGTGTAGTTTCAATACAACGCAACGCAAGATGGACTCCGCTTTTGTGCTTGCGTTTGGGCCGCTTACGTCAGCTGCGTCAAAAAGTACGCAATGGCTTGCCTTGCATGTGCTGCGATGGATGCTATAGGCCTATAGCTGACATTACATTCGGTGCAGAATTGCGCACAGTCATTTCCCGGTAATACTGATGATATTATTAACCATATTAACCGTCATAACTATGCCTGTGTATGATCACGTCAGTATGATCAATGTCGTGCGGCAACATAAACAGCGAATATAGAGGTAGGGCCTACGGTATAAATCTGTGTAATTGCGAAAAGATTTAAGTTGCGTTTGCTTGCAATATTGTCTGCAGTGTGTGCAGGCGAGTGACGACATCAACTACTGACAAATTTTAAGAAGTTGGTATTATTTAGTTGATATTTCGGGCAAGGGGATTAAGCGACAATTAGCCAGAATTTTTAGCCGACCGTACTTGAGTAACGGTTGAGCATTGGCATGGTTTTCGTCCGTACGTTTGTCCGTCTGTCTGTAACGGATGTATTCTGGCTAACTGATAGGTCTTAGGGGAAAACTTTTTTCAGAAATAATAAACCATGTGTGTTCAACTCGGGCATGCAAAGTTTCAGCCATCTAATTCAAGGGGAACATTTTGAAATTGGGGGTTAAATGGAAGGGGTAGGAAATTTAATGGGAAACTGGTGGCCTTGTCTCGGAAACGGTGAGATACGGCCAAGGTTACCATTTTAATCACTAATATTAAGTGGCATACGCCATTACGCCATTTCAGATAAAATGAAAATCATTGACCTCGGATGACCTTGAAGGTCACTGACAACCAAACGGTCGGCTATCTTAGCGACAGCTGGACTTTTTGTTCTGTTATTATTTGATATGTTGATACACGCGCAATGGTGATTATAAATAATTATAGAACTGCGGTAGAGTGAAAATCCGTTTATGAGTTATTGAATATGCGGTTTAGGTAGCATTGTTACTGGTGATTGCAACTGCTATTAGGTTTAATACCACGGCCTATTATAGGCCTACCTCAAAATTGCAGAAAACGTGGAAAATGTTACGCTTTAATGCTAAGTCGTATTGCGTTAGCTGTCGATTGGCATTATTATCGATGGCTCTGTGATTGTTCAAGGTCATTCTGGGTTAGATACAAAAGTACGGATTGGATGTTAAATGCGAAGAAATGTTTAAGAAACTTTCTACTTCATAGAAAAACTCTGTTTATAACGAAACCCCTCCACGTTTGATTTCGAAAGCAGACGTGGGAGTTTCGTATAGTAGGAGCCTATACAGTTGGTGGCAAAGCGAGAACCTACGCTCGCCATATACGCATGTCTGTGTCTATTAACTTATTCGACTAACTACTAACTAGCAGTACGGTAGTGCAGAGTATATAGGAGCAGAGTCGACGTATTGTATAACGTGACTCATGGCACTGGCAGTTCTAGTTGGGCTACTCGGAAAGTTTATCTTATCAAGACTTCTTGCTGATCCGTGCAATGTCGACCTGTCCACTCCAGTGAAACGAGGTCATAATTATCTTCATTGCGTCTGGTTCAGTTCTTGGTTCTTCTGTGCAGCGAGTGTGCTCGTTAATATGCTCTGCTACAGTCATAGCCTAATGCTAACCGCGGTACGTGACATTTGGGCGACACCGTTTGGACGCTCACCGTTTGGGGGCCACCGTTTGGATGCCGCCGTTTGGGCGCCGGACGTTTGGGCACTCTGCTGCATTAGTGCCGTCTCCATATTTCTATCTCATGTTGTCATTGTTTTCCATATAAATTAATGTATGTTTATTGCTTCAGATAATAAATTCAACTGCGCTTATTAAGGCCTATACTAGGCTACTTACGTGTTTACTAATGTAGATGTTGTACGCTCTGTTTTATTTGTATGAAATCCTACATGTTAAGTAGCATTATTTGTCAAACTGTTTATTGTTTACCGCAGATAATATAGGCTTATACTACGTCAGCGTTCACTACTACGCCTATATACTGTGTGCACGCTGCAAAATCCCTATGACGGACTGATGGAATGGTGATAACAGTTAGTAGGCCTACGCTGTTCTATTTCGACAGGCCTACTACTTGTTAGGGACAAGCAGGCTGCTAATCAATGTTTGAATGAATGTTGACAGGTCTATTGTAGATGCGTGAAAAAAGCTGCGGAGACCAAGAACGGCGGCGCCCAAACGTCCTGCTCCGTGCTAACCAATACGTAGTAGCCTACTAATGCTGTTCAAGGAATGTAGAGGATTTTGTATTGTTCATCGTGAACTTATAATTTTGCAGAAGTTTAGGTATATTTATTACTGCATCAAAGACGTTCTCAATCATGCATCTATGCATCACGCCGGTTTTGGCCAGTGATATTATTCAGACCCTTAAGGTGCGTTCTCGCAGTGAGAACGCACCTTCACTGCGCGCGTTAACGCCCGTCACGCCGCGTAACGCGCGTCAACGCGTATTGCATATTCATGGCCAACCAATCACAGTGTCCTAGGCAAATTTACATTATCATAAATACATAGCTGCCAAGGTCCGGAAATCATGGATCCACTGGATTCTGATTCTTGATGTACGCCGTTTTTTATTTAAAATTACGTACAGTCCTATTAACATCAAGACTGGCTCACTGTCAAACATTTTGTATTTGCGCTTTCCCGCTCTTCAGCGTAACCTAATTTGAATACAGCCTAGTACGCGAGTAAGTGGAACTTTTGCATAATTCTGTGTTGACGCGCGGTAAGGCGCATGACGCGCGTTACGCGGCGTGACGCGCGTTAACGCGCGCAGTGAGAACGCACCTTTAAGAAGTATACAAAGCAACAGAAGAGTTCAGTTTGTTCTCTGTAAACAGGGTTTTTTCGTCAACTGAAAAATGCAAGTCATTGCAAGTGCCTTTTATAGCACAAATTTCTACGTTATCAACTTTTATTTGTCGACGTTTTCGTTAGCTCGTCCATATTTCTTTCCCGGATATTTCTTTGCCAATTACGGCAACACTTATTGATCAACAATTAACCTAATCTGTCAATCATCATAATGATAGTCGGTCGTGTTTGGCGCATCACGTTGTCATTATTGTCATTGTGTGCCAGATGGTTTATATGGCATTGCATATGAATCTGGTTGATCGACTATTAGTTCAGTTCTGGTGTTCACATTTCAGTCGCGTAGCACTCGCTGTTTGTCGTGCGGTTCTATTTTCTGGCGAAGATAGGATATGGGCTTTCACGCATAGTTAGTTCGTTGTAACTGCACTGACTATTGTTGTGTTCGTTGCTGATTTCAGCCCAAATTCCATTACGCCGACTTTGCGACGAAGTCCGGGACAAGTTCCCGACAAAGTCGCGGACACAAATCATGAAAGTCCGCGACACATATCACGTCGCCGACTTTCATGATCTGTGTCCGCGACAAGTCCGCGAATTTGTCGGGAACTTGTCCCGGACTTTGACGCGGACTTTGTCGCCGACTTTCCCCGTGCATTGTAACAGGCTAAATTCAACTAGAGCGACACAAACGGTTTGTCGCGGACTTGTCACGGACTTTGTCGCAAACATCTCGACATGTCGAGATGGTTTGTGTCCACGACTTTCCCCGCGGGGAAGTTTCGGTGAAAGTCGGCGTAATGGAATTTGGGCTTATGCCGGCTCTCGCGAATGTAACTATGTGCCGTCGTATCACATGGCGTGAACATTCATTACTGTATAGGTCTCTAGCAGTTTGTAATCTCAGTTTACTCTAAACAAGACACGACGTCAACTGCACTCGTTAGACACATCTCGCAGTGCGAAAACGTTGTCGCCGGTGATTTGAAGGATAATTGCGAAAGAACGAAACACCGGATGCTTGATACGTTCGTTTAGCAGCGGCGTCTATACGTGGGTCACGCTGGTACTCGTTGTAGGCTATATACCCACAGAAGGATGGCCAGGTTGAGTTAAAGTGGATGGCATGCCGAAATGGTTGGCCGGTCTAGACCCGACTGTCAAGCACCCACCCAGCAAGACGTAGAATAAATTGGTTGATCGAGCGCAACGCGATGATACTATAGGCCTACGACAAAACGCCACTTTCATTCCAGCCAGACAACGCCACTTCTTCCCGGTAGAGGAAACTGGACGATATTTTTATTTGGTGTGAAGTGTCTGAAATTCTGAATATTAGCTACCGGAGTCTTGAGAGCGAACACGTAAGTTATTTTGCTTTTAATTATTAGCCGACCGTACATAAGTAACGGTCGAGCTATTGGCATGGTTGTCGTCCGTCTGTCTCTAACGGGTGTAGGCCTATTGTGGCTAAGCTTTAGGTCATAGCGGAAAATTTTTTAGACCATTAATTAGCCATGTGTGTGAAAACTCGGGCGCACAAACTATCAACGGTCTGGTACAATGGGAACATTTTCAAATTCGGGGTTGAATGGACAGGGTTAGGTTAAATCGCCGATAGTCAACAGGCCTCTCACAGCTCTGTGACCGATGCGAGCCGTGCTCATCTCCGTTTCCAAGGCTCCGAGACGGCAGTGTGCCGCAGACGCCTCGCCTGCCGTATGGGACCACACAGTATTACCTGCCACCCGATACAGGTGAACCCGTCCCTGCGTTATAATTATATGGGAGGAAGGCCAGATCACCGCATATTACTGCCGTAACCTTCCTGGCGGCGAAGCCGGTGTCGTGGAAAATTTGTCGCACCTGGAAAATTCTTCCCACCTCCATATTCTCATGATGTAACCATAACCCTAACTCAAACCCTAACCCTAACCCTGATCCTAGCCCTAATCCTAACCCTAATCTTAACCCTACCCCTAAAGCTAACCCTAGCCTTAACCTTAACCCTATCCCTAATCTTAACAATAACCCGTACTGCTGCATGTGGGAATTATTTTCCGGTGTGGTGAATTTTTCGCTACACCGGTACAAATTTTTACTGCTTGGTGAACAGAGGCACATGTGTGTGAACAACTTGCACAAGGTCGTTACCTGGCAGTGCCCCAGCTCGGAGTCGAACCTGAAACTTCAGGGTTACAAGTTCGGCACGTTACCGTTACACTACCGAGCCACACTAATGGACGGGGGGAGGTAAAAATTTAATGGAAAACGGGCCATATCTCGGAAACAGTGGCGGATCCAGAAATTTGGAATAGGGGCGGAAGGGTAGGGGTGGGGCATGGGAGGGGGCGATGCCCCCTTTCCAGAAAATTTTTGAAATTTTTATGCAAAAATAGTGCATTTTCGTGCAAAATTTCCGCCTGTTTTAAGATGCATTTGGTCAATGGGGGGCCGCCCCCCTTGAAT
>Ga0209367_1004965_pt1 | contig 18450 bp, 7 predicted proteins | sample WorMetLIZISLAND2_FD_187412 | JGI IMG/M metagenome (GOLD analysis project Ga0209367, IMG submission 187412) | Marine gutless worms symbiont microbial communities from Max Planck institute for Marine Microbiology, Germany - Olavius geniculatus... ... | reverse complement strand
ATTTTGTCACGATAAACTAGAGACCTTGGGGCAGCCCACAGTGAAGATTTCGTGATTCTAGCTTGCACCGTTTTGATACAGTCCACGAGTGTGACAGACGGACAGACAGACAGACGAACAGACATACGGACAGACGCCCAGACGATGGCAAAGACGAGCGAAGCATTCTGCTTTCGCGCGTAAAAAAACGGTTGGTTGCCATGACAACAGGGGTCGGCAGGGGAGAAATTTAAATGACACCACCGGATAGCCTGGCCCGAAAGTAGGAAAATAGGTGCAAACAGCGCGCAATTATCTTTTAGGGGGACCGAGTTATACCGCTTTGAAATTTCCATTGGCTGTAATGCAAAATTTTGCAACTTTCGATTGGTTGCTATGGCAACAGGGGACGATAGGGGGTACATTTAAATAACACCGGTAGATTGCCCGACACTGAAAATGGAAGAGTTATACCGCTTTAAATAATGCTAATGTAATGCAAATGCAAATTTTCAAGGTCATTTAAGGTCATTGAATTTGGCGCCAATCGAAAGTTAGTGTACGACTTCCTGTTAGTGATTAATAGTAACCTAGGCCCTGTCTCGCACCGTTACTGAGATACAGCCACTTATTGGCCAAAATCGCAAATTGTGCCCATCTCCTCTCATTCTTCAGTCTGTGCAGAACGCCGCTGCACGGCTGATCTTCAAAGCTTGTCGTCAGGACCACATTCAGCCGTTACTGCGCAGATTACACTGGCTTCGGATGCCAGAACGCGTTACGTTCCGGCTGGCAATGCTGGTGTATCGCTGCCTCCACGGCTCTGCACCTGGCTACCTGGCCTCAGATCTTCAGCGCGTGTCACACATCAACGCACGTCGACGACTGCGCTCTTCGACTACATCAGCGCTGGTCGCTCCACGCACTGTGCGTTCTACCATTGGCGACCGCACCTTTCCAGCGACTGCTGCATCGGTCTGGAACAGTTTGCCGGAGTCGGTCCGGTCATCGCCGTCGTTGCAAGTTTTCCGCAGCAGACTGAAAACCGAACTTTGCGTTTGGTCTTACAGTCATGACTAACAACGTCTCATTGCACTGACTACTATTACGTGACTTCACTGTTTAGGCTTATTGTTACGTGTCCTTGTAGTCTTAAAACTTAACGCCACGTTAAAGTTGATTCGTCCTTCATCATCATCATCATCATCATTTAGCGCCCTCGTTCGGGGTGACTCCCTTCGAATTTATGGAAAAGCTTTACGGTTCCTGAAACTAGAGTCTTCCAGCCGATGGTGAAGATTTGGTGATTCTAGCTTGCACCGTTTTTGACTGATCCACCAGTGTGACGGACAGACGGACAGACAGACGGACAGACAGAATTGTGATGGCTAAGACGACGGCTAAGCGATGGCTAAGACGCGCTGAAAGCAGCAGCTGCTTTCGCGCGTAAAAATGACAAGTTAGCATTACTCCGCTGTAGCTGAGAGACATTTGACATTGATATTTTAAATTGCAATTTTTAGTAATCATAGAAGCATTTGATATTATTCGGAAGACAGAAACTTAGCTACACAGTTTCAAACTGAAACAATGCACAACAGTTTCAATTATTTACAAAAAGCCTTATCAGTTATCACACCTTGAACTTAACTTTAAAATGTTCGCCTCGACGTGCTAAAATAACGCTTGGCAACTCAAACGCAACATTTTTGGCATAGCAGGATAATTTCATTGACTTCAAGGCTCAATCGAAGACGCCAGCCTGGGGCGTAAGCGCTTCCGTGCTAACGCCTTCCATTTTGGTTTACGAGCAGAATCGGTGGAGCTGCATGACGTCACGGGATTCCAGCTGGTACCGTGCTGCGCGGAATATCGACCCTGGTCTCCGGTCTCGTATATATAGTCGTCGCTAGCAACAGCTGTTGCCGCAGGGCGTGACATGAATCTGGTTCAGATGACATAAACACGACATTGCTACATAATGTAGCGGAGCAGCACTGGTGCCGTTCTGGAGCCAGGCTGCGGTATGACGAGATGCTCCAATACACTGCGCTATGCTGAGTTGCGATTTCCTAACCAGTTATCCATTAAAACGGTGCTTAAGTAGGTCCTACCGAATAAAAGGATGACTGATGCAAAAGTGGGAAAAAAGAAAAAAAGACTGCAGAAGTTCAGGAAGTAACGCCAAACGTGTGTTAACACGTGTATTAGGCTAATCGAATGCGCTGACGCTACGTTAAAACGTACACAAGAAATATTATTAGATTGTGACCAATCTAATGTACTCCTCGCGCGCAATATTTTCTCCTGTATTTTTCTAAGTGCTTTCTCGTTCCTTTCAACTTGTATTAGAGACACCCGGCGTCAAATTGAAACCGGACTAATATTATACTAATAGTGACTGGCGTCGAAGTCGTTATTGGAAATCGTCTCCCCGTCTATCTATCACCGGTATGGAGATATGGCGCCTCGAAGATAATGGGGCCACGACCTTGACCATTTGGGGTCACGTGACGTCATCGGTTACATTCAACTAGCGATGGTCGACTTCCTATGGGTGGTCCATAGTGACCATGCGTCTATCTTGCACCGTTAATAAGTAATAATAATAAGTGAACCATGCGCACGCCTGATGCACATACAATGCATATAATTTTCTGGAGAAAGCAGTAAATTAACAGTGTTAAACGGACAAATTATTTCCTTTTATTGGAGAATCACCCATATAGCGCACTATCATTTTGAAGAAATCTCTAGTCCGTTATGGAGATATGGCCGTTTGAAGTTCTTCCAGGAACAGAGGTCGGTCGTCGGTCGGTTCTCAATATTACACTGATCTCATATACTTCTCTTCGCTACGTTAGGAACGTAGCGCGCGATTAGTAAAAATGGATAGCACACGTTGCACAACGCTAAAAATTGCCAAGACCGTAAAAATTAATCTATCGCGTACGTCGCCAATTGCAAACAAATGAACAATCAACGATGACGTTAAAATTTGGTCACGGAAATTTTTAGTTTCTAGACCGACCGTCAAGGTGTAAACTTAAAGGTCAATCGTTCGTCATGATTGTTGTCCGTCCGTCCGTCTGTCTGTCTGTAACGGATGCACTGTGGCTAAGGTGTAGGGCGTAGGGGAAAACTTTTTACAAGACTTATTAGGCATGGGTGTTGAACTAAGCAAAATTTCAGCTATCTACTCTAAGGGGAATATTTTCAAATTTGGGGTTGAATATACGAGAGATAGGGAAATGTGCGTTTTCAACGGAAAACTGGCCATATCTCGGAAACAGTGAGAGATCGGCCTAAGTTACTATTAATAACTAATAGAAAGTGGCATTCGCCCTTTTAGATAAAATGAAAATCATCGACCTCGGATGACCTCTAAGGTGAGTCATAACCAGTACGGCCGGCCCCATCCTAGCGACAACTTTGTCATTCGTTCTATTGCACAATTGCAACAGCTCACGTTTACTGTGAAGCAAAAGCGTGAAGATGTTTAGGCCTCTACTGGTTCTGTAATGCCGGCAAGATCTAGTGGAAATGACTGTTTTGACATGGTTGACATAAGGTCAACAAAAATTGTAGTAGGATACTAAGCACTGAGTCATTTATAATTACTGTCAAAGTTTGGTTTTCTGTTTTAACGTGAACGTGTGACCTCACTAAACAAGTCTGGTTCGAGTTTCGACCATTCGCGTAAAAATGAGTTTTCTGGCAGCCATTTTTAAAGATAGTCGCCAGTGGCCATAGTGTATGCGAAATGGCAATTTTCGAGCCTTCGTATCTCTAAAACGCCATTGACAAAACTAGACGATTGGAACTACCTCCTAAAAGTATACCCCACCATGCAAAATCTCATTTCAGTTCGACAAACATGTGTGAGCGAAAAGCTTGAACTCAGGTCATATCTTTTGACGAATTTGAACACACAATGGTTCACACAATGCGAAATCGCCATAAGATATGCCTTTTTGGAGTTAGAACACACAAGACAGAGTTCTTTTTAAATTCCGTCAAACCGTATTTTTTGAACCCCGAAATATACTGTCTGTGCCTTTGTCATTGACAAGCTTTCTTATTATGTTTCTGGAAGTATTCAGCACAACAAGTTCAAATTTGGCAAGTTGCTATTTGTAGATATTGGCAAGTACTAATTTAGCGTTCCATAAAATTTTACCAAGGGGTCTCACAAAAGGCAAAGAAAGCTCCCAAATATTTTACGGAACCATTAATAATTTTAAGTACTATTTCATTTAAAAAGTTCAAAATTGGCACTTTGCTAAACATTTCTCAGTACTAATCCAAAGTTCCAAAAAATTACCACGGGTTTCACAAGAGACAAAGGGAACGAGATGTCTTTAATTACTGCCAATTTTGTTTTAAATGTCGTTGCTATTGCAACAGAGGTCGGAATTGTGGTGCAAAATTTGAGGTTTTTATTTCCGGTCTTAGATCTCGTCGCAGCGATTTCATGATGAGTACAGGCACGAGACGTGTTATGATGTTAATTGCTCTCAGTGTCCTCTATCTAGCCGTAACTTTATGGCTCAGATAAATCTCCTGGACCTTTTTGTTGTGGTAAATAGGAGGGTTATGGAAATTATCGCATAAAACCGTTTTATGTCCTGTTGCTGCGCGCGCGACTAAATGTCGTTAATATCGTCGTAATTTGCCAGCTGTCAGTTACGTGCCACCGTGTATGTGCATGCGCTGAATTTTCTCGGTCGGATCACCCGTAACGCCTACCCTCTTTCGTGTTTCGCCCTGGGTGCGATGGGGTACGTCGATGGAGAAGGATCGACGCACCGCGCCGGTTATAAGTTTAGAACAAAAAAGTAGCCTGGGTGAGTCTTCGTATGGCCAAATAAGCTATTTCTAGCTTTGGACTCCTTCCTTTTGCGTTTACTTCTATTGTGCTATTGTTTTTCTGATATCGTTTATGCAATAAATGACGATGATGATGATGACGACGAATAAGAATTTGGAAATGAACACATTTTTGCACGCATTAGCAGGGAAAACGGCAGACAGAGACCGAAAGAAATATGTAAAAATACGACGAGACAGCGCAATATAAAACTTTATATACAAAATGAACAGTTTATAAAGAAACACTAACTAGCAAGTAAAAAATGAGACAAACACTATAATTAGCTGTTCATATACATTTCACATTATAACAAAACAAATTTTACTAAAAAATGTTCATGAAACTGACCGAAGCATTGCTGTTTTGTTAAAATTATGTAAAAGAGAAAAACAGAACCCACCATGAAGTGAAAAATTACTTGTAAAAACAAATGGCTGGAATTTCATTTACTACAGGCAGTGACGCGGGTGCGAACTTAATTAGTTGATTTTATAAATGGTAAGTAAGTAAGTAAGTAAACAAGTATGGGCAACGTAGGCCTACATGTAGTCGAACGCGTCTTGAGGCGTTGCAGTGACAGGAGGCCATTAGAACGTGGTACAAGCTGTCTGCAAGTATTGCATCTTTCAATGATGCCTAAAAGGGCGCTAATTGAATTTACGAATAGCCACCGGCGGTGGCTGCTTTCACGCGGATAGATACCCAGAGGGTGTGCGGAAGCCCGGCCACTGACATCGGCAGCTCGAAACGCGCGTATTTCGATGCGAGTTTATCATTGCGTCTCGTGATAGCCTTTTGCGACTGTGGAATAGTCGCCGCGCCACGGCAGGAGTGGGGGTGGGGTGGGGGATCGTACGGAGGAGGAATTACGTGGGTGGCAGCGCAGCAAGCGGTGCTCAATGCTGCGGTTGCTGCTGCTGCTGGGCGCTGCTGCTGATCTACGACTGTTGAGATGCTGCGCTATCGCTGCACGCCGTCGCCTTTTATGACAGCACGATGGACCGACCGACTGACCGACCGACGGGGCGATGCCGGATGCTGGTCGCTCGCTCGCTACATGGCCGCCTCAATCCCATTACAATGCTAATATATATCGCCGACCGGTGGTCGTAATACAAATTGAAAGCGACTGAGCAGAAGCATGACAACAGTCAGCGTAATAACGCATCAGTCACTGACAACACGCGCGGGCCAACCAAAACTTATTACTCGTCCGACCCGTGACGACGTCATTATTGTCGTAATTTGCTAGTACGTAATTTTTATTGCTATTATATTGTGCATGAGAAAAATCTCCACACGATATCTGAGACGGACGCGTTAAAATAACAACACTGATGACGACAGCGACGATGATTACAGAATGTTACCGAATAGGCTAACACGTACACAAATGCAGTCACTAGATCTTAACATTAATTTTTTTAATGTGACAAAGTATGAATACGTCCCAATTCCCACGAGAAATTTCGTAACTTATTTGAACAGAAACTTGGTTAGGACAACAAAGTTGACAAAATTCGGTATCGATTTGTTAGCGACGTATGCAAGATATTATTGATATTGGCTCTAGAGAAAGTTTTTTATTGCAACTACTGTATCATACCGACGCATTGCTCCTTTCGGTCCAGAAAGGCTGAGCCCACAGTGAGCAGCAGTTTTCACGTAATACAAGAGTGACGCAAAAGACGCAGTGCAAGGACATTTCTTGCCTTGCGTTGGATGGAAGTCAAGCTTTACGTCGAGCATTGTTTACAGCTACTAAACTTCTTCCATAACGTGCCCACCGGCTTAAAACCGGAACTAATTTTTACGCGCGAGAGCAGCTAGCGTAGCTTGCTATAGCGCGTATTAGCTACATGGTAATTCTGTCTTGGTGTCCGTCTGTCACGACGCGGTACAGATTGAAGCCAAGGTAAGATAGAGATTCGGGGTTTTCACCGTATGATAGCGTAGAGTCTCCAGTATTTCGTGACAAACTGGGTAAAAGGGTTCCGCACGAACGAAAGGGAGATACAATAACGACAACGACACGGGCTTTGGCAGTCAATGAAGATGTTGACTGTGTCGATGAGGACATGCTAAAACATAGGCAGTGACAATAGCTGCGACAAGGATGACAAAAAACGTAGCATTGTGTAACATGTGATTATTGTGCTTACTTCGTGTGTTTTATTCTGTAGATTTATCACTCCTGGACATTGCTTCTTTGTGTCGTATGTTTTTTTCTGTCTTTTATTTTCTCTTTTTGTGTGCGCTGTAGTGTTGTTTGCTACCTTCTGGGTGAATAAAGATGTATATAAAAAACAATACATGACTAAACATTAGAGCATTAATGCCAGTAACAATAAGTGTAGTAATGTTGACTATGCCTATGATGCATGACGATGGTGATAATGCAGAGATAAAGACAACGATTGTGATGACTGTGGCAAAGTACGTGACGCTGTTCGAGAGTCGAATGTAAAATGGGCAAAATATAAACACTAATTGCTGCGTGAAACAGTGTGCCGGAAGAAGCAAACAACGGAGACAATGACGACAACAACACGGTCATGTGAGCAAAAATGCAGTGATGAAACGGCCGAAACACTGGCAGTATAGCTGCAACGTTGATGGCAACAATCCTTCATTTTAATAGGCCACAGACATCGCATTGAAAGGTATACACGTCATTTGAACCATTTCACTGTATCAGTGCTGAAACCACCAAGCTGTATAACGACCATTATACTAAGTAGGTGCTTGAAACATCATTGTACTTGGTTGGATGACAGCACGCGACAGTAGCTTGCCGTGGACGCTAAGTGACTGCAGCTGGTTGTTGGGGAAAATGCTTAAACGCCACTATAATGAATCGTAAAAGCTGCCTATAATATCATGCTACATAAACCACTGGATGATGGTATGTCGCAGTGGATTGCTATGGACTCCAGGGACGTTGGTGACACTGCGTCCGAAAAAAGATAACCCCCTAAACATCGTACAATGGAAATGTCAAATCGAAACAAATCTAAATAAAACTTCGTACGCTTAATCCGCAGTATATTGCTAAAGCAACCACCAAATCCCGTAAAAATATTATTTCTCAGCGGAGTTATTGATTGTTGAATATCGATAACAAAATACCTCCGTTACCAACATGGCGTTACGTAAGCATTTTTTTCTGTTATGTGCATTTGCGTAACTCCAACAAACAGCATTTAATTTTGGCAAACTTTTACGTCAACAATGAGTCACGTATTGGCAATCAAAATGCTGAATTTCAGCTAAATCTGCCAAAGCAAACAATAGTTACGGCAGCTTTCGTGAGGTTACCCCCAAACTACTTCAGTTTCACGTCTTTGCGTCTATCAGCATCCGCAAAGACCTGAAACTGAAATGTTTTGGAGTGACTTTACAAAAGCCGCAGTAGATATTGTTTGTTTTAGCAGATCTAGCTAAAATTTGGCACTTTGATCAACAATAAACGGCGCATTGTTGATGTAAAATTTTACCTGAATCAGATGTTGTTTGTTGGAGTTACGCAAATGTACAGCAACAGAGAGGTTTAAGCTGATTTACCCAAGCGCAGTCTGACTTCCTATAAGTACGTTAGGATGCAACGTCGACGGAGAGACGTTAAACATTTAGTTCCGCAGAGTCGAGAAGAGCAAGCCTTCAGTGCACCTGCTATTTATAGTCTTTATACGAACAACGCACAAAGAGAATAGTGCATCATATTTTCATACGCTAATAGGGTATTATCGTTATGAAGTGAAGCGGCTAAGATGTGATGAGAAGTAAGGCACAGGCCCGTCGAGAGGGCAGAAAGGGAAGAAGAAGCCTTTTCCGAGCTTCGCGACGTCTGGGGGTCCTGCCGTCGCTCAAAAATATAAAGTAAACCAGAATGGGCCATTACAAAAAGCATATTCTTCCCAGACGGGCTTCGCGAGAATGTTTCCCCGGGCCCCGCTGTGACTCTCGACGTCCCTGCTGAGGCAACAATGTTGACAGCAGTTAGGCCGACGTTAGGCCTTACCAATAACTTATTTTGAGCTTAAGGCCTATGCCTAAGTTGCATGAGGCGTGTAATTTTCAACATTGGTTTTCGGTATAAGCCTACATCTGCCATTTTCTAGCAAAAGACCATTAACCAAAGTGTTCTATGTGTTCATATGGACCTTGTCTGAAATAAACATGTTTGATTTGATTTGATTTGATTTGATAAATAAAATCCGGTGACCACAGAAATTGACAGAACCAATAGTTTAGGTTAATCTTACTTTCGTGTCGTGGCCTTGGCCCGAAGACCAAATGTTTTACCAGTGTTTTCGCTGAGTCTGGCGTTATTAACAATTTAACACACACACAAAAACAAGAATACTGAGTGAGTGCGACAGCGCCGAAAGTGGTACGAATGGTGCATCCGGTCAGCGTAAGAGACGGCGGCGCTGAACATTCGCAATTTCTCGGTGAGAGTGTCTGAAATAGAAGCGTCTGTCGGCCGGTTATTAGTCCACGCATAATGCTGCTGCTGCTGCTGCTCGGCGTCTTTACGACTCGCCAGTCGAAAGCAGCAGCACTCTTACCGCGACCCCGCAGGGTGTGGTCTTACGCACTGTAGTCTACGGTGCCTCCCGTTACTGACCTATGCAGTCGCGATAATAAAAAAACACCATAACACACACGACGCCGTCACAGCGACTCGCAACAGTCGAGTGTACGTGTTAGTAGCCTACGCCTGCTGTCGCAGCCATCTCGCTAATCAAACATCTCTCATACGTTACTGCATGCATGACAACGTCGAACTGCAGGGTTGGTATGACTAAGAAAAGAAAATCTCGAAGAACGTTCAAAACGTTCTTCCGTCCAAATTTTATTTCTCTTCTCGGTTTTAAAGCCAAAATCAATAACCTTTGCCTCGAAGTTCACGCCCTCGCCGTTGAGTTAAAAAAAACCTTCGAGTTGTGTGATATGCTAACTTTTTCTGCAACTGCTGTCTGTAAAACTTCTGCAGAAATAAACAATTTCGTAACATTGAAAATAATTTTTTCGCCGATGAAAATAAATATGGACTCTAAATGCGCGTCATTTTCTGAGTTTTTTCACACACGAAGATCCGCTGACCCTGATATTCAACCTTATAAACTGAAAATTTCCACACCCGTTACTCCTGTTCTGTGAAACGTTCACAGCATTTTTTCTATACGCTTAGTTCGTTTTTGAGTCAAGATACTCGTTTTGATAAGCTAACAAACAGACGGACAGGCATGACGCGTAATACGGCCTACAGCGCACACGATAAACGAACTGTGACTGTCAGCTATTTAAAAAATAATTTAACGTTAGACAAAAAGTAGTGACTGGCGTCGAATTCGTTATTGGAAATTGTCTCTTTGTCTATCTGGCACCGTTATAGAGATATGGCGCCTCAAATATAATGGGGTCACGACCTTGACCCTTTGAAGTCACGTGACGTCATCGGTCGACTGGCGGTGGTCGACTTCCTATGAGTGGTCCATAGTGACCATGCGTCTGTCTAGCACCGTTATGGAGATATGGCCGTTTGAAGTTCTTCAAGGAAGGCTCTTCCAGGAGCAGAGGTCTGTCGTTGGTCGGTCCTCAATATTACACTGATCTTATATACTCCTCTGTAATTTTTGCTGTTTTCGATGTGCAAGTTCTTAAATGTTGCCGTTAACAAGTGTATAAACTGATGTTTTGTACATTTATAATGGTAACGGAGATATTTTGTTATCGATATTAAATAATTAATAACTTTGCTAAAATATTTTTCAACGACATTTGGTATTCCTTTCAGCAATTTATTGGAGGTTGAGGGCGCACAATTTTATTCAGATTCGTTCAGATTTGACATTTCCATTTTACAATGTGTAGGGGTTTATTTTTTTACCGGACAGTGTATGTGTATGGTATTATAATAAATATATAAACCTATTTTTCTAACTAAGTAAACTGTTATCAGGATTTTTACAATCGTTTTGTGTTGTATGTTGATCTGTAACGTTATGCATCTTTTTACGGTGTTTAACGTCCAACTGTTTACGATTTTGCACGGAAAATAAGCGTTAATTATAGTTGCGCAAGGAAGAGGGACGCGGGAGGTGGTCGTGGTTTATTGCGGCAGGCTGCAGCAGTCCTCGGGTAGGGTAATGAAATATTGAGAGTCGGCGGGTCCGGTGACGTCACTCGCGGGCGAAATATTGCCGATCGACACTTGACGACGACGACGAAAACATCAGCCGAGCAGCCGAGCAGGTGCGAGCGAGGATACGTGAAAGGTGCGAGTCGGCACTGCTTTGATAACAGACCAACCGCAGCACAGCATCGAAGGTCAGTCACGGAATGCGTCATCAGAGCAAAGTCGAAAACATCATTCCATGGAATCTCCTTTATCAATCTATCATTATGCCGCAGCAGCGCTCTATATTTCACCGCACAACCAGTCACTGGGCTTACTAGCTTTTAGCGTCTCTGCCACTAGAACTTGGAATTCCCCAACTCTTCGCTTCAAATTAGCACAATCGCTCTGCAAATTCCAGGTTACGACAGGTAACTCTAGGCCTATACTTTCAGTCAGGCTCTCAGCACCCGTTCTCATACGCATGATACTATTATAGACGTTGGTGCTGTACACATAACTTACTTTGCCCTGATTCTTTCTGAGACTTTGGCGCTTTATAAATCATTTACTTACTTACTTACTTAATTACTTGCTTTAACTAAACAAAATAAAACACGGGTAAAGAAGATAGCAAGATAAGTTGGCTTTCATGGTCGTGGTTGTATATAACATGGTCTTCGTTGTCGTAATACTATTGTCTTTTTCAAGAAAATACGACAAATAGATATACACGTCATTTCGGGTGAGCAGACCAGGCAGGATAAGTGTAAAGGTATCACTAATATCAACTGTCGAAATTTTAAATAATCACTGGGGCGCAAACGCCGCAACTTGTTAGCACCACGAGACAGACCTTCTTGAAAACTTAATAATGCTAAACGCTAAACGCAAATTCCTTGCCGAGCTTTAAGGCCCAAGGGGCGGCGCTGATCTCCGTTTCCTTAGCCCTCATCCAGACACCAGTTTCGCACTGCGAGAGCACGGATACAGAACTAGTACATCCGCGGTGTGTCTGTTTACATCGCTTTCACTGGTACTCATTGCGCCTACCCACGGAGGGATGGCCAGGCTGAGTTGACCTGGGTGGCTGGTTGTATACAGAAATGATTCATCCGCTTGCCGACGGTTAGCCATCCAAGTACTAACCGGGCCCGGCGTTGATTAACTTCGTTGATGCGACTAACGACGTTACCAATGAAGCCACACCACCAGCTGTGCCATAATTATAAGCCCCTAAAGCTGCATTTATTTTTTATATGTTTGTGTGCTACCGAGCATGAAACAAAAAGTAATTAAATTAAACCCGTTAGTAATAATCAATGCTGCTAATAAAGGGTTAGTAACATTGTAACTGTATGGACTACAGAATCATCTTTTTATGATGTGTTGCTAACGTGATATTGATATATTGTAGACAGTTTGCTAATCATACATGTATGAGGTTTACACTAGTAATAAACTGTTAAAAACGCAGCTTTATGTGCACACTATAATTAGTAATTAGACAAAAAATGTTTCACGATGCACATACGTTTTCGGTGTTCTCTAAACTATTTAAAATGTAAAAAAATTGCTAAATAATTTGAAACTAAAACTAATAATAAAAATTAAATTATTTTGTTGAACGTCGGGCGTAAAATGTAGCAGTAATAGCACGGCAAAAAAGTAGCTCCCTAAAGTTTTTCGCTGTTTTCTCAGCAACCGTTTGGAATTTTAATTTGTGAAATTTTACGTTTATTTCATAAAAATCTTTTATATTTATCTGCTCAGTAAAGTGTGATTCTGTTGAAAAACGACGAAGTTACAGTCTTTTTAACATGATTGACTACCGATTTTTCAGCATTAAAAATGTTCAAGCTAAAAATGCTATTTAATATTCAAAAACCGGTTACCACATTACTGCCGATGACGTCACAATGACGATGTGATAAACAGTAATTTATTTTGTTTATAAATTATCACAAAATTTTCGTTTTTTAAAGCAATCGCCGGCTGCTCACCGGATTCATCTTCCAGCAGGACGGCGCGTCAGCACACACAGCGCATAGTGCACGGAACTGGCTGCAGGCCAACTGTCCAGATTTCATCACAAATGACCAATGGCCTCTAAATTCGAAAAATATAAACTCATTGGACTATCGCGTGTAGGATGCAATGTTGAAGGCTTATCGCAAGCTTGAAACAAAGCCAAAAACAATCGCCGAACTCAAGGAAGCGTTTTAGGTTATATGGGGCAACTTGCCACAAGAACCGATCGACAAGGTTGTGAAAGACTTGTCAAATTAAGCGACTGAAAACTTGTGTTGGAGCTTTGAGCTGGCGGTGGACACTTTGAACATTTGCAGTAACAATGAAATTCTAACATCTGATCATTATTTAACTGTGTTGTTTCAACGATGTTATTAAATTAGTGTTGTAGCTTGAACATTTTTGAATGCTGAGAAATCGGTAAGCGGTCATGTTAAAAACCTGTAATTTTGTCATTTTTCAATAGATTTATATTTTGCTCGGCAGTTAGTCGTAAAACGTTTCAGAAAATAAATATGTAAAATTCCAGAATGATATGCCGAAAGGTTGCTGAAAAACAGCGAAAAACTTTAGGCGGCTACTTTTTTGGCCGCCCCCTGTATACTTCAAAACTTGAGTGAAACTTTTAAGAAAGCTGTCATTAAACTGGAAAGCAGGGCAAATAAAAGACAGCACTCGGAATTCGTGGCGAAGCGTCTGAAAATGTGAGTTTTGATGTACACGCGGATCATCGTCGTATCATTGTTTGCTTGCCGGGCACCGGCGAGGTAGTTGTGCATTCCGCCGTGTCCAATATTTTGTGCTGCGTCGACTCACGAAGTAACTGAATGGTATCGCTGACGTCACAGAGGCGTGGCTTAAGACAATGATATCCGCTTTCTACCATGGTCGGAAGAGAATGATCAGAAATAGAGCGTTATTGTTGGATGGTGCTGCGTTAACTATGTGTATCAAAAACGCGACATTTATAAGCTTACCATTTTCTGCTCGCAGATAGCCTAACCGAAACAATGCTTTCAATAGGGAACTGCATTGATATTTATTCAAGCCAAAATCACGTTAGGCCTATCACATGGTATAAAGCGCGTACATTTGCGTTAGATATACTTAACTCGTAAATTATGACGGCTAAAGTATTACACCTAAAGACCAATATTTACCAAAATCACGGCAAACAAACATAACAAAACTCATATACAAGTTTCGCATCATGATATAATGATAATCAGTCAGGCTATATAGCCTACTTTACGTATACACAGGGAACGCGTAACTGCACGCAGCTTTGGCAAAAACAATTACTATAAAAGAAAAATAGTTGCGTTTATCATGTAGCAATTATGCAGATTAAACTTCAAACGTCATCATCAATTGTCTCATAGTTATTACATAGCTGTTTTGATCTGCGTACTATGGTACCATATGCCGATAGAAGCCTGAGTAAAAAGTTCACACTGTTATAGATTTATGACGCATGAAAGTGAGACAAATAACGTGCTGTACGCAGTCTAGTGACGTCACCGTCTGCCAGTGCCCACACGGCCCGGCGGCCGGCGATCTACTGTACTGTCATCGTCCGACGACCCTAGTGACGCACGTCATACGACAAGCTATACCGCTGACGCTCGGAAATCGTTCGACATTTCTGCGTCGCGATGACAGTGTACAAGGCCTTCGTTTCCTAGCCGGTAAAAGGATGAGATCACAGGCGCCCGCAAGCATAGACAAGGCAGCAAGTGCCACTGTCAAAGACAAAAATAGTAGGCCTAAGTGCACGTCATGCTGGACACATACGTCATAGCCATCCACTAAACGACAGTGAAGACTGTAGCGACTGCATCTTTATGAACGGAAAATCGTACAAGTTTCTTTCGTTCCCTACGCTTGTTCGGTCGGGCTTTAATACAAATTTTTGGTAAAACGACGTTAAAAGATTCATGTCGCACTCGGTGGCGTAACCACGAATTTGTTTTAGTCTGTGCTCCTGAAGCTCAAAAGCCGAAATTCGAGGTCGAAGGACAAGATCTGCAGACGTTCTCGAAGAGATGCAGCAAACATTTATTAGCCCCATTAATTAGGGAGTCTATCGCTGTTAGCTTTTCAATGTGGCTCCGGGCGAAGCATCAGGAGCTTTAAGACTTTGGACGACTTTGTTTATATACCTCGGTTCGCTGATCTCACATGAAGAAAAAACTGAGGCTGAGATACTTCGTCGTATCGGAATTGCAAGGAACTGCTTCTCACTCCTTGATAAAAAATATCCGGAAGTATCACATACATACTACGTCCGTACAGGATATATGTTCCTCCAGTCCTGCTTTACGGGTGCGAGATATGGACCATCACCAAGTCTTCAAGCAACCGTCTTGATGCATTCGATACCTGGTGCCTAAGGAAAATCCTACAAATACCATATACCAGGCACACTACAAACGAGACAGTTCGAGACGTTACTGCTTGTACACCAGTCTCTAACGTGGTCAAGTCCCATTGTCACCTAGCTCGTTCGGCAGAAAAAATTATGGGTATTCAGAATCATAACTTTAGCCCCAAATTTGTATTTTTAGAATACAATTTTTCCGCACAAAAAATTATTTTCGGCAAGCTTTTTGAAGAAGGGGGACACAAAGGCGATTAGTTCCCCTTCCCCTGCCGTCCTGCTACGTCGCAGCTACTGCCACCTGGTACTGTATTCAGCTTCTCTTCATGTCATCGTAGTCTCTGCTCGCGATGCCGCTTGGCATTTCTAGCCGGTGTGCGCTTTCGTTGTCTTACGCAACCCTTCTCTATCGTCATCACAGGCTGAACGGTAGTTCAAGCCCTGTGTTAACGGCGACTTCTCTTTCCTATGGGGAAGCCAAAAATTCCACCCCCATAGAATCAAAACCCCTGATCGGATTAAGGTAAAATGTGGCCCAGTTGATTACGTCGGCGAGGGGACCCGTCACGCAAAATTTTATGCAAATATCTCCAAGGGGGGCTTCTCGGCAAATGGGTGAAATATACGCATAAATTTTTATTTATATATGCCTTTTTTTCTTCAACGCACCCACAGGTCAGACCTCTTAAGGGATTTTTACGCTTAATACGTCAAACGACGAGATTTTGCACACCGAAGTGCCTTTTGGGGGTTAGAAAATTAAAATTTAATATTTAACGTATTTATTCGCAAAAATCTAAAAAAAATACAATGGCGCTTATGGCGAAAAAAGCAATTCTTTAAACGGTCATAACTTTGGCTGTGTATAAGATACAGTCGTAATTTTTGGTTCTAGGGTATGTTTTACAGGAATGGCCAATCTAATTGTGTCATTCAATTTTACCCCGGACCCTCCCTGGTTGCCATGGCAACGAAATTTGGGACAAAATGGGCTATAACTCGGCTTGTGTAAGAGATATCGGCAAGATTCTTGCATCTAACAAGTGGTTTTGAGGGTGGAGCAAATAAATAATTTTAGTAAGTCTATCACGGTTGACTCTCGTTGCCATGGCAACAACATTTGTAGAATTTTTGCTGACAACAAATGCGCAAAGAGCCAAAGTAACGGAGTTTGGGCCTTAACTCTCTTATTGGCGTTTAAATAAAAAAAACACCTGATCTATCCATCCCAGTGATAACAAATAAAAGCTACCAGTTTTTAAAATGTGGAAAAAATAAACGAAATCAGACGGGTATAGACAAAATAACCATTGCAAAAGTTTATAAAAAGTACAAAAAGATTGTCTTGCATACAAAACACCAATGCAAATTCGATGGACGAAACGCAGTGTTAGTTTGACTCTTTGCGCGTTTGTTGTGCAGCAAATGCACAACAGATCGAAACAAGTGGAGACTGGACATGAGAGAGCAGTTCTAGCGTACCTTGCGCCATGTGATGAGCGGCATCGGGTCTCCGTCAGCGCAGCACGGCATCGTCACTGACTGGATCGGCTGACGCTGGTATATCGGACGCGGTCGACACGTGAAGTGGGGGGGATCTAGACACACACACACATACATGCAAACATCACACGGACACAGCGACAGACAGACAGACAGACAGACATACGATGCCTGTCCTGACATTCACAGACACGCACAGACGAGCGATGTGACCTTCTAATGACCTTCAGACGCTGACGACTCCGACGGTGGTCATTTGCGTTTGCCTAACTAGCCTAATTTTCGGACTAATCAGCAGTTTATAATGACTGATGAATGACTTCAAAAAACCCGCGTCGTAGTTATCAGTGACACCGACCACAGCATCATTTGCAGTACTTGCTCTAAAGCGTTGCTGCTTTCGAGTTGGTCATGGGTCACTTTTATTCGACCCAACTCAATCCGGTTCATCGACGCAACCAGACCGCACCTACAGAAAACTGTAACAATTTTGCTACTTTCTAACGCTATGCATGATTACAGTTTAAAACGTGGAAATTGTCTCGAGCCGCCGAGCCTCAGATGGCATGACCCGCAATGAAATTGCAACCAGGTCCTCGACTAGGCTTGCCGTGGATATGAAATCTCCCATCCATATACATATCCGTATCCACAGATTTTCCATGGACATCCATGGATATATCCATATCCACAGACGCCTATTCTGCGTACATGTAGCCCCCAAATTTTCACGCAATATGAGCAGAGAAAGTCAATACCCCAATCCTGGATTCACACACTGATTTCAATCACCATCAAAATCAAATCACGTTTATGTTGCACCAGCTAAAATTCTCCGAATATTTTAGCGAAATTCGCTCGCAACTTTTTGTGTAATCTTGCTAACAAACCAACAAATAAACGCCTCGCCGGGTATCACACAATATTCCTGGCGGAGGTAATAACTTGGAAATAAGTTGGCTACAATCATATTTTAAGCGCATCCACATTAATAGGCCTACTCAGCCTATTGCGCTAACAATAAAAATAACACTGAATGGATCACGGCACTGTCACCAGCAGAAACAGCGAGATGGCTTATAGCCGGAGGATATAGATGGATTGATATACAGGGTGCGGCAAAAAAAGTAGCCCCCTAAAGTTTTTTGTCGTTTTCTCAGCAACCGCTTGGAATTTTAACATGGAATTTTGCAGGTTTATTTACAGAAACGTTCTACATCTAACTGCTAAGTGAAATATGATTCTGTTGAAAAACGACGAAATTATAGACTTCTTATCATAACCGCCTACCGATTTTTTAACATTAAAAATGTTAAAGCTAAAAATGCTATTTAATTTTCAAAAACCGGTTACCACGTTACTGCCGATGACGTCACAGTGACGCTTTGACAAACAGTAATTTATTTTGTTTATAAATTATCGCTAAATTGTCGTTCTTGTCAAGCAATCGCCGGCTGCCCACCGGATTCATCTTCCAGCAGGACAGCGCACCAGCACACACAGCGCGCAGTGCAGGAAACTGACTGCGGGCCAACTGTCCAGATTTCATCAGAAAAGACC
>Ga0209367_1004964_pt1 | contig 18451 bp, 8 predicted proteins | sample WorMetLIZISLAND2_FD_187412 | JGI IMG/M metagenome (GOLD analysis project Ga0209367, IMG submission 187412) | Marine gutless worms symbiont microbial communities from Max Planck institute for Marine Microbiology, Germany - Olavius geniculatus... ... | reverse complement strand
TGCGCATGGTTTGAGTTTTCTTTCGGTAGCTGATTTATCGACCCAACCCCGATTGCTCAGCTGGTATCGCGGACCTTGTTTGACCGGGCGACGTCCGAGCCGGCATGTTCTTTCATTCGGTTGTACAGATCAATAGCAATTATTTGTAATTGTTAAACTGTCCTTAAATAGCAGCATTATATTACAAGGTCCATTGCAGTTAAATGGTATAATAGAAGAAGATGGATTAGGATTTTGGTGTGACTGTTGTAATGGAAAAACGTTTTTTATATTTTAACAGAAGACTGAAGGTGAAGGTGACATCTTTAATGAGAAGTAATGGAGAAAAAACATAAATCTGGCTTTTTATGTCCACATTAGCAGAAAAATTAACTTGCTGATATAATGTAATTAGCAACCGGTCATATTTATGGTTAGAAGTTGTACTTTGCAAATGTTGTTATGTGCACAGAGTTTTGTGTTAAAGGTCCATGGACACCAAAATTAACATATATATTTTATCCTTTTTCCCAAAGCAGCATAACTTTCTGATACTTTCAACAGTAATATCGGCGACGAGCGTTTTGTCAACAGGGAGAAAATTACATTTGAAATTGACAATCCAGGAAAATGCCGTAGAAAACGAACCGCCATGTTGACAGGCTGATGACGTCAGCAGTTGAACACGTCATCCACGTGCAATATGCATAGAAACATAAGCATTATAAAATAACATTTTCTACTTATATACTGCTGCAGTTGTGATGTGACACAATATTTTTTTGTCATTAAAAATATTAAAATTAATTGGTGAACACTGACTGTGTCATTTCCGGCCACTTGCCAAGATCAGATTTTTCAGCATAACATAACGTAACGCCCTTTTTCGTTATATTCAAACATAAATTTCATACATGTATAAAGCATAAATCAGCATATTATATATACAAGGTGAAATGTCTAATTAAGGACTACATAAATTTCACAAGTGAGATTATCGTGGCCATGGACCTTTAATTTTTACAGATGCAGTGCTATTTTTTCGGAGCTTGGGGGACTACGAATCATATGTCAGCGCCTGGTGGAAACCACTGCTGATGTGAAAGTATGTATGTAATTCGTTAATAACGTTGGATTTTTATCGTTACGTATTATTCACCGGTAACTGTTTTTAATACTTTTTTTATTCTGTTCCTAGATTTCACAAACATTATTGCTTGGTTTCAACAAATGTATTGTAAGTAAGTTTGAAGCATTCCAATAAGAAAGTTAGTTAGTACACTGTGTCTCAAAAAACATCCTTGACATTTTTGACTGTAACTTAAAAACCAGTTACCGGATTTTGATGATTTTTGGTACGAATATTCCTGACACAACTTGCCATCAAATGACCATTCAGTTTCCTACCTCACCCAACGTTTGTTTTTGCACTATTCATCAAATGTGGGTCTTTGCAGTAGCAATATGGCTGTGCTGTACAAGTTGTTTATTACTTCAGTACTCACTTGCTATAGCAATGCTTATATGAGTCAGACTTGAGTCAGATTATTTCTTATGTTTCTTGTGACTAGAAGTGCTTAGCAGTGTTGGAAGTGGCAGCTGATTGATTAGCATGAGCTAATGATACCACAGCGTGCTATGCAGCTGTCGGATGTTGCTTTGTTTTGTCTACTTTTTACGTGCAACAGCAGCTACTGCTGTAGCTCATCATAGCCATCGCAATTCTGTCTGTCTGTCCATCTGTTTGTCCATCACACGGGTGGATCAGTCAAAAACGGTGCAAGCTAGGATCACCAAATCTTCACTGTTGGCTGTAAAGCTTATCCATAAATTTGAAGGGGTCACCCCGAACGAAGGCGCTAAATGAGAGGGGGGTAGGGAAAATTTACGATTTCCAGCTGATACGGCGTTGGCAGAACGAGACAGGTCACGCCCTCTAGTGAGTACAACACTGTAGATAGCCGCAGGTCGTCTGGCACTTTCTGGCGACTGATTTTGTTTCACTGGGCTTTCAAACATGCACCGCTGTTGCGCATTCCTCTTTGCGTTAGCTGGTCTTTTCTTGTTGGCTTTTATTTTCCACTTTTCCTCTAAAATCGAACAGCAGACCTAGAGACCAAAATAAGGGAGAAGGATGATAGTTATGTGGAAAAAATTTAGGCCAAATTTTAGCAAGATATGTTGAGGGGTTTTGGAAGGATAAGCATTTATAATTTCAACAGTGGGTATGGGACTGTGGGGTGCAGGACGATTGGTATGACAATTATTTGTTACATTTTCATTTGCTAGATGGCGCCACCAGTGAGACTTAATGCGCCAGGCGGCCACACATTGGGCTTGGCTCCAAATTTATATTTGCTTTTATTTTTCATGTGACGTTATGATTGTTGCAGGCTGTGTTCATCGTGTTGCGGAATATTATCTGCACGATTCAGATGGCTTCTGAGGATGAAAATAGAAACTATGAGGCTTCTTGTGATGGGTTAGTGATCAGATCTTTGCGCTGGCTTGCCAGACTCAAAAGTTTATTAAACAGAATGGGCTGGGCTGGACTGGGCTGGGCTGTCAACTTTCAGCCCAACAAAAGCCAATTTACAATACATTTTCATTGCAGAAGTTTTGTAACTTTTAATGAGCAGTGTCAGTCCGTGATTTTTGGGCCCATGCAGGGGTCTCTCAGTGATCACTTCTGTTAAGACGTCTGATAAAATAACTCGTTATATTAGAAATCATGCATTTCTGTGGATTTTAAAAAAATGCTATTTGAGTATTTACTAACGATCACATTACAGACATGAGAAACTTCATTGCCTCTGACTTGTTAAAATTTATTATTTGTTCTATTATCTATCAGTAAATTCAAATCTTATGATGTCTTTTTTCACCGTATGTAAAATTATTTTATTTTTGCCTGTCGTTGTGTAATGTGCAGAATCAGTGATGGGTTCTCGTACTGCCAGTTTGCTGCACTGCAGTACCTGACTTCTGATGATGCTGAACTTGTTGACTGCTGTCTGTCCATTCTACTGAGGCTTGTTGTCGGCAACTACAAGCGGTCAGTTTGCTTGCCTCTAAGTGCTCTGCTCAGGCTTGAAAAAACAGGTTTTTTAATGAAAAAGCCCAGGTTTGGGGGGGTTGTTTGCTTTTTGGTTGCAAGCACTGTATTGCCTAGAAGCTGGCATAAGAAGTGGAGAAAAGAAAAGATGGATCTTTATATAGGACTCGAAGACAGCCATTGGCAGTGTTGAGATGGTAAGTAAATGCAGTTTTTTCCAAGCCGTTTAGCTCATGGTGGCGCTGATCTTTGTTTCTGTAACCCTCAGCCTGACACCAGCTTACACTGCAAGACTACAGATATGGGACTAGTGGGTTGCGTGGTGTTCCTGTTAAATTTGCATCCTGGCTTTCACTTGTACTCGTTGCGCCCGCCCACGGAGGGATGTCCAGACAGAAATGGCTTAGGTGGCTGGTTACATACCAAGATGGCTTACCCATCAGCTATTTCTTTTAACCCTCATATTGCACTTCTTATATGAATCATCCATAGTGTAACTAATTAGGCTAATTACAAATTACCCCAATTACAAATTACCCCGTGGGTTATGTTAGATTCTGTTTGGTGATCGGCCACACTTGCAGTAATGTGGGGAAAAGTGGACCAGTTAAGCAGAAACTGGTATTAAATAGCACTGTTTATTTCAGCATTGCACTGCAGTACAATAGTCCTTGATGTTTGCAGGGTGGAGGTGACCACTGCAAGTAATGGATTAACGTTAATCTGCCAACTATTGGACAGCTCAACATCTGACCAGGTATAATCTTTATTCACTGACACTAACCCTGGCTGGTGGCGTGGCGTAGTCGGTAACGCGTTTCGGCTGAAATGAAGTTACTCTATGTCGGGCCCGGTTAGTACTGCGATGGGTGACTGCCTGCGGGCAGGTAAACCATCTCTGTGCGAAGCCTGCCAGCTAGGTCGACTCAGCCTTCTACCCTCCGTGGGATGGTAAAATGAGTAGTAACTCATTTACATGGGTTATGGAAGGTGGGGACCTTGGTACAGCTGACTGGGGTTGCCTAGCCGGTTGCTGCGCCAGCCTCTATCTGCAGGCTGCACACGGTGGCCGTGCGGCAGGCGGCTCTGGTTAGTAATGAAAGCGCATTAGAGACGTGTTTGTGACGATGCGCTATACCAATTGACGACCTTTACCTTTACCTTTACCTGGCTGTTTGTTGTTGTCTGTTAGGTTGTGTCAGATGCAGTGAGCTTGCTAAAGCTGCTCGTCTCCAGTTCAGACATCACGAGAAAAGCTCTGATAGAGTCCAACGTTTCGTCGACTGTCAACCGGTAAGCTAGAAAGTTTTGATTGCGATTATAACATTTTTGTCATTTGTAGCGGGTTAGATTACAGATTAAATCATTGAATAAAAGGTTGATCTGTCAAACTCATTAGACAGTGCCTTTGTTGGGCATTGTGTTGTGCAGTTTTAACTGATTTCAGTTTGTTTATTTGTAGTTCATAAAATTCATTTCCATTAGTGTCTTGTTATGCCTTAGTTATTGTGTTTCATTTATTATTGAAGTAATGCCTACTTGCTATACCTGATAAATTGGTTTATTGGTTTCATTGCTTGGCATTTTTTATATGTTTTTATATTTAATCTCAGTTACAACATTGTGTTCAGTTTGTATCATTGTATGTGTCTCTAATTTAGCCCAGTTATTATTGACGGTTGTCACGTAAGAAGTAAAAGTCCTTCCCATTTGTATAATTCAGTACTTAACCTGTTAAGGGACAGGTCTTTTAGCTTAGTTTTTTCAGTAATTAGCTTCTGCATTGTATTGTATTTTTTTACTGTATGCTGCATCTTATTGCGATTAAAGATTATTATTATAATCTGTAACCAATCTGATAATGACCCAGCAGTAGTGTGCAACTGATTGATTGATTAAAAGGTTAGAAATATTAAAGGTTGTCCGCTAATCCATCTTATAGCTACAGACTGTACAGAGCATCACCTGCCATATGGGATCACACAGTGTTACCTGCCATCTAACAGATTAACACTCAATCTTAACCCCAGCCAGACTGCCTCATACTTGTTTTTCTACTCCAGTGGTACGAAGGCTGAGTTTGGCTTGGTGATTGTTAATATACTGAGGTGGTTTACCCATCTCCAGACAGTCATCCATCCACTGCTAATGACGGGATTGGGTGTTGAACCAATAACCCGTTGATCATAAGTCCAACATCTTAATCAATATGCCAGCGATCAGTCAGTCAGTATGTTGTGTAATGGTTGCAGTTTGCTGCAGAGGACCAGTATTTCTCAGGATATTATTTGTACACTTCAGCTAGTTCGACAGAGACTGTCAGAACTGCTTCCGTCAAAGACCTCCGTCGAAAGCAAGTCTGTATTCTCATACGTTGTGGTTATTGATGTGTTTAGTACATGTAGCTTGTGGATATCAAATTCTGTCTGATTGCAGAAATTAATTATTATTTTTTATTAGTGTGACTTCTTGGCTTTCAAATACATTGTAGTTTATCATCTTTCTTTTATATGCTATGTAGTAGCACAATATAAGTCAGAGTCTGATGTTATTGTCTATCAGGCTCACTTCCCAACAGTTCTGAAGACAGTATCTATTGTTTATAACTCTACAAGGTTAGGTTGATGACAAATTCACTAAGCGAGAAATTATAATCTCTGTCTGAGGACAGCACAAGGTTACGTTTTTGGGTCTGTTACTTTTTGCCGATAAGGAATTTAATAGATCTTGATGGTACGGTAATACAGATTTTTCATGGACTCTTTCTTGATTATGTAAGATTCTTTCCCAGTAGAAGATAGGGAGATAAGTCACACTTTGTTGTGATTGCCAGATGGCGCCAGCATTCTTGGCGGAGGTTTGAGAGCTCTACAGGGTGGGCCAAAATACTGGACTGTTTTTGAGTGTTGATGGTTTAGCAATGGTTTGTGTTAGAAAGGCACATGATATGTCAAAAGTTTTTACACACGAAAGCAGGTACAGCTTCAGTGCATCTTAGCCTTTAGCCATCGCAATTCTGTCCGTCTGTCCTTTCGTCCGGCCGTCTGTCACACGGGTGGATCAGTCAAAAACGGTGCAAGCTAGGATCACCAAGTCTTCACCATTGGCTGCCTGGAAGACTCTAGTTTCAGGAACCGTAAAACTTTTCCATAAATTTGAAGGGGTCTTCCCAAACAAGGGTGCTAAATGAGAGGGGGTGGGCAAAATTTACGGTTTTTGGCCAATAAATTGCTGTATCTCAAAAACGGTGCGAGATAGGGTCTAGGTTACTATTAATCACAAATAGAAAGTTGTACACTGGCTCTCGATTGCTACCGAATTCAATGACCTTGGATGATCTTGAATGCCAAAATAAAGCGTTTTTATTGATTTTTGGGTGATTTCGGGCTGCGAGACACATTTCAAGAGCGAATTGCGCCAAAATCAATTGAGATAGACATGGAGAAGCTGCATATGAAATTTTCAGCATTGAACGTAGATTTTGATGGTTTAAGTTTCGGTTTTCTAGGTTCAAGGGAACCTGCGCACGATGGCATCAAAGAGTGGTACCCCCATAAAAGTCATTAATTTACCATTGTTGGCCAGTCTTTTGTGAAAACGGTTGCAGATTGGCAAGGGCATGCTGCTTATCACAACAAACACTATTGAAAAACTTTTTAGTCGTATCAACATTGATGACTTTGAAAGACCCTGAACTTCCAAAATAAGGGGTTCTTATTGATTTTTGTGATCTTCGGCAGCATACACTCCAAGAAAGAACTGTGATGAAATGGCTGGAGTTAGACTGACAGTTTGTGAACAGGAACTGCTATAGGCTTTCGCGTGTCTCATGAGCATTAGCTCAAATTTCTTGTAGAATTTTGTTTATAAAATGGGTAGCACTTAGAACTTAGAACTTACATATCACTGCATTTTAATATCCTGCCTAATTTGAACGAATCTTCAGCACCTCCTGAAAGTATGTTGAATTTGACAGTAACATGTGGATTGGAGCTAAATGACTGTTGAACCAAATGTGTGTGTACTAATGTAGTTGTTATTTCATTTTGTTACAAATAAAAATTGAGCTAAGTTTATGCATTGCTGTCAAATATATCATGATTTCAAGGGTGGTGACAGTCATTGCAAATTGGGCAAAGAATATTTTACTGCAGTCTATGCAAATAATACACTTTTAAATGAAATCCTGAAGCTCTTCATATATCACACGTTTTACCACTCACCATCGCTAACTTTACCAGTGCTAAAACAGTCCATTTTTGGGCCCACTATGTAGTTTCTTGTGCATATGATGTACCTATCGATCTGAGATTGTAACATTTCTTATTTAGCAGTAATGTGCACCATATATTTTTTCACATTATGCTATTGGTTGCAGCCCGAGTCATGTACATGAGGAGATTGTCAATCGACCAATTACGATTCCGACTCAAGGGCAGACCGAGATTCGTGAAAGGTGAGGACTGTTAATGTGCAGAATGTTTTTTTTAAGATTTGGTTTGGTCTGAGTTCGGTTTTAAAAATGACCGCAGTTTTTGGTTTGGAATAGTTTTGGGTTTCATTTTGTTAGAAAATCTCTGTTTTAGTACAGAATTGGCATGGATCGGTTTCATTTTTGTAGTTTTTACTAAGAACTGAGTTACCAGATAGTCGAGTACTTCCTGGAAATGATTTAATATGAGTTATAATAAGTTTATGAGAAATTTAATGATTTGGATTTGCTTTCTATTTTTCGTGCATGTGTTTGCACTTTCTTTACTTGTTGACTGCATTTATCATGGACAGGCAAACGTAATTGGAAAGTTCGGATGGTCACGTGACTAACAACGTTAATTGTTTAGTCATAGTAATAGTGAAGGATGAGAATAACATTGCTGCTGTACAATTTAAAATTAAACATTTTGATTTTTCTACTGGTATAAACAGCTCACTGATTAAATTTTACGGACATATGCTGTAAACTATCGAAATGCATTGGACAGACACCATGTTCTTATGAACGTTATCTTGTTTTAAATTGAAAACCAAACTTCCATAAGCACATTTAACTGCAAGTCTACAACAGCGTGCTGATTTCACAATCGGAATCAGTGTATCAGAATTAAAACATTGACATACTATTCATAGTGAAGACTGGAAAACACTGAATGATACGCACTGAAGAAAAGGCTCGGCGCAATCCGCTACTGAGAACTGCAGCATATTTCCATCTTTGTATTGTATGCTTTTAACAACAAAAAAACAGAACAGGACAGGAAAAAACACTTTTTTAAAATGTTTTAAAGCATTTTGACATCTATGATGATGGTGATGCAGGAAATGGCCGAGTGTTAGTTGGGCTCAGTCACGGCACAGTCTGCTGCTGACAGTCGACGTAAAAGACGCCCGTGAAACTTTGGATATGTTCAAGTCATCTGACAGATGCGTGCACTTCAGGTCGGTTGTCTGATCAAAGCCCAAATTCCATTACACCAACTTTGCATCAGAGTCCGCTACAAAGTCTAGGACTTTGTCACGGACACAAATCTTGAAAGTTTGTGGACTTTATTGCCGACTTTCATGATCTCTGTCCGCAACATAGTCCTTAGACTTTTTAAATTCCATTAGAGCGACACGAAAGGGTTATTTTGAGGACTTTTCACGGACTTTGTCACAAACATCTTGACGTGTTAAGAATCACATTAAAAATCGTTTTTAAAATGTGATTTGATTCCAAATCAAATCATGGATCAAATCGTTTATTATTATTATTAAGTGTAGTTTACATAGACTTCACTAAATTCATCTAATTCAGTTTGAAGACAGTAATGGCATGACTACTCTGAACTGTCTGGCATAACACTTTTCTCAATCATGGCTTCATTTCTTTCTGTAAATGTGACAATCAACATGTCAGTTCAAACAGGCAAAAATTGCCTCAGTGAGGTACGTCAAGATTTTGGCCTCAACTTTGTGGCCATGGCCAACCCTTTAAGGCTAAAGCCATGTTGGCAAGACCAAGCCAAGGTATGCCTGTTGTAAGGCCAATTTCGATCTAAAGGCCAAATATTACAAATGTCAACATCAATGACCTTGAATGACCTTGAACCCTAAAAATATTGATTTCAAGTGAATTTTTTTGCCCATTTTTGGCTGCAAAAGAGTGAATTGCGACAAAATGGTTGGAGATAGACCAAAATTACCTGCAAACAGGAACTGCCATAGGCTCTCGCGCGTCTCGTGAGCATTAGCTCAGATTTCTTGTATTACCAGTCAAAAACATTCGGTCATATTACGTTGGCTTACTTGTCTGCAGAAGTTTAGAGCGATGCACAGCCTGCCTCTGTGTTATTTATGCGTGTGCAGGACTGTGTCAATGTTCGTGGAGTACTCGTTTGAGTTGGAGCTGTATGGGGAGATCACATTCTGGCAGATGAACGTGAAGCCGTCTTGTGTGCAGATTGGTATTCACAAACGCTCAGTCGGTCGGTGGCCACGCCTGCTGCATGATGCCAGCCGTCGTCTGCCGTGGCTCACGTTTGACGCTGAACACGCGTTATCAGACAGCAGCGACGATGAGGGCAGCGACAGTGATGCTGACTCTCCGCTGATGCTTGTTTCACGTAAGTACTTCCTGTCTTCTCTTCAATCAGTCAACCAGTCAATCTTTCATTTGTTAGTAGTAGGGTCGGTGGAAAATCGCGGAAACACGGAATTACGAAACCGTGATTCATGTCAAATGCCTTGATTTTGCCAACATGCCATGTTTTGCCGTGTTTTTTTGCCAAAATGCTGTGGTTCTAAGTTTTTTTTACACGAATATTCCATTTTTAATCGGCATAAGTTGAAGTTAATTGCGTGATTTTAACACAGAAATATTTACCTTTGCCTCTACTACCAATTAAAGTCCATGTGATTTGTTAATAAGTGGCTCAATATGTGACCGTAATGTCATTGTGGAAATATGTATTTTAGCTAGAATTTTGTTGACATGGAGCACAGTGTTCGCCAGTACATTATAGTTAATGCAAACAAAATTTTACACACAAAAACCTTGCAAGGTCAATACTAAGTGTTGAGTTTTATGTGTTTCCTATTAAGGGCTCTACACCACCTTTGCCTTTAACTGTCTTCTCCCAAATTTAATTTTAGCTTCAGTGTTCAGTACCATTGTAACAGTACTGTCAGCACTACTATGCTCAACTGTGATTGTAACATGATACTAACGTTGGGTGTCTAGCTTTTTTTGCCCCTTTGCTGTTTTGCCTCTTGGGCTGATTTGCCTTCTGGCTCTGTTGAAAACAAGCCAGGAAGCAAATCAGCCAGGGGGCAAAATAGCTAGGAGAGGAAAGAGCTAGGGGGTGAAAGAGCCGTGGGGTGAATCATCCAGGGGGCGAAAATGCTATAATTCTAACATTGTGCTGGCCCTGTATAGGTCATGCACGAAAGGCACTGAGCGTGGAGTCGAATGTCAGATCGAATTGTTTGCCGAACGATGCCGTGCAGCACGTCGACGACAGCAGCAGCAGCATTGGCTCAGATGCCAAAGATTCCGACACTGAATTCACCTACGACCCGCAGTTACTGGAGGACAAAGAACATGGCTACCACGTAGCACAGTGGTGAAATGTGTTTTGAGCCCATGGGGTCTCGTAATGATCTCTAAGTTGGCTCAGACCGGTGCAAATTTCTCTTGACATTAACGATAAAAAACAGCAGGGACAGCATATGTTGTTATATATTTCACCAATTTCAGTGACATGGGCATGTTTTCCGGTGGTGTTGTGGCTTGAAAAGTTATGGGATGCAAAAAGTTGCGTTTTTTCGACAGACAACTGCAAATTTCCAACAGAGGAAATATGGATGCTCATATTTTCAATTTTTGCACCTATATCGTCTCGAAATGAGACATTTTCAGCACTAAGTTTGGCATTTTTGAAAGAAATGTTTTGCAACATGAAGAAAAATTTTCAGCAGGCTGAAATTTAGCAAGGAGGGCATTTGTTCCCCTTGGCTGTGTTGTTACTGCCTGAAATTGAAGGTACATGCCACTTAAAATCAGATAAAAAAATAAAGTAAGACAATAAACACTGTATTTGCTGGATATAGGTTTTAGTCTCTAGTGTTAACTTGTGTTGTTTGGTTTTTTGTGGGTGGAAAGTGAGCCATTTCGTGCTTTTACGTAACTCGCTGTTATAGTTTATCCACAGTTTGCATTGCACGTTTTTAGGGGCCCAGCCGCATTTTCCATTATGTGCCATTGGAGATTTTTCAACGCAAGTTACCATAGGCCATAGTTAAGTTTTTTGCGTTCATTCTAGTTAGTTAAGCTTGCTCTGTCTCTGTTGCATGTTTGTTTTTTGGCGATGGATTCTGCTACTTGCACAACTTGAAAGTCAAGTTGTATTCAGTATTTTTTTCAACTCTGCAGTCTCTGCCAGTGTTTCTTTTGTCAGTGCGTATTTGACTCGGTGCAGACTGTTTCGTTTTGTGTGTGGCTGCCTACTCGCTAGCTCGGCAGATTGCCGTTGCACGCTCATTGCTCGTTCTGCTTTTTATTTCACCATAAATACTCATACATACATACATACTCGTATCATTTTTAGTAGTAAGATGTGTCTTTAAGTTGTTTTGTTTATCCTCGCATAAATCTACAGGGTGCGGCAAAAAAGTGGACCTCTAAAGTTTTATGCTGTTTTCTCAGTAACCGTTTAGAATTTTAATTTGAAATATTACAGATTTATTTACTAAAACCTTCTACATCTAACTACCAAGTAGAATTTGATTCTGTTGAAAAACGACGAAGTTATAGACTTTTTAACGTGACTGCCTATCGATTTTTCAGCATTCAAAAATGTTCCGGCTACGACGCCAGTTTAATAACATCTTTGAAACAACACAGTTAAATAATGATCAAATGCCAGAATTCCATTGTCACTGCAAATGTTCGAAGTGTTTATCACCAGCTCCAAGCTACAACACCAGCCTCCTGTCGCCTTATTTGAAAAATCTTTGACAGCCTTGTCGATCGGTCCCTGTGGCAGATTGCCTCAGATAACCTGAAGTGCTTCCTTGAGTTTGGCGCTCGTTTTCAGCTTTGTTTTAAGCATGCAGTAGGCCTCCAACATTGCACCCCATACGTGATAGTCCAATATAAATTCAAGGAATTTGGAGGCCATTGGTCTTTTGTGATGATATCTGGACAGCTGGCCCACAGCCAGTTCTGTGCGCTGTGCAGCGTTGCGCGCTGTGTGTGCTGACGCGTCGTCATGCTGGAAGATGAATCCGGTGGGCAGCTGGCGATTACTTTAAAGGAACGATAATTTAGTGATAATTTATAAACAATATAAATTGCTGTTTATCAAAACATCACTGTGACGTCATTGGCAGTGACGTGTGACCAGTTTTTGAAAATTAAATAGCTTTTTTAGCATGAACATTTTTGAATGCTGAAAAATCGGTAGGCAGTCATGTTAAAAAGTCTATAACTTCATCGTTTTTCAACAGAATCACATTTTACTTAACAGTTAGATGTAGAAGGTCTCAGTAAATAAAGCTGTAAAATTTCGTATTAAAATCCCAAACTTTTGCTGAGAAAACGGCGAAAACTTCAGGGGTCCACTTTTTCTGCCGCACCCCTAGTGTTATGATCTCATTAGTGGCACTGCAATGTAGCGGCGTCATCAGTTAAAAAGTAGGCAGGGCAGACAATTTTCTTACAGACTGCTGCAAATGTCCAACAGAATTCCAACAGAGGAGATAGTGGGTGCTGAAAATTTCAATTTTGCCCCTAAATTTCCCTAAAATGGGGGCTTTTCAGCCCCAAATTTTGCACTTTTAAGTAAGTAAGTAAGTAAGTAGTCTGCATTTGTAACGCGCCATATGTCAAAACAGAAGTTCGAATCGTAGGCGATAGCTTTCAGACAAGAAGATTTTTTGACAATTTTCCGAGAGGGGGCAGTTGTCTCCTCTTCCCACCCCCTGCAACAGTCTGATTTTTTGCTGTTGATTTTATGTTGTCCATAGCACTGGCAATGAGCTATTATGTGTTGAGTGGAACGTAAGACCTCACTCTTATCGGGATACATTGGTGGTGGGATTATTCTTCTAAATATTCCACTGCTTGCAGAGTACTGTTTTTTATTCCAGATTTTCAAGCTTGTCAGCTTTATAGTTCATTTTATTCGTTGTTTTCTGCAAGGTTGCAGTTTTAAGTTTGACGTTCTGATGTTGAAGAAAGACTCTTGAATGTACGAGCGTTTGGTCTTCTGAAGATAACGGCGACACTTCCTGTTTTGACAGAAAAAAAAGAAACAAAACTACCACTAAATAACTATTTTTTCCCTTCTATTCACCTCTAATTACCTTTTGACAACTCAGCTACATGCATTATATTGATAATTTGACATGTACAAACAGTAACATAACAGTGCAACAAGTGTTCAATGTCAATGTAAAATGTAAATTTATATAGCGCATTATCGTTATAAACGTCTAATGCGCTATGGTGGTATGAACTAATTTGATGGCATCCTCCAGCAAATTACAAACGATGAAGAATAAGGTGTCGAGCAGTATTACATGAGAAATCCCACTACACATTGTTATTTTCCGGCAAACCTGGATGGTCAGTTATCTGCAACTCCATTATACAGATGTGTTGTGGACTTGTATGGTAAGATTGTATGGTATGATTTCGGTGTGTTATGGTTAAGCTGTTAAGCTTAAGATGTTAAGCTGTTGTACAGCTTGTTGTTCAGCGTGCTTCACACTACATCCACAACGAATTTGGGTTTGGGCTTTAGCGCATGGATTCCCATTCCATTCGTACCAAAGCGAGTGACATCTCCAACAGGCTGTATCTTATCTTAAATTATCATCCTTTACACTGCCAAGTCTGTGCTCTCTAGTTCCCATCATCCTTCATGCTGTGAAGTCACTATCAATGCAGAAGTGTAGGATACAGCAGTACAAATGAAGGCTCTTAATGTTGTACAGGAATGGGAACTGAAGTACCTTAAGTTCTTACAAGAAATTTGAGCTAATGCTCAAGAGACGCGTGAAAGCCTATAGCAGTTCCTGTTTGCAAACTGTCAGTCTATCTCCAGCTGTTTTGTTGCGACTTTTACGAGATCGCAAATTTTTTCCACCTCCCTCTCATTTAGCGCCCTCGTTAGGGATGACCCCCTTCGAATTTATGGAAAAGCTTTACAGTTCCTGAAACTAGAGTCTTCCAGGCAGCCGAAGGTGAAGATTTGGTGATCCTAGCTTGCACCGTTTTTTGACTGATCCACCCATGTGCCAGATGGACGGACGGACAGAATTGAGATGGCTAAGACGCACTGAAAGCAGTAGCTGCTATCGCGTGTAAAAAAAACATGTCAGGAGCATAGTATGCAGATATCACTGGTCGTATTCCTTTCTCTGGTGCTACTGAATTACACACATTTCACGCTATAACAACAAACAAATAATACTAATACTATTGTATATTTTCATCCAAATGACTAGTCTTCAAAGTGATTAATTACACGTTCAGGTGGAACCCCAAAGTGAACTTGGGGTGAATGGAATTTTTGCAAGCTGAATGCCCTTCATTTCAAACAGAAGAATTATACAAAGGACAAAACCACAAAACAGTCAAAACAACAACCAACAACACTACCAGCACTAATAAATAACCAACTCAGCGACGTTGGGCCCATACAACCAAATTTTAGCCTGTCAAAAAATTCTTGTTGGAGATTTCAGATTTCTTTCAAAAATACAAAACTTGGGGCTGAAACCACCACCCCCCCATTGAGGGCGAATTTTGGGGAAAATGAAAATTTTGTGTGCTCATATCTCCTACGTCAGAAATTTCTGTTTCTGTGTTTGTTGGAAAAATGCAACATCCTGCCCCCAACATTCTTAACCCATGGCGCCGCTGTTGGACCACACATAAATCCTAGTAATTACAATCACAATATATGCAAACAGCTACAGAGGCCTGGTTTACAAACATTCATAAATTGAATGGGAAAAGTCAGATCAATGAAAATATTGAGAAGAAAATGCGATTTGTGATGAATAACTCATGCATAATTAAACTATTAAATCGGAAAAACTTAAGCAATGGACGAAGTGAACTGAACCACAAAACGCCAGAAACGACCTGAATTGCAAACAACGAACTGGCAAATTTGGTTCAGTCATGGATCCTACAGGTCTCCTGTGGCAAAATTCCCTGACTTTTCCAGACACGGAATGACAAATTCCCTGACCTTAAAAGAATAACCCTATTGCACAAATGTCAGAAATAGTACATTATATCATAAAGTAACAAAACAGTATTAATAAAGCAATATGCAAACGACAGAGGCTGTGGTCCAGCGGTCAGGGGGCAAAGCCCCCCCCCTGAAGCTGAAACACTTTTAGCTTTTGGACGTTCAATGGAAGCTGCAAATTTGTCTGCTTTTTAACATTTGGAGATGCAAAAAATCACAGATATCTGCAGTCGGCATGATCCAAGATCATTTTCCCTGACTTTTCCCTGACTATTCAAAAATAATATTTTCCCCTGACCTTTCCCTAACTTTCCCTGACGACACAAATTCCCTGACTTTTTCCAGTTTTCCCCGACCTGTAGGAACACTGTCAGTTCAGTTACGTCACTTTGTACCTGTACTCTTTTTTTTGGAACAAAGTTTGTAAGAAGTTATTTTTTTTGCTTTGTATTGCATATAAGATTTTTCTGTAAAGGTTAAACTTCCTATTACATTATGTTTACGTGCATTGCCTGGAAAGACTGTCCCCGAAATGACCTATACTGTGCACTCACTCAGCCTAAGAAGTTGTATAAACTATAGTACCCTGAAATATAAATTAGTTCAACTTAAAAACAACCTATGATGCTGACAGTGACATAGAATCATGCAATAATATGCGCACCATGCGCTAGTGCTATCAACCTAATATACATGCATGCTTCAGTCAGTCGCCGGTAATATCAGTGTAGACATCAAACAACTAGAAAGTACTTAAAAGCAGGGTTCAGACACCTGGGAAAATCAGTGGGTTTTCCTGGTAAATTTACCTAAAAATCCCCCATCCAAAAACCCAACCCCAAAGTTAATCCAAATTAGTTTCTTGTTCCACTAATGATGAAATATCTTATCACATTTCAGTTTTAAAACTTATAAACCGATGAATTTGCAACAAATGTTTGGATATTTGATACTGCTGAAGAGGTAAGTTAAAAGCAATAAAAAACCCAAAAACCATCTGGTTAGGATTTTCTAAAAACAAGAGTTAACCAAAAAATCAATCTCAATAACACCCAATGGATTAGTGTTTTGTCAAAACCCGGGTTTGAACCGTGCTCATAAGCACATACCCTTGCCAAGTCCCACTGCATGCTGGTATCAACATATGTGCTGTGTTTTTTATTGCAATAAATGCCCCCATGCTAACAGACTTCCCAAAAGAAAACCTACCGAAAAACCCCATCCAAAAAGCCACCCGAAACTTAATCTAGTTAACTTGTTCCACTAATAAAGAAATATTTTATTACGGTTCAGTTTCTTAAACAGAATTCACCAAATACACGCTTTGCTGTTTTACACAAATTTCCACGTACAGCAAAAATCTAAAATCTGACCAATTCTTTCTTAAAGTCACAAAGACTTTCCAAATTTTTAATTTTCAATTTTTGACTAATCGGGAGTTTCAACAAATGGTGCATAAACATAGCTCAGACATTGGCAGAGGTGACAACATACTATGATAACCGATGACTACAAAGAAAAACAACAGAATTAAATATCACTAATGTCTCAACAGACATGAAAAAATTCATTCATCAAACAAACGTAAATAAAACAAAAAACAATAAAATTACTTTAGCTAGCCGATATAGGCATAAAGCACCATAAAATGTGTTTTCTTGGTACTCTTTATCATTCATAACAGCGAACCAATGAAATGCACCATTTCTGTGTGATGTTGCCTGTAGTACTAATTACGACAACATAATAGTGGAAAAAGTGTTCACAAAATTCTAGTTAGGCCTGTATAAAAAAAACTCGTGCCAAACAGTACTTTTGTTCTGCAGGTGGTCTCTGCATGTCAGAAACTGTAGTAACAATTAAAAAAAATAAGTAAAACTTGACCAGATTACACAAGGTAAAGCAGTTAAGTTAAATGAGTCTTAACTGGATGGTATTGCACACTTCATCAAACAATCATTACTTGGACCATGTGAGGTCAGTCATTAAATACAGGGGGTCAACTTCCCAGACCCCTATGGTAAGTACCAAATCCACACAATCCAAACAAAAATGAACAACCCTTCCAGATATATTTTAAACTAAATGCACAAAGTGTACACAAACAATTAAAAATGCAACAAGACTAGACACTATAAACTCATGAGCACTTCGACAGCGAGTTTCATCCCGTCTACAACTTCGTGAAACAAGCTCCGCATCTAAGACCGAAATAAAACTCCTGTGCCTCCAGTTGCAGTATGGCAAAACAGCAGGGATAGGGAGTGATTTTTAAAAAAAATTTTTCATTTCTATTTCATGGCATTCCATATAATATGACATAACAGCTCATGAAAAAAAAACAAAGTGACAAAGTGAACAGTAAGCATGAGAAGTAAATTAAAATTACTTCAGCATAACAGACTAGATGCGAACAGTTTTGTTTCAGTAAAATTTCGACAGCAAACAAAAAATGCACCGATATTTTCTGACGGAAGCATAGGAGTTTTTATTCCTCAACCATACGTAAACTCCATCGGTTGGGAGTCAGAACCAGCCTAGAACCAACTGATTGGTCGACAGCTAGTACAGTGGGTTGGGAAAGCCAGTGGCCTACAGTGATTGGTTGGCAGTTGGCCCGGTGGGTGGGGCCCGACGAAGGCTCTGTCTTGGCGGTGGTACAGCGACAGACGATGGCGACGGTGATGATGAATTTGTGAGCAGTTTATTGGCAATGATCGTACGCAGCTCCTTCTGCAAACAGACAGCAACAGGAAGCGTCTCATAGATTGTAACATAACTTAAACAAGAGGGTGCGAACGTTGAGGGGCCGCCCGCTATGGGGCCGTCCTTGCAGTTGAGTACGTGCGTGCTGTTTTGGGGCTTTCTAGGTCTGTTTGTTCCTGCGGTAGAGGGCGTTTCTATCTGCAAGTTGCAACCCGTTTTTTACGCTAGACAAGACAACATTGGTAAAAGTACGACTTTTACGAGAGTACCCTTTCTCACGTTCTTGTTCGAATGGAATCCCTTTGCGCACCGGTACAAAATTTTGTCACAAAATTAGCTGCCGTGACCTTGACCTCTGACCCCTTGACCTTGAAATTGGTCCACGGGGTGCTGGTGTCCCAGGGACCCTTCCTACCAAGTTTGGTATTCGTAGGCCTTTTCGTTTTCCCTCTAGGTGGAGGCACGG
>Ga0209367_1004963_pt1 | contig 18451 bp, 9 predicted proteins | sample WorMetLIZISLAND2_FD_187412 | JGI IMG/M metagenome (GOLD analysis project Ga0209367, IMG submission 187412) | Marine gutless worms symbiont microbial communities from Max Planck institute for Marine Microbiology, Germany - Olavius geniculatus... ... | reverse complement strand
ATTGCACCCTGCTTGCACCTACCCCCCTTATACGCAGCTGCTAGGCTATATACCGTGGCAATGAAACAGACCTCGTTCCACAGAACGTATTTCTAGTTATGCGTTTTTTTTTAAATTTATAAAAGTGAAAAAACGAGTTGTTTATGTTTTTATTTACAAATTAATGTTTTAACATCTACGAATAAAATAACTAATAATAATAATAGCAGTCTACTGAAAAAGTTTGTTATGCTTGCTGGTGTCTTGCGTGCATCACCTGCTGCTGTAGCTGCGGATGAGGATAGCGCTGCTGCTGCTGCTGCTGCAGGTCATGTGCATGGTCTGGTGCGATGGCGATGGACTTCGTTTTGCGGCGCGGCCGGTACTTGTAGTCCGGATGTTCCTTCAGATGGTTGGCGCGCAGTCGCTTTGCCTCGTCGATAAACGGTCGCTTCTCTGCCTCAGTCAGCAGCTTCCACTCGACGCCGAGTCGCTTCGAAATCTCCGAGTTGTGCATCTTGGGGTTGTCGTGCGCCATGCGACGTCGCTGAGCACGTGACCAGACCATGAACGCGTTCATTGGTCGCTTGACTCGGCTCTCGTCGCGTCGTCCCGTCGACGCAGACTTTGACGTCAGTTGTACAGCCGGCTTACGGTGGTACCTAAAATGTTGTAAAATATTTAAACACTTTTGTATTTAGATACTATTTACATGCTAGTGCGATGATTAAAACCGTATTTAAATGTCACATAAATATTTTAAAATATTTTAAAATTATTTTTAAAGTTCTTAAAAAGTAAACTAAAGTATTTTAAATTATTAAAAAATATTATTAACTACTGAATAAAAACAGTATTTAATATTTGTTTTTTCCAAATACTTAACAGGTAAGTTATAAAAAATCGATAACTATTTTAGCTGTTTACTTTTCTTAACAGACTTTTGTTGCGTCATCTTCGTAAAGCACTATGATGCATTATGAAATAAAATGCTGTGTTTGGTGTTGCAGTAAAAGTTTTGCATGTTTTTGAGTTACGTTTGATTATTATGCTATTTAAATGCCAGGTGCAGTATTTGGTATTAGAATAGTATTTAACACTTGTTTTGACCGTGGCATTTGGTGAAATATTTATATACGCGACGTCTAAGTAAGTATTTGTAGCAACTCTGGGTACCTATTGGCTGGTGCGGTGGACGGCGAACAGCCATCACTCGTTTTCTCGGTGGATGATGACCGAGATGACGTCACTCGACGACGATCTGCATTGAATCCATCAGAAGCGGCAGCGGCAGTACCTCCACACACTGACGCGGTCGACGTCTTATTGAAGTCGCAGCAGTCGTAGTAACGATCGTCGTCCGTGCGATTAAGTCCCACAAAATACTCAAACGCCGACTGATGCAGCAGATGCTGTTGTTGTTGTTGCTGCCGCTGCTGCTGAGGCAGAATATCACATCCTGCGTAACGTTGATGATAGTGCGACGCCCCGTTGAACCACATCTCGGCAGTCTGCATCGTCTTGTCAGACGTCACTCAGAACATGTTACAACGACTGCTAATCACTTCGACTGTTTCGCGGCTGGCACAAAATCTACGCTAACCGTATGATCAGAAACGTTTGTGTCGCTAGAGAAATGGGCGTCGTTCGCAGCGTTCATCACTGGCATCAAACATCGACGAGTATAATGTGCTATCATAGAGGCAACCAATGATGAATCAGTTGACTTGGTCGGTCGGGCGGCGGCGCCACCTGCCACGCGCGACGTGTGGGCGGGAACAGGTAAGCACGCAGCATAGCGCACGGCGACAGCGTGTCATAAAGACATCAAACCGCACTGTACAGCACCTTAGCTTACCATCCAATCTGCTAGTCACCGCAATGACATTTGTCATTTTCACACACGGCAATCAACGCGTTCGTGACGTCCCGATTGCCGCGGCGCTTTGATACCAATCACCATAAAACCGACCAATGAAGCCAGCTAAATACGTGAATATACCAGCAAAGTGTCAGTAAATTGCTGATTAAGTAAGTAACAAAATAAAACGTAAACTTAAATTGCGCAGAGCGTTAAAATTAACCTCTAGTGCTGACAACTAAGTTAATCTTTTTTACGAATACGACATACAGATATAAGAAAGGCTTCAATAAGCAAATATGTTGTCAGGCCATGTGCCGACATTTATTCGGCCGTCCGTCCAGTGACCACTGCACATTTAGGCGCGTTGTAAGGTAAAACATACATAAGGGTTTGCCGTTGACGCCTTCAAAAATAAATGTTGTTCATCAGTGTGTATGTGCGTATATAACTATGTACGTTAAGTTCAACTAAGTTGCAGGCTAATTGCCAGAGTTGTTTGGTAAATAACAGGGACGTGGTCTCGGTGTCGACGTCTCGGTCTCGAGACGGTCTCGAGACGTGCTAACGTATTTTCTCGGTCTCGTCTCGGGCGAAATCCTCAACATCTCGGTCTCGGCTCAACAGGTCACGTGCACATCTCTAGTTAATAAAAGATGTACACATGCAGAATTATCCTCAGTGTTACTTACGACTCAGGTGCGTCTTAGGTGGACCTATTATTTTATATGTGTGCATCATGCATGCCAAGAAATCGTTAACACCCTCCAGCAAATAATCTTTTAAAACGTAAACTTTTACATCCGTATGCAGCTAATTACTTATTCTTTTGTTTCATCAGTTATGGTTGAGACCTAAAAGCAGGCCGGATGCTTCGGCTGCAGACGCGCACGGAGTTGTAATTTCCCGCCCGAGGCAATATCAGGCTGTCGAGAATAATGACTGCATTTCACACGAGGAGCGTGCCTGGGAACGTGCCGACCGCCGACGACCGACATCAAACAGTTGAATGAATTAATTTTTTGCATTAGTCTGTGATCTAATGCCACGGCTGTGACCGTTCATAACCAACGTTTGTAGTTTTTGGTTTACAATAGTTCTGCTATTAATATCTCGTCATTATAAATAAAGTATTTTACCGCCGAGTATCTCCATTTTATTGCAAGCTATATCGTGTTTTGAGCCTATTGTTCATTTGACAGTAAAATGAGCAATAGCTATTAGCAACAAAATAATTGATAATGTTGGTCAATTTTTAAAGTGAGTTTATTAACAATCATTTCAGCGTAAAATAGATAACTGTGCGAATGTCATAATTGATTTTTTTATAAAACAACAGGAACAGCGAAAACAACAACAACGACAACGACGAAAGCATCAAAAACAATAGAATCTTTTATAGCGTAGGCCTATTCCGTTAAAGAAATCAAACAAAAGTTTCAGAGTTTTTTTTAAATCAAACATTTTGAATTTTTTAGGACTAATAGTTTTCAAATAATAATCACTCGTGGCACAACAATAACCTCGACAGCCGTTAATAACAATAACAATAGCCTCGACATGAAAATCAATATTAGCAAAGTAACGAACGATAAGACGATTAATAATTTGCATAGTCTGCAAAATTCTTTCTTTAAATTCAGCTAATCTTTTTTATTTAAGTACTTTAATAGCGGCAGCTATGCTAAAACCTTGAATGTCACCAACTCAAAAGAGTTAAGGCACTTATTGGTTACTACAGTACAGTTTACAAATTATTAGTGAGCACGTTGACAACGACTACTCAACGCTTAGTGACCATATCGTCAGCTTCAGCGGGAATATTAAATTGCCAACGAGAGTACGATGGCTAACGGCGGATTTAGTCAAACCATTAAAAACTGAAGATGTTTAAAATTTATCCTGTCGAGTCCAGTTTTGTCGGCGGTGTAATCTTTATGCGGCAGACTAATACACTGTTATAAAACAAAATCACACCACACTCTTCTACAAAACTACGGTATTGAACAGTAGTGACACAAAAAAACATCGGTCAGGCGTTATTCGTTGGCGTTCGCCAGGTGACAGGACCGTTCTGCTCTAGAGAAGTTGTGCAGCCCCGGCGATGCTGCCGAGCACAGTGACAGCAGCTGTCAGCAGCTGCAGCAGCAGCTGGTAGCTGATTTTCACGGCGTCGTTGCACAGATCTTCCTGGCAGCAGTAGATGTGAGTGTTTGCCAGGCTGCCCAGACCGCCGCCGCCCTCCGTGCACGTCTGTGGAGCACAGTCTCGCGTCACCACTTCTCCAGTCAAGCTGCTGCTAGCCACCGTTTTCTGACCACAAACAGCGTAACAGATAGCACAAGTTGACTACCAGACTTTCATGTGCTCGCTTCCTATTCGTTTTGCGTTATTACTCGTATATATCATTTTATTAAACTTGTTTGCTTTTCTTTTCAATGGTAGTTACAGTGACATTTAGCTACATGACTAAGTGAGTAAAACACTTCGACGTTAACAAGCAACATCACATGGGCAATTCAGTTTTAAGCCTGACTTTAACTGTGCTTACAATACTATACTAGAGTACTATAGTAAGCTAATTATGGAATTCAAAGAGAGTTTATTCCAGTTCCACTTTATCAGTCAAGTAGAGAGAAAATCTCTTTCTGCTCAGTCATATCAGTACCTACAGCTACGTGTAATGATAGGAGGTTAGGCCTATCGCATTGTGATGACTCTGCTATGCATCGTCTGCGACATAGTGTCACAGTGTTGTAAAATGTGTTTTGATTCATTGTCTGGCTGATTATGGACCTACCTGGCAGAACTCGCAGATGTCGGCGCTCTCGCTGGCGACATCTTTGTTAAAGTCGCTGGAGCCGCAGCCGCCATTACTGTTCAGCGCCGACATGCATTGGTAGCACCTGATTGCACCGCTGCATCCTACAACGTAACGTATATCACTACAAGCTACCAGAGATTTCAAACCTCCAACACCTGGCGAATACCACGAACGTTATAATAGGCATACAGCTGCTACTTGTTGTAGCACAAAACTGAAATTATTAGATGTCTTTCTTATCTGTGCATTCCAGAACGATGAGCAATTGTCATCTCTCTAGTTACGACCTTCTTCAGTCTATAGAGCGGCCCCATGTGTTTTATTTTCCATGTATACACGATCTAAATAAGAGAAAACACGAAATGACCAAAATTATGACTACATGTATAGGTTTACTGTGCAAAACTGCGAACGCAAGAGACGATTTTACTGCAGAAGACGCAGGTCGAATTTAAACGCGGTGCCAGTCGATGACAGCTTTCTGCTTGCAACTTGAAAATAATATATACTACAACTAGTACTACAGTATATAGTCCGGCTATTTGTTATAGTCTACTAATATTTATATTACGTCATATACTATTTAAAGAGACTTTTAGGAACTATTTCAGCCACACGGGCTGTCCCAACACTGTGAGATAAGCCTGTTCGGTGAATGGCTGCTGCACATTATCAGCGTATGTACCACGTGTGCAGTGATACACCATCAGTACTTACCGATGTTGGCGAGCAGGATGGCTACAGAGACGAGAACGGCGGATGCCAGCAGAGTTGGATTCATCACGGCGACGGCGTTCAACTCGTCGGCGTTACAATAATGCCGACAACTCGCTGCTGCTCTGCCAGGTGCTCGCAGCCCGGAGCAGAGTCATCGACCACCTGTGTGGAAAATCTGCACGTGTTGATGACTGTTGTCGGTTGTCGGCTTGGCAACGAGCGCGTTCTGCCAGCAGGCCCGAGTGCAGCGCATTCTGCTGCTTGTCGGTCGACTAGTCGATTGCCTGTTCCAACACGACAGACGACAGAGGAGAGGACAGAGGAGAACCTAGTCACATACACCTTATGACAGCACTGTTTGTATGACATCGTCAACGGTGCATTTTACTTCATGCCTCTATGCCACGAGTCAAGCGGTCAAGTGTACACGGAATTTAGTTCAACACGAATACCTTTAACGCTGCAGGCCGATAGTCCGATAGTAAACACATTTTTATTCGTCATAAAAACAGCAAGATATGCATACATCGTCAAGCAAACAGTGAAATAAATGTAGGCCTAACAACAGATGAAAACAAGAAATCTGAGCAGCTAATGCTCATAAAACGCGTGAGAGCCTATAGTTGTTTCTGTTCGTAAGTTGTCTTGCTCCAGCCGTTTTCTTGCAATTCATTCTTTTCCAGGCGAAAATCGCAAAAAAATCACTAAAAACCCCTATTTTGGGGTTCAAGGTCATTTAAGGTAATTGATGTTAATACTACAAAAAGCATGCCACTAGTGCTTGTTAAGCAGTATGTCTGTGACTATCTGCAACCATTTTCGCACTAAACAAGCCAGTTTTGGAAAATAACCACTTTTTAAGAAGTACTCCTTTTTGATACTCTCTTGCGCAGGAGATCGAAACTTAAACTGCGAAGATCAACATTCAATGCGAAAATTTCGCAAGCAGGTTATCTTGGTCTATCTCCAGCCATTTCAGCGCAATTCGCTTTTAAAATGCGTACCGCAGCCCGAAATCGCGAAAAAAATTACTAGAACCCCCTATTTCGGAAATTCAAGGTCATTCAAGGTCATCGATGCCGCCAGTGCTTGTTATGATAAGCAGCATGTCTGTATCCATCTGCAACCATCTTCACGCTAGACGAGCCAATAGCGCTAAAATAGCGTTTTTAAAGGGGGTGCCCCTGTTTCTCTTCTTTCTTAGAGTGAACCCCCTTCATCCAGCGGCATGAAATTTTGTCCTGAAATACAAGAGACTCAAGGCTCTCATACGGTAAAAACTCGAAGTCTCCATCTTACCAGGTTTTAAATCAGTACCGGGTCGTGACAGACGGACAGATGGACAAACTAACTGAAAACAAGTATCCTGGGTGGGCCATTAAGGAAAGCAATATCGAAGACAATAGCAGCGGCGCACACAGAGACTGTTGGCGACGCCCGTGCACGGACAACAATGACAACAATATAGGAGACAACGCGCTACTGCATCGACTGTACGTTGTTCCAACAGCCTGGGAATATACTTTATGACGTCCTGTCATATTCATTCACCGCCGGGTCCCTCGCAATAAAATAAATTACAATAAAACAGCCCAGGCTTACAAACAACTGTTATGGCGTATAGAGCGACGTAACCGAACTGAACTGACTGTAGGCTAGGTGTACGGTAATGAGCGCTAAAGTAGCCTATTAGAATTTAGACCAAAGTTTGGAAATTCCAAGCCAAGTATGCCAGAGACTAAAGTCTTAGCAAAACGTGACCTTACTCAATGTCCTTGTGAACTATTAACCGGCACAGTCGGTCCACGCATGGGTTTCGCTGTTGAGTGTTCGGCCCGTTCCATAAAACAAATTACGAGGTCAAAAACCTGGAACAAAATAAAAACCATAACCATCAGAGTCTGACCTAAATAAACTCGTTTTTAGTTTCTACGTCAGTACCAAGTTCACAACATTGCAAATTATGCCAAAATTTCGTCAAAATCGCATAAAATAAATTGTCACTAAAAGGAGCGGGCGCGTGACCATAGCCTATGGAATAGAAGCTCCGGTCGGGCGGGACGTTAAACCATACTCACTCGCTTACTGAGTATTACCGAGAGAATTATTTTGTCGTGTTAGATTTAGGCTTATTGAGTTTCGTAGCATTTTATTTCGGCAGCCATTCGCTAGGTGACATCACTGGTTTGAACAAGACTGCAGTTCACCAGACTAATTACAAGTTGGAAATGTACAATGCCACTGAATTTTATTTCATTTTCTAATTTTGCTACTGTGCGCATTACAATCGAGTTGTGGTTCAGAGGCTATAAACTGGCACTTTTTACGTAACTCTTCAGCAGTTTCAATAATTGTTTTCTGCTGAAAAAATCGGTGCAAACGTCGATGTGCCCGCCCTGACTCAAATAATAGGCATATTGATGTTTGTGACCTTGACAGTGACCAAACGACCTTGAAAACCTAATTACTTCATCTAACTACTTCATCTAACCCTGAAATACCGTCTCCGAAATGAGATACTCACTCACTTATTCATTCACTACCCTTGCTATAGGAATTATAGCCAAATCAGTCAATCTGTTAAAAGTAACAAACTGCATATATAGCTCTTTATGGCAAACCTATTGCAGAGTTACGGAGAGTCACCTGCCATATGAAATTACACAGTGTCACCTACCGCCCGATCCAGATGAATGCGTTCCGCCTTAACCTCAGCCAGACATGCCGGTACTCGATTTACCTACCAAGGCTGAGTTGGCGCTGATGTTGCTTATATAACATAGATGGTTTACCTGTCCACAGACAGTGCCCATTTTAGTAGTAATCATTTGATAACAACCCAATCACGTGTCGAACCCAGGACCTTTGAATTTCAAGTCCGATACCCTACCGTTACACCACCAAAAAATAACGAAGTTTTACACTAACCATGATCTGACCATGATCTTTGAACGACTGAATACGAAAAATCAGTAAGCGAACAAGTAAAAAATCTGGCCGAAAATGAATTTTGTGCATATATGAGGTCAGAAAGAAGCCATCTGGGACACTTTTTAGTAGGCAGGAACCCACATTTTGAGTCATCGTGCGCCAGCAGCAGAGCGCAAAAAGAAAATACAGAAAAAAATTTTTCGACCATTCCGTAACCCTGATATCTCACGAATGGGTCTAATGCTGCAGCATCTGTAGCACCCATCTTAATCCGACATTATTTTCCTCTTATTTGCGTCGCCATCGAACGAGGCAAAGCTGCTTTCGTAAACAGAACATTGCAACTTCTGTGTCGTCGGCAAAGCTGGGCAATATTTTTTTAAATTTCTGATTTTAATGTTTTTGTTTAATTAATACAATTTGGATAGTACAAATTCGTTGCTATTTGGTGGCGCCGTAGTCTTTCGTTGAAAGAAATGTCTTCGATTTCCGCATGACTAAAAGTATTGACATTTTTTGGCTAAGACGATAGACGCCGGCAATGTGCTTGCTTGCTGCGGTGCCTACACCAACACTCGCCTGCAGTCAATACGACCGAACATCGATAGTGGGCGTGGCGTAGTGGACGTGACGTCACCGCAGCAACAGCAGCTGATGCGGCTGCAGCAGCTGGCAGCGTGACATCAACATGGCGCTCTCTGCCACGCTGAAGGTCGCTCGCTGCCGATGCAGCCGTGTAATAGTAAACAACGTCGTCTTGCAGCTGTCCGAGCGCCTTACATTTGTCTTCTGACGTCTGCCGACGTGGCCGTCACGCATATAGCTTGGCCGAAACGTGCGAGCCGCTTAAACGACTGACTCAGCTGCAGAAACAACTGTACAGAAGGTCGAACGGCCACCCGGTGCGTGGACTGCATCGCTGCTTGACCATCAGTGACCATCAACGTTTAAACGACGAGCACCACCGGCGTGATGTTGTACGTGACGTCACTGGTGCCTAAATGACGTCATTCACAACGTCGTCATGCTTGATTATGTGCACGTCATACTGCATCGGCGCACCGAAGGTCGTGAGTTGAGTTTGTTTACATTTGCATACCGTTTATCACGTGATCGTCGCCAGCATTCGCATCAGTAGAACTCGTCTCGTCCGCATCATCGCGAGTTCTGCTGGATCCTGGCCACATCGCGATGCTGCTGCAGTCAGGTATGCACGTAATGAGAATTATTCCTACCGGTGGCTGCACTGCAAGCCTCTCTACTAGGTCACTGGCCACATACAGCTGATACGCTGGCGCGGAGTGGTAGTCGGCTAAAATGTTTTTGTTTCACTGGTGCATGAACGCAGTACGCTGCCGGCGCAACCTGACGACGCTCGAGACGACGCCGCTGTCGCCGACCAAGTACAACGGTCTACCACCGGCACTCGACCAGCTCGCCGACGACATTCCAGCGTACAGCTATGAAGTCGGCGTCACTGGTCGAACCATGCTGCGCGGCGAAGGACCGCGGCTCGGCCAGCCGAGCTCCTTCCACGATCGTCTCATCACGGTCTGTCCACGCGTCGGTCAGGAGAGCACCTGCCAGTCCGAGTCACGTGACTCGTATGACGTCACGGCGCGTGGCTACTTCCGGCACGACATGTCGGTCGAGCCGTTGACATCGCAGCCATTGTCTATGCTTGCTGCTGACGACGTCGCCGCCAGTGTAATGAACGGGCGCCAAGCATGCGAGTGTCAATCTGCTGTCGCTGTCTATGAAAACACAGGACACGTAACTCACAGCTTGGACGTAAGCTGCAGCAAATCGGTTCCTTCGTTTACAGACTTTCGCAGGTTTTCGTCGCAGTTAGTACCTCAGCCCCGTTTCGATCTGGAAATGCGCCATGAAGGTAAAAGTTTAGACAAGGATAATTTACTCGCTGTCAGCGACAATCTGCTTATCAATACTCAGGACACCGATTACGTTGGTTTTTCCGGCAGATGTTCGCTGCGTTCTGCCGGCACGTTGGATAAATCGCAGCGAAACGCCGTCGCCTCATTACCAGTGGACACGTTTCAGGACCCTCTGGTTACCGTCGCCATGCTGCTGGTCAACTCGGCAGTCAATGTCGCCGTCAGAAATTTAGTGGACGACGTCAAAGTGGACTTGAAACCGAATCCCGTCAACGAAACTGATTCAGTGCCGACTTTCAGCACCTCGAACTCTATACAATCTCTGCCTTTTTCCGACGAGTCGACCTTGGTCGTGGATGTCCCCGTAGAAGCCGCCGCTAGAAGACTGGTTAATCAGGTGCTATCGGAGATAGTGGAGAAGAGCATCAGCTCTGCGATGCGTGGATGCGGCCAGACTGCTGCCTCGTGTACTCCTGCTGCAGCTGTATCTCACGAGCATTCCTCCTCCTCCTGCGCCGCGTGTACGCACTGCGAGTCAGACAGCAAGCTGCAACAGCAGACTGGAGATAATCACGTCGTGGAAGCGTGCAGTGCGGCTGCAGGTAGCGCAGACAGCGCTGTATTAATGCCAGCTGCTGAATCTGCGTCTGACGATTATCTCACCTCTGTGAGCAGCGTCTGCTATCCAGTCGACCAGCCTGAAATGCCAGCAGCCCGCGACCTCGTGCAGTGCGTACCGAAGAACTCGGTTTACGATGATTTCGAGTCTGCGGCGTCGTTGTACAGCAGCGGTCGACAAACGTTTGCCGCCGACAGCTGGAGACCAGTTTCACCGCCGTTCACAGACTGTTCGTCCGACTACGCGTCGGAAGTACTAAACAATAACAACGTCGTCGTCGTCGGGTTGTTCGCTGATAATGTTGTCGACCCGCGATGTCAGTGTGTTGACGACAATCTGAGTCCATACGATCATTCGTATCACATCTCTGACGATGACGTGCAGGCACGAACGATGTGTTCAGAGACAGCCGACGAACTGTCAGCTAACAGCGGTAACTACGCCTACGCTGTGAAAAACTCTGTTGATCACGATGACGATAGCTTTGCCGCGGAAACACGCCAACCTCCAAAACAGCTTGCGTCAGAAAACAGTCTGATCGCAGACACGTGGAACTCGCTGGAATCTAGCTGTCGCCCGGAGGACTATTTTTTTCAGCGCTACGTCATCCCAGTCGATCAACTGGAGGCTGGCGAGGCAAGCTTGACGAGCAACAGTGATCCGGCGACCGATGTCGAGGACACGACGACACAGAACGAGCGCGATCAGCAGCGCACTAGAATGCAGCTTGATCTGAATGCCGACGACGATCGTAACCATGACATCGACGCCGACATCAAAGCCGTGGCGGCGTTCTGCCGAGCTATGTTTACCCCAGTTGAGTCCGACACAGACGACGCCGTCGACAAATCGTCTTCTTCGTTTGAGGTCGTCAGCAGCCCGGAAACTCTGGACGCGGACGAGCTCTGCAGACGCAACGTGCGACGCAGTATATCTCTGCGAACATCTCCCGGCACGCCGCACAAGAAGAAGTCGGTTCGGTTTGCCGACGCGCTCGGTCTGGACTTGGAGTACGTGCGGCAGATCCAAACGTCACTCGATGAGCCGCCACAGTTCACAATATTCCCCGCCGACAGCGACACAGCTCGGTTCCGTCGGCCTCTGTTGGCGCAGGCGTCGGCGGCGTGGCATCGGCCTCGGTCGCCGGCTCGCCGCTACCTGTGCGCTTGCTTCCAGGCACCCGGCAGTCATCCGGACTTCGTGGAGCGCGTTCTACGGTCGCGCGTGGTGCTAGAGAGTTGCGAGGTTGACGAGCGAGGCCTGACAATCAGCGGCGTGGTGCGAGTCGCAAACGTCGCCTATCACAAAACCGTCGCGGCGCGAGTCACGACAGACGGCTGGGCGACGCAGACTGACGTCGTGGCGGAGTACGTTCCACGATCCAACGACGGCACGACGGATCGCTTCGCATTCCAGATCGTTCTGCCGCACGGCGCCACGGACCTTGGTCGACGCGTTGAGTTTGCCGTTTACTTCGTCGCGCTGTTCGACCATGAGAACCGGTCCGAGACCTACTGGGACAACAACTTTGGCGCCAACTACTGCTTCGAGTGCTACGCTCACGACGACGGCGCATCGGCGACGTTGGACGCAGAAACAGACAACGACGATCCGTTCTCGCCATGGCTGCGTTTCGCCTGAGCTCACAGTGTAGCCTAGTGTATAATATACACAGTGTACATCAGTTTAGACCAGCATGCACAATGAAATACGTAGCAGTAGTTAGTATCACGTCCCGTGAAGTCTGTAATAGGTGTTTGTATACAATGCTCGTAAACCTCCACTTGTGTCTGCGTAGTTTTTGTACGCTATTTCTACTTACGTTAAACAGTCGGCAACGTTTGAAATAACGTTTATACAGAGTGGTCCAATAAAAAGTAGACCCCTGAGTGTTTGTTATAACTGCATCAAATGTTTACTCATTTTCAAATTTCTTTTGACTGATATGTCTACATTTGTAATTAAGTGACCGTTAAGCATCACGAACGCGTTGCTACACTACCTAGTGAAATCTAATATTTTAAATATCCTTAATCTGAATGTATTTCACGAGGCGTTTTGTGATGTCAATTATTTTAATTTTACCATTGACGTAGCTACCGAAAGGATTTTAAAATCGGTTAATATTTGATGTCAGGGGCTTACTCTTTATGCACCTACTATAGTTTATACCCGTTGTTAGAAGATAGTGCATGTATTACGCGAAGGTATACAAACGACTTACTGTGTAGCATTATGTTTATTTATATTTACTTTATTTTCTCTTTAGCAAGTTTACATCACGAAGTCTGTATTCGTCAAATTATCTGTCGTGTTGTTTGTCACTGAACGTTACTGCAGTTGCTAGCTTAATTTTTGTTGCTAAACGTATGGTTGTCTTTCAGTTGTTTTGCTGTGAGGAATGTTCTGTGATATTGAATATAGTGTGCAGTGAGTTATTTCGTTTATTTGCCATGATAGTATTTTGATGTTGCTTGATCTATAGGTAGTTTTATAAACATCTAATTCCTCGTAGTGTTGTGCTAAAAACGTACGTGTTTGCCCTCGTCTGTTGTCGTAGGCAGTTGTTGATCATCGTGTTGTTATTTTTTAAGCGAAGATATTGGTGTACGACTTGTTCCGTGTGTAGCATACTGGCAATACAATATTATAAGGGGTAGCAATGTGCAGCGTTAGTGTATTGTAACTTGTAAGTCCACTCGTCATTGTTTTGTCACCCGATGTCGATGCAAAGCGTGGTGTGGTAATCAGACTGTAGGCCAGAATCACAGACTTTCAAACGTGACAGACTAACGAACTAATATCATATATGAAACCTATTCAGTCTATTTCAGCTAAAAAGCGCCTTTTGGCAAACTACGATATATGACCATTTTGTAATCTGAATGTATCTCAGGACCATTCGGCAGACCCATTTGAATGTATTTATATAGATCAGTCTTGGTTCAACCTTGCGCTGATAGTGGTTACTGCTATCTTTTACGGTCAGTGTTTTGCCGAACTTGTCGGAGTTAAAGGATTAAAGTTAAAGGCTGTCACGAGACTGTTTCATAAACAGGTTTTAGTATGACCGAAACGTTACAGAAATATTACCACAGAACAAAATCATAAATTTTATAGGATGTCCGAAGTCGTAGTCCTATATAATCAGTGTGATCTGTTGAATAGTCCTATTACCAATGACTCCAGTAAGCTGCAAATTTTGCAATGTAAACATGCCTGTTTTGTACTTATTCAAGTTCCGTACTGGTTTCACATGCCAAATCAGCATGGTCGACTTTTTTTGACTCCAACGTAGATTGGATGCGTTTTCCCCACATAGTTTTATTTTCTACCCTGTCCTTCCTATTCATTTTTTAAACAGCTGTAATAGAAAATTCGCGAGCATTTCTGACTTGCTATGTCACAGAAAACCCGTTTTTACACTGCGCATTGTTGCACTGCACGTAATAATGTCATGTATTCTTGAACTAGTGACATTTATACTATACTCGCATTCGTATGTTCATAGTCATTCGTAGTCAACGACTCAACGTAGGATAAAAAAAGTCTAGCTAACGCAAAGAGAACGCGCGACAGCAGTGCATGTACGACGACCCGCTGCGAACAAATCTAAGTTCATCGATCCTAGCTGGTTCTTTTAGTCTATCTCTAGTGATTTCGGCGCAATTAGCCATTGAAATGTGTCTTTGAGGCCAAAATCGCTAAAAAATTTATTAAAACCCTATTTTTGCGTTCAAGGTCATCCAAGGTCATTGAATTCGGTGGCAATCGAGAGCCAGTGTACGACTTCCTATTAGTGATTAATAGTAACCTAGGCCCTATCTTGCACCGCTATTGAGATACGGCGACTTATTCACTAAAAATCGCCAATTTTTCCCATACTCCCTTTCATTTAGTGCTTTTGTTCATGGTGGCCCCCTGCGAATTTATGGAAAAGCTTTACGGTTCCTAAAACTAGAGTCTTCCGGGCAGCCGATGGAGAAAATTTGGTAATCCTAGTTTGCACCGTTTTTGACTGACCCATCCGTGTGACAGATGGACAAACGGACAGACGGACAGACAGACGGACGGACAGAATTGCGATGGCTAAGACGCGCTATAGCAGTATCTGCTGTCGCGCGTAAAAAGCAGTTTTAACGTACCGGCGAAGTGTATAGGCTAACGCCAATGCTGTCTCTATGTAAACTGTGTATTTGCACATGTCCAACTTTTGTAGCTTGTTATATTTAAGAGCATAAAGTGTCGTGCAGTTTTCCTGCAATAGCTTAGCTTCTTGTTGTTGACTAGGTAACTTGAGAATACTATTTTTCCTCATAATTGCTATAGCTTTACAGTTTTAAAATCGCCTTCTCGATTAGATTTGTTGATAATACTGTGCATTGTTGATTTGTTGTTAGTTTCGTTGTTTCATATACAAAAAAAACATGTTGCAAGTCAATTCCTGCTTACTATCTGTTAAGATTGTTGGTGTTAGTAAATGAACTGATACTCAGCTGTTGCCTCTGCCGCAATAATAACGAATTTGGTTAATAATTGGGGATTTCTCTCTGTCCGCCAGAGTACTCAAAACGTTATCAACAGATTTGTGTCAAACTTTTTGGATATGGTTTAGTATGTTAGTGGCCCAAGTAAAAAGTGATGGCGATCATTGTCTACAATATAATCTCGGTCCCAAATTTTAAAGGGATTATTATGGTGGTCCCTAAAGGCGCGTACAGAGCGACGTAACTGGCTAAACTGAACTTAACTGACACGGTTTAATTTTTCACGAACTGACCAATGGGCGAGCAAGGCAAGTCCATTGATCATTGGCTGACGCATACGTGCGCTTAGTCACGTAGTCACCGACGCCTTTAGACGGTGTTTACTGTAATGCACTACTGCTTGCCCATTGGTCAGTTCGTCAAAAACCAGCCCATGCCAGTTCAGTTCAGTTCAGTTACGTCGCTTTGTACGAGCTTTTATGTATTTTACTGTTTATCAATATGGTTTTAATTTTCATCATCTATTTCAATTCGGTCATATGCCACCGACAACCCAAATTATCTTGACTCAGTACACTGAACTTCTTTCAACATTCTTGTCAGTTTAGGTCTGTTGTCACATCGACCTATTTCTCAGCATTAATGCGTATTTGGAAATATTTGTTTTTATCAGTGGCAGCTTTTAACCTAAGCTTAGGCCTTGTACTAGGGTATTGTTGTTTGTAGTGTGGTATTGTTCTTGTTCAGTTTTAAGGTTAGACAACATGACAACAGTGTTCTGTTAAAAGTTCTAACTTGACACTAATTAAGTCAGTAATTTGCTGTTTTCAGTGATACGGTAGGCCAATGTATGCTAGAATTGTCTCGTGTTATTTGCAATAACATAGTCCATAAGAGAAGAATCAGTACTGAGATAACGCAAAACTCTGCAGAGAATGGCGCTGCTCCTTGATAAAGTTGAAGTGAACACAACAGCAGCTGTATGCATAGGCTCCGAACTGGATTTTAAGTGCGGACTAGGATATACCCTGGATTGGGATTCAAATTGGATCGCCATCAAAATCTGAGTGCCTTGCCTGATCTTGGGACCATTTTCCACCCTGCAGTAAAGTTTATCAAAATCTGTTCATTGCTGGCTAAGATACTCTGCTAATTGTTACTTTACGCTTTATTTTCTAATGATAAAAATCTTGCACAATGATGATCCAGAATCCACAAAAAGACTTCAGATCGCCGTCAAAATCTAGCTGTTATTCTTTGGCATGTGGCCAACAAATTAATGTCAATATCTGTACATAACTTTTTGAGTTATTCAGCTGATGAACAGTCAAACAGACAAGCAAAAGCAAAAAGTGAACAGATTTTGCTACGTATTTTAATCTTTTCTACTTAATTCTTATTTATGCTGTCTATTTGTGTGAAAAACTGTTTAATTTATAAACATGCAGTGAAAGAGTGACATAATGGTTGTAGATTCAAAAAACAGCATAAATCACAATTTATAAATTTAAACTTTACCATTACATAGTTAGCAATGTTCTAGTATGAAAAAATAGAAGGTTTTGGCTATACGGGGGCAAATTATGGAATCTCCCGTTGAAATGGCTGGTCGGTCACTCTTATACGGTGGGCTGTGATGCGTCTAACGTACGTAAAAATCACAATACCAACGCATAATTTGTGCTCTGCATTGGTGTGTACGCTTATAAAATGCTGCTCAAGGTCACCCAAGGTCGTTGATTTCGGTATCAATTAAAAGCGGGCATGCAAATTTAATGGCAATCATTAACCTTGGTCTCATCTTGCACCGTCCTTGAGATACGACGACTTCTAGGCCTATGTTGACAAGAAATCTGAGCTAATGCTCACGAGACGCGCGAGAGCCTATAGCAGTTTTTGTCCGCAGGTACACTTGGTCTATCCATTTTGTCGCAATTCACTCTTCTGCAGACGAAAACCACAAACATATTATTAAAAACTTATATTTTGGGGGTTCAAGGTCATTCAAGGTCACAGATGTTAATACCATTAAAACGCACGTCATTAGTGCTTGTTATGATAAGCCACATGTCTGTGATTATGCAACCGTTTTCACGATAGACAAGCCAATAGCGGAAAAATAACTACTTTTTAGGGGGTACCCCTATTTGACACCCCGGTGCGCAAGTCTTCTTGAACGTATAGGGGATCAGGACTTGAACTGCCAAAGTCAACATTCAATGGCGAAGATTTTATTTGCAGCTTGTCTTGGTCTATTTCCAGCCATTTCGGCGCAATTCACTCTAGAAATGTGTATCGCAGCCCAAAATTGCGAAAGAACTAAACTCTCCATTTTGAGGGTTCGAGGTCATTCAAGGTCATCGATGTTAACATTTCTAAGAACTCGTCACCAGTGCTTGTTATGATAAAAAGCGTGTCTGTGCCTAGGTATCTGCAACCATTTTCACGCTAGACGAGCTAATAGCAATAAAATAGCATCTTTCTGGTGGGTGCCCCTCTTTCGTCCCCTCGTTCGTGGGGACCCCCTTCACCCAGCTCGGCATGAAATTTTGTCGCGAAATACTGCGACTGTACGCTATTATAAGGTAAAAACTGCAGAAGTCTCTATCTCATCGGTGCTTGAATCGGTACCGGGTCGTGACAGACAGACAAACGGACAGACGGACAAACACCAAGACAGAATTAATATGCGCTGTAGCAAGCTATGCTAGCTCTCGCGAGTAAAAACCATGCATTTCCTTACCCCTTTTCTTAAGCCTCGATCGGGGCGACTTTTTCGAATTTCTAGAAAAAAAACTTATACGGTCCCGAAAGTAAAGTCCTTAATGCAGATAAATGTCCAAAACATCAGTCTATACAGTTGTTAACGGCAACATTAAAAAAAACTCGCACATCGAAAACAGCAAAAATCACAAAAGATGATATTGCCCGCATCACACTAACTGTGTGTCAATGTGCTGCTGAATAATGTGCGAGTTAATACAGGCCCGGAAAACATTTAATAATGCCAATTTAACTAATCGTATTATTGCAGTTATTGAACTGTTGAGTAAAATTCTCATTGCATTCCCATTGCAACGAGTCAGTCGCGGTAAAATGCGATTTAATGGCAGCATTTAATGGCCCATCCCCGAACCC
>Ga0209367_1004962_pt1 | contig 18452 bp, 15 predicted proteins | sample WorMetLIZISLAND2_FD_187412 | JGI IMG/M metagenome (GOLD analysis project Ga0209367, IMG submission 187412) | Marine gutless worms symbiont microbial communities from Max Planck institute for Marine Microbiology, Germany - Olavius geniculatus... ... | reverse complement strand
GTAGTAGTAGTAGTAGTAGTAGTAGTAGTAGTAGTAGTAGTTAGTAGCGCAGCAGTGCCCGTACGTGCGAAACGCTACAGCATCGACGTCGAAAACTCACTTTTCCTTGTCAGTATAGGCCTAATATCGACATCTTTATCCTGAAATCATGCAAACGTGGAAACGCAAAACGAAAAACTTACTTTCCCTTTCTCAAAAGAACGTGGTTGCTGTATCGGGGCATTTGGGGCAATATTAGGCTAGTTGTATAGGTCTACGGTCTACAGCTAAAGAAACCATGCATACGTTTTGCCTAATAATTGCTGTTATTTTTAGTCGAAGTTAACCATTAATAGACTGTTAATTTGTGAAAAATAGGTAGACCTATACAAATTTTTTTATCAGTACAAGTTGTAACACACGTGTTTTTGTTGATTAATTGACTGACTGACTAAAGACGTGACTTTGACAAAGTTTGTTTTTAAATTTAGTTTTACCTCCAATTCTGTTGTTGGTTGCTGTGACTCGATACACAGGAAGTGGACAATGTGAAGCGCTTGCAGGAAGAAATGCGACGCACCATTCTGGACGCCAACAACCAGATCGCGTCAGTCTATCGACTAGTCTTATGTACATCATTATAAGCCTAAACTTTCCTAGCTTTCTGTCAGTCTCTTTACTCTCTTATAATACTGTAGTCGGTCTAAACCTCTTTTTCCTGATATTCACTTTATTTCAACTATTTCATTATTTTCGACGTCATAAAACGAGACTGTAAACTTTCATACGCACTGGCGTCGTTGGTTAGAAAAAGTGGGACGGAGGTCAGATAGTTGCAATTTTCCGACAGACAGCTGAAAATTTCCGACACACGCGATCATGGGGGCTTAAAATTTTAGGCTGGCACACGATATACAGCTTACCCCGAAAGGATGAAAAACTGAGTTCACTTTGATGGCTTGTTACATAGCAAGATTGTTTGCCTGTCCACAAACAGTCCGATATCCAAGTAGTAGGCACTTGGTATCGACCCGACTTTGAGTCGAACTCACGACCTTTTGATGGTACGTCCAACGACTTAACCGTTATGCCACCAAGCCGCCATTCAGGGCAGCCCCGTACTCCACTTTTGTACCCCGGAAGGATGGCCAGACTGAGTTGAACTAAGTCGTGATCTGTATAAGTTAAACCGAGCGGTACAAACTTGAAAAAGATACAGCCGACGATTTCATGGCGTCTAACTTGGGCCGATGAGTCGACAGTTTCGTAACATTTTTTTACAGGATGGATTGCATTTCCCTGGAGGGATGGCCGGGCTGAGTTGACGTGGGTTGTGACGTGTATAGGTTGAACCGAGCTGCTTTGCATGAACTAGAGAAGGACACGGCTGACAAGTTCGTCGCATTGAACGTGGATCAGACGAGTCGGCAGTTCCGCAACACTTCGCGTGGCATTCACTACCAGGACGGCATTGAACGCGTCGACAACACGTGCGTATCACATGTATTTATACATCACATCATTATCGCAATTAAGATGATTGCGGTAACTTAATTTTTTCCAGATTTTTCGGGTCTTGAACTGCCACTGCTTGGTGCACGGCATTTATTTGCCTAAGGGGGGCTCTGTATGCGCTATTGCAAAAATTTGTCAGATTTTTTGTCTACGCGTTGTTGTACGTTTTTTAATCGACCGTCTGCGGTTTAGGTCGGACCGCGGTTTATGACCATCTCTGGTCTGTAGGCCTACGTTGACAGTAACTCGGAGCATCACGTGACATGAGGAACCGATGTTACCAATCTGTTGATACATTCATCCATTAGGCCTAATCTATTACCTACTGATCTACTGATTTCTACTGATCGATAATCGATCTACCGATCTTTCGATCTGTTGTTCTATTGATCTATCCATATATTGATTGATCCATTGATCCGTTGATCTAGGCCTACTGATTTGTTGGTCTTTCGTTATCTATCGATGTAGGCCTATTGATCTATTGATCAACTGATTGATTTGCACTAGCAACTCGGTGCCTGAGACATGGACGCGGTTCAGTAACAACAACATCCAGCGCTCGCAGGCGGAGCGCCACGCGTCACGTGACATGAGGGATCGCATCCAGAACCTGCTGCAGAAGGCCGCCGACCTGATGCTGTTCTACTGGAACAAGTGCAACAACGCATTCACCGACAAGATCCGCGAGCAGGTCCACGCCCGCAACCAAATCCAGACTCACCTCGCCAAGGTACGAGCTTATACCACTCCAGACAGTGTGCGGTATCGTAGGCTTACTTAAACCGCGCTCAGATCGCATAGACTACACCGCCGTTTGCTTTATGATGCACGTGCAGCAGCCAAAAGTTGTCAAAACGGCACCAATGCCAACTTTATACCAGGAAACTGGCTCTAAGAATGCACGAATTGCGGCCTTCCCTAGCGACAGCTGGGTTTCTGTTTTTCTTTATTAACAAGATAACTCATGAATCGCTGCACTTATGTTGATGAAACTTTGCATGAACATGTACCTCGACAACCGCAAGAACTTTGTTGAATTTTCAAGGTCATAGATCGAAGTTCAAGGTCGCAGGACCACATTTTCGGATTTTTAAAACCATTATGAGAAAAGCCATGCTGCTACTAGCTGCTAGTAAACAAGTCTAGCTAGGCCAATAGATATTGACCGACGCTGATGTCATTGCTAAATATCGCAGCATGCCATGGCGGCTACCGCGGACAGCCTTAGCCATGCGTGAGGTTTGGCAGTGTGTTGTTGCTGTTGTTGACTGAGAGGGTGCCTATATGTGCAACAAAATCTCCCATGCGACAAAACAGTGTAGCTGTCAATCAATTCGGGTTTGGCAGCGCCATCGCACGAGACGCCACTAGTAGTGGTGGCGCTGCCAAACCAGAGTTGATTGACAACTGCACTGTACTTAGCTCCACCCTGTTTTTGTCGCACGCGAGGTTTTGTTGTACATGCAGGCCCGTCGAGAGCCACAGCGGGGTCCAGGGAAACATTCTCGCGGAGCCCTCAAAACATGTTCGCCTGGCTCCTCTTGGGAGAAATTTTTGGAATTTTTCTGTTCAAAATGGTGCATTCTGATGTATTTTTGTATTACTGAGTGACGCTGGGGCCCCCAAACGTTGAGGGGCCCGGGGTAGCTTACCCCCTACCCCACCCTCTCGACGGGCCTGTGCACATGTAGGCACTCTGTGACTAACGGACTTATTGGTTGATTGGTCTGCGCAGGTTCTGCAGGAGATATTCGACATGGACAAGAACATTGAGCTGTTGAAGAAGAGCATTCAAGACAAGGAGGCTTCAATGATGGTTGCTCAGACCAGACTGGAGACTAGGACGCGTAGACCCAACATGGAGGCTTGCCGTGACCCACCACAACACAGGTCCATATTGTAGTAGGCCTAGTACCGGTAGTAGTAGAGTACGGTCTAAAAATGCCCGGCCTTCTGGTTGCAGTCTGGTAAAAAATAGGGACGGGGCGAATTTTTTTTTATTAGAAAATGTGCATTGCTTGAAATATGTAAAATAATATGTTTAAAAATTTGCATGTGTACAATAAATTACATCATTTTAATGTTGGATTTCTAAAAGTCCAATAAAAATTTTAGGGAAGCAGATTAAAAGGCGGACGGCAACCGGAAGCACGGAATTTTTTAGGCCTCAGCCGCCTATCTAAGCCTAGTGCTAGCGATATCGGTTCAGTTCATTTGCTCTGTGCGTGATGCTGCACTTGAACGTGGGGGTTTTGACAGTGGGTAAGAAGTTCGCCTCCCCAGCATGGCCTAGGAGCAGAGAAAATCTAGGAAAATCTAAGAAATCTAGGGACGAAGGCTCTCGGAAAAGCTGAAAAATTGTAGCTACATATTGCCATAAACTTCGCCTTAGATTTTGATGAAATTTGAATTTGCCTGCAATTTTACTATAATTAAAACATTACAATTCTGTCCAATTTGTTTAGCTTTTTTAATTTCAGGGAAAAAGTTAAATATGTATTAGCAATATACTTCCACCTAATAATTTAATGACTGAACCAGTGGCGTCGCTGCAGTGGCAACAGGAGGCAATGCCCCCTAAGTTTCGACCCGTAGAAGAATTTTCTATTCGTTGGAAAATTTACTTTCAAAAATACACAACCCTACTGCTAAAAATTTTTCATTTTCAGTAAATTTAAGAACAAAATTTAAAAAAATTAAAATTTTGAGCACCAGTGTTGGAAATTTGCAGCTGTCTGTCCGAAAATTGCAACTTCTGATACACCACCCTCTAATACGCCCCCAACTTTTTTTAATCTGCGGTTGTCAACAGAACATTATGGGCAACCGTAAGTGCACTGCCTGATTGTCCAGCCATACTGTTTTATGTTATCTGTGTATTTGTACGTGTGTTTCGAAGGCAAATTACGATACAATAGGCTACAACAATCTACACGCCCTGTTTTATGCCTAACGCTATTCTGCGTGCACTGCAGACTGGTGGAGGAAGTATTTGAGATCCAGGAGACGGTGGACAAGCTGAAAGCGAAGTTACGTGAGTCCGAGAACGCGCTGCAGCATCTACTGCGCACCAAGAGCTCGCTGGAACACGACCTGAACGTCAAGAACAACAGTCTGTTCATTGACCGCGAGCGCTGCATGGGCCTACGCAAGACCTTCCCACTAGCGCCGCGCGTCGCCTGCTACTGAGACGCTGACCCTTGGCGAACGCCCGTGAAACTTTCAACACTCGAGACTGCAGTTGCACTGTGTTGTTTCGGAAATTATTAGGCCTTCTGTTTGTTTGCTTGTTTGTTTCTTGTACAAGAGTTATTTTTCTTAAATCTGCAGCGACTAGTAGCTTATCTACGTTCTCTGCTCAATTATCACACTCCCACACGTTCTCTGCGTTCTGCCAACACCAATCTTCTGTCGGTTCCACGTGTCCGCACAACCTTTGCCTCCCGCGGTTTTAGCATTGCAGAGTCCCCGCAGTCTGGAACTCACTACCCTCATAGCATCCGCAGTTCTACCTCTGCAAACACTTTCCGTCGCCTCCTTAAAACTCACTGCTTCCAGCAGGCCTACTGCTCCCCCTAGCGGCTCAGCAAAATGCCTCAGATTCGGACACTGGCTGACAGTGTGCACTTTAAATATGCACTTACTTACTTACTTACTTACTTACATTCCCCGTTGCCTGCCGCGAAAATTGAGGCGCGTAGGCCTACAAAGCGACAGAACTCAACTGGTCTAAACTAAAATTATGCCTGTGCAGTTCTGTTCAGTTCTGTCGTTTTGCACAGTTGTACCCGTCTTCCAGATGCAGAAGTGTGCACGATATTTCGTCGATAATCCTGTTTGTTCCTTTGCTTTGTGGATAGTGCATAATTGGTAGACTACGTAGGCCTACTGAAGGCGCAGAAAGTCGCCAAATCCGTAGCCTTCGCAGGAATTCGCTACCGTTTATTTGCAGCATTAATTTTACAACTTTTCTGTTTTTCTGCACCAATTGGTTGTACCTCCTGTACTATTATGCGTAATCAATCAAAGCACAAGGTATTTATCCAGCAGCCGTATCATGGCCTTGATGCGGCAATCGGATAAATGAGTCATTTCGCCATTTTTTTTAGATTTTGGACGTTGTAATATGTGAAAAATGAAGTATAGAAAAACGTATAAAACCAAATATTTTTTCTGTATCTATATTTGTTGCAAAATAATAATTTACGAATTTCCCTGCTTGATTCCTTGCAGAACAATTTTTGCTGCAAGATTTAGACAGCGCAGTTTAAATTTTTCTCATTACTGTCACACGTGTTTGGGCGGCAAAGAATGAATGCTTTAGCAATCAGAAACTAAACATTAAAATGATAAAAGACTAGATGTGTGACCGTTTGATATTTTGTTTACTGAGTAAGATGTAAATTTAAAGGCAACCCATGTTTATAGCGAATTGAAATTCACAAAAAGTAATACTTAGTTATTTTATGTGTCCATAATTTACAGTGCAATCAGGTGGGATTATCTGGCTGTGTACAGAGCGTTTCAAGCTGTTAACCCGGGACTCCGTTATCATTGTAAGGACTAGTTTACTCAATTTTCATGCTGATTGTTGTGCAATATTTTACTTTAGTGATCGTGACAGTAATGAGGTAATGAGACTTATGTGACAGGAATGAGAAATTGCTTGCAGTAATATGTAGATTGTAGAGAGAACATTTGCAAATATTCTCATTACTGTCACATCTATTTGGACAATGAAGAAAAATCCTTTTACAATCGGAATTTTATAATTAGATAATAAATATCAAGTCACAGAAAATAGACTTGTGACCACGTGCCATTTTGCTCACACAGTTTGCAGTGCACGCATGTGTGCAGCGAATTGGAATTCTCAAAAAGTACATATTTACTTGATTTGCCAGTCTATCATCCGCAGTGTAATCAGCTGAGGCAAACTGACTGTACACGGTGCACCAAATTGTTAACCTGTAATTCTGCTGTCATTATAACAACTAGTTTACTCAATTTGTATGTTGATTACTGCACATTAATTGTTTGAATGACTGTGACAGTAATGAGAATTAATGAAATACGTGATATGAATGAGCAAGTGACTGTATAATGATACGTGACTGTAATGAGAAAACTGCAAATGGCCACGCCCAATGATAGTGAGCGCGGTTCGAAGCGCAAAACGTTTTTTTCACATTCAGACAGTAAATCAAATTCAGCAGTAGAAGCGCTGTGTTCGTGCTATTAAAACTATAAACGTAACAGGCGATGACAGCAATGAGACCCGAAAAACAAAGTTCATAGTTTTTAATGGTATAGTTCGTAAATGGTGAAAAAAATTCAACATTATTTACCTCAACGTTTACTAGCTCAACGGGAAATGATTTCAGCCGTTTCGGCCTAGTTTATGTATTTTAGATTCGTAATCGAAATACAGCCGTGACTGCAATGAGGTTGCTACCTGAGGGACAACGTTGTTTGACGTGCTGCGCGTAGAACCTACCTCCAAAGTGGTCGAACAGTAAAGCGTATGAAGAAGGACTATCGTAGGTTTAATAAATTGCATCATCGGCGTTATTGCTGACAAAAATGAAGTTTATGTGCATCTCCAAAAATGAAAAATACAGATCGGGACGCGTGACTGTAATGAGATTTGACGTGTTTGGAGCGTTGAAGAAAATTAGAAAAGTACACGTTTGTCTGTTAGCGGTAGCGTGATTTGTTCGGCCGTTTATTGCAAACATTTTGGCACATTCCGTGCCAGCTTAGCTGTAAAAATGTGGCTGTAACTACTCAGGGACTCAAAATCTAAAAAATTGGCGAAATGACCCAAATGCCTGTCTTAACCGGGCCGGCTATTTATACGGCCGCCGACTTGGACGGCTTTAGCCGGTACGTACGAACACTCAACGGTACTCGTAGACCTGTACCGGCTAATGCCGTACGTGTCTCTGCGGTGGTACGGTGCTCATCGTACTGCCTCACAGACACGACGGCAGCCGGGCAACTGACGACCTTTTGTTTTGTACTTGCCTGCAGCAGCGTCGAATTTATCATCAATATTATAAGCTTAGTTTTGGTGTGCATTATTGTCACATAAATCTCTGAAATAAGCTAACTCTAATTCTAAGCCTAATCCTAACTTTAAACCCTATTCGATAATATTAACTCTAATTCTGGTCACTACGCGTAGTAATTACGCCGTCGCCTAGCGAATGCGATTGAGTTATTCGTATTTGTTCATTGCCGGAGAAATAGCCTACAGGCTTTTTTACGGCTGCCGGACGAAAAGTCACAGCGATATTACACAATGATATCATGCATCCCTGTTTTCAGTTTCACTAAAGTCAATAGGATGCCAAGTGCTGCCATCTTTATTTCGAGTGAGTGCATCCCTGTGAAAAGTATTTTTATTAACACAGTTAATTACATAACTTTTGTCGTTGAAAAACAGCTTCTACGGTATTTTATCAGCTACTACATGATAAGCAGCCAATTTAATAAAGATGACTGTCATGATAAATAACAAATTCATTAAAATGATGATAGGCCTAATTATACCTGTAGGCTCTAGTGACGAATGAGGACACACTAGTCTGTTAAAACAGACTGCCTGTGCTAGCGGTCGGGGTGCCTAGTTGCTGTTGTTTGCGATTCTGTGGTAATAGTTCAACGTCAGTGAAAGCGATATCACAGGCGTGCGGTAGCACAGCCCTGTGTTAATGGCGACTGGCTAAGTAAAGGGAGAATGGCAAAATTCGACCCCGCGCAGATCCGAAACCCCTGAACCGATTGACACAAAATTTGAAACAGGTGATTATGTCCGCGAGACGACCCCCCATGCAAAATTTCGTGCAAATCCGTTCATTGGGGGCTTCTCGGCAAATGGGCGAAATATAACGAAAATTTTTCTAGTATATATATACCTTTTTTTGCTGACCGACCTACAGGTCAGACCGGTCGACGGATTTTCACGCACGATGGCTAAAACGACGCGGTCTCACGCAAGGGTGTGTATTATGTGTGTGTGTACGGTATACGCTGACTCGCCATATCATCTCCACAATGTCATGTCATACTCAGCCGGCTGGAACGGTGGCGTCTACATTTTACAGTAATAATGTTTAAATCACTTCACTTGGCGGAGATATGCACTCTCACGAGTGCCTTCTAGTTATTATGGGGCCGTCCTTCCTAGAAGGAGGTCCCATCATGTATCGATCCTCTCCGTCTGTCCGTCCGTCTGACCCGTGCCTACTTCTTTTTACGTATCGTTTTAGGTACGTGAGCCTTAACTCGTACGGAAAACGAAATTCCCATAGTAACTGCAAGGACGGCCCCATAGCGGGCGGCCCCTCAACGGCCGCACCTTCTTGTTGTATTTGACACCATGCGTAATTAAACTATATGCCTACCGGGTACATACCGGTATGTCCCAATAACAAATTATTGGCTCCTGAAACAACCAGCTATAACTCAACAAAAGACAAAATAAGATTTTTGACAAGAAGCCCAGTTGTCGCTAAGGAGAGCCGACCCTTTCTGGGATACGGCGACTAATACGCTGAAACCTTGCATTGAAAATTGTGGTCAAACCGATGCGCATGGAGACATGGTTAGACCTACTATTGACAGCCCATAGACTAGTTAGAGGGGAGCACTGAAAATGCCGGACATGAAAATAACGGACGGTCGAAATGAGGCATTGGGTTAGCTTTCTTTTTGACTCAGTGTATAGACTAGTCTGTGAGCGTTGAAGCTCACAGGTTGATAAGCTTAAATCATAGGGGCCTACGCTACTGCGCTCAGCCGTTTACAATAGCGTGCATGCGCGTTGCATTGCATTGCGTTAGGTGTCAGTCACGAGCTTAAGTTACCGGTATTAATTTCATTACCAAGGATAACCTGCTGTTGATCGCATATCTTTTGGCGAAGTTGCGTGTGTACTGTGTTCTGATGGATGGAACGGCTAACGTCTCGGAAACTCCAGCTGACACGGGTAAACTGGTAAACAGATACTTGGAAACAGATTAGAAAATTTGCATTAGAACATTATGTGGTTGGTGTCTGCGACGTAGAAATTCACTGGCTACATTTTACTGCAAGCCTGTATATTTTTTCAAGTCTTGTCTGCCGCCCGACTGCACGTAAGCCGTGTTTTATGCGCGTAAAACTGCTTTAAAATTGTAACTAATGACATGAGATTCGTAATTTGCGTTTTACATCTCGGATAGTGTTGACTTAAATGCCCCTTAGTATTGCTCATGTTTTAATAGCATTTTCATACTTTCTTCACTTTCCTTCATTTGTTAAATTGCCGCAAAGCCGTCAAAACTGATCCAGTGCTAGATTTGTGCGAGTTGACGTGGTTAAAATAACCTAATGGGACTTCGTGCAACGAACTGACACAGTAACTCAATATAACCGCAGCACGAGTAGGCTAACTCGTATTATGCTATGCTGTGGTATAACATTGTACAAGGCTAGACTCCCTCTCCCGGGCTCGATCGTACTCATTAATAGACGCAGCTGTTTAGTTCTGCATTACTGATTCTTTAAGCCGAGTTGTATGAAAGACATTTTTATTGGCCGCATTTGAATACGAAGACAACGCAGTGCACATCGTAAAAAAGATTGTGTTGCGTTTTGGTTGTTACTGATTACAGCACTGTAGCGTTATGGTGTGTAGACGAGGTGAGAGGCGGGAAGGCTGCTGGCGCTAGGGCGACAGTGAGCAGAGGCGAATCGCCCGCTGCCTGTCGGTCTTTAGTGTAGTTATTTTTCAATCTTCTGTATGCGTGCCATGTGAACTGCATGTAAAATGGTCTTTCTGTTGTAGTAAACGGAGATAGAATAATTTGCAAACACTAGTTTATAATGATAATCAATAGTGTTAGTTTAACATATCACAACTACTTAAAGCAACTGAAACGGACATGTACGTCATGTTATAATTTTATATTGCTATAAGCTGTAACCTATATCTCCACATTCTGAGCGGCGCCACCGTGAGGCGACGCGCCGACTGTTCCCGTCTACACACCAAAACGCAACTCCCCAGAACATCAAAGGTAACCACCGAAACGCAACACTACGGTAAAAAAAGCCTGAATGCTGCAGTAGAAAAGTGACCAGTAAAGACGGGACGGATTGGGTGCATGGTCACAGTTTAACACCACATCTATCATCATCATTTAATTTGCCAAGCAAACACAGTGAATAAAACAAATAATTTGAGAAAAGCTCACGTGACGCGCGATAGCAGCGGTCCTGTCACTTTGGCAATCAGTGTAGGTCTACAGCAATAAGTTATTAATGCATCTTGAAAGAGTACTCAAATTTGAAGCCTCCGTACAGAAGACTCCTTGGATTTAAGAGATTGAAACTTAGATTCTTAAAAAATGTACGTTCTATGCTAAAAATGTCAGACCTACGCAGGTTGTCCAGGTCCATCTCCAGCCATTTCGGCACAATTTACTTTTAAAATGTGTGTCGCAGCCGGAAATCGCAAAAAATTCACTAAAACCCCCTATTTTGGGGGTTCAAGGTCATTCAAGGTCATCGATGTTGACACCAATAACTTGTCACCAGTGCTTGTTATGATAAGCAGCATGTCTGTACTTATCTGCAACCGTTTTTACGCTACACGAGATAATTGCGGTAAAATAACCACTTTTTAGGGGGGTAGCTGTCTTTGACGCCCGCCTGAGCCGGCCTCCTTGAACCTAGGGGGACGGGACTTGGACTGCTAAAATCTACGTTGAATGCTGACAATTTCATACGCAGGTTATCTTGGTCTATCTTTAGCCATTTCGTCGCAATCCAGTGTTGAAATGTGCGCTGCATCCAAAAATTGCGAAAGATCCTCTAAAACCTTCTTTTTGGGGGTTCAAGGTCACCAGTGCTTGTTATGATAAGCAACGTATGTGTACCTCTCTGCAACCGTTTTCACAATAGAAGACCCAATAGGGTCAAAATAGCGTCTTTTAGAGTGGGTACCTCTCTTTGACGTCGGCGTTCGAGAGGAACCCCCGCACCCAGGGGCACGAAATTTTGTCACGAAAAACGAGAGACCTTTAGGCAACCCGTGGTAAAGATTTTGTGATTTTAGCTTGCACCGTTTTGATACAGTGCCAGGGTGTGAGGGACGGACGGACGAACGCCTAGACGATGGCTAAGACGCGCGAAGCATTCTGCTATCGCGCGTAAAAACTCATAATCAATAGCTAATGCGTCAAGAAGAACAAGGCAGAACTCCATCTCCGTCACCGAGTCACTGAGTCCGAAGACGCAGAACGGTAGAAGTGTTAGTGAAACAAGTAAGTATGTAAGGATTACTTATCAGAACAATGTCAAAGAGCGTTGAGCTGTGCACTGTGTGGTAGAAAATGTTTCAAATGCTACCTTATCAAGTCAGGCGAGGACAGTTAGATAGAGGGGGGTCACCTGAGTACGAAGCGCCGGACATCAGGATAAAAAATAATTTGAGCGAAGCTTATGTGACGTGCGACAGCATCGGTTTTTCCATCTGAGAAATCAGTGTAAAGCGTGCAATAAAATAATAATAAGTCTTGAAGGAGTACTCAAATTTGAGGCCTCATTACGGAAGACTCCTTGACTTAGAAGGTCGAAACTCAGGTGGTTATAATGTACGTTTTATGCTAAAAACATCATATGCAGGTTGTCCGAATAAAATTTTAAATAAAATTTGGACAGCTTACTTACATAACAACTTACAGCCGCTTGTGTAGTGACAAAATTGCTTAGGCATAGAACTAAACGTGTATTGCAGTCGCTGAAGGGACCTACCGTCAAGCTGAGAATTATCATGAGGTCGATGTAAAAACTGAAGATGAACTCAGCAGTGCTGAGCAGGAATCAGACGCTGATCCTCCAGCACCGCCAAACATCAGTAAGTATAGGTGTGCAACATTGCCGTAGGGTGTGACTGAAGGTTTATAATAATGTGTATCGCTTCACCGTAAATTACTTTTTTCTGTCATCGTAATGTGTTTAAATGACAATCGTGGACGGAATTTCTTGCAAGCTAACAACGTGAACGCATTTTGGTCAGTGATAAATGCAGACCATAGGGTAGCGCATTAAAAGTGGAATATACACGCTTTAGTTAGATCGAGAAATCATGCAGGCTCTAAAACGATTAGCTTTAATAAAATTTTCAATGGTAGGATAATGAATACTTGAACACAGACCACCCATCACTGCAAGGACTGAGTTGTCAATGAATGTAGGATGTCCGTCATGTCGTCACGTGCTGTCGCTAGTGGGATTCTTCGTTTACGTCAGCTTTTTCACACTTCGTGTCAACCTGAGCGTAGCAATCATAGTGATGGTCAATTCCACTTATCTGCGGGAACTCGAAGCTGCTGCTGTTGTAAACGTTTCTAACAACACCAGTACACATGACGACGACGACGACGACGACGGCGTGCGTGTATTTTTGGCTTCTGGCTCTCCCATAACCATTTGTTTCTGGATTTTTATGTTTTACATAACAGTACTTTAATTCCAGTTTCTCTCATTACATTTTCATTTAAAACAGTTTCAGTTCGTTTTATTTTATATGCTAGATTAAACTGGTAGCTTGCCTGTCGGATTTCCAGTGCAAATTGTGTATCGTATTGTATCTTATTATAGTGTAGTGTATGAACAATTCTTTGACGTGAGCCAACGTGATGTACCAGGTATACGGGTAATTTAAGAATCACAGAAGATAGAATATGGATGACTTTGTGCAGTGCATATGACACAGTGACGGAATGTTGAGTTAAGCATTCGTTTCGTTCTCTCCAACCAGCATTCACTACTCGTAACCAGCAGATTTTAGACCCCACTTATATCACTGTGAAAGATAACGCTCCAGTCCAGTCAGTTTTTCGTTATTTCGGTTTTAGGTCTAGTTCTTATATTAACCGCTACCCTATTCATTATTTTGAACTGGTCGTAAATCGTAATACATTTCTACTAGAGTAGTCCGAATGGTATCGGTGTTGTAGGCCTATAATTTAATAATCTGTGAAAAGATAGGCTTGATGGCGTAGTGGTTCGGGTATTTGACTCGTGATCGAAAGATCGCAGGTTCGACTTCCAGCTGGTTTGCTGTCAGGTAACGACTCTGGGCAAGTAATTAACACACGTTTACTTTTGTCACTAAACGGTATTTGATACCGGTTAAAGGGAGGAAATATTCGTCAGTTGGAGAGTTAACGCTTTGCCGGGCGGAAAGCAATGACATACTCAGTTACTGTTGTAACTACGCCATAACCAGGCGTACTGTAGATCCGCGCTTTAGTATTGCGGAAACACCGCTCGTAACCAAGTATGGAACTAGTGAAATGAAGGAGTAATTAATAGCAAGAATTAAGCGGAGGATAACGGTGACATGGCCTATGGGTAATCCGCGAGTTTTTACTAGTCTTCAGCCTACTGTTAACTAATTAAGCATGATTTGGCTTATTGCAACAGGGGATATTCAACTGGGATCCGCAGAGGCAGGGTCTCCTGCTCGGGGCGTTCTACTATGGCTACGCACCGCAGCAGATCATTGGCGGCATTATTGTACGGAAGTTCGGTGGAAAACTGTTAATCTTGCTTGGCCTGGCTTTGACGTCAGTTTTGACGCTGCTAACACCGCTCATCACAACTATCGGAGGCTTCGGAGCTTTGTTTGCCATACGTTTACTCGAAGGAGTGGGTCAGGTATCTTTCTAATTGCCATAACAGAACATCGTCATTGCATTTTGTAGATACTGTGTGAGAATGACGTTGTGGCTGCAGATAAAAATGCGAAATTTTTTTTATCATTATGAAACTCTATTTTTACCAATACACATCTTTGCACTGTTTAAAAAAAGTAATTACGATACAATATAGAGTAAAAGCGTAAAGTTAAAACAAATCCAAATAAAAATTCATGCGCTTGACCCACACTAAATTTATGAAGTAGGCACAAAATTTCGTTATAAAATATTATGTCAAACTGGCACACAGAACACAAACTTTAGCAAAAACTGGCGGACGTAAGCTTCGATATGGCATATAGTAAGCTGTGCTGACGCTCTGTAAAAATAGCTGAATTTATCTAACGTAGAATATAGGAATGGCATAAAAATCACAGGAGGTAATCTGTGATTGTGCGCGTGATTGAGTGTAATGATGGGTGACAGTGGCGGATTCAAGTGGGGGACAGGAGAGCGGCGGCCACCCCTCTATTGACCCTATGCATCTTAAAACAAGTAAAAATTTGCCACGAAAATGCATTATTTTTGCATAAAATTTTCAAAAATTTTTGGCAGAAAAAGCACAGCCCCCTCCCTAGACCCTACCCCTACCCATTTGCTCCCTTTTCCAAATTTCTGGATTTGGCACCGATAGGTGATGGTGTATATGGAGGAAAGCTAATTTAACGAATAGCTAATCGGTTGCTGTTATTGTAGAAAAAGTATTTTCAAAGGTCGTTTGGTGCTAAATGTTTAGTATAGCGAGACGTCCTGGCTGTTGGGACGTCAGCGACTTATGAAAAATAAAAACATTGGACTTTTCCTAGCTGTCTGAGCTGTTAAGGTGAAGGTCATGGTTAAACTTAGTTCCTGGGTGGTAGCCTGGGGAAGAAATTGAATATTAAGTAGCAGTAGGCTAAGACTACGAACGGTATCGTTGTAGCTCCTTAAAAGGCTTCCTTCGAGTCTCGTGTTGGCCTATTTCAGTTAGGCCCGAAAAATCCACGCCTCTTGACGTCACTCGAGGCTACTGAGTTTTCTGACAGCTAATTGACGCACTTCGCTTTCTGAGTTCTGTTCGGATAATATCGCTGTAATATCGAGGAAAATTCTACAGAAACCGTCTTATGTCTACAGAAGCCGTCTTACATATACGGTGGCGTCGCTTGCAGTCTTCTGATCAGTCAGTGATTCAGCCGCATACGTTTGACCACAAAAACGAGTATAGGCTCTAAGTTCTGTGCTTTGGCATTGAACTGTATGGGTGAACTATGACTTTCGTCTAAGTTAAAAAACGGGACTTTGAGAACCCATTATCGTAATGCTGAAAGTTGTACGATATGTTCGTACTGTCAAGCTTACTGATATTTTTGAAAGCGTGAAACATTGTGCTTAGGGTGTGGTGTTTTCGTCAACGCTAGCAATACTATCACTGTGGGCTGCACCGCTTGAACGAAGTAAAATGTCAACTTTTATATTCGCAGGTAATTGTCATAAAACTGTAAGCTATTTTACTGTGCATGCTTCGGCAGCTGGCTAGTTGTTCGAGCACACTGAACCGCACTTTGTGCATTGTATACTGTACCGCCATAGATAGTTTATATGCTTTACTACTGTGGTTCCTCACCATAAGATTTTGCGTTTTGCGCCATGATGTTTGTATGATGCGTTATAAACCTAAGCTGAACGGATTAAGCCGAGTTTTTCTTAGAATTTAGACTGCTAGCTGTCTATACCATAGACTGCAGTTTAAGGGGCCGCTTGAATGTTATACACTATGTCTCAAAAAACATCTCCGACATTTTCGACTGTAACTTGAAAACTAATTATCAGATTTTGACAATATTTCGTACTAATATTTCTGACACAACTTGCCATCAAACGACCGTTCAGTTCCTACCTCACCCGATGTATGTTTTTGCACTACCTAGGGAAGTCAGATCAAGCGAAATATGTGTTGAAATAGACAGAAAACCCAAAAGAAACATCCCGATATTATCAATCGTAACTTGAAGAAAAATTAGCAGATTTTTAATAATTTTGGAAGAAATATTTCTGACACAACTAACTATTAAATAAGTGTTTTAGTTTTCACCTCACCCAACGTCTGCTTTTGTACCACCTGGGGAAATCAGACCAAGCATAATACGTGTTAAAATAAATGAAAAACGTTGATAAATTCCATCTATCCTAATCTGTGGACCCCGATAGCCGGTCTATTACAAGGTTTGACTGTCGTGTAGCAGTGTGTCTACCAGATAAAATTTAGAAATGTTTGTGAAGTCAAGAAGCGACTGGTACAGCTTGGATTGGTCTGGAGCAGAACATTATTGATACTGCTGTCAATGAATGGAGAAAGCGTCTCTTTGCCTGTGTTCACATAGTGGGCCAACACTTCAAACAATTTTACTGCAGGCAATTAAAAAAGACAACTGGATGACATGTCAGCCAAAGTGTCAGAAATGTGAACAAAATGTGTTTTCACGCGTTATGTTGATTAAACAATCATATTGCATTGGATAAAAAGTGATATTTCGCTGGTTGTGTTTTCCCAGGTAGTGCAGAAACAAACGTTAGGTGAGGTGGGAAACTAAATGGTCATTTGATGGCAAGTTGTGTCTGAAATACTCGTATTAAAAATTATCAAAATCTGTAATTGGTTTTCAAGTTACGGTCGAAAATGTCAGGGATGTTTTTTTGAGACACATTGTATATAATAAATAATGAAATTCAGTAAGGTGTGATTTATTAGGCTATATATTTATAAAGTATGAGGCATGTTTCTGACGATGTTTGGGCGGTAACGATGTGTGACGTAAAATAAGAATCTAAGATAAATAAAGGTTGTGTGAGAGTGAGACAACCGCCTCACTGACACCACGTATGTGACACTGACATAGGTTACATGCTTAGGCTACTTAGTGTTTGCGCAGTGATGCTGCAGTGCAAAATTAATTAAATGGTCTTGTGTCTTTCCAAGTGATAGTTAAATCTGTATATAACTTGGGTCGTCCTGTGGGGTTCAAATAGTGAGTAAATGTGAGCAATTTTCTGGCAAAGAGCGATAAGGTTAGAATTAACTCTCATTCTAACTTTAACCCAAATCCTTTATGATTTACAACTGATGTCTCTTTTTCTTTTCTCTTTTTGTTTTAAACGAGAGATTTGTGAGTTTTTTTTGCCGAACGCTGTGAGAAGCCTATGCCACGTAGCCTAGTCAGACATGGGTTTAATTTTATAACGTAAATTTTCCCGAAAAATTGCTGAGCAAAAAACGTTAGAAAGGTGGCAATACTGTAAGTGTACGAATTTTACGGTTTACTGACTGTGTATAGGAAGCGCTGATCAATTTTTTGATTGGTAATTCGGCAACTGTAGACTAATGACAAAGTTAGCTGTCTAACGTTCAGTGCTGTGTAGGCTATGCTATGCACCGATAGCGTAGGTAAATGTGTGTTTGCACATGCGCGTTTGACGTGATTAGGATTAGAATTTCAAAACAATTAATTGTGGTCGCCGAAAAACATGGTTTTGTACTTTTAAATAACTACTTGGACCAATATTTTGTGTTACTTTGTCAAACTACCGTCGTTTCCAAGTTGTAGGCTGTGTCAACTGCTGTTACTTAAAACATTTCTTACAGGTGGTCACATTGGAAATGTGGTTGGAATGCTAATGTCTGGAGTCTTATGCTGGAGCGTTGGATGGGAATCGGTTTTTTACGTCTTTGGTAAGAAATTTCTATCTTTTTATGTTACTCTCGTCATGTTGCTTATATTGTCCGTTAGACTTTGTCGTGGACAGGTTCTTCACAAAATTATTCAAAACTTAACACTGTGAAAATAATTAGGCTCTCACAATGGATGTTTAATTTTGAAGCACTTAGCTTACTAACAGAAAAAAATCGCACAAGCTGTCCAGAAACTGTAACGTATCAAACGGTACCGTAGCTTATTAGTTTGCCCATGACTTCGCTACGAAGAGAATTTTAACTCCTCCCCCCCAAAAAAAATCCCCCAATCGGACTTACGGCGCTGGGCGGACGTAATATGGTTGGCTCTGCTCTATATTTCTAGTTATAAATGTACAAAACATCAGTTTATACACTTGTTAACGGCGACATGCAATGAATGACACATCGAAAACAGCAAAAATCATAAAAAGGTGATATCACTCACCATCACATCGCCTAACTGTCAATGTGCTGTTGAATAATATCAC
>Ga0209367_1004959_pt1 | contig 18454 bp, 5 predicted proteins | sample WorMetLIZISLAND2_FD_187412 | JGI IMG/M metagenome (GOLD analysis project Ga0209367, IMG submission 187412) | Marine gutless worms symbiont microbial communities from Max Planck institute for Marine Microbiology, Germany - Olavius geniculatus... ... | reverse complement strand
GTTCATTTCTTTTCCTTTTCTTCTTCAAAATTCATTGTTGCTGTTGTTATGTTGGATATGGACTGGTATTACAAATTAATTGTGTTTCTGTGAGGTGTACTGGCGCCCAGTTCGGCTGCATGGCGATTGAAAGCACGACTACAGGCAATCAGGCGACCCAGCGTGCTGTGGTACGAGAGATGCATGGGGAGTCGCGAGCACTCGGCCTACGTCGTTACTGCTACGGGCCGTGCTATGACGTCACGCCTTTGTTGTCGGTGCCGATTGTTCAGCCGACAGTGACGTCATTCTCTTGTCGTCGAATATATTAATTATGGAGTGCTGTTGGACAGCGCAATTCCGTCGTGCAGTGAAATTTAACGATATTCCAATCAAATGCAGCCGAAATGTTAAATTCAGTCGTGCAGTAAAATTTAATGTTATTATTTGCCGAGGTATTGCCAGTGGGTTATTTCTTTTTCTTCTATGCCGTGGGATTGACAGTCCAGTCCTCCGAAGCCGAAGTATTTGTCCAGACAGTTTGAAATACAGTCCAGTTGTCAGAAGCCGTCAGAAGCCGAAGTATTTTTTTTAAAATCAGTTAAATTCTAATCAGTCTTTAAAATTCCAAAATAAAAATTTAGTTTAGGATAGGTCGCGAACTGACGCTCTTAGGAACTCTGGCGTTATGAGTAGCTTAGTGGTAGTCTACAGACATTTTTACTATGTGTGTGTGTGCAGTGTGTGCTTGGGTAGGCCTTTAGAAAAAAAATTTTTTTGGAATGCTTAGTCATGATGTTTTTTTTATGTTATTTTATGTTGTTATTTAGATCTTATTGCAGTGCGAATGGGATATTAGTTATTCATGTTGATAGGTTGTAGGACGTTTATCTTTTAGAAGTATGGCTGTCTCTGTCAATCGTAAATAGCTTTACCCCTTTTTGAGAGGGAGGGGAGTAGTTGTTGGGATTTTTCTCTGTAGTTCTAAATCTAGCATTAGTTGTTTTATTGGGAGTACAGCTTTATTTCTAGATCATGCGTCGGTAACATGGGAGTGGCAGCTGCAGCAATTGACTGTTTTGGGAGTCACGTGACCAGATTATTATAATGAGGTCTCTTGTCTGTAAAGTAGTCTTCTGATGATTTTGGGTGTATTTGCGAGTCAGATTGCTATAAAATCGAATGTGTCAGTATTATCTTTTATACGACAGTTCGTCACAACGTATTTAAACTATACACGGACAAGTTAGTGCAACACAACAATTCCAGTTGTCGAAACGCTAATTTTTTTAACTTTTAATGCATTAATGATGCATCATTGATACTGCTGATATTGTAGATGGACTACATCAAAAGGGTGACAGGAAGAAAGCCCACAAATTTGCGCCTGTGTTGCAGGACTGTGACAATAGTGATGAAACTGCAACAAAACAGTTTTTAGTTATTTGAATATTATTTGATCATCAAATAACTGTGGTTTAATGGAATATAGAAACTTCTGCTTTATAGAATTAAGTAAATTAATGTATGTGCATTGTGCAATAATTTTTTAAACACACATTAATTTCTTTAATTTATTAACACGTTAAATCAAGATGATAATTTGACAGCTCTAATAATAATCCATAATTACAACTGCACATCAGCACAAAAAAATTAGCTCAATTTTAAGATGCATGTGAGACAATATACAGTGGCAATAGGAACATCATTAAAGATGCACTCACACGTCATTGGACAATTAGCAGTCAGCTGATTATTGACACCTACCAATCAGCCACCTCAACTTTGAACATTTCACCTGACAACTGTCACACCACTTACTCAGAATTGCTCTAGAAGACGTTGATACTAATTTAGGTTTTTCTACACCTTTTTGTTTTCCACTTACAGCCTGTATGTGATGGACAGATGGATGGACCAAGTGACAGCCACATAGAAATAACATAGAAAATCACATGAGAGCATTTACAGCAGACATACATGATTCTGCTCTGTCATTCACTGCAAACAAGAAATATGAGCACTATATATAAAATATTACAAAAGTAACCATACCAACATTAGACTGAATGTCTACGTCAGCAAGCTGACTCATTAACCTACAAAAACATACACCATAGTTAGCAATATTGTTGTCCAACTACCTAGATAAACCTGTTGTTTAATATTAGTTCAGGTCCTGTTTATGCCAAGTATAAAAATAAGCAGGAAATAGCTAGGTGGATGGCCACATAAGATGTCAGCACAAGACTGACACAGTTTTCTAGTTACAGCAAGTCATGTTTTTGTCAGCATCGAGTACGTGTCTCTCTGAGTTAGATTACTTACTGATTGTTTACAAATGTTTAAATATATTCAGTTATGGTGTGGATTAACTGGTGTGATGGTTGGTTCCTTTCCATACTTTTCATACTACCATATATGAGGGTCGTTCAATATATAAGTTACAAAACAGCATCATTTTGTTAGTTGTCTTAATATAAAAAATCCAAAATATACATTTTGAAGAGACTTTTACAGTAAAAAAATGCAAAAAATTTTCTGATGCTGACGTCATTGTTGTGACGTCATCTGTTCATAGAACACAGACTACACGTGTGTTATTTTCTCCATCTGTGATTTGCATTAATTTTGTGGTCACAAAAATATTTGTTACAGAATGATTTCAGTGGCTATGTCAAAAGTATCAAATGTCATCATAATAAAACTCACAGCTAATACTCAGAATAAAATTCCCTACAAAATGTATATTTCAATTTTTTTAAGTTTTGGGAAACTAACAGAATGACGTTGTTTTGTAACTTATTTATCGAACAACCCTCTTACCAACAGGCGAATGCAAAGTCAACCCACCAGCGTGCAATGGCAGGGTATTTCAGTCAGTTGGGTTAAAGCTGGCACCGTCAGTTCTCAGACATAACAAATTTTGCAGTCTCACTTTTGGTGTCATGCATTGCCGCATATATCTTAAAACTAACTAACACTAACCCTAACCCCAAACGTAACCCTAACCCAACCTTAGCGCCACCTGTTAAACATGGATGTTAACCATACAGGATTCGATGAAATGAGATTCAGCAAAACAAGTGAATTGAAATTCAGTGAAATGAAATTCAACAAATTGGAAAGACCCCATTAAGAACCCAAACTTAGCTAAATCTGGCTACTAATACAGGCTAAGCATCATTGTGTGGAATTGTTTTCACTTATAGTGGACTAATTATAAAAGGCTGTTTGGCTGGTGGCTAATGTCTATGGCAGTGATTTTCAACTGGGGTTCCGCGGATCCCAAGGGTTCCACGAGCATCTGCCAAGGGTTCTGCAACCGGCCAGTAAAAATGACCTATATAGCTTGCGAAATCACGCCAGACAGTGTCGTAGAATTACTCAGGATCTTTCTGTTTGTTTTAATTCGTTTCTATGCGCCTTTTTTGCATAGACTTACTGTACTGAATCATTTTTGTTGTTAGCAAAATTTTGGCATATATATTTGCATTTTAGGCCTATATTATAATGTAAGCTTCTTATGCACAACATTATTTAACTCCAAGGCATTATCGGAAATGAAGAAAAAGAAAAGAAACACGTATTGATCAGGGTTATGGTTACAAAGTCGTTCGGCCATTTACTTAGTTAATTCAATTCCTTGAAAACCCAGCTAAGGAAAATTAAAAAGACTCGTAGGCCTGTTTTCCTAAAAAAAAGCGTTCATGTGATAAATTTTCTGGGTTGGTGGTGGGGCTCAGCGGTGTCAATGACCGCCTTGACCGTCGTGTTTGGAATACAATAACATACTGCTGCAGGCCTACTATTGCAGTCAAATTTTATATTGGTCATCTTTCTCTGCTTTGTTGTCCTCATGACGGCTCTGCCCTCAGTGCCCTGCTAAAGAAATGAGTCCGTAGACACCCTATAGCTTCATCCTCGCATACGTCGCTGGACTCATGGATCGCTGCATGGGGTTCTGTGAGTGACCTTCACGCTTGTGTAGGGTTCCACGACAGCAAAAAGGTTGAAGAACACTGGTCTGTGGTACTGTTGGGAGGTCTGTCAACACACTGTGCTCAAAGCCAGTCTCACGGTAATCAGTAGATGAGCAGTGATTAAACTGATTGCTCTGAGCAGTATTAACTGAGCAGCTAGTTAGACTGCTAGTATCCCTAGACCACTGCTTGCCTGCTATCTGTCACATGTTAACTAAATCTCTTGAATGCTTTTATCCAGCAGAATGTCTGCACCAAGCCATATATGCATCACTGATCCACAACTATATCATCGCTGCATGTAACATTATATGTTACATATCCCTTTGATATCATTCAATGCTATCCAATGCAAGTCGACGTAGTCCAATGTCATCCGATGTGGTAATTAGTTATACCCGGGATGAACATATTAACTGCTTGACAAGAACTCTGTAAAAACCCTGAAAAAAAACCAAGAACTTGACAAAAAATCCGCAACACTGTAAAAACAAACGCATTGCAAAGAATTAAAGCTACGGTTATTCGCTAGTCAGGTACGAAAAACAACGCCATCCACCTTGCTGATTGCTAGCAATTCTCATCAAAGCTACTCAGATATAAAAAGACTATTTTCACCAATCATAGTCAGAATTTGTACCGTTCTGTACACGACGTCACTAGACTGTCGTCAGAATTAAACTGAATCTAGTAACGTTTAACAAACGAAACAAAGAAAATATACGAACGCTTTACTGGGTCTTTGTAGTCTAACCACCGGTGTTGTCTTTAGTTCATGACGTTCAGAGACAAACAACAGTGAATATAAAATGCTCGTATCAACCACAATCTACTTTATATTTCCACACAGTGCGCTCTGACTGCAGCAGAAATGAGAAAGCAAAATGCAATTTATTGTCAACACAGAACGGAAGTCAGAAAGCAAAACAGAGTAAAAGACGACTTGCAGTGGAACTAAAAGTAAGAACATAACGTAACGTTGTACATGTACATCACTTTCATTTCTTTTTTATTCCTCTGAAATTATGTTTTCTATATTTACACACTAACATCGAATAAAAATTCTAAACAAACGTCTTTTTTAACTTTTCAAATAATCATAATGTATTTTTCTACACAGTAAAACATTCTAAATAATTTTAAAAAAACTGCAGATAAAAGTGAACACTACAAAATTCTCGTGACAGTGCACGCCCACCAAATTCAATAAGAATTTAAACACATTTTGTCACTTAATAAAATAATATAAGAATTACAAACAAAATTAAAAATAAATAAATAAATTTTAAAATAACGAAGTAAAAAACAGATAAAGAAAGTCAAAATAAAACCATAAAAAAATAAATATAAATAAGGAACATGACAGTCAAGCTTTGTTGCAGGCTATGTACTGTCTTCAGCCGCGGGCTTCCGTCAAACCCATATTCAACACTGCTTAGCTACGCATCTCACTCTGAGAAATCATCAATGACGGCACTCTTGCAAACGCACAAGCAGAATAGGGACAGGACTGAGGAGGAAAGGTAACTTGTGGTCTTGTCACTCGTGTGTCATTCGTCTAAACTCAGACAACCCTGCTGGCTCGCTGGCGTAATGGTCACAGCATTGGACTTGTGATCAAAAGGTCGTGGGTTCAACTCTCGGTCGGGTTGCTGTCAAGCGTATAGTTGTTACTTGGATGGGTGATTACTGTCTGTGGACAGGTAAAGCATTTCCGCATACGGTATAACAAAGCACCAGGCTCAACTCAGCCTACCATCCATCCGGGGCAGGGAAATCGAGTACCGGCCTGTCTGGCTGGGGTTAAAGCCACCAACACTGTGTGATTCCATATGACAGGTGACGCTCCGTAGCTCGAGCTCAGATGCGTTTACCATAAACAGTTACACACACCGTCACGCTTTAACCCCTTAAACCAGCAGACCATGCATGTCAGAACAACATTCTGTCTGTCATAATATATGCCTAGCACATATGCAGAATGTATTATAATATGTGTGCCTTGTTTCATCGATTTAACTGCTTACCAGAAATGCCTTCATTAAGCACAAAACTGAGACACAGCTGACCAGTGATTAATAACAAACGCTAACAGCCATTGACAGAGCAACAGAGTCTCATACAGGCTTCGCACACCAGAGCACATGACCCAAACACCACGCAGTGGATTTTTACACGCGATAGCAGAATGCTTCGCGCGTCTTAGCCATGACCTAAGCGTCTGTCCGTCCGTCACACTGCTGTATTGTGTCAAAACGGTGCAAGCTAGAATCACAAAATCTTCACTGTGGGCTGGCCCATGGAATCTAGTTTATCGTGACAAAATTTCGTGCTCCTGAGTGAGAAAAGGTTCCCTCGAACGAAAGCATCAAATAAAAAAGACGTTATTTTGCTGGTATTGACTCGCTTAGTGTGAAAACGGTTGCAGATATGTAGAAAGATGTTGCTTATCATAACAAGCACTCAGGTCAGGTCAGGTCAGCACTGGTGACAGGCTTTTTAGTTTTATCAACAACGATGACCTTGAACGACCTTGAACCGTCAAAATTAGGGGTTTTCGTGATTTTTTCGTAATTTCCGGCTGCGATACACATTTTAAGAGTGAATTGCGCCAAAATGCCTGGAGATAGACCAAGACAACCTGCATATGAAATTTAAAGCACTGAACGTAGATTTTAGCTGTCCAAGTTCAGACCCTAGGTTCAAGGTCAAGGAGGCCGGCGCAGGCGGACGTAAAAGAGGGGTACCCTCATAAAAAGTGGCTATTTTACCGCTATTGGCTCGTGTAGGGTGAAAACGGTTGCAGATAGGTAGAGACATGTGGAGGAAAGCTAATTTAATAAATAATTAAATTGTTTTTGGTCTCGTAGGAAAAGTTCCTTGAAAGTCACTTAGTACTACAAGCTTGGCATAGCACGCCGCTTGGCCAGCTGAGAGCTGACTACTTATAAAAAAAACTATTGTTGGGTTTTGCTAAGGTAAAGGTCGTAGCTAAGCTGGACTGTAGCATAGGGAAGAAATTGAATATTCAGTGGCCGTAGGCTGGGGCTTCCATGGTTCTCAAAAAGGCAATCTGTCGACCCTAAGTTTGTTAGAAGAAGGAGCTAGTGAATGCGTTTACATCTTTGGGGCTACAGCCAGGCTGTAGCCAGGAAACCGCTGTTATCTAAGTTTGGCTAGCCTCCAGAAATCCACGCCTCTTGACGTCACTTTCTAGGCTGAGCGCTTAGCGGTCAGATGAGGGACTTTGGCTGATCTGTTCGATCTCTATCTTTCTGTCGGAATATTGTCGGATTGTTACGTTGAATAAAAAGCATCAAAAGTTCAACAGAGAAGTTCTCGATAACGTTTAATTTTGAGCATACTCAGAAGAAATGAACTGGCTACTATAAAAACTCTCTACACTCCACTGCACTATGTCACATGGCACTTTAATAGTCACTGGCGTCCTGACAGAATGGGCAAAGGGAGAATCCCCACAATTTCAGCCTGTCAATTTTGTTTTTGCTCCAAAATAGTTTCAAAGATATAACATCTGGGATCATTGTAAGGCCCCAACTTTCAGAGAATTTGGCAGGAAAATCGAAGTTACGAAGAGCGATATCTATTGCAGTGGATATTTGTAATCACCTATCAAAAAAAAATTTCCTGCTTGCCCCAAATTTTAAACCCACAGTGTCGTTGGTGACAGCCCTGACCACAATGAACACTAATGGCTATTAACTTACAACAACTACTACAGGGTGAACACAACAATCTGATGAAGAAGTTGTCTGCAATGGTCAGTCGTAAACACCGGGTCAGACGACCCCAAAACCATCCGTGCCAGACTGGACAATTCCGGCAGCGGATACATGAGAGAATTGCCACAACCCCCAATTGGCCACCCTAAATTTTAGCACGTCAAGTATTTTTCTTCTTGTTTCAAGTCTCTTTCAAAAATAGTAGAGCTGTCACAGTTGACACGTTAATTAACGCGTTAATGCGTTAATAAAATAACGCGCGTTAAAAAAATTAACGTAAATGCGGAAATTTATTTCATTCAGTTAACTTTATATACAAGTTAACGGCGACAGATCTAAAACAGCAAAAATCACAAACGACGATAGGCCCTATTACCAGCAGCATAATTGACATTAAGGCAATGGAGGTTCTGCAGTATCATCGGGGGTAGCTTAACACGCCATTAACAATGGCGTGGTCTATTCTCCCGTCATTTTATCAGGAAAGGTTGACAGAAGAAATTGACTGCCCTTACAAAGGCACGTTATGTGACCTCATTTAGCCTATCTTTGGTTCCGGTCCGCTAGTGTCAAAGACGGATTTTATCTTTCAATCCCTACCCCTAACACTACCGCACAATAGATCATGATCAAGACAAATGGAGGTGTCAACTTCTATGTCCATATCATTTTGCCAAATCTTTATGCAGCATAGTCTAAATTAACACACTCAATGTATAGGCCTAGATAACACTGATCGACCGAACATAATAACATTAGGTCTATATTAGATTTAGTAGACCTGGTTAGCTTCTTCTAAGTTAAAAGTCTAAATACGTTTAAAAAATACAAATTTATATGTGTTTTTAAAACTTTTTTCATTTTTCTAACTTTTTGTATTCTAGTGTCAACAGATGTGGTTTCAGGGGTGCAAGAGTGCTCTAAAATACTTCTTCAGCTGGGGGAGCTTACAGTCCTTCACTAAATTACCTTTATTATACTTACCGTACTTCTGGTAGCATTAACCTGTGGAACAGTAAGTTTGATGCTCCAGAAAAACCGGGAAGTTTTGGGGGAAATTTTCTCCTAGTTTCTGGCCGCCCTGATGACACTTGTCCCTCTGACAACTTTGTAGATAACTATACAGACTTGCAGACATACAGACTTGTCGTGTATTGGGTGTATTTCTCTGATGCGCAGTTCTGAACTGCTCTATACAATGTTGATGCACATATTTGTTGTATTTCGATAAAACGTTTGGTCAGTCATGCTGAAACTGTTGTGAGTGACGTTTAACGGCAAGCTTCTAACTCAGACTTTGTAAGACCGTTTGCTGGTCAATACGGACAACAAGCTTCAGTGGAACAAAAAAACTTGCAGCGGCGTTGTGGGTTAAAAAAGTACGTTGGGTAGGAAGTTGCAATTTTCTGTCAGGCCCTATAAATTTCCAACAGAATTCTGAGAAACAGTTGCAAATTATCGAAAGAAGAGATTATGGGTGCTCACAATTTCAATGTTACTCCTGAATTTTCCCAAAGTGGGGGTTCTCAGCCTAAAATTTAGCATTTTTCAACAAAAAATTTTCCGACAAGAGGAAGATATTCCAGCAATATTCTGCCAGGTAAAAATTTATGGTGAGTATTGCTTCCTTACCTGCCGCCTTTTGCCACAACGGCACTGATAACTTGTAGTCTTCAACTAGGCCTAGCACACAACTGAACTATGAATACAGAGCAGCTGCATACACAGCCGCATGGATCTGACTTTGTGCAACGGCACATCAGCACAAAGGTTGAAAGGTTAAAGGTCCGAATATAGCTCTTAATGAGCGAACCCATCTCAGAGCTACGGAGCGTCACTTGTCATATGGGATCACACAGTGTTACCTGCCACCCGACAGAGGTGAACGCGCTCCGCCTTAACCCCAGCCAGATAGGCCGGTACTCGATTTACCTACCCCGGAGGGATGGAAGGCTGAGTTGACCTAGGCAAAATAGGCCATTCATGCCATAAATGGTTAAAAGGTGTTGAAAGCATTTTAGTTATGTGTTAAAAGAAACAACAGAAAAACTGCCTAAGATGAAAGCTATTAAGCTAATATAACTGCAAAAGTTAATAACTTTAATAAGAAAGCAATGATGCCCTGACACTCAACATTTTCAAAGACATCTTTCAGTGCATGAACTCGATAAAACAAAACAGTTACGCATCGGTATACATTTGATCGCAGCATGGATACAACGTTACTAACTGTACAGCAGTGTAAACTATGCACGTTTGCAAACAGCACGTCTATGTGCATCGACACATTTCTCTATGTTTTCTCAGTTAACAGAAGCACAACGCTTTGATGCGGCGGGGTAAGTGAGAAAAGAAAAAATAATGTAAATATGAGAAAGATGAAACAGAAGAAAAAGCTGCTGTTGTCTTGTCTAGCGTGAAAATGGTGCAGATAGGCACATACATGCTACACTGGCGAGGAGCTTGTTAGGAATGTCAACATTGATGACCACGAACCCTAAAAATATTGATTTTACGTGATTTTTTTGACAATTTTCGGCTGCAAAAAAGTGAATTGTGACAAAATGGATGGAGACAGACCAAGATTACCTGCGAACAGGAACTGCCATAGGCTCTCAAACGTCTCATGAGCATTAGCTCAGATTTCTTGTTAAACCCACATTTTGCATTTTTGGATGACCTTGTCGCAACGAAAAGATTCTCCAACAGTTTTTCAACAGCCCAAAACTTAGGGGAGGGTCAACTGTGACCCTGCTCCAAGGCCACGACCCCACTGCATATATACAGTACAATGAGCACAAGAATTGAACACTGAAACACTGTGGTAATAACGGTAGTGAAAAAGAACAGAAACAGTTAGCGGCAGAACTGTTCGAACTACAAAACACACAGATTTGCATTCGAATCATCAACATCATTCTGTCTGATCTTGTGCGGTGCAACCAGCGGCGTCGTCCTGGGTTAAAGAAGTAGGCAGGCAGATAGTTGCGACTTTCCAACAAGCACTGCAAATTCCGACAGAATTCCAACAGATAGTTGCAAATTTACGACAAATGAGAATATGGGTGCTCAAAATTCAGCCCCAGATTTTTATATTTTTGCACATTAACATTCTGACCAAAAAATTTTCAAAAATTTTTCAACAGTCAAAAATTTTAGGTGGGCAATTACACCACTTGATCCCTTGCCATAAAGCTAGTGGAACTAACTGATAGCAGTAGATGAAGTATTGACAAAACAAGTACATGACCATTTTTTGTCAGCAATTTCAGGCAGCTTTTACCTAAGCCAATGAAAAAGAAGTTTTCTAACGTGGGAAAACATACTTTGTCTGAGAAATGAAGACGTACACAGCACAAGCATGAAATGCAACAAACAGCGTGCAATGACTCAGCAGCAATGTCAGTTGACTAACAGCAGAATATCAACACTTGAGCTACGTAATAAGCAAACAAACAAACAGACACAGATTAGTGAGTTACATCTACAGCCGTGTGCTTAGGCCCAGTGATGTTATCAACGACTTCGTGTTCAAGGACAAGGACTTTGAACCCAAAGCCAAGGACTTTGTCATCAGGATCAAAGTAAAATCGTCAGGGACATAACACTGCTAAGGTCTGAAAAAAGCCGTGTCTTTCTAGCTGCAGTCTGTCGATAAAAACAGTAACAATTAGAGTCACAAGTTGGAAAAATTTTGAGAAACAAGTACAAATTTCCAACAAAAGAGGCTATGTGTGCTCAAAATTCCTTTTTCCTAAATTTACCCTGCCCCCAAAAAAAACAAAATTGGTGCTTTTAAGCCATGAATTTCGTATTTTGGAGCAAAATTGTTAAACAGCAAACTTTTGAAAAAGCTAAAATTTAAAAAAATCATTTTCCCCATGACCTCTTGCCCAATGGCTTTGGGCATCAAAACTCCAGCAAACACACATTACCAGAACACAATTACACTACACCAGAGATAAAAACAAACCAGACACAAAGCACGTGCCACATACACAGTACTAAAATATCTCAGTTAAATCTATGTTCAATGAACAAATTCAGCAGAAATTCTGACAAAGTCTTGCTGCACCAAGTTAAAGTCTACCAGTGTTAACTGACTCAATATCAGTTTATATCAGTTGACTGACTGTTAATAACAACTCCAACAGTCTTAGTACACCAGCTTACTGACAGAGATATTGTGTAAGCTCTGTTTGTTACTTGGATTAGATTAGAATTGAGTCTTATGCAGTCATTCAAGACACAAAAAGTAGGAAGTAATTCGTTCACTTGCACAAGTAACAAAACATCTCTCAGAGGTTTTCATCATCAGTTGTTCTGGTAGAAAAATATCAGCACCAGCATTACAGAACATCTCTTAAAGTGCCTTGCAAGTGCTGAGGATTACATAGAGTACTGTAGCAGCACGACACAATCTGTTGTACACAGAACCTCACTGGCAAGTTCTGAGTCAACAGTAGCAACTCTGTCCAACAAGCAAATGTCACGCACAGATTGTTCTCCGTCACAATCAATCAGTGCCTGGCAAAGATATGGACATATCCCAGTTTAACAGAACATCTGTTGAAGTGACTCCCGTCGGTGTGATGCCTCAGTCCTGGGGCCCTGCCGACTAACTATCCAGATCCAGAACATATTGTTTGTATTTGTAGTATTTACCACATGAACCACAGCAAAACTGTTTATAGTCCGAATGTTTCAGCTGATGAGATTTCAATTCAAATGCTGTACAAAAACTCTTTGAACATTCATCACAAACATATGGCTTCATACCTTCATGACGAAGTACATGGTCCTTAAGACTACCACCGTGGCTGAATTTCTTCTGACAAATGTGACACGTGAACCAAGCACCTTCATTGTGTGACTTCAGCAGATGTCTCTTGAGATGGCCAATTTGTCTAAAACAGTCTGAACAGTGTCTACATGAGTATGGCTTTGCACCAGTGTGAGTATAAACATGATCCTTCAGATTATGGCTACTTTTAAACATCTTCCCACAGTAACGACAGTCATAAGGTCTTCTGTTGCTGTGTACGTGACGTTTATGTGACTGCAATTGGCTGGATGTGGTGAAACTTTTGTCATACAATGAACACTTGTATGGTTTGTCTCCCATGTGGACTCTCATGTGTGGTTGGATCTCCAGACTCACTAAATGCCCTGTCACACTCAGGGCATTTGTATGGTTTCTTTCCACTGTGAATTCTGCTGTGTTTAACAAGGTGGTCTGATCGTGTAAATCGTTTGCTACAAACAGTACATTAAACGGTTTCTCTCCTGAATGAATTCGTCTGTGTACTGTTAAGTCACGATTGCTAATGAAACACTTTTCACATTCAGTGCACTTGTATTTACTGCTGTGAACATTCATATGTTTGTTCAAGTAATACTTAGTAGCAAAACGTTTCTCACACTGAGTACATGAGTGCAACTTATCTGCAGTGTGTGTTTGCTTGTGCTGTTTCAAATGTTTTTTTGTTGTAAATCGTTTGTCACATACTGTACACAAATAAGGTCTTGGCTTGCCATCATATGGATGCTCAATGACATCATTACTATCAGCTTCAATCTTCACCTCAAACGCCATTCCTGCATATACATAACAAACTTGTACACATTCAAACCAAACATCAAGTCATATCAGCAGTAGATATGGCAATCACATATGTCCAAGTCACTGGCGTCAAAGCAAAAGCCAAGTTTTAGTTACTAACATTAGCTTATGCACATAAGTTTATGCACATAAGTTTCATGACCAGTTTATTAAAGCTGAGTAGACAGACTTTGGATCTGACCGAATCTGGATCCAAGCCGAATCAACAAACTTTGCATCCAGCTTTGGATCCCAGCTCAAAAAGCTTTTTCATTCAGAATATTTTTATTGTCAGTGAATTCTGGCTGTAGGGCATTATATAAACTACGGTGTTTCGTAAAAAGGCACTATCTTTCATGATTCACTCAAATAATGATCCATTTACACAACATTTTTACCAAATGTAGCTGGAGAAACACTTATTCAAAATATTCTTTGCTAGTCGTGATGTAATGCTGACGTCATAATGTACCCTGAGTACAAACTGGCTTGTTGCAACCGCTGCTGACAGACTTGATGAATAGCTACCCTGCTTCGATGGAGGACTTCATCTGCTTCACTGATAAAAAAACTGTTGAAATTGCAGCCAAAAAATGCCCAAAACGATCACTTTTGCACACTTATTGGGATAACTTGACTTTTACACCTTCCAGCAAGACAGCACACCTGCACACACCGCTTCGGAAATGGTTGAGTTTTTGGACTGCAAGATGCCGATTCCATGCCCCATGTTGCTTAGTGCTGATACAATAAACAATTTTTCATTTGTGAACCAAATGAAGTTCACCATCCAGGCAGCGTATTAATTGACAGCACCAGTTGAAACAAGTAAACTTGTTTTCATGACACATTCTGTTGAAATATTCTGAATTAGTATTTCTTTAGCTACAACTGGTAAAAATTTCATGTAAATTGCTGTCCATTGTACTAAATTATAAAAGAAAGAAAAGGGGTGCCTTTTTATGAAACACTGTGTAACAAAATGCTTGCTAATTAGTTTGATTATTTTTCAACAATGTTTCGATTTGGGTGTTTGAGGAACATTATCTGAGCAACAAATTTCTGGACGGTGCTTTGTAATAAAAGTTATAAATTATGCAACAGAGATTTTATGTTGGCAGTGAGTTGATGAAATGCTTGCTGGTCAATGTTGTGTCATCATTTGCATGCAGAACCTCACTGGAATTTGGCCCGAATCTGGTGGATCAGACCAGATCCAGATCCGTTCCAAATCTGGAAATTTAAACCGGATCCATACTCAACCTGGATCCGCAAAAACCACAGGATATCCAACCAGATCCATATCTGGGTTCGGTGACCCTTAAAGTTTATCAACATAACACATCAATAAATCCCACAAACACACGGCTAGAAATATTACTGATAAAACAACCTTCCACTGAGATAAACGTACAAAAAATCTGTTTATACACTTGTTATTGGCGACATTTAAAGACTCACACATCAAACAAAAGGAAATCATAAAACGTAATATTACCTGCAACACACTGATTGTGTGTTAGTATTCTTTTATGATTTCTGCTCTGTATTACCCGGTAGTACTTAGATATCAACACTATCACGTGTAGAAACTGGTGTTTTGTACATCTACACTGCGTCTCAAAAAACATGCGCCACTTTTATTTTTTGAACAACTCCGTAAAGCATTGGTCGTTTTTGATAATTTTTGGCAGACAACATCAAGCAGAAACTTGATGTAAACGACTGTAGTTCAGCCCACCTGACCAAAATACTGTTCCTACATTACCCTGTAAAATGCAGAAGTCATAGTTTGGCCGTTTACAACAATGAATTCATACTACTGGTAGGTAGCACATGTTGGCTCAGAAAATCACTGAGACCACAAAATGATTGAAACAATAATCGTACTTATTTAAAGATCACACAACTGAAATGAGCCTCTCTGAGTCATGAACGTGCAGTTAGCGAGTGACGTCAACGTCTACCGCTTACATTCGTGCTGCAGGCAAACATTTTGAGCACATGTTGTAACAAACATGATGCGATGTGACACATTTGACTTTTTGAGAAATAATATCTGTTACTCATGTTTGTCACTATATGACCTGACTCATGCACTGTACAGCATGAATTCATTGTTGTAAATGGCAAACTACGACTTTTGACTTTCCCAAGGTAATGTAGCAACAGTACTAAGGTGAGTCGATCAACACTAAAATCATTCATGTCAAGTTTCTTTCTGATGCTGCACGTTAAAAATAATTAACATCGATCAATCTTATTCAAAAAATAAAAGTGGCACATATGTCTTTGAGACACAGAGTATATCTGCTGTTTTATTGATAAAAAAATATTTTCAATTATTGAAATGGTTATCTGGGTACCCATTCCAAGTACTAATCTCTAGAGCTGTCAAAGCATTAATTATTTTAACACATTGCATTAATTTTTTAATGCATGTGTTAACGTGTTAATAATGCATCATTAAATATTGCTAATATTTTAGGTAGACTGCATCGAGAGGGTGACTGGAATGAAGCCCATGAAGTCGTGCCTGGGTTGCAGTACTGTGACAGTAGTGATGGAATGGCAGCAAAACCATTTTAGTTACTTAAACATTATCAATAGGCGCAGTTTAATGGAGTATTGGAACTCCTGCTTTACAGAATTTAGTAAATTTACGTTTGTGTGTTAATTTTTTAGCGTGCGTTAATTTAATAACGCTTTAATGCATTAAGTTAACGCATTAATTTTTCAGCTCTACTCTCCTGTTGCGGACACGAGTCGTTGATCAAAATAGCTGACTGACGGAGACTCAAAATTTCAGGACCCGTACACCTCTGCTGCATGTCGCATTAGACGTAGGCCTACTCAGTTGCCGCTGCCACCGCCACTTATCTCCCCACTGAGAATTCCGAGAATATGAATAAAACAATAAAGACATTTTTGTTTAGTGAAGAGAGAATCGCAGTCTCGATTTACGACTGTTTTCAAGTCAGTAGCTAGTGCAGACTTAATTGAGTTGTCCATGGCTATCAGTAATATGTTTCCATCGTTTAAAAATATTACTTTAATTCTTGGTAAATTGTTCTTGGTATCTTCATCAGTTTTTGTATCTTTGCGTTTTAGACCTTATGCAATCACAGCTAATTTTACTTCAGCCTAAATGATTAGATATTTTACCACACATTTGTGCAGTACAAATTTATACTCACAAAATGACGAACAAGCCTGCAAAGCATCGTATACTAACTTAACATTCTGCAGTAAACAAATAAATTAAGTTCGAGCAAAATGCAAAGTTCCTACTCTCTATAACGAAATGTTCTAGCCAGTATTTCTGTCACAGCACACAAATGCATGCAGAACTTGCTCAATGTCGTGTCCTGAGCTAACATTCGGAAAAAAATTCCAAATCGGAACGTCACTCAAATTTCCACAGAATGTTCCTTAGCTGGTGGTTTAAAAAACATTATTTTTTGCGGGGGGAGTGTATTATAGAAAATGGGGTTTAGATATATTTTTCGATGCAAAGTCTAAAAAGTCTACATCTAATGCAGGTCCACCAGGAATTGCCTTTTCCCGGGAACTTGGCTTTCTCCAAATCCCCATGGAAATTCCCGGGAATTTTGTGAATATACAAATTTTTGTATTTGTTCATGCATTTTCATCCAGAAAACCATTTAAGTCATAATTTTTAGATGCAGAAATGTACTGATTACTGCTAGTGATGGTCCATAATGTTCGAATACTGTACAATTGACGCCGCATGATAATATTTGTATATTGATGAATATTAGCTTTTAAGTCTGAATTGCGGACAAAAGGCCACCGGACAAAAGGCCAACGGACAAAAAGCCACCAGAAATGTCATCCCCGGACAAAAGGCCACTGGGACAAAAGGCCACAGTTATAAATGTTGACTCAGTATAACAAAGTGCTGCCTGGAAGACCCTAGATTTTAAGCCAATAAGTCGCTGTATCTCAATAGCAGTGCAAGATAGGGCCTAGGTTACTATTAATCACTAATACAAGGTCGTAAACTGGCTCTCAATTACCACTGAATTCAATGACCTTGAACGATGTTGAACGCCAAAATAGGGGCTTTTATGGATTTGTTCTCGTGTAATTTTTTTGTCATCATGTTCGCCGTATTAATTTCATCATCGCCACTTTTGTCCCGGTAGTCTTTTGTCCGAGGGCAACACTTCTGGTGGCCTTTTGTCTGCTGGCCTTTTGTCCAGTGGCCAGGGGGCGAACAAGCCAGGGGGCAACCGAGCCCAGGGGCGAAAGAGCCAGGGGTCAAATCAGCCAGGAGTTGAACAAGCCAGGGCACGAACGAGCCAGGGGGCGAAAGAGTCAGGGGCGAACTGGCAAAGGGGCGAAAAAGCCACAATTCCTTTCCGGATTTTCGTACTAATCAGCACTCCATTTGCATCATGTTGCAGTATACAGCTTCGAACTATCGAACCTTTAAATTACAAACACGCAGCCATATCATAACCACAGCCCCCGCCGTTTATACCAACGTTACTAGCATGCGAACATGTTAGGTCCAGCTTCACTACACAACGAGCCTTCAGCTTTCAATCATCTACGTTTTTCTTTACACGCCAACAAATCACCAACAGTTACTCAGAGTTACGGTTATAAAACTGAATAACCTGATAACTAATAAACTACTGAATTACGTGACAGAAGAAAAAAACTAAAACTACGCAAAACAGTTCGGAAATAATAACGCATATCAACTGCGGTAAAAGTAGACAAGAGACTGAAACTGCAAGGAAGTATTGCAGCCGTGTCGACACTGGCGACAGACCGCAGCAAAATGTTGTGGCTGGCGATCTAAGCCGTAGGGTCGGCCTTTTCTAGCGTCAGCTGGGTTTTTTGTCCCATTACTTGGATCCGATTCAGTATCGTTTAATGCCGAGAACTGGAGTTGGAGGAGCAGTACCGGTAAGCTTGCGTCTGAGAAAGCTAACGGTATGATAATTTTGTCATTTACGAGGTCTGGTGATTAGTTGGATCTTTCTTTTTGCTTTGGAGCGCGGTATAACTAATCACCGCAACGGACCGCAACGGGGCCGCAACGGACCGCAACGGACCATATGTGAAGAAATTAAACCTAATTTAAGTCCGTTGTTGCCCTTTTCTGATCT
>Ga0209367_1004958_pt1 | contig 18458 bp, 12 predicted proteins | sample WorMetLIZISLAND2_FD_187412 | JGI IMG/M metagenome (GOLD analysis project Ga0209367, IMG submission 187412) | Marine gutless worms symbiont microbial communities from Max Planck institute for Marine Microbiology, Germany - Olavius geniculatus... ... | reverse complement strand
CCCCTGCACTCAGTGGCACGAAATTTTGTCACGATAAACTAGACACCTTGGGGCAGTCCATGGTGAAGATTTCGTGATCCTAGCTTGCACCGTTTTGATACAACTCACGAGTGTGACGGACGGACGGACGGACAGACAGACAGACAGACGGACGGACGCCCAGACGATGGCAAAGACGCGCGAAGCATTCTGCTTTCGCGCGTAAAAACTGTGGCAGTGTAGGTTTATTATGCATTGGATGACAGTATGCCAAAACTTGATTAGTTTATGCCGATTGTTAAGACACTTAGTCGGCTGAAAAGGAAAACTTTTCCCCTTTCTTGATCTCTCAATGTCTTAGGCATTTTGATTTTCAGCAAGCCTTGGCAGCGAGTGACATGTGATCAGTTCAGTTCAGTATATACATTCTTCAAAAAAATTCTCAAATATCCGTTGTGTAAGCTTGGCGAGGCAATTAATATTCAACTAGAGACTCCAGCTCAGATGTCAAAAACCACTTTAAACACTGGCAAAAACTGTACGACAAACAAGTCAATAACCGAATTTTGACGACAAAGAAAGAATTATTTCTATGTTTGTGATGAAACACGCACCTGGCAGATGCAAGCCAAGCAGTTCCGAGTTATATCAGCAACAGTGTTAGCTACAGAGAGGACAATATCATGCACGTAATAATAATAAGATAGTATTACTGTGCAGCCGTTCTAATAAATCCCACTGCGGGTCTCGCATCCCTGTCTGTGGCTTTTCACTTGTAAATACGGGCGTAGAAATAAACAAAAAACAAAACTGCGGACATTATTTTCATCATGGCATACTGCGCAAGTTTTTATTTAGCTTATAAAGCCCAAAATTAGGAGGACGGCTTCACAGTATGTCACATTTACGATCACAGTTTGAGCATACCAGACCAAAAACTTTATACCACTGTTTAAATATAAACACGTCAATTCTTCGTACACACCTTATTTTAAGCTGTGAGTTTAAACAGTGATTAGACGACAAAAAGCGCTTTGAGCTCATATGACGTCGCTGATTAAACGACGTGAAACGTTCACCGTTTTGGAGTAGACTTATTCATTCAATGCATCGTAAATTTTGTATAACACGGAAATGCAACAATTCAGTTCCAACTATAAACGTCTATTTTGCACCTGATTTATTTTCCCAAATAAAACAAAAATTCTACTCAAAGAAATCGAAAAATAACAGAATGTATAGTCATAGAAAATGTCTCCATTAAAACAAACTTGTAGAAATAATTGATACGCACACGTTTGCCAGAGGCAGATGCACGCGACAATAAGCATCACAATGACAGACTCCATGTTACATGGCGTTGACTGACAGGCAATGATAATTAGGCCCTACAGCATATTTCCGTGTTTGTTATTGTTTGCCGTTTTTTCAGTCATTTCTTAAAGTCACGATGTCGTACGTAAAGGCGCGTACAGAGCGACATAACTAAAATGAACTGAACTTAACTGACCTAGTTTATGACCAATGGACAAACAGTAGTCCATAACTGCTCGCCCATTGGTCAGTTCAGTTCAGTTTAGTTAGGTCGCTCTGTACGAGCCTTAACTCAGCACTTCATCAGTCCGCATTACAAGTCAAGGTCAAGCACGAGCCTGCATGCAGTTAATATCATTCCATCGCAATCAACAATAATATAATCGTAGACGTTTGGTCATACCCCGTTTACACGATGAAGCAAACATCAAGCAAACATCAAGCAGGCATGATGCAAGCGTATTCAGTATACACGTGCACGACGTGTGCTCTAATTGCTTCATGTTTGCTTGATGTTTGTTTCATCGTCTGAACTGGGTATTACTTTTGACAATATTGAAGTTAGCCTACATGTATTTTATAGTTCACAACTTCACACGATCATAATTATACGTCGTTTACAGCGACGTAGCTGGTTTAACGAGCCATCATGTCATTTCAGCTTTATTTGCAATATCAGATATGTTTGAAAGCTTTAACACTCATCAAACTGGCTTCTTACGTTGGTTTTTGGCTCTACGAGCTCTCTTCGAACCAACTTCATCGTGTAAATCGGGTTTTAGTCGTATGGAGTTTTGCACAACTACGATACCGCTGCAATGCAACAAAAATACGACGATTTTGTCCAGTAAACTTACTGTACACGTATTTCGCTTTGTTCAGAATTGTTAAAAACGTGTAGGCCTATTGTAGGGTTCGTCCGATTGCAATACTAGAAACCGATTTGTGCATTGCAGTCGTAAGCTTATCTCACTTGTGCGAACCAAAACGCCTATGTTTCAGAATGTTTTTATTAATACACAGTAATTTGTACAATGTGGTAATTTACCTTTAAGTATGTTAATTTCACCAGGTTTTAACCGACTTGAACCTGTATCACACATGTAGCTTACTATTGTGCATGCTTTGCCAGCCTATAGCAGCAGTGTATAGGCCGAGCTCAAGCATTATACGACTTCGTAGCCCGTTTGAGAACACGGTTCGCTGCGTCCAACGGGCGACGAAGAATAAACCCATAAAAAATGTTATAATAGACGGTGGCGCTGAACACGAAATAAAATGACATGTCACTTTTGTTAGCTAATAGACGAGACCGAACAATGATAATTTTGCATTTTTAACGAAACGCTACAATACGCACTTTCTTGGCCTTATGATGGTGCCTTCCTGATAAGCCGCATTAGAGGTCATGTCTGTCCGTCTGTCCGTCTGTCCGTCTGTCCGTCTGTCCGTCTGTTAGGGCTAACGTTAGGGTTGCGCAATGCAGTAGGCGGGTGCGTATAGCTAAGCGAACGGCCGCATATTATTATGCATGTGTTTTTTTTCTTTATATGTGCTACCATTCTATGGTGAATTAAGTTGAATATAAGTTGAATATTATAACGACATTGGGCCTGCATCTTTATTTGTTTAGAATTCTCATTATGTTAAAATTGTTTTTTTCGTCACTGTCTATTTTCATATTACCAGTGTGGTCGAGAGCATGTTAGCTTAAAGATCTAAACTCAAACCAGTAGGTCGTATCACATCACATCAGTAGCGTTTTGGATGGCCTAACAACTATGAACAAGTTCAGTGCGCCATAGATAAATATATTATAAATATGCTAATGATAATAATACTTTTAATAGTTTTAATACTTTAAGCCAATAGTTTTAATTTCTGCTGACTGCACGGCAGACAAAAAATTCAAAAGAATTCTGTTATGTTGTATTGAGGCAATATACTAGTAGATTTGTTTTTCGTGCTTTGGCATAAATTATCTAATTAACGTATTTTTAACATACTTATCTATGAACAAACACAAACATGTTTTATCCAACACGCAGCTGTTATGTGGAGATCGTAAGGCGACAAGTGAGAAGGGACAGTATGAACGACCAATTGCAGGCCAGGTGTGGAATTTGTTTAGAAACGTTGCAATGTGTTAGGCAGCTGTCGGCCAACTTTTCGCTGTGATAACAGACCAAAAGAGAACATCTAGAGACTGCATTATAAACCTTCTAATTAGATAAGAACTTAACCATTCACAAAAAAACTGGGATTGTTTACATATCTCATACATGCAGGGCTGTAGCCTACAGGCAAAATAATAATGACGCTAACCGTAATCTTTGTCATCATGCCTCAGGTACAACTATATAATATACAAATAAGTAAGTAAATACGAAGAAACCATGCATATTTCTAAAGTTTTTAATAACGCTGTCATGCGTAGAATTATTAAATTGTTAAATAAATAAATATTTTTTGTGCCATTCTGATAATATACGTTAGTAAAGTACACACATATTTAAGCCTACACACTTTTCATTTTTAATTCAATGTGAAAAATGCAACAAATGACAAAAGGCACAAATATAAATGTAGGCTACAGGTACATGTAAGCTATAGTTAAAGCGTTTACAAGCTTTAACGCATGCGAACTTTTTATTAACCTTTACATCACATTATGCATAAGTCGATGTAACAAGAAATTTGAGCTAATGCTCACGAGACGCGCTGAAGCCTATAGCATTTCCGGTTCAGTAGTTTAGCTAAAAATTGGGGTGTTCACGCTAAGTTAATATACAAATACCAAATTCTCTATCTGGATCGCATAACAATAGTTCCGTGGCGCCGCCTTGTGAATGATATAGACTTGTGTCGCAGCCCGAAGTCGCCCAAATAATCCATAAAACCCCTTATTTTGGCGTTCAAGGTCATTTAAGGTCATTGAATTCGGCGCCAATCGAGAGCCAGTGTACAACTTCCTATCAGTGATTAAGAGTAACCTTGGCCTTATCTCGCATCGTTACTGAGATACAGCGACTTATTGGCTAAAAATCGCAAATTTTGCCCACCCTCTCTCATTTAGCGCCCTCGTTCGGGGTGACCCCTGCGAATTTATGGAAAAGCTTTACGGTTCCTGAAACTAGAGTCTTTCCGAAGATTTGGTGATTCTAGCTTGCACCGCTTTTGAATGATCCACCCGTGTGACAGACAAACAGACACACGGACAGACGGACGGACAGATTTGCGATGGCTAAGACGCGCTGAAAGTTGGTCGCAGTACATTAGCTGCTTTCGCGCGTAAAAATGTCTGTTGAGTAGTCTGAAGTAGTCACAAACTTGTAGGCTACAATTCAAATTTATAACGCGCAGGGGCGCCAATCTTCTTGAGAGAAACCCGCTAAAATTTGGACATATTTTGTGTTGCCAAGATGAATGTCGCAATGATCTCAATCCTTTCGCAAAAATTATGTCAGGGGAAAGTAAAAAAGCCAAAAAAACTTTTCGTTTGCGTACCTCTGCCACGGACTCCGCATTACTCACCCCACTCGAGTTTGAGCCCCCAGTACGAAAAGCAGACGTAACAATACACGGAGCTGAAAATTTCCACAAACTTTATTGCTGGATGACTTGCCACTGGGAGAAACGATAAAGTCACCGACTTTCTCCGTGTTTTTTCACGGGTTTCGAGCGGTCGTCACGGGGAAAGTCGGCGTAATGGAATTTGGGCTTAAGCGCGCACACAATATCTGTCGAACACTGAATCAGTCATGGGTTGCAGTATGTCGCTGGCTGGCTAGAGCCGTTTGTTTGCTCTGAGTATTTTCAGCAGCATGTAGATAGATATCGACGCTTTCTTGTAGGCCCCCTGCGCCAGTAGAGCTGACGTCATTGACGCCGAGTTGGTCGCAGTGCAGTCGTTGCCACAGCAGCGCTTCACACGCTTCCAGTAGGACAACGTGTCACTGTGCTCGCAGCCCTCTGGCCCGCCGTTGTGTACCCGGGAGTAGTCCTCGCACGTCGGGGTACGGCCCCGGGTACATTTGTGGGCGTAGCGTTTGAGGTACTCGCGAACACACTGCTCGGAACACGACATTTGCATCGCGCACGCGTGATAATCTACAGCATACGACACACCACCACATGCAGGCACGTCGATAAAGGAAAAAGGGAAAGTTTTCCCTGCGCCCCCGCAACGTCTAGGGGCCCCATCATCGCTCAAAAATAAAAAAAAGTACACACACACACACTCTTTCTCCATGGGCTGCAGCATGACATATTTCACGAAATAAATCTATTTCGTTCTGTACTTCGCCAATCAGACAGACAGACGTCTCGACGATAGTTAAGACGCGCGAAGTAAGATACAGATAGCTGTCGCGCATAAAAAATCTTGTGCCGTTTTAAATTTCGCTCGCTTCGACTCGCTCGTATGTATTGTCGCTCGCTCACGGGAAAAATCTCGCTCGCTCTCGCTTACAGGTCTACATGCCATATAGCAATATTACTTAATTATCTTTCTTTCCATGTAATGTACAATGTAATTTTCTGCATAATGTCAATTCAGTTTATCTTTGTTTTCTTCAGTTCGTCTAACATGCTGATTACGGGTCAGCACAAGAATGTCGCCCGCAGAAAAAGTCATAAATACCCAGATGTCACGGTTGGGTTGCCAAATAGGAATCTACAGCAATCGGAAAAAAATTGAAAATTTTAATCTGACTGTGAACAATATTAACGTACTTATTTTGTGGAAAATATTTACCTCCGCCAGGACGTCCGCAGTCTTCCCAGTAGGGGAATTTAATCTGGAACGGACCACAGCTTTCTGTGCCGACGTCCATCTTGCATTTTCCCACCTCACTTTCACATCCTTCCACCTGCGTGCATCACATCACAGCACATTAAAGTGCTTACAGAACGACAGAAATATATTAATATAATAAAATAAAATAAATTGAAATAAAATGTAATTAAAACCGCGGGCCCCGACTTTTATTTCCATTTATTTTAGTTCAGTTCATGCTCTTTTCTGTCGCTGTGCATAAAACGCACTTTAAATCACATACGTTCTTTTCATTAATAAAAAAGCTCACACAATAATATATACTTTAATGTTAAAATGTATAATACAACGATACTGATAATGACATCGTAGTTTTGTGGATGATGAAAAAAAATCACCAGAATCATGCAATATTAATCAGCTTTTCATATACCAAGTTTGCCGCAGATAACCAAGAAAAAGGTATATACCGCAGCTCTATGGAGGCCTACCTATACGTTTCATCACGGTGAGACTCCAGGCGTATTATGCAAGTGTAACGAAGCATAATAAATTCTGGACGGTGATGCTAACGTGCTGTGATCGACGGTGTGTTCTGCCTGGAGTGATCCGAACCACATTTTCAACCGTCATTCTTGAGTGGAGTGAGATTATGCACAGTTATGGCGTTCCAGACACTACAGTGAGAAATAGGAGGACTGCGTCAGTCGTGAAATAAATAGCCTTCCGTTAAAATTCAATATATTAGACTGGACAATGAATAATTCATGCGGTAACAGTTAGCACAAAACAAACCTCGCAGATGCAATGCAAGCAGTTCTGGGATATAAGTGCAGCGGTGAAACCTAAACGTAACATGCATCAACATTTCGCAGTTTAGACAAGTGCTAATGGTCCATTCACACCAAACGACAACAACTCTGGCGTCTGCGTCGTAAATGTGAACTGGCCATTAGTGTAACAGTAAAAATTCGTCAACGTCGCACAGTCTTTCGTTCACGCGCATTCAGGTCAGTACAAAAAGCCCAGATGTCTCTAGGACAGCCGACCGTACTGGTTGTCAATGACATTGATTTTTATCTCATCTGAAAGAAAGCGTATGCGATTTCCTATTAGTAATCAATAGCAGCCTTGGTCTTATCTCGCACAGTTTAGCCACAATAGCACGTACTGCTTTTCAAGGACATCCAAGGTCAATGATCTCCATCGTATCTGAAAAAGCGTATGCCACTTTCTATTAGTGATTATTAGTAACCTTGGCTTTATCTCTCACCGTTTCCGAGATATGGCTACTTATATCTTGGAACGTTTCACTGAAAATTGCAGCCAAACCGCTGCAGATAGAGACGTGATTACTATTGACAGCTTATAGGAAGTTGCCAGCGCCCTATCCGATGGTACCATCGTCGACCCCCTCCAACTTACCGTTTAGCCATAATACCGCACGATTGGCATACCATAGTGCGTTATGACCCTTCAAGGTCATCCAAGGTCAATGATCTACATGTCATTTGAAAGCCAGTATGTGACTTCTTATTAATGATCAATAAAAACCCAGGCACCGTTTAGCCACAAAACATCCGTAGCAGACGACGCACAGACAGACAGACAGACAGACGGACGACATCCGTACTAATAGCTCGACGTTACTTAAGTGCGGTCGGCTAAAATACGTTTACGTCGCACAATCATTCGTTCACGCGCACATGGAAGTCAATAAAATAACAAACGAAGATGTCGGCCCAATGCCGACATAATATGCGGCAGTCTGCACAGTTATACACCGCATTTTTTTTATCCCTAATACTTATCTATGACTTTCTGAACTAAAAATGATCAATCACATGGGTTACTCTTGCTTTGGGAAATGTTTGCACTATAGTCTAATTCTAGAGTTTCTGCGATTTTTTTTTGTTTTTTTTATTAGTTTGGACTTTGGAGCCAGTATATAAAAACGGACAGACAGACAGACGGACGGACGGACGGACGAACAAGACGCATTATGCGGCTTATCAGGACAGCCGCATAATAAGCATTGACATTAACTAATAACATCAAACGGAGATTTTTATTATACAAAGCCATCATGTAGCCTATCGCCAAATGTCTCAATGTAACAACAACATTGGTTTAGTTTCTGTTGTAAATTGTAATTAATTTCTGCGCAAAGTTGCACATGACCGTTTCAAGTCATTCAGTGACAATAGCGAAAACAAAGAATTAAGCACATTCCACATCTTTTACTCCGACTAGGCCTACTGGTTTTGTCGAATCGTGCAGAAGGGGCTTTACTGAAATCGCTATAGGTTAAAAAAGGACTACATCCCATGGAATATAATATACATCTTTAAGTCAGCATAGAACGCTCTTTCCGCATAGGTTACTGCTGCAAAGTGACAGAACACGTAATGTCCAGTTCACACCTACGACGTCGACGCGACTCAACTGAACATGCAGTTGAGCTAAGTCGCGTCGGCGTCGTAGATGTGAATTGGCCATTAGACAACAGCTTTCCTGACAAAACCCCATGCGATAAAAAACCCCAATCTACTAAAACAACAGATAAGGTCAAACAACTGGGACCTTCGAAATTATCTACTGTGCAGACATAATCTGCGTGTACAAATGTTCTCCAAGAAACGAGTTCAAACGACGTATACTCACAGACTTGTAGAAAAGCAATAAAGGTGACGACGAACAACATTTCGACAAATTCCAGTACAATTCGTTCACTGGATGCGATGAGATCTGCTTTTTGCCGTCGGTTGTTTGCCGCTTTTCTGCACTCAAAATTCAAATCGCAACGTAGAAGTATTTTACAGCCCAGCACGTGATCACTACAGGTCTCCTGTATACCATTCCGTCACGCGCCACATACAATCAGTTAAGCCTGTTTGTAATTATTTTGTTCAAAATATCAAGACCTCAAACACGCTGTTGCACCTTTATGACCTTCTTTGACATTAACTACAGTTAAAATTGTTATCGTATTTACTTCGCAGGCTATTGTAGGCCAATACTATTCTGCGAACGTTAGCCGATAGGCCTATGAATAAGACTCGGGAACACACTGACGTAGACGTAAGCCATGGGCTTGCCTACGTGTAGGCTATAGACACAATACCAATAGGCCTAGCTATATCTAGCTAGCAAAAGACTTACAGTATTTTATAAGCTAGGCCTACGTCGTATCGGCAGTTAAGATGTATACACGTTCCTATGCATGCATTTGACGGTCTCTGTGATCGCCGAGTCATTTGTCTCATCACATGCACCTATTCACATAAATGCACAATACTGTGACCTTGTCTGAGCATTTGACAATAACATTCTCTTCGTACCGTGAATCAGTGTAAATACAGACATAAAATTCAAGGTTACCAATTAAAGCCAACAAAACCTAATAAGTTTGGTTTCATTTCTGAAGGTTTAGAAGATATTGCAAACAAAAACTCTAAAACCGCCGTTTTTGATTACCCCGATATCTTCCGATGGCCTTTTCTGCAACCAACCTGGCAAATCAACCGCGGAAAAAGTTCAGATTCAGTGTCTCGGCTACATTATTTTGTAGGCCTACTGTTGGATTGTATTCGTTTAATTATTTTGTTGTTCGCAACGAAGCAGCACAAAAACAATAGAGAACACGAAAATTAATGACAATGCGCAAATTGCGCAAAACTGGCAGCTAAATAGAGCACGGTGTCATACAGTGTGTGGCAATGCGATGACATAAAAATATAAAAAGGAAGCAAACTAAACAGGTAACAGTTTTGTACGTGATATTTATTGATGGGGTACTCAACATAAGTTACAGCCATTGGAAACATTAAAAATACTTCGTGAGATCACTGTAAGTCTCAAAGCAGACTTTATCTATCTATCTCATTACAATAATTCAGGCTGTTGCATGATTTTGTAGCTCACACATAAATCCCAATCCGAATTCGGGAAGCCGCTTTATGAGCGTTGCTGGCTAAAGTGATGCTAAAACTGTATGGGCCTAGATGCTGATTCAATCGATTCAATTCTAATCAATCTTCGTCCTGATTACTGCTTGACACATGTGCGACAGTATTGTTATATTTGTGTTTGCCATCACTTTAACCATCCGTCGCTTATTCATCTTTCATTTCTTACTTAACGTGCACCTTTCAAAAAGTCTCTCACCTTCTGCGTTCACGAATCACAATATAAATTTTTCGTACTTCAGCGCTTGTAGCCGACCATGTTACTATACGATGACGTGTTTAGTTTCAGGTTGCGCAATCGTGCACTGTACGTTTAACCCGAAAATATATGGAAATCCATTGTAATCTATGTTATTTAACAAGAAATTGTTAACAAGTAATACGGTCGGCTATCCCATACAACAGTTGAGCTTCTTGTTCTTTTTAGGCGCATTTCTTAAAGCATTAGCGATGCCACCGGTTATTGCTAAAAGCCTATGTTAATTCGCCGCCGAATTCATCTGCGCCGAAAATCCGCCAAAATAGACCTAAGAATATTCGAATTTTCAAACCTACATAAAGAAAATCACATGCATAACAACTCCAAATTCGTTCTTTAACTGAAAACCAGATTCAAAGACTATTAAATAATGCTTCTGTTTATGAGTCGACAACAGTTTTAGACCCAGGATATTTAACCGGCAGCCAGTCAAATAGCTTATAGACTACATGACCGGTCAAATTTTGTCACAGGTCAAATCACTCAAATGTCACAATGCCGGATGTCTGACCGGCAACCGCCTTTACCGCTTTACAGCTGAACAGCTTTAGTTGGTACATACGATCATTGAATAGTGTTTTTACAGAAATAGGCCAAAAAGTAACTCCCTAAGTTTTTTTGCTGTTTTCTTAACAACCGTTTAGAATTTTAATCTGAAATGTTATCTGATTATTTAGTAAAAGGTCCTACATTTAACTGCCAAGTGAAATGTGATTCTGTTAAAAAACGATGAAGTTATAGACTTTTCAACATGACCGCCTACTAATTTTTCAGCTTTAAAAATGTTTGAGCTAAAAATGTCATTTAATTTTCAAAAACCGGTTACTACGTTATTGCCGATGACGTAACAGTAACAGTTTGATAGACAGTAATTTATTTTGTTTAAAAATTATTATTACATTATCGTTTCTTTACAGCAATCGCCGGCTGCCCACCGGATTCATCTTCCAGCAGGACGGCGCGTCAGCACAGCGCGCAAAGCCGCGCAGCGCATAGAACTGGCTGCGCGCCAGCTGTCCAGATTTTATCAGAAAAAAACAATGGCCTCCAAATTCGCCGAATATAAACTCAATGGACTATCACGTGTAGGTTGCAATGTTGGAGGCTTAGCGCAAGCTTAAAACAAAGCCAAAAACAAGCGCCGAACTCAAGAAAGCGTTTCAGGTTATCTGTGGTAACCTGCCACAGGGACCGATCGACAAGGTTGTAAAAGATTTCTCAAAAAGAGTTGGGCAAGAAAGAGTAGGGCAAGAGCAAGAAAGGGAAAAAGCGAAAAAAAGAGAAGCCCCCAATTCACATTTCTGGCTACGCCACGCCACTGACACGCAAAATTAACTAACATACGCAACGAACGCAAGAAAAGTATAAGCAACGGACGCAACAAACGCAGATGGCGCAACGGCCAAAACGCAGAGATAGAAACGGTCATTGAGTTTGTTTGCGACGTGCGCTCGTTATGTTACGTCCGTTCCAGCTGCGTTTGTTGCGTTGCATATGTTGCGCGCGTTGCGTTGAATTAATAAGACGCTAAGCCGGATCAGTGGCAGCGACAACTGCGACTTAATTAGGCCTAAGCCACTGCAGGTCGTTGTCTGACAACCGATGATTTCTGTTGATAGACATAGGCTATATCATGCATCGTGAATATTATAAGGCCTCCGGCTTTAACTTGATGCTGCTGTCATTATCAGCTGCAGCAGCAGCCGGCGATTGTACTGCAAACTCATCGTCGCCGTCATCACTGTCTCACAGTCAGAAGATACGACGTCATAAAAATGGAAGCATAGACAATAGACAGACATCAACTATAATTTCCGCTGATAGCTATTTAGCTAGGTTATAACATAGACGCAGACTCGGACTGCGACGTCCAAAATTTTGTAACGCTGACAGACACAGAACTGACTTAGACAAAGATCGAGCGCCTGCAGCAAAGGATGCAGATGACTTCGAGTGAATTCGTGGCAAACGACAATGTCACTTTGAGTGCAGTTGAGAGCAAGGAGTGGGCAAGAGTCACTTCGTTCACACGTGTTTTCCAGTACATCTGTCTGGCTCTGGGAATTCCCGGCAACATTCTGTCGGCGACAGTCTGGCTGAGACTTCACAAAAAGAATTCTTCAGCCGTCTACCTGGCAGTGCTTGCCATCAACGACATTGTCTTCCTGCTGTGCGATTTCACTGCAATTTTTACCCACTATGGAAGCTGGCTTTTTCGGTGCGTCAATTATCTGTGGATATCCAGCGGCCTCATAGAACCTCTTCTGGTACTCGGTTTCTCTGTTGAACGGCTACTTGCTGTTTGTTGGCCGCTACAGGTACGTCTAGGCATATGCGTTGTACACGTAGGGCCTAACTGGCATTTTAGATGTAGTCTTGCCAGGCGTTTATTACAGGACTGGATAGGTTTTTTAAAACAAAAGTTAGGTCTAATTAGGTTTTAAAACGTTTTAAATTTTTTTCAGTTTTTTTAATGTATAAAGCAGACAGGACAAATTTGAAAACCGAAAAGTGTGTAGGTTTTAGGCAACATAAATGCTTGAGTAAAACGCTATTTTGAATGTTTCAGACATGATGTCGAAAGAGTCGATTGGCGTAGGCTCCACCATTGTGGAACATTTCTCCAATTTCTGTTCAGTCTTTCTTTCCCTTTATTCCTTTTTTTGCCCACACTGCCAATTGCCAATATTCAGCCATTTGGGTCTCAAAAAGTTAGTTAATACTAACAAGATAATAACAAATAATACGATAATGAGATAATAAAAACTTGCTTTTAGTAAAGTGCTGCTGTTGGTAAACATTACATAAGCCGTCAGTTATGCATGTGTGGGTCTGTAGGCAAAAATCTGGTGTACATCGAGCAGAGCGAAGAAAGTCACCGTGACTCTGACAGCGGCCGCTCTAACTTTTGAAATTGGTGTCACGGTTAGAGTGTCGGTGCCGGTGACTGTTATGGTGCTGAACGCGGCGGTCGCTGTGCAAGTACGTCGAGCGGCCAACAACGCTGCCGCTAATCTCGGAGTTGAGCCACATCACCAAACTTCAACCTCCAACAACTCGGCCGTGCCTACCGTCATGCTCGTTGCCACTTCCATCGTCTACGCTCTCGTCTTCGGTACTGCAAACATTATCTGCCTCATACAGTGGCGCGTGTCGGAAGGTAACGTTAGCTTGGAGACTAAGATCGCGGTACGAAAGTACCGTGACATCTCCGTAGCAGTCGGGATATTCGTTTTCGCCTACAACTTTTACGTGTACTTAATCGCCGGCAAGCAGTTTCGCTCTAAGCTGGGCAAACTTTTCTGTCGATGTCCTCGACCTTCTTTTTCTTCTTTTCGTTCCTCTTTGACTGTTGCTGCTGCTGTTGTTGCTGATAGTGCTTAGGCCTAGTTTTGTCACCACGGATTCAAGCTGGTGCATCTTTCGTTAACTTCTTTTATTATTAATTGGTGGTTATTCATGCGCGTTTTATAGAGAGAGAAGTCGAGCTGTTTGCTGTTGAATTTTGTGTACGAACTGTAGACGCGTTAACGTATTTGTCACGCATTTCTTCGTGCATTTTAATGGTTTACCGGTAGTGATAATTTTTTTCGTCGATATTAAAAGGTTAAAGTGTGTGTTTACTATAATCTCTGTGTACAAAAGTACAACTATTTATGGGAGCCAATCACACTGCTACAGATCGTCACATACCTGCTATTTGTTACAGCTGTTTTACCGCCAACTTCGATCTGCCTACCTCGGAAGTTGACCTGGTTATTTGGCCATACCTGTCAGCCGGCCCACAAAAAGTTATCCATTTGCGTATAACCGGGTCGGGCGTATAGGCAACTACTTTGATCAGACACAACGTGTTAAACTGCTAACCATTATATTGTGCAACAACCTAGTAGCCAATTATGCGCTGGGTTATATAGTGACCCGATTAGTTCAACGTGTATAATTTTTTCGCAAACTTTTTTCTCGCTGTTTTTTTTGCGCCACCATGCAATGGATCTTTAAGACCAAAGTTGCTGTTGTTGACGACGGTATAATTTGTCGTGATACATTCAAACCATGATTAAAAGACAAGGTTTAAACTGGCGCAACCACAGTACAATATAATGCGCCTTTGGTGCTGATTATACTGTGCATCTATTTTGTGTATGTGAGCCCAATCCCATTTTTAGCCGACCGTACTTAAGTAACGGCCGAGCTATTGGCATGGTTGTCGTCCGTCTGTCCATCAGTAACAGATGTATTGTAGCTAAGCTTTAGGTCGTAGGGGAAAACTTTTTACAGGAATTTTAGCCATGCGTGTCAAACTCGGGCATGCAAAATTTCAGCCATGTTGTGCAAGGGAAACATTTTTAAATTAGGGGTTGAATGGACGGGGGGTAGAAAATTCAGTGAAAAACTGGCCATACGTTGGAACTTGGAAACTAGGGATTGCAACCCGGGTTTTGATATTAGATAACTGCAAACACGTTTTTGCCTAATTATCCATAACATACTATCACATCCAGTTTTTTCCGGCCCCTGCATGTAGCAGTTAAATTATTGCAATCTTTAAAAACCTTTTGTATAGTATATCCCTTTCGCTTGCTGAGCGGGTCTGTTCTGCGGCGGGAACTCTGTGCACGAGAATCTGCTCTGGCCTTGGAAACGATGCGTCACAAGCGCTATATAGAGGCAACGAAGCTACGATGTTCGTAAAGCTGTGGTCACACTCACCGATTTCCTCGTTTATGCCTGTTGTGAGGAAGAAAGATGTTATAGTTTTTCCCAGGGCCCGTGACGTTTGGGGGCCCCGCCGTCGCTCAAAAATATAAATTACGCCTACACAAGAATGTGCCATTTTAAAGAGCAAAATTCGCCTTGGAATCTGACAAGTACGTTAGCTGAACACTTCTCAGTGGTTTCTGCGTTCATTTTATTGCAGAGGCTAAAGAATTCTAAAACTTGAACTTGACTAGTTAATGCACTAGTCCAGACTAGTTATATATAGGGCCCGCCCTAGGCCTAGTTCGCGTTACGTTTGCTTTGACGAGTGTGGTTGCAGTTAATTTTTTTAAAGTTGCCTTTCTTTGCCATTTAACTGTTTTCCGCGTTCATTTTATCACATACACTAGAGGTCTACGAGGCCACGACGTTTATGAACAAGCTTCTAGCTGACAGCGTTGATTTGAAGCTGATAATTGGATACTTGATAGGCCATTACCTACTTGTATAAGCCTATACGGTCATGTAGGCTCTATACGGTCGCCATTTTGCCAAACCCGAACTATACCCGAACCCGACACAAAACCCGGGTTTGTGGCTGTCCAAACCCGAAACCTGGGTTGGTCAAAAAGCCTCAGGGTTTGCAATCCATATTGGAAACATACGTCATGTCGCTTAGTGCCCACAAGTTCAAGTTAGTCATTTTCATCTTTTAGGCAGAACGAAAATTTTTATCTATGCTATTGTTTACATTTGCAAATGATCTATGTAAACATCTATGTAAGCGGTGAAGATGGTGATATTTTGGTGATTAAAATCGTTTAACGCATGTATACAGACTTTGAACACTAGCGCATTTGATCAGCTGAACAACTGTTTTGTTATTTTACATTTTGTATATTGTAGCATATGGCTTCAGCGGAAAATAACATACCGCGAGAACTGACCGCTTGTCTTGTGCGACTGCTTTGGGGTTCGGATATCAAACATGAAATATTTCAGCGATGGAACCAAGGTCAGTTATCAAGCGTTGTTGTAGAGACTAGTTTTTATTTAACGTACATGTTAAGCTGTGTCTAGTGGAAGACTTCTGATCACGAGTTGGCATGTCGGCATTGCATGCAGAGTACATACGAGGGCCATCCCAAAAGTTTTCGGCCTTGACATATTAGACAATAATATTTTCCACAATCTATACATCAGTGAAACGTAAATTTTTCACTGACTCATATGAGTCTGCTGCAGATATGATGTGATTGTAATTTATGACGTCATAGAGCACTTAACCAAAACGATTTTCAGGGGGACCACTTGTCTGGAAATCCTGGAAATGTCAGGGAATTTGAAACATGTCGGGGTAATGTCAGGGATTATGTTAACAGTCAGGGAATTGTCATAGAAATGTCAGGGGAAAAATTTTGTCGGGGAAAAGTGTCCCAAAAGTGTTCATTACTAGTTGAATATTTGCGTTCAACTCCATTTTTTTTGCTCGCTTCGCTTGCAGACTTGTACTTTCATATTTTTAAATTTGCGGTGCCAGTAAGTTGCTTTTGTTTGCCTTTATTGTTTAAACTGCATTAAATTTGGTCAGTTAATTCTCTGGAAAATAATTAGAATTGTTGTCAATAGACATCATATCGCTACTGTTGTGAAGGGAGATACTCTGTCTATGTTCCCTTAAAATGTCTGGAAAAGTCAGGGAATTTGATCATGACTGGAGTGTGGCCACCCTGGATTTGGAGTGCTAACGCAAACAGCATAAAATCAGGGTCACTGTTGCATGACAATTTTTTAGTCTATAGCTGGATTTGTAAAAGTGGGGCCCCGTGGCATCTAATTTTGTGAAAACCCTGACAAATATGCGTGACAATACATTTATGAATTTGTTATTTTTGTCTGTGAGTATACTATTGCCTTACCTGTCGTAGCCACAGATAATAGCATTTCAAACAATTACGATGCAATGCCAGTATTTAACAGTATCAGAAAGATTTTTTTTAAAAAATTCAACTGATAATTATATCACTTGTGTTAGTGCAAGGCTAGTCAAGATTTGCTGGTGCGTTCGTCTTCTTGTTGCATATATTTATCAAAATTTTATCAGATTCTACGCTATATAAATTTATTTTTGTTTGTGATAAAACTAGAACTAATTTTTGACTTACGACATGGTTAGTTAGTTTAAGTAATGCTATGTGTGTTATGCATTATGTTCAAAGGTTTCACATTTGCTGGTGATGATGAGCCCACAGCTCTACTGCAGTACGATGGGGGACCGTGTGCTGTTATAGTCCCAGTCCAGGCATTTCTGCTAAAGAACTTGCTGTTCTCTGCACAAGCTGTGCCCGACCAGTGGCGGTTTACTAGTGGTAATTTTTCTTTCGTACAAGTAGTAATGTATAGCGATCCTGAATGTAATGTCATGTAAAATTTGAAGAGATGCACCAAGGCTGCTTGTCAGAACATCTTTCGTGTAGATTAGTTAGTAGGCAATATTTTTACTTGATGCTGCTACAGTTTGTTTCAGTTTTTTGGCTAGTTTTGAGTCAGTTGCTTAAAAACGCTGCGTTGTCTGTGTATCTGCAGTGTCGATTGCCTTTCTATCGATTTATTAATTCTTAATGTTGGGCAACTGTTAGGCCTTGTGCTTATGCCTCATTGTCCGGCCGTGATGTTACTATGTGCTGTTTGTAGTGTGCTCTGTGCATTAATTTTTTAAATAAATAAATAAGTTATAGCTGCCAGTTCAGGCAGATCTTGGCTTATACTTGTAGTCTCCGCTGTTCATTAATTTGTTTGACTCTTGCAATGGTTAGAATTGCTAACATAGCTATAGCAACAGCATAGACATCGTAAGTCTGAGATAGAAAGCTAGGTTTTGTCTGAACACTACATATCACTGCAGACCAATTACAAATAAATTGCAGATGAGCTCTGATCCAAGAAATTGCTTGTGTTAGTGACTGCAGATTTGTTTATGGCATCGCAGATCGCAGCAGATCACTAACTTAGACTATTTCAGTTACCATTGGAAAAGAGACTCAGAATCTTGAACAGTTATGTAATGTCATTTCTAACATACTGCAGCAAGACATGGATAATAAGTACAGGAGATGAGGCTCATAAGGAAGCAGCCGAAATGAGGTTTCTGCGACGGATGCTGCACATACTTTGGACAGATAATCAGACCAACAACAGCATTTTCAACCGAGCTGGTACTGAGAGACATCTGTTAAAGACAGTCAGAAGGAGACAAGCAGAGTTCTTGGGGCACGTCATGATTAAGTCAAAACTGGAAAATCTAGTCATGACCGGCAAGTTCGATGGCAAGAAAGAGAGCTGTCAAGGCCTTAATTTTTTTAACGCATTAACGCAGTGCGTTAATTTTTTTAATGCATTAATTAACGCGTAAATTAACGCACCCAGTCCCATCGAGATGGAGAGTAGGAGGTAAATTACC
>Ga0209367_1004957_pt1 | contig 18460 bp, 16 predicted proteins | sample WorMetLIZISLAND2_FD_187412 | JGI IMG/M metagenome (GOLD analysis project Ga0209367, IMG submission 187412) | Marine gutless worms symbiont microbial communities from Max Planck institute for Marine Microbiology, Germany - Olavius geniculatus... ... | reverse complement strand
AAAAAACACGTTCGTACTTTAATTACCGATGCAAATACATGTATTTCAAATGCAGCTATCAAACGTCTGATCATTCTTCTAGTATACAGTCTATAGTCCATACTCTAGGTCTACTATTTTCTTTAAAAAAACTGTCCAATGTCATTTGGGTGGTGCAGTGTCCTTTCAACGTGAGAAACTGCTTCACAGACAGCAGGCTCATCTGGGCATTCTCCCTGCTGCTGACGCCCAGCAGGTAACGCTGTAAAGTGTCCAAGGCCTCCTTATCCTCTAAACGACCCGGGAGATCAAGCGAGGTGGAGTCTCCCTTCTCCTCTTTCTCTGCATCTGATGGTGTAGCGCTGCCTGGCTCAGCAGGCGCCGTCACTGCAATGATGACTTCGTCATCAGTCAGTTGCTCACACGTCTCCACGTTCCCATCGACAGCAACGTACTCATCAAACGTGATGTCTACCGGCAGCAAGTGAGATAACGGCAGCTCATCCTCGTCATAAACGGATCAGATTACACATACACACCCGCTGAAACGCATGTCCATTGGTATCTAGTTGCCCTCCATCACTCAGCCACTTTCTCAGTTGCTGCATCCCTGGAACGCCAACGCATTGGGAGACTGGGCGTCTGGATGTGTGACTCTGTGTCTGTGGTTGTGTTCATGCTCGCCAAGTGACCACGCTGTGCTAGCCGGGTGGTCCATTCTAGAGTCCGTTGTATGCAGGGCATTTGCTGGCCTGCGGACCCTAGGTGACGTCAGTAATAACCGAGGGTACATTATTTATAGCCAAGTACGTTATATCCAGCAGACGTCCTATGCTAAAGAACAGGAAGCTGACAGGGCCGTAGAAGTCAGTACGTTGTAACCGAGTGTATGTTTTAACTTAGTCCATTATAACAAAGTTTTACTGTAATCAATTTCTCCTACGCTACATCTGAATGATTCTAGTATATGAAGACGACATTTGCAATGTGCTACAGAATATGGAATAAAACATAGAAAAAACTGATCCACACAAGAAATGTTGAAAAGGTGCCATATAGGCAGTCTGTGGGTACAATGAGTTGTGAAATGAGCTGGTTTTAAGACTAGACTGAAAGAATGAAGGCATGATGTGCGGTGAGAATAAAAATGTCAAAAAAGGTTAACAAATCCGAAAAAGTCCGATTAAAAAAAACATGAAATCAACTGAGAAATGAACTCCGCATATCATACTGGTTCACACCATTAACACGTAGCCACCAGTAAACATAAAAGCTACTATAAGTACAAATGAACACTAACCTCGATGAGTTTCCGTATTTTGGATGAATTTTTGATGGAAACCGAAGCAGCAATGACTGCGTGCAGTTGCTGAAAAAAAACAGACAACTTTCAGTCAGATAATTCACATTACACAACACTACACAGTAGATTTTTAACGTGGCCAAGAAAAACCGCAAGGACCACGACACCATGCTGCATGTACAGCGTGAAACATAAAAACACGCATCATTTATGCAGATTCGAGCAATCCGAGAGTTCGGAAAAAGATAAGCTTTGATCAACAAACAGTGAAAAGTGGAAGTCCGTAGAAATACTGCCGATCGCCTAAGTCCCCATATATGAGCTAATCCGCACTGCTCAGGCATACTGGTCATGCGTGTTATACGTGCTTTCACCAGGGCTGTTTGTCAAATTTTTACTAGAGAGTGGATCAGCATTTTGACCGTATTTTCCTAATGCTGTGCTAGAAATGTAAACTGCAATTTAAAAAAAATAAAAAACGAATGAATGTATGAAAATCAGCATCACTGAACACTTAACAATAGCAATATGCATGCATCGCAATAAAGGAAATGATAGAAACACTTGGATAATTGGTCCATATTCAGCTAAACACAGGAAATTATTTACGGAAGGTTATATACATTATGGATTTCCTGAAGAGGTCAGCACATACATTCAAAGGGTCGAAGCCCAGCCTCCGTGGCAAATACAGTCTCAAGAAGAAGAAGAAGATTTTGCATAGGCACTAGGCAGCGAAGCTGAACTAGGCCCGTTGCGTGGGAGCTCATCCCCTTGACAGCACTTTGAGCCGGCGAGGGCGGGGCCCAATTAAGCTATCATACAGCCCAGGTCGGCCAGATGGCCAGCTCAAGTTAACAGCCAGCGCCTTTAACCGACTGAGTCAGTATACCTGCAGTCCGGGCCACAGGGCCTACTGTTGCGCAGAACTCGCTGTTTCTTCCTTAGCGATGGCCGTAACCACTGCCAGTACTCATTTCACCATCCCACTGAGGGTAGAAGGCTGAGTCGATCTAGTTGGCTGGCTCCGTACTGTAGACAGTCAGCCATCTAAGTACTAACCGGGCCCGGCGTAGAGTAACTTTGTTTCATCCGAAACGCATTACCAACTACGCCACGCCACCAACCATGAGTCTGAGATGTGAGCTAAACAGAACATTGCACATACCGGTTGGAGGTGGTGAAATGTGTCAAAAAAGTTGCCAATGAAGCTCATTATGTGCAGCTTCTGACTGATTCGCTCCACCTTCGTCAACTGAATGCACAGCAACACTATCAGTTCAACAGCACAACAGAATTGGTACAAGGTTGGTATTTTTCTGAGCATAGGTACCTTAATGACAGTTAGTGGCAAAGTTAAATCGATTCGCTGCCATTAAATTTAGCATATTTTCCCTGGTGGCAAAGATTTACGCAAATCCAGCATAGAATATTCGAATGCAATAATGTGTGCAAGTTCTACGTTTCGTCTGTACAAAATTCCAGAACTCTTGACAAATTGCAAGTCTTTCTACCACATACTGTCGCTATGAAGCAGTATAACTCGTCACAGAAACCATTTCAGAGTGTCACCTGCCATATAGGATCACACAGTGTTACCTGCCATTCAACACAGGCAAACTCACCCTGCCTCAACCCCCAACAAACAGGCCAGAACTCGATTTGTCTACCCCAGAGGGACTGAAGGCTGAGTTGACCTCGCTGGTTGGTTATATACTGAGCTTGTTCATCTGTGCAGACAGTCAGCCTCCAACTACTCACGCATAAAATGAAACAAACAGCAAGCAACAAGTTAACCTTAAATTACGACACGCAGAAATCGAACTATGCATACGCAGATCATAAATTGGTCTTCTTCAGACAGGAGTGCCGTTGGCTTGCGATCTCGTTCATACTCTCTGTATGCTTTCAGTTCTTGCTCGTTTGGCAGAATGCGAAGCAGAATCTCAACTCTTTCCAAGTACAACGCCTTCAGATCCAAGCTGTTATCCACAAACAACACATGAACTCGTCTTTGAATACTAGCATATTAAAATGGTATACAACATAAAATATACAACATTTATCTTATTCCTTGTTGACGCTTTGGCAGCCGCTGCTGCACTCCTTGAAATATTCGGAAAAAAGTTAGATAATAGTTGTATTTTGATGATGTTACATAACTTATTACATCACACGCTTGTTTAGTGATTTGACAGTATGCAATGTTGCTCGACATGTAAGAGAAAAAGACGTTGAGGAAAAAACAAAAAGAAAAAGACAGATTTAGATGGTAAACAAATTGATAGAAAATAGCGCCTACAATTTTACACTGATCTGAAAAAGAAGCTAGAGAATTCTATTGGTAATCATTAAGAAGAGACTGATGTAAACCTGCTGAAAGCAGATCACTACAAAAAAAGATGAAACAATCAAAGCTGCAGCAAAATGAGCCAAAAAATTTTAACATAAGTAGTAAATCTGCTTCTTCACCTGTTAATGGCTCGAACAATTTCTTCATCAGTGTTTTCGATTTTTCTCCGAGTAATTGCTGCAACAGTTAATTACATGTAAGCTGTATTAAGATGAACATAACACATATCATTAATGAAAAAAGCACAGGACCTAAAAAGATATTATGATATTACCACATTGGTTAAGATTCCTCAATCAACTTACTCATATAACAACAAATGTGACAAGGCTCCACGAAATAATCTATTTGATGATTGCTATAATAGGTTGTTTACAGGACAGGTTCTATATCCGTCACACAGCCTATAGCTTCAAAGCTTAATATAACTAGAAATTTGGGGCAAAGCCCAACGTGGGTCCGCCCGGCGCCCTAAGTCCAATTGGGGAAAAAATTTAGGGGGGAGAGTGAAATTCCCCTGGCAGCAAAGTCACAAGGCCTGCACTCAAATGCATTACATACACAAAACACACACCGTTGAAAGAGAGTAGGTAAACATTAGCCGCGTAATCTCTGGTGTTTGTAAACCAAAGTTCATCAAATTTTTTTTTATTCAATGCGGGAGTAATTGTACTTGATAACACTTCTTATCACTTGTCGATATCTCTATTCATTCGAGAGATATTTGTGGTCAATCTTGAAAAATGTCATAAATCGCACCGATTTTGGAACGTTTTTTGCCCTCTTAAATTTTTTGGGGTGGTGTTCATAGGCAAAGTATCATGAGGCTACTCCCGGCAGCTCAAAAGTTCTTGTGGTTAAAACGCTACATTTTAAGCCAATTTTGGAGACCCTTTGAAAAAAATGTAAAAGGAACTTACATCTCCGGTGGGGGATGCGCTAGCAAGACTTGGTCATTCTCTTGTGCGTGTAAAAAATTTGGGGACGCAGCACACCCTAGAGGCCGAAATATGGTCTTCTGAAATAGTCCATTTGGGTGTGTACGAGTTCACTGCTTTATCTCCATGATTAGTGGATCAAAGTTCACCAAACTTCTTTCACCCAACGCGAGAGGAATCGGGATACAAAATGTACTTGTCCAATTTTGAATATCTTCATCCCTTCCGGAGATATTTGCCGCCAAACTTTAAAGTTGTCCGAAATCGGGCCAAGTTTTGCATGTTTTTGGCCCTAAATTGGGTGGGACCCCGAAATGCTGGACAGCATTATAAAATTCGGCCTAGTACTTATCACCGTGCAAAATTTCGCGCCTATCGGAAGACACATCTTGGAGATCTCACGTTGACAAAAAAAATATAAAATAAATAAACATCTGCAGCAAAACATAAGCCCACTCTGCAAGCTACCACTTCCGGGCAGACTAAAAAAATAACACAGGGTTCCTACAGGTTAACTGTAGCAAAATTCCCTGACTTTTCCAGTCATGGAATGACAATTTCCCCGACATTATCAAAAAATTAACCCTATCGCACAAATGTCATAAATGGTATTAAGTAATGAAACGGTATTAATAGAGCAATATGCAAATGACAGAGGCCCTGGTCAGGGAGCAAAGCCCTCTAAAGCTGAAACACGTCTAGCTTTTGGACGTTCAATGGAAGCAGCAAATTTGCCTGCTTTCTAATATTTGGAGATGCAAAAAATCACAGTTATCTACAGTCTGCATGATCCAAGATCATTTTCCCTGACTTTTCAAAAATAATATTTTCCTCACATTTCCTTGACAACATAAATTCCCTGACATTTTCCAGTTTTCTCTGACATCTAGGAACCCTGACAACACAATCATATTAAAAACAAATGCACAAATTTAAATATCACTTACCAACGTTACGCATTCTGTTTGGCTCGAGCAACGTGATGGCTTCTGGCCGCTTCATGGTCAACGTTTTGTTACCAGGCAGAGTTCCATCGATGTCCATATCAGCCAGTGTTACACTGTCGAGCTTGAACATCTCCTCGAAAGCATGAAAGTCTATTACCTGCCACAACAGCAAGTACACGTCAGTGGTGTGCGGATTGCAGATAGTTGTGGACTGAGATCCGCAGGATGTTTGGCGTCTACGAATAAACTGCAGAGAAAAAAAGTTGTAAACGTAAACAGGCACAAACCCCAATCTGTAGCATTTTAAACACTAAGAATAATTTTGGTTTTGGTTAGTTACTGAGTAGACGATTTCTCAGTTACAAAGCATTTTCAACTTTTGTTCAAACACATTATGTGACAGAAGGTAGAAAAGCCTATAGTGACTGGCAGTGATGAATGCTGTGGCTGTGGAAGGACTGCAGATCTGAGAAACAAATCTTAAATCAAAATCTGCGGATGAAAGCAGACTCAGAATTTGAGAATCCGCAAATCTCTGACACACATGCCACGCATCCCTCACTGCGAGTAGAGCTCATCTTTCAACAAGAGGGTAACACTCAGTAATCTCCAAAGCAAATCTGCCAGAAACTTGCCCCAGAAATTAAGTGGCACTTTTTCTGTTGCAGCAACACAAGTTTGTAACAATGCACTGACAAACATCAGACTAACTGTCATACAGATGGCCTCCTGCAGTGAGTATGAAACTTGGGATGTTTCGCCAACAAGGACAAAAATGTATCACGATGCTGAAATGATACTAATATCAACTAGATGGTTGTTATAACTCCGTCGACTATTATGCTTCTGCCAAGATGTGACAGGACAACTACAAAGCCATAAAGTGCATTCTAGGACAAATATGACCCCACCGTGACCTTAACCATTGAACTTTTGACCTCCAAAATTTGACGCATTCCTCCTTGCCGCAAAGCCCGCTAGTGGTGAAAGTTTGGTCAAATAACATCAACAAATACGCAAGATATCTTGCTAACAATGTTTGTTCGAGATGCACACACAGACGCATGCGTGGATGCACGAACACTCTGGAAACTTGATGTCTCCGGTGGCCACTATGTTGGCGAAGGCTTAAACAGATACTGGCTCCGTTCAGTGCTTAAACTGCAGAAATTTAAATCTGGCAACCAACCTGAACAAAGAACGAATATAATCCGAAATCATCAGATATCATCAAAAATGTGTTTCATTAACCACCTTGAATGTTCAACAAAGTCAACAGCAGAACAGAACAAAATGTGACAACTTACATTGTACAGTTTCTCATCGTCAAGTTCTGAGAACAGAGTTCCTTTGACTTGATTCGGCTTCATTGCCACCCAGTTCAGCACAGGCAGTCTGTACTTGGGCTGTACATGTTTCCTGATTGGCAGAGCTGTCCAACACATTATTCACACACCGTTACTACCAATTAATACCACAGCTAATCTCAGTTAATATCAAACAACTAATAAATTAATCAACAAAACATATTTATATAGTGCCATAAGCTGCAAACAAAACAAAGGTGCACAATGGCAAAGACTATGTGCTGTGTGTTCATGCTTACTACGGTATATGCAAATATATGCAAATGTCAAACAGTTCAAAAGACAATATAACTACAGCAGATACCTGAGAAATGCCAATAAATAAAATTTAACCATGCTACTAAACTGAAACTAAGTCACCTGAACATGCACATCATATTACACACCAAGCCATATTCGAGAGAATGAGAGATTATCAGATTCAACCCCCCCCAAACATTAAAAATTATTTTCACTTGATAAGTCAAAAAAAACATGCCTTACTGTTGTCACCTGGCACTGCACATAAATGACTGAAAAAATGCTGCTGCAAGATGTGTTTTCAGAGCCTCAAAAGTGCTGCCAAAATGTGCTTGTTGCTGCTAGAGCTCGGCCCTGGAATTCATAAGAGAGCACTGCCCCAGACCTCCTAGCCACCAGATTTGGAGAAATGCAAATGACTGCAAAAAGTGAATGAGAAAAGGCTAGAAAGGGAAAGAAACGGGAGCGGGAAAAAGTAAGTGGGCAGAAAAGGGGTGGAAAAAATCAACCTGTTCCAAGGCAAAAATTCTGCTTACAGCCTAGATTGCACAATACACAAGTACAAAGCTGCTATTTATCAAACCTGATGCGTTAGGCCCGGCCATGCCAGGCAGAGGTGGTGGAGGTGGTGCACCAGGACCTAGAGTCAATGGTGGAGGTGGTGGGGGCGGTGCACCAAATATCGGTGGAGGCGGTGGTGCTAGCGGTGGCGGTGGGGGCGGTGACCCAGCAGCCATTGCTGTTGCCTCTGTCCTCACTGGAGACCTCAGTCCACCTACATGCCAATCAGCATCATCACCTTTTATCACTCAAAATAAGTACAATTAACTTGTAAAGCTTGAAATGGGATAATATGAGCCACTATGGCATTGCGAGTGAACAGAGATTTTGCGGATGGCCTTTCACAAACACATAATAATGAAACAGAAAGTTTGAACTTAACAATAATGGAACAGAAAGTTTATCCTTTACAGAAAAACCTGATATAGAACACAAAATGCATAAAAAACCTAAGCCTAAAAATGTATAAACTATCCATTATGACCATACACTGTGTCCAGTAAAAAACTGACCCAACAGACATCGTGAAATAAAAATGTCAATTCTGAACGAACTTGAATGAAGTTTTGTACGCTTAAACCCCAATAAATTCTGGAAACAATTCCTAAATTTCGTTGAAAAATATTATTTCTTACCAAAATTACCAAATGTTGAATATCGATAACAATATATCTCCGTTACCAATATGGCGTTACATACTGCAGTTGCTCAAGCGAAGTGACATTTGTTGATGCATCAAAATAACGTAAACAGTAACAAAATGGTGTTTTCTGTGGACGATTGTGTTTTCATTAAACTGTTGAGACAAAAGAAAAGGTATGGTGATACAAGTTTAACGCGGAATTTCCCACCAAGCCGTGGACATTGTCAGGATTAAACAAACGCTTGCGTTTTACTGAACATTTCACGTTTTGAGGCAACCTGACAAAAGCCGATGTAACAATTATTTGCGTGGACAGATTTTACTGACATATGGCACTTTGATTGCCAATAGATGGTGCATTGTTGATGTAAAATTTTGCTGAATCAAAATGTTGCTTGTTCAAGTTACACAGGGGTTTACTCATGTGACACCATATTGGTAACAGAGATATTTTGTTATCGATATTCAACATTTAATAATTTTGGTACTTGAAGAAGTAATATTTTTAAACAAAATCTGGCAGTCGCTACAGGAATTTATTGGGGATAAAATGTACAAAACCTTATTCAAATTCGTTCAGATTTGACATTTTTATTGCATGATGTCTAGGGGGTCAGTTTTTTTACCGGACACAGTGTACATATGCAACAATAATCGCAGTTCTAATAATCTTCCCTCTTATCCTCCAACCTGAAAATGCTATCCATTGTAGGAACAGAAGGGGTGCCACTATGGCAGACCAACACTTTCTTGGCCACACGGAAAGCACACGTAAGTAAGTAAAGCATGAATTGATATAGAGTATCAACGACCAAAAATTTGCTAAGCCGATCCTTACATTAGTAGTCAGATGCACACTGCCACTTCTTTTGTAAGATAGTAACAACATAACATATTTAATTCACAACATTAGATATGCAACAACCAAACTGCAACAGTTCTCATACTGGCACTTATTTCTTCCACTTCAAGCCATGCAGTACTGTGTAAGTAAGTGAAAGATAAATTTATATAGCACAGAACGTTCTAAAAAAACCTCTAATGTGCTCATTACTCTAGCAATAACTGAACAAGATTGTTCTAAAGAACTGTTTGATGCTGTCAAAACCACACACTGCATCTTTGAGTTCATCTGGCCAGCGAAGTCTAGACTGTTAAACCAGCCCCCACCATGATCAGCCACCTTGTCGTGGTGGTGGGGCTTTGTGCACCGATGACCCAAAAAATTCCTACAATCTGGAGGGTAGGAGCCAACTAAGAGCTGACCAAACCTGCGTGAGCAGCTTTGCTACACGTTACCAGTGCTTATGTGTACTGGTTTCAGCTTCACAGCCAACTACGGCTTCACAGCTGACTACGGTTTTATAGCCATTACCTGTAACCTCGTGGTTACATTCGGGGATGCGTATTGGGCCGAACTGATACGGCCTCAGCACTGGGCAGGTGTAAGAGCCTGCCCACCAAGGAGGTAAGGTAAGGCAAGGTCTCTAGCAGCCTTCTAATAGCACTGTATCGCATTATACATCACAAACAGACCTACAGCAGCTATACAGACAGATGTTTTGATGTGGAACAACCTTTCAGCTTATCCAACTCAAACCGACATTAGCTTCAAACAATTTACGTGGCTGCTAAAACATTTTTGTTCAAGTGTTCAGATCACAGCGCATTGGGGCTAACTGTTAAAGTGCATCTGCTAAGTTGTCTTAATGACTTACTTGTAAACTTATTATACTGCACATCAGCTTCTACGACTGAGAGTCTGCAGAAGCAGGCACAAAATGCCAGAGAACACATGCGTACCATTCTGAGCAGCACCGGCATTCTTCAATCGTTCGTCCGCTTGCTCACACATTTGCTGCATGCATAAATTATCAACACAATCGATGTTCAGTCGCATACACAAAACATATGTGAAATACATAAGCAATGTACACAAACAGATAACTACAGTTACGTAACATGTGTCTAGCGAAAAAACTGAAACATAAATGAACAAAGTAACATGGGTGTTTTTTGCATAATAAAATAAAAATATGAATAACAAGAAATACTTTAGACTGTAACCAATCTAATATATACTCCGCCCGCACACAACGCCGATACTACTACTACTACTACTACCACAGTATTGCTACTGCTACAACTGCAACTAAAGATCCGAGACATATCATTTACAGAAGCCGAGTTATAGCCCATTTTGTCCCAAATTTCGTTGCCATGGCAACGGGTGTCAGTTGGAAAAAAATTTGGTTCGCAGATATCTCTTACAGAAGGCCGAGTTGTAGCCCATTTTGTCTCAAATTTCATTGCCATGGCAACGAAGGTTGGGGAAAATGCGGATTGCAGCGTTCAACGGCCCAACCCCAAAACCCCCCGCCCTATAGATGCAAAAATTTTGCAGATATCTTTTACCGAAGCCGAGTTATAGCCCATTTTGTCCCAAATTTTGTTGCCACGGCAACAATGGCCGGTTGGGGTAAAATTTGGTTTGCAGCTTTTGACGGCCCGACCCTGAATTAAAGATGCAAAGATCTTGCAGATATCTTTTATGAAAGCCAAGTTACAGCCCGTTTTGTCCCAAATTTCAGTGCCATAGCAACGAGAGTCAGTTGGGCGTAAACATAAATGGCACTGTTTAATTGGCAGACCCCATCAACCCCACCTCAGAACCAAACCAGAAGTGGATCGAATGATTGGTTGCTGAAATATGGCCATTTGATTTTTCTTCCAGGAAGGCTCTTCCAGGAATGGAGGTCGGTCATTGGTTGGTCGGTTCTCAATATTATGCTATATACTCCTCTTCGCTTCGTTAGAAACATAGCGTGCGTAAAGTAAAAATTTTAAGCATAACACAACAATGAACAACTAACACAATCTTCAAAACAACCAAGCAACCAACTTTTGGAAGATTATTAATTAAATCAAAGCACAGCCAACTCTCAGTAAAACAGTGTGCTTTCTACTAAACCTTAAATGTGTCTCTCTCAGCCAATGCGTCATTCAGTAACTTCTGATACTCCACTGAAATCACAAAGCATACTCAGTTAGTTACACAATCAGATGACGTCATATCAAATAAATGTCCAAAGTCTGCTAGGCATATTGACTCTGTAAACAAACATGCTTATAAACGGCTATGACAACACACTGCAGCATGCAAAGTTTGCGAAATTATCACTTGAAAAATGATTTTCTGTAGAAGCACTACAACAAAGTGTTTTCAGTGCTACTTGAAAATGCATCAGTATAAGTGGAAAAAGAATTTTCACTCTGAATGCAAGAGCCATCAAATAATGAAAAAACTAACCGACTTTAGCAAGAGCGGCTTCTTCCACTTCTTGGTTTCTTTCGTTGGCCTAAAACATATCACAGAAATACGTGCGTCACATTCCACAAGTTAGTACCAATGGAGAAGACAAGCAAACATCCTGCATTCGTGGGACTCCAGTTTGCTGCCTGTTCCTCGTATCTGCACATTCTCATACTCGTAATTATGTACAGCCACTCCCACAATTTGAAATACCATTCCCTTAGACATTTACAAGATATTCTATGTCATTTTCACTACCAACACAAAACATATTTCTACAATTTTGCTTCTAGGCCATCTTAGTCCCACACATCACCTTTCATGCCTTCGATATGGCAGCTGGCTCATTTTACTCTGAAACTAGAATATGTTGGCCCAGTGCCAACATATTATGTGGTCATTCTAAGTGTGCACTTAGATTTAGGTCCGGTTTTTCCTTCACCAATCAAATCAAATTTGATCTCCGATTTACGGATCTTCGATTAACTTGATGTTCAGAATTGATCGTCGATCAACTGTGTTTCGTTTTTCCATGGATTTTCGATCTCCAATTACATGATCAGCAATTAGCTGATCGGCCGTCAACTGGGCCAATCTGATTGGCTGACAGTGACCTCAATTTGTGGTGTTGTGCTAAATTACCGAGCATACGCTGCGAGTGGACGCCGTAGCCAGTAAACGTCATCATAGCAACGATATCGTCCATATCGTCTGCTGTCAAAAATACGTTCTGTTGCCAATCAATATGGGAGCATCTATACATTTTATCTCTTCACAAAACACTGTACACAGTATAAATTGATCAGTAGTGATCGATCACCATGCCTGGAACTTCATGTTAATGCATAAATTACTGTTCTGACTGGCGAAGTGAAGTGATGTTTCTGGTGTGAATAAGCAACGAACTGCAGATCGCCATGTTCAATTGTCAATTATCTGACTTGATCGGCCAATATTCGACCATCGAAATTTGATGAACGATTAGTCGCTAATTGGCGATGGAAAAAGGTCATCGACATGATCTCCGATCAGGTCCCAAAGTCAATCAGAGATCAATTTGATCGGCCATTAAATGTGCATAGAAAAACGAGACCTTAGATTGCATAACCAAAACCCTAACTATAAGCTTTGACATTTTAAACTAAAGATTGCCACAATGGTCACTTCTACTCCGAGAAAAATTCTGGTTTTCTTTGCCTTTCACTTTCAAATTAGAAGCTCATACAACTGAGACTGCGATGCATTGTTTAACTGTGCCGACTACAAGTGTTCGTAGAAAATGTACTTTTTACTGATATAAAAATATCGAAACAAATTTCAGTCTAATACATTAATTCGCAATACTTATTGATCAACCCTCGTACATGTACCGGGTACTTACTAGAGAGACAGACAGGCAAGATCAGTAATGTGGCTATTAGCAAAACTACATAACGAAACAATCGCCAACTGAACGAACTTACAAATGACAGTGCCTCCTCTAGCTCGGCCACTCGTTCCAACGCAGCTGTTTTGATATCGGAGTCTTCCAGCAGCGACTGAACGTCAATCGTGTTGTCCAGATAAGCATTCACCTGTACTGGCAGTCGATCGCTCTCCGTGTCTCGCAATTTCTGTTTCACAACCGCAACAGCTTTGTCATTTTCCGAAATGATTACTCAGTTTCAGTATCAAATCTGGAAACATTTCCTGGTTTCAGTTTTGTTCTTGCATTCTCGTTCTGTTTCAGTTACCATTTTAAACAAATTCGTTATTTTTCATTATTGAAAGTTTCCATTTTCATTAGCAAGAATATCACACTTAAAAGCTCGGGCAGAGAATTTTAGAAGACTTCCACTTCCAAATAAAACGTCAAAACAACCAATCAGCAAACAACTTATTACCTCTGCCAAGGAGGTTATGTTTTTGCCAGACTTTGTTTGTCTGTCTGTCTGTCTGTGTGTCAGCAAGATAACTCAAAAAGTTATGGACGGATCTTTCTGAAATTTTCTGGGAATGTCGGGAATGGCAAAAACTACCAGTGATTCAATTTTGGGGGTGATCCGGAAGGAATCCTGGATTCTGGATCACTTTGAAATTTTTGTTACCATTGCTTTCAATGGGGTATAAGGAAACCGCTGCCAAACCGAATATGGTGCTGCCATCTGGCGAACAACATGGCCTTGGCGGAGGTCTGCGGGCTCTGACTGCTTTCTAGTTAGGTTTATGATTTTACAAGGAATGCTATTATCGCTATTATTGTAGCCACACAAAATTTAGTCGAAGTATTTTTACTAATAGCGTAAAACAGTCATACTACATAATCAAACAATCTGATAACAACAATACATTAATATCTGATAACATTGGCTCCTAAGTAATACCACTGAATACAATACTTGTCTGTCAGTGAATGTTGCTCAGCTAGACCCAAAAGCTCCATCACAGGGCACCTAACCTAACCCGAATACCATTAGACAAAATACTACCCGAGTTGAAATATAGCAACTTTATGGAAACATTAAAACACTGAGAAGAAAGTCCAACTAATGCAACTGCATAAAAAAGTGTTTTCAGTTTTCTTGAAATGTCATCAACAACAGGTAGAATGTTTTGCCATTCTACCCTAGAAAATGCATTTGCACAGTGAAAGAACGGACAGACGTACGATGAGGTAGTCATCGAGGCCAAGAAGACTGAATTCATGCTGAAGGTGAACACGAAAGTTGACGTCCTCGACGCTGTGGACGATGATGTTAATGAACTGCATGCAGGCTACCTGCAATCATCACATGGCATGAAAACATGAATGAGTGAGTGAGTAGGGTTTAACGTCCCACCTGACACAGTATAAGTCATTTCGGGGATGGCCTTTTCAGACAAACTTGCACATACAGCACACATGCCATACACATAATAATAGAACGGAAAGTTTAACGTTTACATTAATTAAGCACAAAGTTTAACCTTTACAGAAACACAAAACACAAAAACGAGCTAAACCTAAACCTAAAATTGTAAGAACTCTCCATTTAAATGTGCATATGTAAAAGCAATGGCAGAGTTCTAACAATCTTCCCTGTTATCCTCCAGACAGTCATTAATGTCAGAATGCTGTCTAATGGATGACAGGGTATATGTTGCAGCCAATGGTTGAACAAAAAAACATAAAATACTAGACAAAGGTGTACATTGCAACTATGCAAAACTGGTTAAATAGCCTCACACAAGAAATTTGAGCTGATGCTCACGATATGTGCGAGACAGCCTATAGCAGCTCCTGTTCGCAAACTCTCAGTCTAACTCCAGCCATTTCGTTGCAGTTCATTCTTGGAGTGTGCGCTGCAGCCGAAGATCGCAAAAATCAATAAAACCCCTCATTTTGAAAGTTCAGGGTCTTTCAAAGTCATCTTGATACGACTAAAAAAGCTTGTCACTGGTGCTTGTTGTGATGGGCAGCATGCCCATTGTGATCTGCAACCGTTTTTGGCCAACAACAGTAAAATAATGACTTTTACGGGGAAACCGCTGTTTGATGCTCTAATGCGCAGGTTTCATTGAAACTAGAAAATCGAGACTTGGACCATCGAAATCTACGTACAATGCTGAAAATTTCATATGCATCTTGTCCATGTGTATGTCAATCGTTTTTGGCGCAATTCGCTCTTGAAATTGTGTCTCGCAGTCCGAAATTGCCAAAAAATCCATAAAACCCCCTATTTTTGGCGTTCAAGGTCATCCAAGGTCATTGAATTCGGCGCCAATCGACAGCCAGTATACGATTTCCTATTAGTGATTAATAGTAATCTAGGCCTTATCTCTCACCGTTACTGAGATACAGCGACTTATTGGCTAAAAATCGCAAATTTTTTCTACCCTCCTCTCATTTAGCTCCCTTGTTCAGGATGACCCCCTTCAAATTTATGGAAAAGCTTTACAGTTCCTGAAACTAGAGTCTTCTAGGCAGCCGACAGTGAAGATTTGGTGATCCTAGCTTGCACCGTTTCTGAGTGATCCACCTGTGTGATGGACGGACAGACAGACAGACAGAATTGCGATGGCTAGACGCACTAAAGCAGTAGCTGCTTTCACGTGTAAAAATCATAAAAATAGCTTTGCATAACAAATGATTCACGTTTTAGGCATTCCTTCCTTAGCCATGATGTCCATAGGGTAGCACTGATCAACATTTCCTAAGACCTCAGCCACCAGACACCAGTTACCACTGTGATATCATAAACATCAATATGAACTTCAGTTACTTACTATAAAACTAGCAGTAACGCAACTTCAATTCAGAGTCAAGTTCACATGCAAACACTAAGCTGAAGTAAAATATCATCAGCTACAACTCTGTCATCAATGCCTTTCGTTCATGGACAGCCAAAACACAAGCTGAAAAAGCAGCATACCATAAAATCAATATGAAACTCTTCAGTATTTCGAAAATAGTTCATCATCGTCTCGAATCGATAAGTCTCTGAACAAACCTGCAATTAACACCAATCACACAGCAATTTCATAAAATAGTATCGATCAAACAGCCATACCACTGAGACATTGATTTGTTTACACAGTTAGCAATCTCCATATGTCTTCTCTCGCACTTTTTCCAGATAAGCATTCAGATCAGCACGATGGCGGGGGGTGCGCTAGTAAGACTTGGTGATTCTCTAGCGCGTGTAAAAATTTGGGGGCGCAGCACCCCCTAGGGGCCGAAATATGGTTTTCCGAAAAATGCGATTTAGGGTAGGTCAACATTAGCGCCTATAACTTGGTTCGTAGTGAACGGAATTTCACAAATTTTTTTTTGTTCAACGCAGAATTAACCGTATTTGATAACGTCGTTTAGGTTATGTCGATATCTCTATCCAGTTTAGAGGTATTTGCGGTCAAACTCGAAAGTTGACGTAAAACGTACTAAATTTTGGACGTTTTTTGCCGTCCCAAATTTTAAGGGGGGCAGTGAGCCCAAATTTCGTACTTGCGTTAACACCCCAACCTAGAGCCGCGTCAAGTGCCAAAATTTCGTCGAGTTACACCCCCAAACTCCCAAGTTATAAGCGCTAATTTATTGCATTTTAAGTAAATTTTTGAATTTTTGTAAGGGGGGGCCCCTGTCCCCGGCGGGGGAGTGCTCTAGTAAGACTTGGTGATTCTCTCGCACGTGTAAAAATTTGGGGGCGCAGCACCCCCTAGGGGCCGAAATATGATCTTCCAAAAAATGCACTTTCGGTGGGTTTAATTCAACATCGAGATCTCCAAGTGTACTGGACCAAACTTCACCGGACTTGTTTCGCCTAACGCGGGAGGAATCGGTGTCGAACGAGTAACTCACCGATTTTGAATATCTTCATCCGTTCCGAAGAAATTGGCCGCCGAACTTTGAAGTCGACCGAAATTGGGCCAAATTTTGCATGTTTTTGGCCCCTAAAAATTTTTTGGGGAGGCTCCCCAAAAATTTCGGTCCGGGATTATAGAATTGAACATACTTAGGAGCATCGTGCAAAATTTCACGGCGATCGGCCCACGGAGCTCAGAGATTACGTGAGGGGAAAAAAAAGAAAAAAAAATAAACCACAGCAAAACTTAAGTCCGCTTCCGCAAGCTATCGCTTACGGGCGGACTAAAACAGTACGATGAAGCAGTAGTGCTGTAGGAACAACCACGCAAAAACTGTGCTTACACTGCTGACCTAATAACAGAAACCAAACTTAAGATAAAAATTAAGTACAAGCTGAGAGAAACAAAGCCAAGAGATTACTGCATGAGACAAGGGAGATGAATAAATATTACAGAATGCTTGAACACTTTGAGCTCGATCTGGTCCACAGGCAATCTATTCCAGAGGTTAGTGACATGTTCAGCAAGAAAAATTCCAAACGTAGCAACAACGTACATGTTTGAAATTATCGAATGCAGACAGAATCATCTGATGGCCTCCACTGACAAGGCAGATAGCTGCAAGCAGCTCCAGCACCAAAGTCTTGGTTCTATGCAACAAACAGACCACAAATGTTCACAGAAACTGATTCCTTTGATTAACTCCATGAATGGGCAGTCAGTGAAAAAGCAAATTGGTAACTTCTATACAAGTACATTCAAAATCTTTGTCAGATATTAACCAGTTTTCAAACTTATTTCACTAGCCACATCAGTGCTAAACACAAAATACACCCACCCAGTGTTAAAATTTTCACCAAATGTGTCATAAAATACATTCAATGTTAGCATACCAAAAGTTACAAAGAGTGACTGTGACTCATGCATTCTTAATATTACTAATTAATGATTATTTCTGGCTACTTGTCCATGCGAAACAGAACATGCCAATCATGCATTTGTTGAACTGCAAAGTAGGCACAGTACTAAAACAAGATAATGTTCATACAAACACGGAGTCTGTCCAAGACATTTTGATAGTTTACAGTATATGTCCGTATAAATATAATCAGTGAGCCATTTAGACCGCTGAAAAAAATCAAACAGTTTAATTTCAAATTGTACAGCAGCAAAGATCCTTTCATCCTTCTACATTATTTTAACTTACCAACAGACATCCATCTGGCACCGTTACGGAGATATGGTGCCTCAAATATAATGGGGTCATGAGTTTGACCTTTTGGGGTCACCTGACATCATTGGTCACGTGACCATTCGACTCCGGGGGTCGAGTTGTTTTGGGTGGTCCATAGTGACCATGCATCTATCTGGCACCGTTACGAATATATGTCGTGTCAAAGATAATGGGGTCACGAGTTTGACCTTTTGGGGTCACGTGACGTCATCGGTCACGAAAGAAAGATGAAAGAAGGGAAAGAGAAGGAGGAAGAGGGT
>Ga0209367_1004956_pt1 | contig 18462 bp, 11 predicted proteins | sample WorMetLIZISLAND2_FD_187412 | JGI IMG/M metagenome (GOLD analysis project Ga0209367, IMG submission 187412) | Marine gutless worms symbiont microbial communities from Max Planck institute for Marine Microbiology, Germany - Olavius geniculatus... ... | reverse complement strand
CAGCACCGATTTTAACCATTCTTTCACTGTTACAAGCAGAAATTTATGGCGCGTAAACGTGAAGTTTTTCCACCCACCGCACCTTTATTGTGTGACCACATTACCTAGCATTACCTATTGCATCTCCATTCTTTAAACGTCGCCATAGCCTTGCACTTTGCACGTTCATGTACGCCATGTAGTTCCCTGTCAAAACCTGGACCGTCAAAACTAGCTCACTACACGAACTTTAACACTATCCCTTATCTTTACCCTAGCCCTAGCCATATTCCTAATCCTATTCCTAGCCTTAATCCCTAACCCTATCCTTAACCTTATTTCTTAAACCTAAGCCTATATCACTATGTCCAGGTTTTGACGTTTCTGGTTTGGTCGGTCCAGGTTTTGTCAGGACACCACGCCACGTAGGCCGCGAGGAACGTTGTCTAAAATTGCGTGACGTGCAAGACGCAGCACGCCGCCGACAGTGGGTAGCGTGTCATTGCGCTATAAACTGGATCACAACCATTATACAGCGCCCTAAACATTTCTGAGTACAGGTCTAATTATAGGACGTGTGTAGAGTGTAGTACGAGATATTCTTGCTCTAAAACTGTTCATATTTAGAAACGTGTATTGTTAGCACATGCTAGCTGCTAGTAGCTGGCAGCCTACTGAAGAATTTTAACATTGGTCAATAATAGGCGTTATGAGCGAATAGTTTAACATTTACTATTCATCTTTAACTAATATTTTAACTAGAAGGCGCTCTTAGCGTGCATATCTCCGCCAATTCGTGTACACAGACAGACATACAGACAGACGGACACACACAACCATGGACAGATCGACCAATCTCATAATCTTTTCCACTTTACTTCGTTCCATTGGCGGAGATAATAAACCATTCTGAGTAAAATTACAACGCAGCGATATTATACATTGGTTTGGCTTAGACGTGAAATCAATCTCTGCCAGCGTGTCTCCAGCAATACAAGGTTTTGTGTTCTTGACTACGGCAACTGTTGCATCCTTGCGGGCTACGGATGCTGTGAATGCTATTGATGCTGGTAGCGCAGTAAACAATATAGACTATAGGCCATGCAGGATCGTGGGTTTATGGAATGAGGATTGCGCCATCGCCGCCTTTCAATCGAGAAGAGTACGACTCGCGGCATTCCTGTTGCTGCTGCTGCTGCTGCTGCGCTGCTGTATAGACCGTATCACGGTCTCGAGGCCAATAAAGCCACATTCTTTGATCAGCGTCGCCTGCAGCGTCTGACAATAGACCTAGAAGACGCAGCACGATGGACGACGGTACTAAAACAAAACTGCGTCTTTGCCACGCTGTAGCGGCGGCGGCGACGGCGGCGGTTACCATGGACGACCTCGCCGGCGGTATAAGCAAATCAAGCCGACCTGTGAAGCCCGGCAGTCTGCGACGCCCAGAATATAACGTCTACAGAAACCAGACATGCACAGTTCTTGACGGAGTAGCACCGTTTCCGCTGAGGTCGATCTCAGCTTCTCCATGACGGCGCTGCTTCAGCCTGCATGCTGTAGACCGCCGCCGTACACTGTACGTAGGCCTATACACGTCAGCAGTTCGCCAATCAAAGTTACTTTGCTACTGCACCGCCGTAGTCGGTTGTCTGGGTTTCCTCGCAGCTCACGTCGTCATCATCTTTGCTTATAGCATCTACGGCAGCAGCAGCAGCAGCGGACGCCGAGGACCAATCAACAGCACACGCCGAACTGATCGGCGTCGTGCGTCGTCAGTGTGGTTATATCGCTCACCCGCTAGGCCTACGTCTCGACTGCACGCAGGCAAACTGATTGCGCCCAAGCTAAACGCCGTGTGAAGCAACGACTGAGAAACATTACTTCGAGACACACAATACTTAGACTCCTCTTTTGCACGAAATTAACAACAACAACAAACTTTCAGCTTTAAGCCGCTTTGCTTTCTTGAAAATCACCAGGGCCTATGGCTGTCTAGAGATCTCACTGAAATTTTGCCCCCATATTCCGATATAAACTGTGTGCTCCTCCTCACTTGTAAACACTTTTCGCGGTCTGTCATAACCTTTTGAGATATAAGCCTATTTTGCATCTAGACAAACAAAAGCAGGTGAAAAATATTACTTCTCCTCTCGACAGATATGTAACGATGACCAGCACATTGGGTAGAAATCAATCATCTTCCCAGTAGCGACTAGTCGATGTTCAAATCACTGACAGTTGGTTGCTGTAACTGACAGCATTCATTACCTACTGACAAACGCGTTATAGCCACGCGCTGGTCTCTCAGCAAGCGGCAGACCTTTAGAATATTTGCTAGCAAAACGTAAATTTACGAAATTTTCGAACGTCTTCGGCTATGAATGATGATCTTTATTCTGACTGTAAACTGACGCCTGCATTAAACAAATGACATAACATGGTTTTATAAGGGGGAGGGTAAATTAACATTTTGCAGTCTATTTGATATTTGATAAACAATTTAAAACCCCCCCAGATTATAAATAATTTACTATATATGTAAAAAAACTAAACTGTTTGTCATCAGTGCGTATTTGTGTCTAATAGGTGACTAAAAGTTGACTAAAAATCATTGACGCAGTAATCAGGAAATTAAAAAATGGGAAGATAATTACGTAGACATTTTTCTAGTTATCATTCTTTAAAAGCCAATGCTTACACTAATCTTAAATTATTAATCAGAAATGACTATTTGATAACACGTGTATGCCAGCAGACATATTGTTATTTTAGCTAAATCATACAAAACGTAAAATTACACGATTAAGTATTGTGAAATAAAAAAAGTAAACATAAAAGCACTATAATACAGTCAACAGTGAATTTCTTATATAAGGCTGCATGCACTAAAATTGTTTTCAAAATGCTAATCAGTTGATGCAACTCTAATGCAATTTTCCCCGAGTTTAGCTGCATCAGGTTTACACAAGCAGTAAATTGCATCAAGCTAGATACACTTTGTTAAGCTGTGGTCACATTACGACATGAGCTCGTGCGAGTTTTCTGTGACGACCTCGCAAGACTATATGAGAAATTAACACACTCGCACGAAACTCTTAAGCGTCGATTTTATCTAAGCCTACCAGTGGTTTGTTAACTAAACGATCATGATAGAACGTGTAATCGGACAATTGTTTTCAAATTTTAGCGACATATGCTTAAATACATTCAATTATTGTTATGATAATGTAGCCCAAGCGCCAAACACTGGAAAGCATCCAGAGAGTTCAAAACTCTGCGGAGAACTATGTCTAAATTTTTGTTGTTTACAGAAACTGTTATTCGATTCTTGCCATATCTCGCTAAAGTTCCGTTATAAAAAGACACCCAAAAATCCTGGATCTGAATTTCGGAATCTTGGACCTGGATCTTGGACCGGATCGTTACATAATCTGAGTGGTCAGTTTTTGCTCCGTTCGCCAGCTTTTCGTAAATGTCTTCAAAATTAATCATAAACTATGTTTTAAGGCAACGATTTGTAGTGCATCACAGTAAGTTGTGGATAGATTTTAATGTAATTTCAAAAATATGCCGAATAAAGTCTATTGTATTCGTTAGGTGACAGCATTATCCTCGGCCGAGGATTAAGATATCTGTTCGCTTTTAGTTATTATTATGCTTATTCCTATCTTGTACACTGGTTCTATCAATTATTTCTTTAATTATTAATTTATTAGTGTGTCGAAAATGTTTTATCCTTTGCTAACCTAAAAGTCACCATGTTGTACCGTATTTATAAACAAACATGCACTAACGGAGAGCTGTGGGTTGGTCGGAGTGACCGACTGACGGCGCAACAATTGAGAGCGTGCAATATAGCAGCTGCAGTATACTGGAATGCGGCAGCTATTGCTTCATATCGATCGATCTCGCCTCCTCACACTGCAGGTCCACTCCAGCCAGTGTCGCCGCTTCTCCTCCTCGTAACTAGATTCACATCGCCTCCACTGCTGCTGATGCTGCAGCTTGCAGTGTGTTCTCCATCGTCGACGACACCTCGAGTACCGGTGGTTGAGTTGAAGTGACGGGGCGAGAGCGACGCAATGAATTATTGTGCCGCGCCGGACGGACGCTTGTATGACTGACAGGTCGCCGCCGTCGTCTGAATGCAGGTGTCTAAATCACTTGCAGCCTTGGACTGCCGGGAAATGTGACTGAAAATGAGGCCGGAATTTCGCTCGACCATTTCCGACGTCTTCGTATTCGTCGGCGTGAAACAAAAATCTTGTTCATTAAAACTAGTGCTGTCGAAGCGTTATTTTTAGCGCATGCCTTAACGCGTCATTAAAGCTATATTACTGAAGTTGTATGTGGACTACATCAAGAGGATGGCTGCAATAACGACTGACGAACTCGTGTCTGTGTCCCAGGATCGTGGTAGTAGTGATGGAACGGCAACGAAACAATTTTAGTTACTTAAATAAAATTCGTTTGTCAAAAAACCGCAGTTTAATATATTGGAACTTATGCTTCGCATAATTAAACAAATTTACGAATGCGCGTAATTTTTTTAACGCGCGTTAATTGTAGCGTTAATTGTTAAACGCGTTAACGCGTTAAGTTAACACGTTAATTTGACAGGTCTAATTAAAACACACTGGTCAAAAAATCCTTCCTTTTACACCACATCAGCTTTGCATGCGTATAACAAAATAAACAAAATCTAAGACCAAAGCTTTAAAATACCTGCTCCGAGTATAAAGAGTTATAGGGTGTTTACACGATCCAGCAAACTTCCAGCATTAGCACGTGTACTTTGAATGCATTTGCTGGAAGATTGTTGAACGTTTGCTGGATCGCGTAAACACCCCATTAACGAGTAGTTTTCGTCTGGCTCAAGTATGACAATCGACTGTTGCTAACATAGTTATAAAACGCTGTAAAGTAAAGGTAAGTAATAAATAGATTTCTGCTGCAAGTTTAAGTGACGATTGCATTGATGGAGTGCAATATCATCACGCAGAGGACAGCTCGACCTTACTCTCGCTATACATACTCTACACAGTGTATGCTATTTCATAACTGCACCGTGAAACTTAAATATTTAATAATGATCATAAAACGATAGCCTACTGGCGTTGTTTTGCGTATGTATGTGTAATGCAAAAGCCAACGCTAACTTCACGGAGAACGATCTCAGCGCCTCAGATTCAGCGGGGTCCCGTTGATATTGTGCGCCATACAAATTTAATTACTTAATATTGACTTACACGTTTACTTACCTTCTTTACAGCCGGATCTGACTCTCTCTGTTCGCTAGTAAATTATGTTGCTTATCTTTTGCAGAACAACAAAACTAGCCAAACAGATTAAGTAGGCTATTTCTACGTTACGCAATATTTCCCAACTAAGTCAGCGAGCGACTCGAAGTTCAGTTTGTGGCGTTTGTCGTACTTCCCCCGCTGTCATAATAAAGAATAAAGAATTTGTTTTTTTTAAACTGTGGCAGTAGTATTTCAAGCGTTCGCAAGAGTCGTTAGAGATCACGACGCTTCGCCAGTGTGTGAGACGTCGTTCTGGGCTGCGCTATAGCTGAAAGTCCCGGGCATTGGCTCGCCGGTAGCCGGCGTCGTGGCGCTGACGCTGTCAACGTCGAGCGTGGAACTGGTGTCATTTGCAGCGTCAGTGATCAACTGCAGCTCCTCGGTCGTCACGTCGCACTTGTACGGCTGCATCGGCTTCAGCTGTATCTCGATGTAGAGGCGTCCGTCGTCGCCGAGGCTGTGACGGACTGAGTCGAACTCGAGGGATACGTCGGGCAGGCGGAAGACGCGCCGCAGCCTGTGCTGAGTGACCTCCGTGCCGTAGTGACCGATCTCCGCCTCGAACAAAGCCGTCACCAACACCTGCACAGTTTCCACAGCACAACAGAATTGTATAGCTATACAGAGTGGGGCATAAAAGTAGCGGCCATGTTAATAAATCTGTAAATTCGTCATTTTTCAACAGAAGCACATTTTACTTGGCAGTTAAATGTGGAAGGTTTTAGTAAATAAATCTGTAAAATTTCAAATTAAAATCCTAAACGGTTGCTGAGAAAACAGCGAAAACTTTAAGAGCTACTTTTTTGCTTTACCCTGTAGACGCGCTTTTGTAATATCCAGGTGGCACATAAAAAGTAGCACGTAGCCTACATGCTTTACGTAGGCGATCGAGCAATCGGACTGTTCTCAAAACGATTAACCTCGATCATTAATTGCAGTGAATGGTGATCATTCATGCTGAGCACTTAAATATGGTGATCAAGACCTAGTCATAGACCTCGATACTCTGCAGTCTACTGTAGAGAGCTTTGTGAAATGAGCCTACGTGCACCCAATAGAGTCACAAGACCTTGGTCTCGAAATCACAATATTGGCTGCTTTATTTAACGAATACGTTGTATCCAGCATGTTTCGCGGCTTACTGGGGCACACAAAGAACATAATAGTCTTTTTTCAAAAACTTCTCTGTTATTATTAATTGTCGTGCAGTCATAAACAAGCGAATTGCAGTAAATTGTTTAAAACAAAACAAATGGCGAAAGCCAAGTAAAAAAAGAAACATAAATAATCCTACATGCAACAAAAAACCAATAACAGAAATTTCCTCAGAGTATTTTTGAAAACCCAGTCACACCAAATATGACAAAAATAACACGCAACAGTGGTTAATAATGACACATTGAGCGTGGTTGGTCTGAATCATACCAACTTCCTGGACGCAGAGCAATAAAATTGGTATATATGACAAGACGATGATCGATCGGCTCCAGTTATTGTTCATGCAATGGCGGTCTTAATAACACTGACATCGTGAGAAATATGATTGTTGAAGCCGTGAACAAACCAAAGATCAAGGTCGCCACATCTAAGCTCGGAAACGCAATGCGCCGTAGCTGGTTAGGGCCTACTGGTTGATTGTACAATGATCAAATGCATAAGCAATGCTAGCGCCACAAAGTGTCGTTATATGTTTGCAATTTACACAGCCAAGGTTGGAAGTCACGGTATCTTTTGGCCATCTGTAGCCTACGTGCCGTCGGGGCTTAAAAACTCAATATAAATTGCTAGAAAGTTAACACTTAGCGTCACGTTTACATAAAAATGTAAAATCCAGTAGAGACTACCGTTTTAATACCACAAAGTCAGAGGTCAACCGATGAGATTTATAACTCAAATGGTTAGATGCCATCATCATCATCATCATCGTCATTACGCGTAACGGCGAAGACAGCTGAGGTCCGTTGCGGCGACTCCCCACGATGTCCACGTTCATCTGCACTCTGCCACATCTGTTTCCAGCTGGCCGCTGTTCCGTTGCCGATCTGCTGTATCCAGGTTTTTCGAGGACGCCCAGTAGGTCTTTTTTAGTTCATCCCCAGACTCTGCCCGCCTTTCATTGCAATGACCTGACATAACGCTTGGTGTGCAGCTGTAGTGGCATTTAGTCTAACAACGTGACCAAACAGTGCTTGGCGCCTCTCGCTGATTATATCTGCAATGTTTGGCAGACCGGGCCTGTCGGCTATGTCGATGTTCTTGACACGGTCCTGCCACTTCACACCCAGTAATAGGCAGTATCTGGCGTTGGCATGACATATGGAAGGATTGTAATCTGCGTGTGTCGTCTGCCAGTAAAGTCCATGTATCAGCTCCATACAATAGGATTTGAAGAACACAAGTTTGGTATAGTCTTAGCTTGGTATCCAGACTTAGACTTTTTTGACACCAGCAGCGTTGCATTGAGTGCATAACGGAGGAGGCCACTCCAACTCGTCGATGTAGATCTGGATAGCATCTGCCAGAAGACGACTGAATATAGCCCAAGTACCGGAACTCCGTAACTGCTTTAATGGTGTTGTTAGCAGCGGTTATATCTGCAGCAGAATCACCAGAACCCAGGTTTTGCACCTTAGTTTTCTGCCATGATAGGCGCAAACCAAGGTCCTCGGCAATCTGGTGAAATTTTGCGACAGCTGATCGTAACGTCTCTGTCCGTTCAGCCATCATCGGCGTAATCAAGGTCTGTGTACAAGTTGTTGCCAACATGAACCCCAGCTTCTCGAGCAGTTCGTTTCATAATCCAATCAATTGTTCGGCAGAAAAGGGCCGGTGCGAGGACGCACCCCTGACGGACACCGGATGATGTGGGGAAACTGTCAAACATCAATCCACCAAGACGGACCCGAGATGTTGTTCCAGTATGCAAATCTTCTATGAGCTTAAGGAGTACTTGTGGCATACCTATACCCGTACTCACGTGATTCTAACAGATCAGCTTTTTTTCAAATTATGGGTCTTCCGAATCTCATAACACTTATAGGCCTATTGTTGGCGCTGACAATGACGGACACAATAACTTTCTAACCTAGAACGTCATTGGACGGACATAAGAATGCCGGACATGAAATTGACGAACATGAAAATCCAAGACATCTTTCAAGCAGCTGAATAGGCCTAAACCTGAGTAGACTCCGATTTAGCATAGCTCCTCTGTAGCCGTTTACTTCTCCGATTCGAAGAATGCCCACGATCAAAGCTCACTGTTGACGAACTGACATGCTTCAGTAGTCTAAAGTGAAGACGATTCCACTTTATAACGATGATCGCTGTGTTCTTCATCGTTGCCCAAGTGAGAAGAAAGACTCACGCAAAGTTTGTACGTGAGTAGATTACAAGGCTGCTTCGGAAAAGCATTCGACATTGGTATTTTGAAGTTGCGTTTTAGTAATCGGCTATGCATTTCAATTATCTATATTTGCAGCTACGCCTCTTCGACCGCAGCAGAGCTGTGACGTCATAAACGTTGTCACCATGACCACGGTGACGCATCTTGAGCATCATAATAGCTGGCGGCTACGCTGCAGCGCTGTCTATTGAGGCCGCAGCGAAATTTTGCATGCGGACCCGTGTCGTACGTGGCCAGGACATAGGCTACGTCAGATGTCGCTGAGGATTCGTCTTTCTGAAAAAAAATTACTTTTTACAAAAAAGTGATTTCACCGTTGCAGCGAGACCAGCGACAGCAGTGATGTTTCAGTTTGTACTGCAATTTGCTGTGACGTCATATAGACGTCGTCACTATAGTGACACATCATCAGCATCATTGTGTATCTGCCTAAAGAAGCCGCAAGCCGAAATGAGGCCCAAAGGGCCGAAAATGGAGGCTGCAGGCCGATACTATGGCAAAGATCAAGCGGACTAGGGTTCTGCAGTTGTCTTGAAAAGAATTGCACATGTCCGTGAATTTCATGTCTGTAAATGTCATTCCCGTTAATTTCATGTCTGGACACTTAGTCCGTCTATTTCATGTCCAACATTTTCAGTCAACGTTTCTTATTTTTATATTGGACTAATTCTCGCATAGGGTCGTTTAAAACGCTCACGTTTTACTTCGTGTTACACTGTAGCTATAAGAATTGATGCTAGGCTCTATCAAAATTAACAAAAAACTTGCTTCGCATTTCTGGAAAACAGTTTGATCGGCGTGTGCAATCCAGAGAATACCGTAGCATAGAGTGCATAGGCATAGTCATGTAATTTCTGCTTGCATGCTTTCACACGTCATCGGTTCGCGGCAGTCAATTTCCGTTGCCACGCGTTGCTAAGAGCCTCTGTGCTATTGTGTTTGTTTGCACGGCCTCCCACCCGCCGGCAACCCACGACTGTAGCAGTAGCGACATGCACAGGCAGGAAATAATGACGTCCAGGCTAAAGCAAATATCATACACGAGATGGCCAGTGACATTATTTCGTCGTTTGTGCTGTGAAGCCACCAAGTTTGCGCAACAACGTCTATAAAACAACGTCGTTTTATCTTAACGCTCTGACCTCGAAAATGTCTGCAGCATAGCGGACAGAATACAAAGCTAAAGAGCGAAACGGATTGCGTTAATTAAGCCATTACACTGACATATGGGCTAGTTTGCATTCAGCGAACGTACAGTATCAAATAGGCCTATATGGTACATAACAGCAGGTACGTCTACAAGTTCTACAGTGTTATTTAGGCGTAAAACAGGTGCTGCACCTGCGATTTGCAGTTTAGAGATTATTTTGTTTTTTTGTTCATTCGTGGCTGTCGGCGTACGTCACACGATCGCATAAACCGCCTACCCAAAGTCGGCCGTTAAAGCTTACACCTTTAAACCACAGACACCTAAAATGTTTTCTTGTTAGATCCGATGTTAGTACCCGAAATAAATGACGATAACGTTGCTTATGATGACGATGATCCCACGAACAAAACAGAAATTGTAAGCTTGACGCATGTTCACCGGAACAACCAAATTGTTCCAAATCGTGTCTTAACTGCACCGTCATTCGTTCACTCTCCGTCTTGAAGCAGCGTCTCAAGACTTTGCTGTTTCGTCAGTCATCCCAAGCTCTACACGAGAAAAGCAGCGATTAGCTTGTTATGAACTAACCGTTCAGTTTAGTCCTATGGTCGAACCAGTTCCGGAGATATGACTACCGGAACACGTGCAGCCGAACTTGGTATGCTACCTGGTATATTTGACAATAATTATACTCACGTAGTTCTAGAAACAGTGCTTTTTATTCAGGCCACACGCTAAACCCCTCGATGACGATGATGATGATTCTCTGAGACAGAACGTCACTGATGAATCATACCTGTCGCGCAGCTGAGTCGACCTCTACGGCGACCTCGTCCACCGTGAACTCCGGTCCGATGGGTACGCAGAGCGGACGTGAACCCGGAAGTCTACGTGAAGCCGGGAGCGTATGTGAAGCCAGGTCCGATGGGTACGGAGAAGCGTATCAGTCGATGTCCCTGGGCGTCTGTGACGATGGGCACGATGCCTGGCCCGGGGGTCGGACGTCGCTGTGGTGGGAGATGAAACGGCAGTTCGATGGTGAGTCGTGAGGCAGTGTCCGCCGTGCGACCCAGTCGGCAGTGCATCCAACGCGTCTCGGCAAAGTCTGGCAGATCGATGCGCCGCAACATCGTCTGGAACAACCAATACATGACATCCACACAACTTTTTGCACCAAGCATCTTTGTTCGTCCCACTGCACTTTATCAACCACACGAGCTATCACAGCAAAGAACGGAAAAATAAGGTAAGCTACAAGCAGAAGATAACGATTATAGAAGTAAGGTTAGGACAATTATCAGTGACGTTGTGGCAGAAGCAGGAAGGCAATCGTCGCAAACGTCTGGCCTTCCAAATACTTGAAATAAAAGTACAAAAACAGAATTTGCAAGCCGAAACAATGTAGTACACCAGTCCGTGCTGACACCACGTATATTGCAGTGAATACCAATGCCCATGGTAGAAAGACACGTCCAGGCATGTCTGATTTTCTGTATGTCTGCGTGCGCGTGCAGTGGCGTGACGTTGACGTCATAGTGACAATGACGTCAGTAGGCCAGCAGCAGATTATTCATTGCCTGTGACGTCACCAGCTGCAACGCTGGCAGCGTGCCAGTAAGAGCAAATTATAGCTATACAACATATAGGCCGTTACTGTTAAGAAAGAAAAAAAATTGTATTATTATTATCTTAACTTCAAAATTCACTGTGTGTTAAATTACATTGAGTAAAAACTTACATAACGGATATAGGCCTACTCATTCTCACAAACGGCTTTCGCAGTTTACAAAGCTATGTAAGGGCGATATGAGTCAACACTCGAAAATGGCTTTCGTTTAGCTTAGCTTGGCACCTAGTAAAAGTAACTACAACAAAATTTTGTTTAGGATACAGAAAAATGGCTAATCTTCTAAGGGCCAGTCTGGAATTCAACACGCGATAATATCGCCCCAAAAACATTTTTGCTGTTTTCGAGTTTTGACTCATATCGCCCATACATAGCTTTGTAAACTGTTGAAGTTTTTTGTTCTGATAGTTAGTATATATGACGTAAAAATTTAAGCATCTTTAATATCAACACACACACAGGACTACATCCGTATTCATGTGCATACAGCAAGAATACTTATCCTAATGACTATACTCTAAGTCACTTATGCACCCACTCGTTAATCTCTCACTACTGTTACGCTGACGTAGCAACAGTTCGCCACTAGATTCCAACGCAAATATTTAATCGCTACGAACCATTCAGTGAAAGCTATAAAGACAAAAACTATAAACGGCTGTCGGTGGTCAGACGTAGGCCTACCTTTTTAAACATGGAGCACTCGCGACTGTCATCGGTCAGCTGAGCGAAGAGGATCAACTGACGCTGCTGTGAGGCTTCGCCGGCGTCGCTTCCATCGCTGGAGATGTTTTCGACGGTGAGTCGGACGTCATCCGGATGGAAGTGATGTATATCGAAGACTGCTTTGAGAATCGGAAGTCCGTCACGGTCGTCGATGTAAGCCGTGTCCACTGGGCTTTCGACGCCTTCAGCCAGCTGCTCTTCCGTTGACTTTATGACCAAAAAGTTGCTCATCTCCTCGAGATCTTTCTGCAATTGATTACTCGCCGTTTGAAACGTTTTTTATGCAGAATAATTAATTCAAGTATTACTCGTCTTTATGACGGAGATCAAAATACAGGAATTCTGCCAAAAAAACAAATAGTCCAGCGACCTTGATTTTTTTGCATTAAAAACTAGGTTATCAGTGTGTATGCTAGAACCCTAGTAATATATCATATTACACGGTATTGGTATAATAAGACAACCGTTCAATATTTTACATAACTAAACCAATAATAAATTATTAGGTTACTATTGAACAAATAGCCCAAAACTGTAGTGTTTATAAATAATTTACGGCTGCACACGATTCTGTAGAGGGCCTTTAAAATTTTACAGCATGTTTATATCCAAATGTCACGGCTTTCGTTATTTGCTCACATTTACTCACCAAGTGTTGGAAGATCGTTATTAGGCATATCAAACTGTGTGTATAAAGTGTTATTAAGGCAGGATTATTAACTCTTTACAATGATATGAGATACGTTTATGCACAAAGGTCTACACCATTGACTAAGTGCGACTTAATTTAATAGGTGTAACACTGGGTCACTCTGTAGAGATTAATTAGACAAGTTTTCACAAAAATAAAAAAACGGTGTTAACCTCCCATTGTTGTTTGCGACGCTCGAAATCCTCATCCGCTTCCTGGCCCGTAGGTCGTTTGTGCGATTTGGACTGCGCTATCATCTTGTTTTTGGTCGTCGACAGAAACTTTTTGAACGCCGCCTGTAAACAGTTTTATATGAGAACGTTATTACGCGTATACCATTTAGGTTTTTACATTTTCATGACTAAAAGATTGGAATTTACGATGGCGTTCTTGTTGTTGTTGATGATAACGATGAGACAACAACGATGTACCTGGCAGGCTTTTTCGCCGTGTATCAAAAAAGCAAACCATTTTCATTTTTGAATAGCTCAGTAAAATATTGGCCGATTTTAATAATTTTTGGCACGCTACATTGAAAAAACTTGACGTAAATAACTACAATTTTCCCCACCTCTCCTTAATACTGTCGCTACAGTACCTTTTAAAATGCAGTAGTCGTAGTTTGACCGTTTACAAAAATAAATTCATATCGGGTGGCGCATGCGTCGACTCAGAAAATCATTGAGACCACAAACCATAAAAATCTGTTACTTATTCAACATTTTAAGATCGTACGTCAACGAACTGAAACGACGCATCAACAGCGAGTGGGCCTCTCTGAGTCAGGCTGTTACAGTCAGTGCTGTTGGCGAGTTGCGTCAACGTCTACGAGTTGCGTTCGTGTTGGAGGCAAAGACTAAGCACATGCTATAATAAAGATGATGTGATGTAACATATGTGACTTTTTGAAATACAATATCTGTTATTCGTGTTTATTGCTATACATTTAATCATTTTTGAGCCGACGCATGCGCTACCCCGTATAAATGTATTGTTGTAAACGGTCAAAAACATTTCACAAGGTAGCGTAGTGACAAAATTGAAGTAAAGTTGGCAAAACTAAAGTCATTCACGTCAAGGTTCCTCGCATTGTTGCACGCCACAATTTATTAAAATCGGCTAATTTTTCGTGGAGCCATTCAAAAAAATAAAAATGGCTAGCTTTTTTGAGACACAGTGTACATTCAGCTAGCGGTAATTTTTAGTTTAGCATTGTAACGTTTTTTAGTTAAACATAAAAAAAACTAAATTGCAGTTGAACATACAGAGTATAAGCAAAATGCATCGGACACGCAAGTCCCACTGTTTTGTTCTTCCAGGTACGGTATAGAAGCAGAATCATGCTCTGCGCCATGCATTATTTAGCGTTCGTTATTCTGTAGTTGAACCGACACCGGCTTTCCTGCGGCGATAGCGCAGCTATGAATCATGATGTACGACCTGTCGGAATTATCCGTGTTGCTATGGTGAATTACTGGCATCCGCACGCAATGTCATCAGCGTCAGCAGCAGCAGCAATTGACGGCATAGCTGGGGACTACAGGCGTACAGCGGAGCGTGTGTTTAAGGCCTTACTCGAGTCAATTCCACCAAAGACTCACATCACATGACCAACACACGCGATACATTAATTCCCGGTGATCGGCAGCACACAGCCGACGACAAAAAGTAGCGCGTATAGTCATAATTTATAGCATTCCATCGGCACGACCAAGTCAATGAATGCCTATACGGGAAGACTGTCTGCTTTGTAGACTGCAACTTGGTCAATCACCTCGAGACAACGGCAACCACTCAATTATTGATGTGTCACCACTGCAATATCTTCTACTCAGGTCGCGATGTAACATAACGGTAACCATCATCAGCCTCAGGCTGGGATATAGCTTCCTCGACTGAAGTAGTGTGGTGACAACAACGTAACGTCGTCGCTCTTTATCAGCTAGTCTGACGTGTACCGTAATTTTTCTAATCGCTTAATATGGCGAGATTATTCTTTATATTGACAGAGAAGCTGTCCTGTATATTCCTATATTTATCTTGATTTACGCGGCACGGATAGAACGCAGTTTATCAGGAAGTTAATAAGTTATAAGTAACAAGTCATGCAGATAAAATCCTTTTGTTCCCGGTACTTGATTATGCGACCGTTGCTCTGCTTATAGGCCTATAAGTCGACATACATAAAAATCGTGATTAAGCTAATTTTATTTACGTAAAGAAATAAATTTGACGGTATGAAATTGCTCTCAAAAAAACAAGAACGATGCAGAAAAAGGTAGGTTAACTAAAAAGGTGAATATAGCCTATATAAATGCGTTTTATGGTGGCTGACCGCTGAAAATACGCTATGCAAGCGCCGGCGGCAAGCGTCGCGGCTGATGAAAACATAGCGCTAAGTGAAATTGGTATTTATTAGAAAACTGCGAGTGAAATGACCATCGGCCACGCCAGCTGGGAGTTGGCTGGCTAGCGGATTGCAACGATGTGCCGGTGGCGACAGCATTGGCTAACAAGAGTTAACGGCGTCCACCGCCGAATAAATGAACGTATGGACGAGGTCAATCAACTGTCGTCAAGCAAACCGAAGCACCAGATAGCGCCATCACTGGAATCGCTATCGCTCTATGCAAGATTTGTCCACTCCAAAGTGATATATTACACAGCTTTTACACGTGAATAATAATTTTTTTTCCTAATAAATAGTCTAAATCAAAAATACATAAAAGAAGGCAAACTGCGCTTGATGTACATCCTGTAGAAATACGACTACATTGTCTCGTAAGGGTAATTCACAATACTGAACAGTCGCATATTCCAAAATTTACGTGTTTCATCCAAGATTAGAAATAATCATTGCTGTAGCTACCTCACTGAAAAAACGTAACTCAAGATTATCTTAAACTAGGCCTATATAAACTACGGCTTCTCTCATTGAATTATTACAAAGCGGCAGCTATACGAACGGTCAAGCCTTTGCCTTACAATGGTCGACAGTTTGACTATGTCCATAGATCTCTTAAAAAGGTCTATGACTATGTCATACATGTATATCTAGATCGAGTAACCTACACGTTGGCATTACATGTATTTACTTTCTAGATCCACAAAACGTACTTTAATCGTCATTGCACTCTGCGCTCTAAAAGTTGCTTACTAAATTTTAAAGTTATAGGCTAAAGGTGATGAGGCGGGCGCGCAAGATGTTATCGCGAGATAAGTATGACCATTCCCAAAAGGAAACTAAAAACCCCAAGAATGCGTACCATAATATTGTTTTATAGGCTTACAGCAAAACTGCGGAGAAACTCGAATTAATCAACCACCGTAAATTCCATAATAACGTAAAGTTAATGACTTGGTGTTAGTGTTAGGATTTGTGTTTGGATTTATCAACTACGGTTTGCCGTCTGGAACGTGTTTCATTGCGTTGATGTAATTCTTAATTATTCCAGTAGTTCCTCCCAGAAACAGCCTGTGAGATAAGCTGCTTCAGAGACTGCATTCAGTGATGCTACGAAGGAGGCGACTGTGTACGTAGGCTCAGGCCTGGAAGAGTAAACAGGAGGCTTCATGGCGCTAGTGTGCTGTTGTGTGCTGATATTGTAATCGTATTAATCGTCTGTTATCAGCCACGACATGCACGACTGTCGCTCCCTCCCCGCTCCAGGTGACTTTCTGTTAATCAGCTCGAATCAACTTGGGACACTGTGCAAATAACAACGGCATTATGGTAGCGGCCATAATAAACGTGTGAATTCACAACCAACAGCGCAGTTACATATTCACTCAGAGGTGGATTGCAACTACTTTTTTTAAATTGGAATTTCAATATGAATTTTTCGTAATATTATGGCTTGAAAACAGCATAACTTCGTAGTGTGATTGCATGAAGCGTCCAGTAAACTAATTGCGCTAATTGCAGTACACTATAGACGTCGGCGCATTTTCTCGCCGTGTTAGATGTATCGGCCATGTTTTATACTGGTTGTATAATTACCTCTATTCAGTAACAATGCGACCCGTCCAGCTAGGTCGTGTGACCAAGACACAGAGCCTATACCGTCATGTCTCTCACCATACACAGCCGCTGTGTCCGCTCGGCGCGTGCCTCGACCGCTACGTCAAAAACACCGGAAGTCGACATGAAGGTAGTCGCGGCGTTCGTTACTTCCGGCGTACACGTGACTGAAGATCAGTTTCCAACGACATGCAACGTCTTGCATTTGTAGCGGTGGGTTGCGCTACGCATTTCTTGCGTGTATATAGAAAATAGCTATTCTCGGACAGCACCACGGCTAACTACTTGTGATTGGCTGCGAAAAACAGTTCCGTGTTGCAGGAAAATAGAATCTGCGTCTATTCGCCTGCGGAGCGTTACGGAACGCCGCTAACATGATTGAGTTAACTCGCAGACAGCTGCACTGCAGACAAGCACGCGACACGAACACGACGTCTGTTGTGCTTGCGTTGCTTCGCGTGTCGTGGAAATTCGCCTGAAGTCAGTCGACGACGGTCGATGTAAGTTTCGTCGAAGCGAGTTGCTCTATCCATGGCGGTCGATGTTCGATCTCGGTCGCTGCGACACGACACCCGTCAATTCGCTTATCAATAGTCGTAACTCGTCGTGCCGCGCTCGTATTATGGCAACAAACCACTTTACACGCACGCCACCCGCCAGCTCCTCGGCGCCATGTACATAGCCAATACGTCTGATTACAACAACTGTAGCATGAACATAGGCTAAATTGTTAGCAGTATATTATCAACGGCTGCAATCGTCTCTGGGAGACAATATTCATCAACATTCAGCAGCATTGTCAAACACGATGCTTCTCCGGCAAAACTCTGACGTAGATTTGTTTAGCATAGGCCTAAAAGCGACAATAATTTGCTGTAACTAAACTGCAAATCCTTTCATTCATTCATTTTATTTGACTCAGGCAGCATGGCCCATAAAACACAAGAACACATACACAAAACACAGAAACGCTAAGCTAAAAAAGGAAAAAAAGAAAATAAAGAAAAAATGTGTCTAAACGGCTACACAACAGCTACACAACAGAAAAGTCAGTCAATGTCCACAGTGTTAAAGTATTGCACCAATGAATTCTGGCTGGTGTGCCACATACAACTGAATACGCATGCACCATTATGTAGAACTGTATCAAAGGAAGGTAAACCAGTTTGCAACAGTGCTTGCGTCATGCTAGAACTACGATGATATCCAAAGAACGATTTAATACATTTATTATAGCAAGATCTTAACTTATTCATATATGACACAGTGAACATCCGCCACAAACCAATATACAATGACAAGCAGTAGGATCTAAATAATGAGCACTTTACAGTGAATGAACAATGACTGAACTTACGAATTAAAATGTTGGTACGAAAAAACATGCTTTTAATCTCGCGCTGAATATCATCTTTATCACTCAAGGTATTGGTTATAATGTGTCCTAAATATCGGAAAGATGAAACAAACTGCAACTGTAAACTTTCCAGAGTAAATAGCGGAAAAAAGGTGCTATCCATTTTGGATCTACATTGAGGGTTAACCACCATACAGAC
>Ga0209367_1004955_pt1 | contig 18463 bp, 12 predicted proteins | sample WorMetLIZISLAND2_FD_187412 | JGI IMG/M metagenome (GOLD analysis project Ga0209367, IMG submission 187412) | Marine gutless worms symbiont microbial communities from Max Planck institute for Marine Microbiology, Germany - Olavius geniculatus... ... | reverse complement strand
GATCGGTTCAGGGGTTTTTGGTTGGCTGAGGGTCAAAGTTTGCATTTTCCCATATACTTTGAAGGTCGTCCTTACAACACTCACACTACCGTGTGAGTGTGATTATAGCCTACCGGTATTCAAGCTCAACGTCGAAGACGTTTTGTCACAGGCTGAACGGTAGTTCAAGCCATGTGTTAACGGCGACTTCTCTTTCCCTTGGGAAAGCCAAAAATTCGACCCCCACAGAATCAAAACCCCTGATCTGATTGAGAAAAAATTCGGCACGGTTGATTACGTCGGCTAGATGACCACTCATGCAAAATTTCATGTAAATCTGCCCAAGGGGGGCTTCTCGGCAAATAAGTGAAATATACGCAAAAATTTTTCTAGCTGTACATATACTTTTTTTCAGAAACTCACCTACAGGTCAGACCCTTCGGCGGATTTTTGCGTGCGATGGCTCAAACGACGCAGTCTCGCGCAAGGATGTGCCTTTTGGGGGTTAAAAAATTTGAAATTAATATTTAGCGTAGGCCTATTTATTCAAAAAATTCCAAAAAAATACAATGGAGCCTATGGGAAAATTAAACAATTACTAAAACGGTAATAACTTTGTCTCTGTATAAGATAAACTTATAATTTTTGGTTCTATGTATGGTTTTCGAGGATGATCAATCTAATGGTGTTATTTAATTTTACCCCGGACCCTCCCTAGTTGCCATGGCAACGAAATTTGGGACAAAATGGGTTATAACTCGGCTTGTGTAAAAGATATCTGCGAGATTTTTTGCGTCAGATAGGGGGGTTTTCGAGGATGGGCCATTGAATGCTGCCAATCGCATTTTCGCCCACCGACCCCTGTTGCCATGGTAACAAAATTTGGGACAAAATTGGCTATAACTTGGTCTGTGTAAAAGATATCCGCGAGATTTTTGCCTCTGTAGGGGGTTTTCAGAGATGGGCCAGCGAATGCTGCCAATCGAATTTTACCCCGACTGACCCTCGTTGCAATGGGCTATAACTCGACATATGTACGAGATATCTCCGACATTCTTGCATCTAACAAGGGGTTTTGGGGTGGAGCAAATAGGCCTAAATAATTTTAGTAAGTTTACCATGGTTGACTTTTGTTGCCTTGGCAACGAAATTTGTAGAATTTGTGCCAAAAATTGGCTAGAACTCGGTTAACTACGAGATAAGCTCAAACTTCAGTGACTTTATAGACTTTTGTGGTCGGCCATTTTACGCAAAGGTCCAATAACTGCAATAATACGATTAGTTAAATTAGCATTATTTAAGTGTTTTCCGGGCTTATATTAAGCGGGTGATGCGTACAATATTAGTTTGTTTATTTATATGGCCATTTCGTGGATATAAAAATAATTTTGTTTAGTATTGTCAGCAATGCAGGCTAGCGGTGACGCCATGCCTGACGTGTGTCGTCTGCTTTGTTCAGTCACGCCATTAGGTAGTAAGTAACAGTTATAAGCGGCTTGGCTACTGTAAGAAATATCTGACGCGCAATATATTTGTAACTGATCACCAGTAGGAAAGCAGTATTTTAGTAATAAAGCAGCACATGGTAGCATTTTAATTTTCATTTAATTTAATTTTCATTTGCTTTATTTCATCGGCAACTCTGCTGTAGCCGCAAATCGTTAAAATTTCACACAAAGTGCCAGTGCCAAGATGATAACGATGATGTATGCGTATTATTGAACTGTGTTGAATAATGTGCATTTTGAAGCGTCTTGTTTACACAGGATAGGTAGGTTTGCTTTCTTCTCGTTATAATGCATGTAATTCGTTTCAATGTTTCAGTTCTTTACGCCCACTCTACTGACCGTAGTAAAAGTAAGTAAGTAAGTAATAAGTGAATTTGTATAGCGCACAATGTCGACGGGAAACCCGCTGAATCCGAGCCATATTCTCCTGGTCCAGAGCCAGTGTGACCATGAACTGACGGAGTTGTGGCCTCAGGGATCGCGATTGATTGATGTTCACATTGGACAACGATAACTTTCCCGCCGCACACACGCCCGCTGTCTGCGCAGCTGATGGGGACGCAGAAACCGATCAAACAGCGCATGGTGACTGAGCCTGGTCACCTGAATGATCGTTCCCCGGCCTCGACACTGCCGCGTCAACTAAAGGCACCCAACATACGACGACGCGCTTCTCTACGACGTACGATTGCAATGGTGGATGCTAATCGAAACAGTTGTTCAGATTAAAAGCTAACGCTAAAATTAAATTAAAACTGTCATGCGTTTTAGTTTACGAAGTTTGCGGCAGGTCTAAAACTACCCAAAACAAAATCAAGTGCGAATTTCAGTGTGTCTCTGTTTCGCTTTAGTCATAGCAGTAGAAACAACATTTAGGCGCTCCGACTCTATATCACCGTCCCAGCCTAAACGGGTACTGTATTCAAACATGGTAGTGTAACGGTTAGAACGCTGGACTTGCGATCGCGAGATCGTTGGTTCGACTCCCGGTCGGGTCGCTATCAAGTGGTTAGTATACTTGGACAGGTGACTGTCTGCGGGTAGGTAAACTATCTACAACCAACACTAAGGTCAACTGTGAGCTGTTTGGCTGGGGTTATGGCGGAGAACGTTCACCGGTGTTGAGTTGCTGTGTGATCCCATATAGCAGGTGACGCTCCGTAGCTCTGGGATGGGTTTTTTTTATGAAAGACTATACCATTTAACCATAACCGTAACCGGCCGTCGCACCTGAAACGCAGCGGTAAGCCAGCTCCAGGTAGGCGACTAGGTCCTTCCTGCACGGCTGGACTCGGAACAGCTGCCGATCAGACACCGCTACGGAACATTGCTTCCAGCCGGAGCAACGTCTCTCCAGTGCCGGCAGCACGTCCACCGCGCAGCCGGTAAAGTAGTCCACGGGCACGCACCTGCCGACCCTCATGCGACCATAGCGCGCTGACGTCACGAGGATGATGACGTCATCGCCCCCCGCACACGTCACGTTCACCGTCTCCCACTGACAGTAGTCAACCGGAGCGCCCGCTCCCGCCCCTGCCTCTCCTGCACGATAAATAGATAAAATAAGTAACAAAATTCATCTGTAGTCATCGTCATCATCATTATCATCTTAATAAAATACAGTGCCCTCTCTACAGTAAAACTGGAAAAATATGTCAGCACAGTGCCGACATATTATGCGGTGGTCCGCTTAGAGTTGCACAAAACATACTTTTGACCTAATGAAATGAAAATATTGGCACACCGGTTATTCCTGCCCTGAGAACGTTTAGTATATAGTTTTGGTTTTCTATGTCTTTTAAAAATTTGTCTAAAACACGACTGAACTGGACTGAACTAATGGATACACAATAACGTTCAACCTGTGAACTATCTCATTGACTTGAATGTAAAAAAAGTTGGCAATTACTTCAATTACTGCAAAAATAACAGACAGACAGATGTAGCGTGTAGAACCGATTGTACTATTGTGGCTCGTCGTGCGCAACTGTCTGGGCGCAAGGGTTAATAAATAAGAAACGAAGATAATTCAATTGTGAAATATATGCCCCACGGGAAATGAGCACTATTGCCATAACTCCCGCCGAGAAACTTTGCGCCGCTTCTATAAATAGGTCCGTGTATTGTTTATGCTTGAGAGAAGCACATTAAGCGACCAACTGCTGAATTATGCATCAGACTTTATTCCTGGTCGAAACGCCGACTGTTAATATGCAGGTGCAGCCGCAGTGAAAAGCAAGTTAGCGATAGGTGTAAGCGCTGTAGGAATACTAGAACTTATTATGATTACCTTGGTAATCAGATTAGATTATAGGTTTAAGCTTTAGTTTGCGTGTTAACCAGCTTGACTCGTTACCAACATTATCAGTTGAATTAAATTGTGTGATTTTACACGCTGATCAATGCATACACTTCAAGGCCGCGCGCATTGCAGTCAAAAAGCACCGGAAGCTAACAATTAAAACTGGAAATAAAGTGACAAAATAAAACTAGTTAATTATATAGGAAGTTGCGTTGTGGTAAAACGCCGTCGCTGGATCTACAAAACGAAAACGATATCTGTCTGATCATTCAGAAAAGTTGTTGGTAAATTTTTATGATTTTTGAAACAAGCAAAATATCGGGCTTAGCACAAGAATCTATCGATTAGGTATTCGGATAATTTAGATTCTAATATAGATCCATGATCTTTTACTCAATTTGACACTAAAATAAAGCATTATCAAAAACAGTAAAGAAAAAAGAAAGAGTAGTATGCTAATTCTCACGTATAATTACGAAACTCGTTGTGTAAGTAATGCGTTGCGACCGGCATGTTATACCGACTGTTACGTGGTCAGACTAGAAGTTGGCGCACTTGGTGTGCTTTCTATAGCTTTTGCTATAGACATCTATATGAACATCAAACTAATGCATACTTTAGTGTTTGCAACAAAGATTCCGATTTTTAGCCACTTCAGTTCTTGTTTGTACAGTGACTAGCTGTTTTAGTTCTTGGGATTTTTACTCCACAACGAACAACTAATTAATTGAATAATATACAACAAAAGACGGCCGTCAAAGTCTCGTTCAAATTGTACTAAGTCAAGGTCGCGCGACATCTATCTTAATCGTGTTTATAAGATCGTGAAGCCAATGGGATCTTTACTACTCCAGTGATACTCGGATAGTAAGCCTACTGTCGATAAAACTAATGGGAAGGGAGGACAGCTAACAGATAAATGTGTCGCCATGGAGCCCCGATGTGATACCTGGAGAGTGACGCCACAGGACAAGTCCATTTCTAGTATGAATAAAGACTATTGATTATTTCAAATTTCGGGTGCTAAACAATGCAACTTGCAGCAATTGAGCTTTGAAAAATTCAGGAGAAAATGTTCGTGCCATTGGAGCAATTTGAGGTCATAAAGATTTACGGCTGAAGCTACACAACTGTACAACATCGAAGAGAGTCTTAGTAACGTCACTCTGCTAGAAAATGCTGGTGCAGCCCATGCAGGATATGATAAATCGACGACCGATAGCAGATGATGTCTTATACTTTTATCGCTTTCCAATTACGCCAGCTCGACAGAACTGATCACCACTGATCACATTAATAACATTTTCTCCGTAATTTCGCGACCTGAAGCAACTGACACGCGGCTGGTTGCACTCAGTTCCAGAAAACTAGGCCCGTGATGCCTGTTAGCGTAAAAACTAGGTTTCCCAAAAATAAGTTTCAATTTTGGTTTTTTTTCGGTACTGAAAATGGCAGAGTTCGACGTCCACGTTGTTCGAATTTAGACTAAGTTTATATACTTAGCTTTGATGCATTGATTTTTTAAAAAATAGTCCTGTTAGTTTTCATTCAGTGACAGGTTAGGCTATTAAGAACAATTTAAATGCGCATTACGGCGGCTTCACTCTGTCAAATTTTACGTCAGTTAAAACTATAAATGTAAAAAAAACCTTTTTATGTATTTGATAAAAGTATATAAAAAGATTGTTATGTATTTTATTTTTTATGTATTTTATTTTTTGTTATCTTGTTTATTTTGCAATGTGTTTGTGCTTTATAATGTCACGTTTTTTGTTTTTTTTGTTGTTTTAAATCATAAGAATAAATTGCCACAAATGTGCTAAAAACTGTTAGCGTGACTAGTATACTTGGTATTTTTTCTGACATTTGATTGTTTACTTCATAATTGAGTATGTACCATAATCACGGTTATATAAAATACAAAATGCTTAAAGTAAAAAGTAGCGATTAGCAACATCTGCAGTTTAATGTTTTATAATGTATTTTATAATGTATTTAGTATAAAATACATGATTTGTATTTTATTTGCAAATAAATGTTTTTAACATCTATGGTTAAAACTCAGTTAGAAGCATTTAAGATTAAACAATACCTTTAAGCATGAGTTTCAGCGTAAACGAAAAGTTGAAATCAAGTTGCGAAACGTCTCAGTCTACTTTAACCACAGATGTTAAAAACATTAATTTGCAAATTAAAAAACACAAAAACATGTCTTTTCACTTTTATAAAAAAACACTAAAAACATGCATTAAAACATTAAACCACAGTATTCATTTAAGTTAGAAGAACTGTCAATACGAATTAAATAAAGTCAATAATGCTGCTACAAAACACTCGCTCTGTCCAGAAAAGGGACGCTAAACGCAATTTTTAATGAGGAATGCATCATTTTGTACGTTTATGTTTTAACAACAACAAAAACACGACATTATAAAAACACAAAAAAAAACATAAAAAATAAAAAAAAAACATAAAAACATTTTTTTATACTTTTATAAAAAAACATGAAACATTTTTATATCTACACTGTGTTTTTAAAAAAGTATCCCCGACATTTTCGACTGTAACTTGAAGACCAATTGTCAGATTTTAATAACTTTTGGCAAAAATATTTCTGACACAGCTTGCCATCAAATAACCGTTTAGTTTTCCACCTCACCCAATGTATGCTTCTGTACTACTTAGGGAAAACAAATCAAGCGATATATGTGTTAAAATTTTTAAAAAATCTGGAAAAACATCCTCAACATTATCGATCGTGTCTTGAACAAAAATTAGCAAATTCTGATAATATTTGGCAAAAATATTTCCTACACAACTAACTATTAAATAAATGTATTAGTTTTTACGTCACCCAACGTCTGTTTTTGCACTACCTGGGGAAAGCAGAGCAAGCATAATACGTGTTAAAATGAATGAAAAAACGTCAATAAATTTTATCTATCCTAATTTGTCAGCCCCTATAGCAGGTCTTGCAGCAGTGTGTTTACCAGATGAAGTTTAAAAATGTTTGCAAAGTTAAGAAGCGACTGGTAGAGCCTGGATTGGTCTAGAGCAGAACATTATCGATACTGCTGTCAATGAATGGAGAAAGCGTCTTTTTGCCTGTGTTCGCATAGTGAGCCAACACTTCGAACCATTTTACTGCAGGCAGTTGAAAAATAAACAACTGAATGAAATGTTAGGCACAGTGTTGGAAATGTGAACAAAATGTGTTTTACGCTTTATGGTTATTAAGCAATCACATCGCATTTGATAAAAAGTGATATTTCGCTCATTGTGTTCTTCCCAGATAGTGCAGAAACAAACGTGACTTCAACTGCTACATGTCAAGACATAAGACGCGTATACAGAGCGAACGAAACAAAATAAACTGAACTGAACTAAACTCGTTACGAACGTGAGATTTTAGTTCAGTTCGGTTATTTTTGTGTCGCTTTATACAGGCCTTTAGTTATCGGTAGGTAAAGTTTTTATTGAAAACGTCGCCGCGCTTCGTTATAGCGTATGAGTTTCTGGCACTAATCCTGCAAGACCTGGCCATCCATACAGTGTCCGTCTGATGTTGTCTTCTAGAGTGTGATGCGAAGCGTTATCAGCCTGTGCAGCCGTTGCCTGCTTCTCTCCTCCTATATGCCGTGCACGTTCCGTCAATTTGACGCACCATGCGCACACGGTCTAGCGTCATGCGGCTAGGGTTACGAAATTCTGGGAAGTAACGAATTGAAGTTATTAATCTTCTACATCCGTTCAAATGTGTAAACTAGGCAGGCGTGCGAAAATTTTTCCTTGCTTATTTGCTTGACGGGCACGCGTTAAAAGGGGCAATATATAACATTTGTGATTATAATCATAAATTTTCTAGTTGCCGAGCCTGCGAAGCCAGGATACAGAGTCTTCCCTGCAGAATGGAGCGCCTGAAGTCCACCAGGAAACTTGGTCAGCGGACACTCGTTTACGATATGTAACATTGTTTGTTTGCTGCCACAGGCACAGGGTGGGTAGTCGCGTATACTCCAGTCATGAAGATAGCAGCACGCAGACCATGTCCAGTGCGAAAACGGTTGAGATGTGTCCAGATAAATATATAATCATAAATGAAACGTAGAGAATTTTGCAGATTATTCTACCTAGAGGACAGGTGTATCAGTAAAGTAAAGGTTTTACGGTGCGTTCACTTATTTCCGATGCTATTTTTGAAATCGGATGCTGATAATTTAGAAGCCGATGTGTATCCGAGGTGGAATTGGGCGGGAGGCAAGTTGGCGTTGTGCCGTGCGACGCATGAACCCAACGCAGTAATTCCTCGCATCAGAGCGCATGACGACCGACGGTCGATAGATCCAGTCCAGCAGCGGTAGCAGCGCAGATTAGCTGAACCCACGATCGACTGTGACGGGCGTATACAAGATCATCAGTCGTAATTACTCAGTATGATATTTATAACGTCGGTCGACCGACCGCCCGGCCGCGCGCGCTCATACATGTGGTTTTTAGACGTCGCGATAAATAACTCTCTGCACTTTCGACCGACCGGCACATTTGTCTCGTTAACGTGCTGCGTATAGCTACAGAAGTCAGATCGTTTCGGAACCAACCAATATGCCAGTCGCTCTCGCTGTGTGGTCTTCCCATTGGCCCCAGGAAGCTAAGTTACGCACCCGTCCGTCCCCGTCCGTCTGTCGATCTGCTTAAAGACGGAAAAGTGGAAGATAATTGTGATTTGGCACATATGGCTAGGTTCTTATGAGTAGTGTGGCTTGAATGCTTGACGCTGTTCTGACTGAGTAGAATGCTGATGAAAACGTTGTTCCGATTACGTGGACAAAAATTGCATGAAGGTCAAAGGTCAAGGTCACGAACTACACCATTGCCAAAACAAGAAAAAGAAGAAAAAGTTATTGTCGTTGTTGTTGACGATGACGACGACAACAATGATAAAAAAATTTGCGTAGACAACAAGGTTCATATCACGGGAGCTCATTTCATTTGAGACGCTTTCATCAGATCAGTTAAACTGATCTACGACTACGACTCATGTCGGCTGAATGGCCAGCTTTTTGCAGTCAGCACATTTAACCAAACAAGCCATTACGCTAGCAGTTCAATAACTAACAAAGCTACACATGTAGTATAGAAGCCGTTTCTTTCCTGTAGCAATGATTGATATCATCGACATGTTCATTATGCGCAGCCACCGAGTAATGTTCAGGCTGAGTTACACCAAACAACTGGTTAAACATCAAGTCTGTCTATCCGCCAGCAGTCAGCCGTCTCAGTACTAACCGGCTTCGTGTACAAAACACTAAGTAAAGCAATTGCGTAAGCTTACATGTGCAGAAAATGAACTGTCTTAAACTGATTTCTGAGAATATGCCAATATTTGGTAAGTAGGCTATTTTGCAGCAAAGAAGGTCTGCATTTGCTTTTCTTTTTTTTTCTTTTTTTTATTAAACAGGCCTACAGTATAACGCCACACAGCAGGTCCACGAAATGCAGCGACATGCACGAGAACGTGAACTGAACCAAGCTTGCTATAGATGTCAGCCATGGCCCACTGTATCATAGCGTTTAGCAATTGCTGCCAAGTCTCCAACTCGAAGACAGCTTTTCGGTGAAATTCCTCAACGGAACACTTTACACGACCCCTGCACATCTGACTGCTACCGTGCCGCCTCTTGTAGCGCGATTTCTAAAGCCGCACGAACTACGCCGGATCATTCAATTACGAACAGCGCGCCAATGGTCTGCCATCCGAACGTCTAATAAAAGACGCCATAATACGGTTGAGCACGTTAAATATACAGCGCGTAGCCGTAAAAGTCGTCTTTCGGTGGCGCGCTGTCATGCTGCAATGTCACGTAACTTGTGCGTAGACATGCGGACGCAACCGAGAGACGCTTCGTGCGTCGGCGTCTCTGCAAAGAGATCGGGTCGCGCGAGTAATGTTTAATTCAGTTTGCGATGCAATGCTTCGTTTCACGCTACAGCAAAAATACGTCCAATTATGCGCCACCGCCGACCGACGACTAGTTACTGTCCACATCCGGGCACCTAGTGACACGCGTGCGTGGAGGACACTTCCGGCAACCGCAACCGAATACGAATCGGCATGCCGACCCCCAGCATCTGCTCTGATTGACAGGTCGTTGCAGCCAGTGATGTTAACTGAAAAATGCGTCGGCCCAGTGCCGACATACTCCGCGGCCGTCCGCCGGTAGTACAGCGTAACCCTAAAACCTTGACTCGTTGATTTTCTAAACCGAAAATTGGCATACCAGTCGCGTCTTCCCTGGGAACGTTCAAACTAATTTTGGTTATCTGCGTTTTTGGGTTTACGAGTTTGGAACCAGTAGAGGAAAGACGGATTGGCTATTAAAACGGCCGCACAACAAGATCAAAATATCACAACTAAATACAATGTCTCTCAAAAAACAAACAATTTGAAAAATCTGCGTTTAACACGGTAATGCGTTGACACTAATTAGGTAAGGTGGACACTGAGTGCACATCGCGTAATTTTGTCGTCTTACCCATCGTCGTGGCAAAAATTGTCAAAGGTGGTAGAAATTTGACGAAGTTCTGATAAAAACAATTGTGCTTATTTTTTACGAGACACGCTATATATAAACCAAAAACTGGAGACTGATTAATTATCGAGACCAAGACAGCAGTGTTTGAATTGTAAAAAATTAGCTGGGGATTAAACTTTTCGACGGTCGGAGCCGGACCAAAATTATGATGTCAATTGCAAGTATATAGTATATAGCTGACCCCCCAAAACATACTTTGACAGTGTGTTAGGAGGGTTGAAAAAACACTGGGGGTTTAACCCCTCACCCCCGGCAATTCAAACACTGCAAGACAGGCAATAATGACAATTCCAGACGTCAACGTTACAATACGTACCGCCATTAAATCGAGAATCGACACACGCGCATAAATGGTTGTTGTTAGTGAAATCATTGCGTTTTGAGCTGTTTAGCGCGCGGTGGTCACGCGAGTTGACAGGCGCCGATGAAACCACAAGACCGAAAACAAAAAGAATGATATCAACACAAGAATGCGAGACGAAGACCAAGACTAAGACCGCGTGACGCTATATTTTATTCATAAACGTTTTTACGTTTTTTTATTCTTGCGGTTTTTTACGTTTTTAAACGTTTTTAAAAAAATTTTTAACGTTTTTTCATTTTAAAACAACGTACATTTACAATTTTATTTAAAACTTTGAGTAGCACTTTTGAAGCCACAGAAACGAATTAATAGGTCATAGTAATGGTAGTTTACTTAGTTAGTCTGGTGATGTGATCCTATGACCATACGGTGGGATTGAAATTGAATAAATTTTTCTCTATCTAAACTTACAGGTATACTGCACCTACAGCATTACTCATTAGGCAAAAGGTTGAACAAATTACCGCTATATTTCACCATGCGGCATTAAATGTCTCAGTCAACACTGCGTACAAGAAGTGGCCATAGAGCCAAGCGGCTTGCGGTGATCGAATAATGTAACCAGCAAGCGTAACTGGACTTTTATGGGCATGTTCGATATTAGCAAGAGATTGCTGCCATTAGTTAGTTGTTGTGTATAACGTTGCAACCATATATCGTGTTTCTATGCATAGGCTACGCAGTATGCACACCATATGGCGTCATACATGCTGCGTATCTATACGTACTGTATCCTGAAAAGACTGTATAGTGTTCTAGACATAAATTTTGCAAAGGAATACATATTTTCGTAATAATTTTAATACCCTTTTATTGTCTTTTTTTGACCCTATTCTTTCCCTTAATCCAGCTAGAAGCTACACCGGCATATGTACAGGGTATCCCAGCCGGTCTGGGGGTAACCAGGCGCCAACCACACTTTGCTGCATTTTGAGGACAAAATTGCACATTTCATAGTATTAAACGTACACAAACACAGCTTTATTCACCGAATTAGCAGAAAGACAAACACAACGTTACATGCCGCCGGGTTGTAATTTTGTGCTGTAATTTTTTTATGTTGACTGGGGGTTAAACTTCCACCCCTTCGTGCATGCGTAGTCGTCTAGTCTTGTGTCCGCATGCTTTTGTCAGTCACGAGTGTGTTGGACGCTATACATAGTATATATACGTAGTCGTCGTCGTCGTCGAAAGATTGCAGTATTGCATGTGCGTCGTCGGTAAGTCGCGCCTTGCTCGCTCGAAACAATTCGTTCTAGTTCCCGCTCTCATCCGTGTCTGTGTGTGTGTGTCCGTCGGCGTCGCGCCGCTGTGTCAGTCGAGCCTAATAAATACCAACAAACGCCGCGCCGGTCCGACTCGCCGCTAGACGTTCTCTATCAATATTTCAGTAGCGTCAGCAGCGGCAGCAATGCAATGCGGCACGGTAGTCGTTCGTCGTTGAGGCAGCGTCCGTGCAGGACCGCCGACCGACCATGCGGCTTCACTGTCGCCAGTCGGCCGACAAAATGACGCCAAGTGGGACCGGCTAAGCCCCACCCGGCTCGGCTTCACCGGAGTTTGAAGCGGACTGACTGCTAGCCGTCGGACGCCACGACGAACCACCCACCGACCGTAGGCACAGTTTCACTTAGGCACAAACTCCGCTAATTCCATTTGTTACGGATTTGTTGGAGACCTTCAATTTTTAATGCATACATATACTTAGTCTTTCATCCCTTTGGGGTAGGTAAATCGACTACCGGCCTGTCTTGCTGGGGTTAAGATGAGCCGCGTTTACCTGTGTCGGGTGGCAGGTAACTCTGTATGATCTCATATGGCAGGTAACGCTCCGTAAATGGGTTTTCCGTGAAAAGCTATACTTTTTAAGCTTTTAAACATTAACTGTTGTTGTACAACTTGTGAAGAATTTGGTGTACGGCTTGTTGAACTAGCTTGTAGCACAGTAAAGCGAGTGGAGTATGTATGCGATTCGTCGGAACGATGAAGGAAGATAATCTGTCGTCGTCGTCGTCGTCGTGGCGAGCAGTGTCCTGCGGTAACTCTGCGTTAAGTCAATCGCTTGTCTTTGACCAGCAGCAGCAGTCTCCGCAACTCGGTCTACCTGTCTTCCTGCTGCTGTATGTCGGCGTATTCTGCTTCTTCGTCTGAGCTCGGAAATGAGACTTCGCGGTACGCGAGCAGCGGAATAGGCTACATGCCCGCCAGTACTTGAGCCCCATTAATTTAATTCAGCTTCTCACGACTGGCGTTGTTGATTCTACAAGCAATAGGTGTAAAGTAGTGTAGACGGCCTATGAAAAAAAGAGAAATAATATTACGTCTATCCGTATAACACTTATACCGTTATCATACGCGGTCGTACTATAGACCGTACTTCGCGGCTTCGCGCATTCATTCTTCATTCATAATGCGTCTGAGACATACAGATAACAATCGCAACTACTGACAGTAAAATGATGAAAACTATGGCTATTCGTCTGCTTGTCCGTCTTTCTTGTATGTCCGTCTATCCCGTACGGGCTCCTAACGCGGAAACAAAAAAGCGTAAAATCCACAATTGCCGCGAACGTTCCCGGACAAATTTTACAGTTAAAAGTCAACGTTGCTGCACGTTAAAAAAACTCAAGCGTAACGGACCGAGCACCTGGCGGCTCAGGCGTAGGGCGGCTCAAATGCCGACTGCAAACAAAGTATTCGATATTTCGAGGCGGACATTTTTTCGTGTTAAAATATAATATTTTCAACATAACGTTGGCAAAAGTAATTATATTTTCATAAGTGTTGCGCCTCGCTGCGACGAGTTAGAAGCCAAGTGCCAAGTCGTTCGAGACTGTCTGAAGCTGCACGGACGCCAGATACCGTAGCTGTGATGCGACGAGCGCAGACAGTGCTGCAGGGAACTGAGGGAAGGCAAGGCGAGACGGGCTGCGTCAGTATTAAGCGACGTAAGGTCAGCGCGTGACAGTCCGGCGACTATAATATCATCGCCACCGGCTTGCGGGACAATACGGCAGCCAGTCGCATGGTAATTCGTCACTAGCTTCGACCCACCCAGCCAACTGCTGCTGCTGCTGCGGGTCTATTACAGCAGCAGTAGCAGCTGCTGCTTGACACAATTTGCTGTCTGTGCTCACGAGAGCAGTGCCATCAAAACGCAAATTCTCGTAGAGATACGAGTCAGGTTCGTGGAAAATGCGTGTGTTAATTGAATAGATGGCCCTCTGACCATTTTCACGCGATATAACCGGTAGGCTACAATTCGCTCCATGAGCCAATGCTCAGGTACAAAATTCATGATTTTAAAAAATTGTAACAGAGTTTAAATAATAACGAAAAACCCAGCTGTCGCTAGGATAGCCGACCGTAGGCTTACTGGTTGTCAGTGACCTTCAAGATCATTCAAGGTCGATGATTTTCATGTCATTTGAAAGCCATTATGCGACTTCCTATCAATGGTCAATAGCAACCTAGGCTCTATTTCGCACCTTTTAGCCACAATACCTTCGTGACAGACAACGGATGACGGACGAAGGACGACTGACGGACGACAACCATGACAACAGTCGACCGTTACTTAAGTACGGTTAACTAAAAAGTCAGCGAAACAGGCCTGGATATTAGCTAGAATAAAGGCCAGGCCGCGGCCAAATAATTCCGCCTTTACACAAAATAGCACCAATAAGTGTAGTGTTATGATCACAAACGCAGGGACTATTCACGTCCATAATGAGAAAGATGGCAAAACTGTAGACCAACATATAACAAAAAATTAAAAGTACTTGATAGAGTGAGCAATGGCAAAGATTAATAGAATTTGCAAATATTTATAACGTTCGGATTGATTCAGTGTTTGTCGTTTCGGCTTGTTTATTTAAATAGTGACGTCACATACTGTAGCTCGGAAGGTAAACGCAAGTCTAGCGGAAAGTAATGATAACCTATCGCCTATGGGCTGACTGCTGCAGACTGGGATCTGTAGCGAACTCATTACTAGTTTTTTTGGTAAATATGGTACTTTTACAGGGTGACTCTCAAAATAAAATGTTTCCCCGTAGCACTCCATGCTTTAATTATAGGAATTATTATAGGCTGATAATTTGGCATTCGTTTATCACTAATCGTTAGTCGGACGCGTGTTAAAACTGGTCTGCATGACGCATGCCGGCCGTAGTGCCGCTTGCACCATGCACCCGCCGGTTAATTCTTGTATCAATCAATTAGCAGTCCGTCATGCAGTCGGTCACCGACCAGTATCGGTCGCTGGCGGCGGCGCCAAATCGAACCGATATCGATTAGCTCGCGGGGGGCAGCCAGCTCGCCGCTTCACTGCTATTAATGATGGATGGAAAACGACGCCCGCGACTCTGAAAGCGTGAGACATGTTGCTTTGAAATCTGCTGCATGTGTCTGTAGTAATCAGCAGCCTCAACCAGTCGATCTACAAAGTTTATTGTTTGTCGTTTTAGTGTGGAAAATCTTTATTTACCATCCAATGGAATGAAGAACATGGTTGAAAAAATCGTGAAAAAGAAAACCGCTATAATGACGAGAATACTAACATTAACGCAGAGCAATGTCAATTGACACCATTGATGACGCCATACGCAGCAAATCAAATTGTTTCCACTTTGTTTCTCCAATTCACTCGTATGGTTTAGTATCGTTTCAACATGACGACGTACATATATGGGCCACGGAACAGCGATCCCTGATTTGACAGCAAATCACTGTACATATTCGCAGAGAAAAGTTGCTATTAAAGACGGATCTTGAAAGAAAGCTCGAGGATAAAAAAACAAAAAAAGAACTCCCTCCGATAATAAACTATTTAATTAGATTGTGTCATAAAATAATTGTGTTATAAAAGCGAAAAAAGTAACGTCGTCACCGGCAAAACTTGCTAGTACAAACAAAAAGCTGTAGAAAAAAGAAAAAATTGGCAAGTTAAAAAAGACTAATTAACACTGTGCACATTCACTTATTGATTCCAAAGTTTATCAGTCTAAAACCATCGGAAGTAAGGAAAAAGTGGCGTCGGGAAAGTCAGTTGCCCGTCCTGAATTTTTGACTGCCAGAAAATCGTCGGAAATTTTTATGTAAAAATATTTTGTAAAAGAATTCGAAAATTGGGGCTAAAACCGCATTTAAAAATTAGTCTTTAGATTAAAATTTTAAGCACCAATAATCTCCTATGTGAAAATTTGCAGCTGTCTGTGGGAAAGTAGCAACTTTTTAAATCGCGACGCAGCCTTAGATAAAATATTGCAAACATGCTTAAACCGAAATAGAACTTGTGAAGACGCTGACTTATTGACTGATATCTAACCGAGTTAATTCTTGGTCACAGATATGCAGCAGATGTTGCAGACAGGAAGGAGACGACGAATTCGAATATCATCAGCATACGTGAATTACGCTCAATGACGCCTTGGGACTTTCACAGTCGACTTACAGAAAAATGTACGTTTCATAACTTCGTCACACATGGAACGCAGACTGCAAATTAAAAAAATATACGGCGATAAAACTATTTTGATTGTAATTATGACTGAATCTGTGCTCCATATATTAACCAAACTACGACAGTGGTATGCTGCCAAATTCTCGATATGTGCAATGGTGTGTATTCATCACTGCTTGCTTTTACTACTACCGTACTGAAAAATTAACATTTCGTTTATACGCATGTTCGTTTAGCCATTTTTACGCGCGACAGCACATAGTGCTAAGCGCGTCATAGCCATCGTCGAGGCGGCCGTCCGTCTGTCCGTCTCTTTGTCTGTCCGTCCGTCCGTCACACTGTGGTATTGTGTCAAAACGACGCAAGCTAGGATCATAAAATCTTCACTGTGGGCTGCCCCAAGGACTCTAGTTTATGGTGACAAAATTTCGTGCCCGTGGGTGAGGGGGTTCTCCTTAAACGAGGGCGTCAAAGAGGAGTACCCCCTCTAAAAAGACGTTATTTTGCCGCTATTGGCTTTTATAAAGTAAAAACGGTTGCAGATAGGCAGAGACTTGTTGCATGTCATAACAAGCACTGGTGATGGGCTTTTTAGATTTGTCAACATCGATGATCTTGAACGACCTTGAACCCCCAAAAGAAGGGTTTTGTTGAATTTTTCGCAATTTTTTGTTGCAGCGCACATTTCAACAGTAACTTGCGACGAAAGGGTCGGAGATAGACCAAGACAACCTGCGTATGTAATTTTCAGCATTGAACGTAGACTGTAGCCGTCCCCGACTCCCTAGGTTTAAGGAGGCTTGCGCAGGTTTGCGTCAAAGACGGCTACCTTGCTAAAAGTGGTTATTTTACAATTGTTGGCTGGTGTAGCATGAAAACGGTTACATATAGACACAGACATGTTGCTTATCATAACAAGCAATAGTGACGAGCTTTTTAGTGGTGTCAACATTGATGACTTGAATGACCTTAAACCACAAAAATATATGGTTTTGTGTTTTTTTGGCAAAATTTTGTGGCTGCGGCGCATGCATATTTCAAGAGTGAATTGCGACGAAATGAGTGAAGATAAAACAAGACAACCTGCAAACAGGAACTGCTAGGCTGTCGCACGTCTCACAAGCTTTGCTCAAATTACTCGTTGTTTTACTGCTGCCATCCAGCGTAAACAAATTCGACACATGAACGCCTTCTTTGCGACAAACTAAAGACATTAGGCTTTCTTACAGTGAAACCGCTAAATTTCTATCTCACTTACGCTTGAATCAATACCTGGTCGTGACGGACAGACGTACGGACAGAAATACGGACACAATTACGATAGCTAATACGCGCTGTAGCATATATATGCTGTCGCGCGTTAAAAAACTGCAAAAATGAACGCCATTTAAGACGCGTCGACTCAGTCATATGTCATCACAGATAAATTAACCGAAATTTCTTTCTTCACTACTTTTAAATAATTTGTGATGTTTTATTCTGTCAACATATTGTACATATTGGCTGCACTGCCAAAGTCTGCGTAGTCTACAGCACACCGTAACGATTAGTAAGCCGATGCACATTCGACACCTTTCTATATTCCCACGCACAAGCTTCGATCTGTGGTTTTGTCAATATATTGTCATTACTGTCGTAAAATGTTACCGACAAAAGCGGTAATAAACGTGAGAATACGCCCGTCTATTACGGCACAAACGTTTATCGGTTTAACGACTTCGCCTTATGGACAGAGCATGAGAGCATGCAGCCAGCGTATTAAACTTGAGTTACGACTCTGCCTTTATTTTTGACAGCCAAAATCCAAAACTACCAAAGCTGTATATAATTACAATGACTGATACTTGCTTCATTAGCCAACTATAGCTTGTTAGCAATATAGTAAAAGTATACAAAAGTATCATAAAAGTCACGAAGTGATTATGTGTGAAAACAAGATAATGTTCATACGAACACGGAGTCTGTCCAATGCATTTCGATAGTTTACAGTATATGTCCGTATAAATATAATCAGTAAGCTGTTTAGATTGTTAGAAAAAAATTAAACAGCTTAATTTAAAATTGTACAGCAGCAATGATCCTTTCATCCTTCTCTATTATTTTAACTAAACAATAGACATTGTCAGTCACGAGACCATTTGATTCGTTATAAATGGTCGATCGTCACCATGCGTTTATCTGGCACCGTTATGGAGATATAGCGCCTCAAAAATAATGGGGTCACGCCTTTGACCTTTTGTAATAACGTGACGT
>Ga0209367_1004954_pt1 | contig 18463 bp, 16 predicted proteins | sample WorMetLIZISLAND2_FD_187412 | JGI IMG/M metagenome (GOLD analysis project Ga0209367, IMG submission 187412) | Marine gutless worms symbiont microbial communities from Max Planck institute for Marine Microbiology, Germany - Olavius geniculatus... ... | reverse complement strand
CTAGCTGTACATTAATTTTACAGCCATGTTCAGTTAAAATATTTGCATTAAATGTTTAAACTTTTGTTATTTCAGAAATACTGAAGTAAACGAAGTATCATTAGTACTGCAGATGGCAAACAATTTTAGGAACTGTGCCTGAAAATTTGGCAGAAAAATTCAGAACCATTAGGAAAATAATGCATTTTACGTATGGGGTCTTTAATTTTGCCGCACCCTGTAGAGTACTAGAAGGCGCATCTAATTCGTTCGCGGCATATGGCGCTACATAGGCTAAATGCGTTTTGATTGATTTATTTACTGCTTAATTGATTAATTGGATGGTTGTTTGGTTGGTTGATTAATTGATTAATCGGCTGACTAACTGACTGGCTGACTGCATAGATGTAAAAAATGTTTTTAAATGTTTTTATAAAAGTTTAAAAAACATGTTTTTTTATGTTTTTAAATTATTTTTTCGTGTTTTTTTGTGTTTTTAATGTCGTGTTTTTGTTGTTGTTAAAACATAAACGTACAAAATGATGCATTTTTTCATGAGCAAATTGCATTTAGTGTCCATTTTCTGGACAGAGCGAGTGTTTTGTAGCAGTATTATTGACATTATTTGATTGATATTGAAGGTTATTCTTACTTGAATGAATACTGTAGTTTAATGTTTTTATACATGTTTTTTGATGTTTTCTATAAAAGTTAAAAATGTTTTATGTTTTTTCTTTGCAAATTGATGTTTTTAACATCTATGACTGACTGATGTATCAATCAGTCTATCAACTAATCGACCGACTGATTGATTACTGTCCGCGGTAACGACGACAGTATTGTTTTCAGCATCGTGGCTATTTTTCGTTTTTTTCTCTCTCTCTTCCACCACGATAACTCATGAATTGCTACAGTTAGCTTAACGAAATTTTGTACGTACACGTATCTTGGCAACCACAAAAATCCTATTAAATTTCAAGGTCGACGAGCAAGGTCATGGGACCGGGTTTTCCATTACTTTACCACTGCGAGATAGAACCATGCTGCTAATAGCTGCTGCTAGGCCGATAGCCATTGGCCGACGCTGACGACATTGCTATAAATATCACTCATGCCACAGCAACTACTGCGGACAGATTTAGCCTTGAACAAGGCTTAAAAGTCTAGTTGGCTGATCGACCGAGTGATACCTGCGGAGAAGTGACAGTAGAGCAGCGGCTGACGAAATATGAGAGTGTCGTCATAGTCCTCGAAGCACTGTTTGACGGCGTCATACTGAATCTTGTCGTACAGATCCATGTCCCGCCGATCTACCAGCTTGTCGCGGTAGACGCGATTACACTCATGCACCCACAGACGAATTAACTCAGTCACGTGATGACAACAGTCCGACGTCGCGAACAGCACGCCCTGCAGAACCACAGGTTGTGACTAGAAGAAACTCAGAATTTCAGCTAAAATAATTAATTCATTTATAAACAAGCCCAATTGCTTAGAGGCAGGCTATGCGTCGCTCTAAAATTGTGCAAACAAGTGAGCCAACGTAATATGACCGATTTCGACTGTAAATAAAACGCATTGCGAACCAACCACATTTTCAAGTTGACGTAAAGTCTGTTAGCCACACGACTGAAATGAATTGAAGAGTGAGACCCAAACTCTATATACCACTTTGTTTTTGTGGACTTGTTGTACACATATTGCACGGTTGCGCTCGCGACTTTTCGGCGTAATGGAAGTTGGGCTTTGGTGATGGTCGATAAGCAATAGGCTATCGAGTGCGACGACAACGCGAAAACGTTGTTGACATGCGTTCACGAATCACGATCAGAATTAGCAGTAGGCCTACATTTGCATCTAGCCTACAGCTATACTCTGAATTAGAAAAAGAAAGTTCTTTCAGAATTAACTGCATACGACTAAGTTAAAAGTTCCACGAAATTAATGAGTAAATAAAAAGAAAGTAACTACATCTAAGTAAAAATTCAAACTTGAAAGACACGGCGACAATCCGCCATTCCACCAGGTCGCCGCACGCTATTGTATGCCGCTTGCGCGTGCCCCATAGTGCGCTCATTGTCCGGAGATACTCTGTCACGGGAAGACTTCGTTATGGGAAACTATTTAATGTGACACGCCAGACCGACAGCTTTGGCGACTTACACCTGCTGCACTGCAGACGGAAGGAGTGACAGAGCGACGCGCAGCAGCTGCAGCAGCTGCAGACACCGCGACCTCATCCTTCCAACCGTCTGCATTGCCACGGCCGGAGCATTACAGAAATGCACTAGCGTTGCCACACACAGACACAATTCTATTCTGGCTGGTTATAATGGCAAGCAGCTAACGGCTTCGCATAGCCCGCCAATAATATTAATTACGCGCGCTATCATCATCGTCAGTATTATCCGAAAGCAATTAATTAAACAAATTAAAATTGTGTCATATTTTATTATAATATGTATGCGTACATTATTGATAATATGTCAATGACATCCACATTGTTGATTTCTATTTACTTATCATTTTATATTGAAATTTACTTTAATGCTGGTGATTGGAAGACAGAAAAGGCATCCAACCTGTGAAAAGTTCTTCTGATGCAACAATGCCTGAAAGTAAACTTTTGGTGACGTGTCTGGCTCAATTAACCTAAAGTACTTTTTTTAAACTAGGTCGGTTAAATAAACTCCTAAAACAGCGGAACCTGGAATATGTTGGACAGATCGCGCAGATTAAACACGTAGTGAAATTTGACGGCCGTCGGCAAAAACGTCTGTGAAATTTTCTGCTGCAGATACAAAGCGCCGGAAACCAGCGCCGGAGCCGCCTTCTGCACTACCTGTACACGCGGAAACATCATTGAGTTAGTTATTGTTAGATCACAGACCATTAGATTTCATCAGTAAATCACAAGTTCGACAGCAAAAAAAACACTTTTGCTCTATTAATCTTAATCTATCATATTTTGAAACAAATACGATATCAATGAATCTTCATATAGGCCTACGCGGTCATAGGTCTAGTGACATTTTGCGCAAGCTGAGACCGTTTATGATTACAGTCATTACACAGACAATAATTATTTTACAATAAAACAGTTAATGCTAGTATAACTTTTCATAATTTCGCAACCACACAAAAATGCGATTCGTCAATGAACTGATGTAGGAGAAGCAAATAGGCACCCTGGTTTTGCAATGACGTGTTGTTCTGGCTACTTTTCACGCAGAAGAATATCATCATTTTAGCAGTAATTTAGTTTGTGTCTCCAAACATATATAGCAGCAAAGAAAAAAACTGCGACCAGATACTAACGATCGGAAACGAGGCTAGAGCAAGATGGTGAGACAGAATGTTGGTGTAGATCGTCAGCAGAGCGTCCTGGCCGGGGAAGCTGAGCGCGAAGACGTTGAAATGACGCAGAAGTCGTGGGTCGATTGTGAAGCTGCCGGCGGTCGGGTTCATACAGGACAGATACTGCGTGTTGTGGATCTCCTTCAGAGTCAGCTTAGTCCGGTCGTACCAGTGTCCGTAGTCCAGGTGCTGGCGGATCAACGAGTGCGGCTGAACAGTGAAATATGGATCCACCTGGCAGCACAGCACAACCATCGACTGTACTACCGAGATATAAAAATATAAAGATACAAAAATACGGTTACGTTATATTAGAAAAAGACAAACAAGATCCGTTTTGACATCTACAAAATACTAAGGAAAGAAAACGGATCATTTTGATTAATAGCAAAGCCAAATCAGTAAAAGTTTTTGGTGTTCTCTTCCTAACGATACTCTATGCAACCGAAATCCTAAAACAAAACTAGAAATTTGGGTAAAGCCCAACGTGAGTCCGCCTAGCGCCCTAAGTCCGACTGAGGAAAATTTAGGGGGAGGGGTAAAATTCTTCACGTAGCAAAGTCACGTGCCCAACCTCAAATGCATTAGCATATGCAGAACGCGCATTGTTGACTTAGGGTAAGTCAACATCTACGCCTATAACTTTTTCGTTAGTAGACCAAAGTTCACTAAATTTTTTGCTAAACCCCCAGCGATTGCCCTCGATCAAGTTTGTTCCCAATTTTTGATATCTCACTTGATTTTTGAGACATTCGCAATCCAACTCAAAAGTTGTGCAAAAATCACGCCAAATTTTGAGGTTTTGCCCTCCCAAATTTTTGGGGTTCGGGCCTCCGGACATTTGTACATTAGTGATCATGCTCACCATATGGCACGTCATAATAGCAAAGTTTCGTAATTTTACTGCCTTTACTCTTGAAGTTATAGGCGCAGATACGATAAAATCTAAGCCAATGTTTGAACCCCTTTGAAAAAATTGTAAGGAGGACCCCCATCCGCGGTGGGGGTTGCGCTAGTAAGATTTGGTCATTCTCCAGCGCGTGTAAGAATTTGGGGGCGCAGCACCCCTTAGAGGACGAAGTGTGGTCTTCCGAAAAAGTCGATTTGGGTGGGTACGATTCCACCATTAGATCTCCAAAATTAGTGGACCAAAGTTCACCGGACTTTTTGCGGAACGCGGGAGGAATCACGGTCGATGACCTACTTGTCCGATTTTGAATATTTTCATCCGTTCCGGAGATATTCGCCGCTGAAATTTAAAGTCACTCGAAATTGGGCCAAATTTTGCATGTTTTTGGCCCCTAAATTTTTTTCGGAGAGGGTCCCCGAAATTTTGGATCGGCATTATAAAATTCGACCTGCTACTGATCGAGTGTAAAATTTCGCGCCGATCGGCCGACGCATCTCAGAGATCTCGCGATTGAAATAAAAAATAAACATATGCTATCGCTTCCGGGCGGACTAACAAGACAAAACCGGGGTTTTTTGTTAAAGTTTGGGACATTTCTGAGTCAGAGATTCGCGTGGAGAAAACAGCAGAAAACTGCTCATAGTGGCGACAATGCAGCATGCCGGCGGCGTCTCACTAGTTCATAATTAAGCTGAGAAAAACAGCAGAAGCTTGAGACTGTTGCCCGGGTTTTGAAACCAGGCGTAAACCAGGCGTTTTGTAGCCTATGTTGTAAGCTTACTGGCGCACCTCGGGCATGTTCATGTCGTCGACGAAGTAGATGAGGTTCTTGGTGCCGGGCGGACCGTAGTTTCGTCCGGCCTTCTTCTCGAGCGGTTTCTCCAGAACGGGCTGCAGTATCTCGGAAGTCGTGTAAAAGTTGAACGGGATGTTGGTAACCAGGTAGTCGTCATCCGACAGACTGTTGACTCGGTCGTTGATCAGCACGGTCTTGCCGGTGCCCGCCGCACCGACCAGCATCACGGGACGCTTGCGCTGCAGCAGCAAATCTAGAAAGTAACGGATTCGCGTCGTCTCGGCCGTGTGCACCAGTGTAGCCTATACAACATAGCTAATATACAGACATCGTCTGCGACGTGCACTCACCGTGCATTTATTCGAACACTAATATGTGTACAAAAACATACAGAATATACTAAATATTTATTTTAAAAGCGTCGAGTAAAAAAAGATTCAGCTCTGATTTCTCTTTCAGTTCGAGAAAATGTTAAAAATTTAACGTGCGATGAACTGAATGGACTAGCTTTATCTACTACACAAACAGAAGATCAATAACTAGAAAGCAGTCAGAGCCCGCACACCTCCGCCAAGGCCATGTTGTTCGCCAGGTGGCAGCACCATATTCGGTTCAGCAGCGGTTTCCCTTATGCCCCATTGAAAGCAATGCTAACGAAAATTTCAAAGTGATCCAGAATCCAGGATTCCTTCCTGATCACCCCCAAAATTGAATCACTGGTAGTTTTTGCCATTCACGACATTCCCAGAAAATTTCAGAAAGATCCGTCCATAACTTTTTGAGTTATCTTGCTGACACACAGACAAACAGACAAACAAACAAAGTCTGGCAAAAAATTATCTCCTTGGCGGAGGTAAATATTTTTAATGACAAACATGGAACGTCGAAAAGTGGTCGAATGAAAGTACCTGCAATGGCAGTTCGTGGTCAAATTCGAATTTTGGGATCTTCTTCGTCCACAGTTCAAACTTCTTGGATTCTGAGTCAATGTAGTAATCGAACACAGTGCCCTGCGTTGGAAACTTGACTGTCTTAAACTCGGTCGTCCACCACTTTGTAAACTCCACGCGGTGATCGACCAACTACAGCACAAAGTCACTAAATTACTCACTGATTCATTCATTCATTTAATCTTGCAACGGATAACTCGTTGCTGTGACTTAACAGCAACTCAACGCGTGCACTTACTATAGTACCGTTTTTTTCTTTCGTTCGCTTTTAACTTTGACACTTTGCTTAACGTCTGCAAGTACGAACGTTATAGAACAGTCAAACAGTTATCATGTTGCGAAATACACGAATCTAATAGTCTTACATTATTTCTTATATCAAGAACAGAATGGAAAAATTCTCCCATATGTTACTGATAACTGAAAAAAACTAGACGTAAACTACTTCAATTTTGTTGGCGTATACGCCAAAATACGTTCTAGTATGCTATGGCTATATTTGCACAACGAAATAGACGGTGAAATAATCCAAGGCGGCAAACCTGATCCTGGAAAAGGCAACCTCCGAATGCCCAAACGCAGCAGAAGACGAAGTACAGTTCGTACCATTCCTTCGGACAGTCGTGTGGAGTATTCTCCGGCGTCAGAATACACTCGAGCAGATTACAGAGCATCTGCAGGTGACTGATGTCAGCCACTGGTGTGATCTTCTTGAATCGGGAGCGAGTTGCCTCCAGACAGATAGGCACGTACTTGTCAAACAGAATGGTGAGGTTGGCGCGCTCCGACTGCGCCTCGCGCGTGTCGATCCAACTGCTCGTATATCTGTCATGACGTGACAACCAGCCACGTACAAGCGATGCTTAACAGCCAGTAAATACGACAACTTATCTATAGTACAAAGTGGCGCAACACGAAGTAAAACATTTCGTTTTCATTCTATACGCTGTCTACATCGGCACACGTGCGAAAAGCCAATGCAATATTTTTCTCCTTACTGTCAATATTTGCAATTTGCCAATTGCTATCTGAGACGACTATATCCATACGATGTGTTATGGATGACAGTGAATGCAGTGCACGTACGGGTTCCAGCCGAGATCGCCGGGGTTGATGTAGAGTATCCCGGCTCGCGAGACGGTGGCCGGCGTGGCAGTCTTGAGGTGACTGATCTCAAACAGCATGCGCATCGACGGCGTCAGCGAGATCCTCTCATTGCTGGCCAGCGTCAGCACCTTGTTGTCGTCCATCACCGTGTTGAGTGACTCGATCCACATCGGGTCGATGTCGCCGTCCAACACGATCCACTTGGGACACTCGTGCGTCAGGTTGGCCAGATCGCGCATTATCAGCGACAGCAGGCCTGCACACAGCAGCACTCGACAGATGTGAACTGTAAACACGTCAGCATTTCAACCACAGAGAGCAACGCTAATGTTAACGCAAACTTAAGTCAAACCAAAAATATACGAAAGATCTTGAGGTTTTTAACGTGCGATGATGATCTTGAACTTTGACCGACTGAATTGAAAATTGGCACATTGGTCTTTTCAGCAGAGAAAAATGTTCTCACCATTTCTGGTTATCTACTCCTTTCCGTTTCCAAGCTGACGAACAGGCAGACAGACAGACAGACAAATGAACGGGCGGGCAAAACGAGTAATGCAGCCTATGAGGACGGCCGCATAATACCGATATTACAAACGGAAAAACAGTGACCAAAACTTGGTCGATATGTTTAGTTATCAGCTGACGATGAGCAAAAAATCTAACGGGCCGCTTTTAAAAAAAACGGCTACAAATTATTTGTTCAGAGTCTTCAACTTCCAACAAATTTAAACTTTTCGTGTTTTTTTCTGTTTGAGTTATAAATTTGCCTTGGACACACAGAAAAACAAAAAAATATATTATTAGATTGTGACCAATCTAATTTACTCCTCGCACGCATCATTTTCTTTTGTATTCTTTTAAAAGCTTTTTCGTTCCTTTTGGCTTGTATTAGAGACCCGGCGTCTAATTAAGACCCATTTAATAACTAATAGTGACTGGCGTCGAGATCGTTATTGGAAATTGTCTCCCCGTAGTTCATAAAAAATTGCCCGATTTCAGGAACAGGGGAAAAATTCCAATAATGGTCGATGACGCTAGTTGCCATTTGTCTTGTTATACCTCAACGCATGCGTCTATCTGGCGCCGTTACGGAGATATGGCCCTCAAATATAATGAGGTCACGACCTTGACCTTTTGGGGTCACGTGAGGTCATCGGTCACGTGACCATTCGACTCCCGGGGATCGACTTTCTATCGGTGCTCCACATTGACCATGCGTCTATCTAGCACCGTTATGGAGAGATGGCCGTTTGAAGTTCTTCCAGAAAGGCTCTTCCAGGAACAGAGGTCGGTCGTCAGTCGGTAGGTCGGTCGGTCGGTCGGTAGGTCCTCAATATTACACTGCGCGCGAGGAGTAAAAAACAGAAAGACTATTGAAGAGCACATAGGCTTTTGTAAAAAAAAACTCTACAGCAGACATGGTAAAGTAACGTAACGTACGTACCATCTTTCCACTCTCTGGTTGAAGGGTTGACGATGCCGAACAGCTCGTTGTTGGTGACAGCTTTCGGGTTGAGGTCGATTGCTATCGGTTTCTTCTTCATGTTCTGGTTGGCTTTGAGCAGCGACTTCCAGACCATTGTTTTGCCGGTGCCCGCATTGCCGACGATAAACACTGAATGACGCACGTCGAACAGCTCCTGCAGCTGCACGATCTGCAGAACAACACCCCGCCATTATGATGACGACGATGATGACGATAATGACTAATTACATTGTTAATTAGTAGGCCTACTGTTCTTCATAGGAAGCTTATCTCAGAGCTACGGAGTGTCACCTGCCATATGGGAGCACACAGGTGAACGCGCCCCGCCACAACCACAGCGAAACTGACTGGTACTTGATTTACCTACTCCGGGACCGGAGGGATGATGATAGGCTGAGTTAAACGGGTGTTGGTAATCTGTGGAACTGGAATGCGGAATGGGGTGGGTAATTTGCGGAATGAAAACTGTGAAATGAACGTGATTGGTCAGTTCGAAAGAACACGTGACCACGCCGATTCCACAGATTAACCACCACTACGGACGGTCGCTTTTGCAGTAAACTGTGGAATGCGCAAACTGTGGAGACGCAAAGACATGTGTGCCTACACTATAAGGGTTAACGAGAGTGAATACAGCTCGTGTGCATATTTTGTAGAAATAGATGTACAAAACATAAGTTTATACACTTGTTAACGGCAACGTTTAAGAACTTGCACATCGAAAACAGCAAAAACTACAAAAGGTGATATTGCCCACATCACACTAACTGTGTGTCAATGTGCTGCTGAATAATATCACCTTTTGTAATTTGGTAGGGCCCTGGTAGAGTAGAACGTCAACTTCAATGTAGTGAACTTGGAATGGACGTTTCTATAAGTAAAAAGCAACAAAATTTGTAGTTGTAGCCAGTTTGTCCGTACATTAGCTTTAGGCAAATTTTTCGCTGGGTGTTCCAGCTTTTGGGGAGGCTTGGCGACTGAACTGGGGAGGATGAGCCTCCCAAAGCCTCCCCGTGGCGCCGGGGCTGACGACTCGTCACCATGGGTACCCTGTCAGTGTCGCGTTGCAAGAGATGGCTGCAGCAGCACGGCGCGCATCGATTGCGGAGGTGTCTGATTTACCTGGATAATGTGCGAGACCTGCTGTCGCAGTCGTCCGAGACCAGACACCGAGATGGCTGGTATACTGATTCAAGATCGTTTAATCAATTCATATCTAACAATAAGCTGTAATTCGTCACCTGATTTCGAACAATTTTTGTACTATTTTTCTTATAAAATAGGCCTAAAGCAAAATCAGAAACAGTGACAATAACGTAGCAATTGATTATTACAATGCAGTTAAAACCGGTGACGAAGGCTTGCAAAGTGGGCCACAAACTATCTATAGGCCTACGAAACTGACACACACAAGCAGCACATGCAGTAAAAACCACAGCGCTATACGTCATCTTAGCCCGCCCAGCCGTTCCGCAATTTGCGTTCCACATTTTACCCACCATTCCGCAGGTTTTTTTCTACAGTTTTCATTCCACAGATTACCAACACCCGAGTTAAACTCATTGTTGGTTATACGATTTGCAAATGGCATAGTGCCGAAACAGTTAGCGCTCGTATCCTAGCGTTGATTATAGCATTCGATAGCAGCGTTAATATAAAACTGTAATCATCGCTAGGAAATCGATTTCTCTCCGTGACCGGATGTAGGCAGTACGGTCGGCCTTCCCTAGCAACAGCTGCGCTTCTTATTTACTTGACGACACTATGAATACGAAAATTTAATTCAGTCGTTAGCAGATATCACGCGGCAAGTTTTACGCACATCGTATTGAAGAAGTACACACGTACCTTCAGAATAAAGCTGTCCTCTGGCTGAAGATGAAGATCCGTCATGGCTGTCTTTATCTGACCTTCAAAGTTAACGTCGCGTTTGCGAGGCACGTTCAGCGCGGGAAACAGATCTCCAATGAGGCCCATGAACACGGGCAAGTCATCAGTGATGATCTTCGGAATGTTGAAGTCACGCAGCGCGCGCATCAGTACCTAGCAGTCACACGTTTCACATGCACACACTGACGATTACAGCCACAGAGAAAGAGAAAGACTAAAGTACACCTGGAAAAGAGATTTTGTGGGCAGGTCAGAGCTGGATAAAGAGAAGTGGTCTGTTATCAGCACCAGCAGTGAAATAATAACGTAGGCCTACCATTGAAACAACTGGTTAATTTTTCAGTGTGTGCTTATCGAGTAAAAGTAAAACTGCATCAATACTGCAGCAAAAAATACTCTAATCAAGGCAGCAGGGTAGCCATTGCCGCTGCTAATAAATGGCTAATACACATGTTGAGCATCTAATGAGACTGATTTCTGATCAGTCAAATACCTGGTCCTCGGGTCGCCCGGGATCACTTCTCTTGAGGGAGCCGGCCACGACCAGGACACTCTTGATGGCTCGGAGACCCCAGTCGTAGTGGTCCTACAACAAAGTACACCAAGCAGTTAGCACACCGACGAAAATTGCCATCGTGCCCCCGTCTGCCGCTCCGCAAACGGCTCCTGCTTTCGGCCTCGGAAGGCCTTCTATGCCTAGTGTAAATACATTTGAAAAGACGCAACATATGATACATGATTGCGACAAATGTACGCAAGTATACAACGTTAATACGTTATTATACTTGTGGCGCGTTAGTTTCTTTTTGACATTTCGTGCGCTGTCTAAAACAATTAATTTGTACGCGTCACTAAACCCACTGACACTTGACCGCATGGAAGTCATGTACCAGTTCGACTGTATTAACACAGTACATTCGTAGCCGTCTATTAATGTACACTGTGTCTAAAAAAACATCCCTGACATTTTCGATTGTAACTTCAAGAAAAACTTCAGAATCTAATAATTTCTGGTGTGAATATTTCTGACACAACCTGCCATCTAATGACCATTAAGTTTCCCACCTTCAATTCAAGCAATTTTGCTGTAGGCAGTTAAAAAACGAAACAATTGGATGAAATATCAACCAAAGTGTCAAAAAAGTTAACAAAATATGTTTTGCGCGTTATTTAGATTAAGCAATAATACTGCATTAGATAAAAAAGCAATATTTCCCTGGTTCTGTTTTCCCCAGGTAGTGCACAAGCAGACTTTGGGTGAGGTGAAAAATTAAACATTTATTTAATGGCAAGTTATCTCAAAAATATTTGTACCGAAAATTATTAATATCGGATAATCCTACTTCAAGTTACAATCGAAAATGTTCAGGATGTTTTTTTTGAAACACAGTGTACTTGTTAAGTGACACTAATCGTATTTTTAAAAAATGAAATAAATAACCGTGTTTAGTATGACACAAAGTAGTGCGCAGTTTTTCTTAGCTTTGTTAAGTTTCTCATCTTATTTCGTATGCAAATCGAAAAGTACCCATCTTACAGTTTTTGCTACTTTTACTCAATATAATGCACATAAATTAAGTAAAAAATAACAACTAATTTGAGCAAAGCTCATGAGACGCGCGACGGCCTTAGCAGTTCCTATTCGCAAGTTGTCTTGATCTATCTCTATCCATTTCGACGCAATTCACTCTTGAAATCTACGCCGTAGCCACAAATTGCAAAAAAAATAAAAACCCTTACTTTAGAAGTTCAAGGTCATTCAAGGTCATCGATGTTCACACTAATAAAAAGTTTGTCACTATTGCTTGTTATGATAAGCAGCATGTTTCTGCCTATCTGCAACCGTTTTCACGCTACACGAGCCAATAGTGGTAAAATAACCACTTTTAAAGGGGTAGCCATCTTTGACGCCCGCCTGCGCCGGTCTCCTTAAACTTAGTGGGTCGGGACTTGAACTGCTAAAATCTATATTTAATGCTGAAAATTTCATGTGCAGGTTGTCTTGGTCTATCTCCAACCATTTCGTCGCAATTTACTGTTGAAATGTGCGCTGCAGCCAAAAATTGCCAAAAAAATTAACAAAACCCTCTTTGAGGGTTTAAGGTCGTTCAAAGTCATCGATGTTGACAAATCTAAAAAGCCCGTCACCAGTGCTTGTTATGATATGCAGCAAGTCTGTACCTATCTGCAACCGTTTTCACACTATAAGAACCAATAGCGGCAAAATAACGTTTTTAAGGGGGTATCCCTTTTTGTCGCCCTCGTTCGAGAGAAACCCCTTACCCAGGGGCACGAAATTTTGTCACTAAAAACTAGAGTCGTTGGGGCAGCCCACGGTGAAAATTTCGTTATCCTAGCTTGCACCGTTTTGATACAGCTCACGACTGTGACAAACAGACGGACAGACGCCTAGACGATGGCTAGGACGCGCGAAGCATTCTGCCGTCGCGCGTAAAAATACTGAAATTATTATGACGAGAGATGGCAGGCAAAACCTGTTTCGAAAGCAGTTCTTTGCAGAGAGAGTAAAGAGTGATGAACTTTCTGGCCAGTAATCGGGCTTCAAGAAAGCCTTCAGCAACTAACATGATTTCGCAAATCAACTCAAAGTCCGGTACAACCATTGCACACGGCCTAGACAAAACAGTTACCAGAATTCTTTCATGCGTTATAATAATCTGCAACACTTTTGTGTGTAGATTTTAGATTTAGTATGACCTAAGTTAAAGTAAGTCCAAGTAAGCGATTTTGCTGATGTTAAAAATAAAACCAAACTCGTGTAATGCAACAGCTTAAAGTTTATAGTAAATTTACGATTAATCTTATTTGTCAAAATGTGAATATCATTGTTGACAAATTATGAACAGAGTAAAACGCAAAATAAGTTGTTGCCGTATATCATCTGTTCTTGTAATCCCAATAATTTAAACGATCAAGTTGATAAAACTATATATAACTTCTCTTACTAGTTTTCAATAGGCCTATAGCAGCTACAACACTAAAGATAAGTTTTGTCCTTTGTGTTCGTTTTTGTCTTGGCATGAGCAACTAAAAAAGCTTGTTGTGTGATGACTTTAGTCCTGACCGGTGATGCCGTGATATGTGACTTTATTTAACGGTTATTTATTTATATCTGCATAAGACAACAAAAATCTTTATGTGCTTTGTGTGCGCACAGCGACTTTAAGTTTTGACCGACTTTGGTCTTACATATCGACGCTTTCATAATATTACTGACCTAAAAATTTAACATTAATCTTTCCGTACGTCACGATCAAGACGATCAAGCCCATTCAAGCAATTTGAAGTCCTACCTGAACAGTGCTTTGAGATTTTCGGGCAGTTCCGTTCTTCCTGCGTACCCGGGATTCATCGTGATAAAAATGCCGACAGACGGCGATAGCGATATGTCTTCCGTCAGGAAGTTGAAGACGCTTTTCTTTTGTCGAACGGCGTCCTGGATGCATTTGACCTGGACAGCGACGACTGACAGAACTTCGACCGAGATACGGTTGAACTCGTCGAAACATCCCCATGATCCGGACTGCGCCAAGCCTTTGTAGATGTTGCCGATAGACTGCAACGCAACACCAGCATCCAACATACATAAAGCAATGCCATCGATTTTTATCTACCGGTAATAAAAACTTGGAGTAACGACAGTGAGGCATGTGTTTCCTTGTTTCAATAAAGTAAAATGTTTTGGAGCCATTTTGACTGGAAGTGCTTTCTAATGGTACCAGTGAGACTGCTATGCCGCATAGCAACGTGCAACTGCAAATCAGTCTAAGAATTTTAGTATTTATCACCTTCATTACTGAGCCATGTCATGCCAGCTAATGACACATCGATGAATGCACTAACCTTATAAATGACAAAATACCAAATGGGTGGACTGCCCATAGGTGCCAATAACTGGTACCCCGATCACTCTGGCCCTCGAGAACGTTTATACCATTTTTCTAAGCCATTTTGCTTTGGAGCCTGTACGGCACAGACGGACGGACGGACAGCGGACAGGCAACACTCATAATGCGGCCTATTAACCAGCAAACAAGCTGCAGTATAGGCCTAGAGCTAATGAGGTAGTCTGATGTCCCACGCGGTAGTCCATCTGCTCGGAGCAGTTGAAGACGTAGACCATAACACCGAGCGCTCGACCGAGGTCTTTGGTAGTCTCAGTCTTGCCTGTGCCAGCAGGTCCAGCGGGTGCACCGCTCATTGTCAGATGCAGCGACTGCGTCAGCGTTATGTAGCACCTGACAACGACAATAGAACACGAATCAACGTTTGAACTTATTGTAAAACTTACGAGACCATATAATGGTAAATACCAACGCCAGAGGAAATACTCATCGGCACTTATGACAGACTGCGGAATTTTTTTGAATTGTACAATTCTATATAGGATAAAAATAATAAAAAATGTGTCGACCCAGTGCCGACATATAATGCGGCCATCCGCTTGACCTTTGACCTTCTTAGCTATAAATTGGCAAACTGCTTACTCCTGTCTTGAAAAACATTCACAGCGACTTTGGATTTTGTACATCTCTTTGTTTTCGAATGAAAAGCCTGTACGGGACGGACAAACGGACAGATGGAGAGACGGACGGGCGACACTCATAATGCGATCTATCACGACAATTGCAGAGCAGCAGCAGCCGACCTGTCAGTGAGTGGAGTGATGACAAGACGAGTCGAGTTGCCGAGGTACTCGTGCAGGTAGCGGAACTGTGCGTCGCAGATGTTGGCGAAGCAGTCCTGATCGTTGTCGTCCCAGCGATGTCGGACCTGCGACAGCCACGTGAACGCCTGGGCGTTCTCAACACGCTGAGTGATCAGCTTACTGACGACGTCACGGTTGTGCACTTCTATCGTACAGATTGTCATGATCTTCTGTCGGTCGCCGGCAGACAGCGAGCCAATCAGCATTGTGATCAGTGCATTCAGCTGCGATATCTGCACACAGTTTACCGAGTCTGCTGTCAGCGCCTTATCAATGCAGTGAGAACGAATAAATTGGCCTAAGTAGAGTTACTTACCACATGGATAATTAAGTTGGATACGGACACGCTGTCTGAAAACAAGGGTCGTTTATATCTTGTAGTGCCGCCTGCAGTAAACTGCTACTCATTTTCAATCCCACTAAGAGTAGGAGGCTGAGTTCATCTAAGCACAGACACAAAATACGTTCCAGTAGTTAAACACTGTGGTGATGACCTGTTTTTTGTTGTATTCCTTCAATGCGTTGTCGTATCCTTCCTCGACTCTGCCGAATGCGATGTTGACTTCGGTGGTCCACCAGATCTGAACGCTGCAGAGCGCCACTTGCGCGGCGAAGTCAAACAGCCACTGCTCTCGGGGCTTGTCATCGTAGGCCGACACCGCCTCGGTCAGCTCGTGGCGAATAGTACTGCGCATAGAGTCCAGCACTTTGTTCAGCCAAACCTCTACCTACAGGCAGATGTAAACGCGCAGAGTTGCAGCAGTTTCGTTGTGCTGGTGTACACGCATCTACATGGCCAATTACAATACGTACATGTGAAATGACTGTCAACTAGTCGCGGAGATGCGACATCGACATCTGAGGTCTTCCGATGTCTACACGTGTGCCGTGCTGCGGACGCAGTCACTGATCGGTGACAGAAGTTTCTTGGCAGCTGGACCGCGGCTGTGAAATAAAGCTGTTAAGCTCTTAACACCTTATACGACTGAAGACGTTACAGACACAACTGCTGATCAGTACAGCTTGATGGGGTTGTGTTGACATATTGCGGCGTTGCAAACTCACAGAGTTGCAACAAACTATGGAAAATATGTCGACCCAGCGCCGACATTTGGTGCGGCCGTCCGCCTTGAGCTGCGCAACTCTAACCACTGCGCCCTCTTAGACTGAGTTCTAAGCTCGTGCGAGACAGACAGACAGACAGACAGGGGGACGGACGGACGAACGGACGGGTAAGACTTGTATTGCGGCTTATTGGAACGGCCGCACAATAAAGATCTAGCAAGAATACAAAGTGTACAACAAGTTTGCTGTACCTGGCCACTGCAGTCACACGGCTCTGCCATTGCAACGAACTCGCCGTCCTTGCTCCACATTCCAACAGCAACCTTCACATCACTGTCACTCATCGACAGGTCGGTGGCTTGGCGCAGATCCACCTGCGACGAGTCGTCCTCGTCCTCGAACTTCAGCCGCGCCAGGCTGTCGAACAACTTCGGTAGATGCCGGCCAACCTAACGCGTGAAGCACACACAACAGTACGCCAACTGATAATTGACAGCAACACTCACAATGCGCTTAGAGGTATTAATAATTACGAGACAGCTCAGAGCAGTTGCGAAAAAACGTGCAAATATAATGGCTGAACATAAACTAAGCAAAGAAAATTAAGACAACAAAATATGTATTCAGTTTTACCGACAGAATATTCATCAGCAAATGTTTACCAATCACAATGATTTGGTTTTTCACAGACCATTTTTGTAAAACAGTTAAACCTGTTTTCCAGCGCTAGGGCCTAGTGGATATTACACGTTTGCACTACTTGCACTAATGTTTACTTCGTGAAATACAGGAATCAACAGTGAAACGTCAACGATAAATGAAATATAGGCCTACCGCTTTCGGGTTGTTGCCGTTCGACAGAATGTCGAGCAGATCGGCGGAAGAAACGAAATAAAATCGAGGAAATGCCAAACGTTTCTTTTCCAGATACTCTGCCAGCGCTTTCTCACAGAGGATTAGCTGCTGCTGGATGTCTTCTAGCCGTTCAAACAGCATCGGCTTGCTCGTTATCTCGAGAACTTTTGTCGTCGTCTCTACCTCTGTTACCAGTTCCTACACAGTATGTATACAGCAAACACGTTGACGTAGCACACGTTATATATTTAACGCTTAAATTTTAATAACGTCTCAGTTTGAATGTGTAATAACAATTCAGCAAAACTAACAACAGACGAAAAACTAGAAATTTGGGGCAAAGCCCAACGTGAGTCCGCCCGGCGCCCTAAGTCCGATTGGGGGAAATTTTGAGGGGTGAAATTTCACCGGTAGCAAAGTCACGTGGCATGCACACAAATGCATTAGCATACGCACAACGCGCACTATTGACTTAGGGTAGGTAAACATTAGCCGCGTAATCTCTGGTGTTAGTAGACCAAAGTTCACCAAATTTTTTTTATTCAACGCGGAATTAACTCTGTTTGATAACGCCGTTTACCGCTTGTCGATATCTCTATTCATTTCAGAGACATTTGCGGTCAAACTCGAAAGTTGTCGTAAAACGTACTAAATTTTGGACTTTTTTGCCCTCCCAAATTTTAAGGGGGCGGTGACCCCCAAAAGTTGCACCCGCGTTATCACCCCCCATCTAGCAGCACATCACGTGGCAAAGTTTAATAAAGCTACTCCCATTGGCTCCAAAGTTCTCGCGGCTAATACGCTACATTTTAAGCCAATTTTTGACCCCCTCTTTGAAAAAAGTTGTAAGGGGGCCCCCGTCCCCAGTGGGAGGTGCGCTAGTAAGTCTTGGTGATTCTCTAGCACGTGTAAAAATTTGGGGGCGCAGCATCCCCTAGGGGCCGAAATATGGCCTTCCGAAAAATTTGATTTTGGTAGGTAAACATTAGCCGCGTAATCTCTGATGTTAGTGGACTGAAGTTCACACAATTTTTTTATTCAACGCGGAATTAACTGTATTTGATAACGCCGTTTACCGCTTGTCGATATCCCTATGCAGTTCAGAGATATTTGCGCTCAAAGTCGAAAGTTGTCGTTAAACGTACTAAATTTTGCGCGTTTTTTGCACTCCCAAATTTTAAGGGGGCGGTGCCCCCTAAAAGTTGTACCCGCGTTATCACCCCCATCTAGCAGCACGTCACGTGGCAAAGTCTCATGAAGCTACTCCCTTTGGCTCCAAAGATCCTTCGTCTAATACGCTACATTTTAAGCCAATTTTTGACCACCCTTTGAAAAA
>Ga0209367_1004952_pt1 | contig 18466 bp, 18 predicted proteins | sample WorMetLIZISLAND2_FD_187412 | JGI IMG/M metagenome (GOLD analysis project Ga0209367, IMG submission 187412) | Marine gutless worms symbiont microbial communities from Max Planck institute for Marine Microbiology, Germany - Olavius geniculatus... ... | reverse complement strand
TTGCAGAGAGTGATGAATTCAGCTGCCCGCGTCGTCACTGACACTCGGAAGTACGACAGTGGTTTGTCGCGATTAATGCATGATGAGCTCCACTGGCTTGATGTCACCGATCGAGTACGATTTAAGCACGCAGTGCTCATGTATTGATGTCTCCATGGAACTGCTCCGCCGTACTTGATGGACAGTTGTACACTCACAGCAGAAGTCACTGGCCGTCAACATCTGCGTTCTGCCACTCAGCGGAAGTTGGTCGTACTGTGCTATCGATTGAACAGTTTCGGTCGTCGGTGCTTTTCTGTGGCGGGCCCGTCGACTTGGAATTCGCTGCCAGACAGTCTCTGTGACCCAGAACTGAGTCTCGATACTTTCAAACGTCAGCTGAAGACATACATTTTTGCTAAATATTGATGACAAAATGTATTCAGCACATTAGAGATCTTTTTGAGTATGCGCTATATACATTTACACTTTACTTACTTACTTACTTACAGGGTGGGCCAAAAACATGGCACTTTACTTTTGTTCATATCTTCACCAATTATTGATCGATTTTCAAAATTCTTTCACTGGCACACTCTGCGGACAATTTGCAACAACGTCGTTATTACATATCCCACTACACCATAAATGCGTCTTTACACTACCTCGTGAAATATCAATAAAATATGCACACATAATGATAATGGCAAATAAACATTTTGGAAAAACTGAAAACAAAAACACTTCAGACCAACATTGCAGTGAATGGTCTGTATGACATTAAACTGTGTGGGTCTAACAGTCTGGTGTCATACAGATCATTCATCGCAATGTTGGTCTGAAGTGTTTTTTAATTTATGTAAAGTTTTGTTATTATTGTTAGTTTTTGCTTACATTAATATTTCACAAGGTAGAGTGAAAACACATTTATGGTGCAGTGGGATATAATAATCACATTATTGCGAACTGTCTGCAGAGTGTGCTAGTAAAAGAATTTTGAAAATTGGTCAATAATCTGCAAAGATATTGACGAATGTAAAGTGCCACATTTTTATGGCACTGTGTCACTGTTACAGCTCACTACTTTTGCATTTACAAAATACTCTGCATACTTTGAAATACTCTGCAACAAAACGGATCAGTGCAATGCCTGATATGAGTCAAAATATTTGGAAGCTGCGCCTATCAGGTGTATGCATAGATATACGAATATTTTTATGCGCCAGAGCTAGCATAGCTATGGCACGTATTAGCTACGGTAATTCTGTCCGTCCATCCGTCTGTCTGTCACGGCCAAGTACCATTTGGAAACCAAGAGAGATAGACACTTCGGGTTTTGACCGTATGATAGCCTAGAGTCTCTAGTATTACGGGACAAAATTTCATGTTCCTAAGTCAAGGGGGTCCCAACGAACAAAAGGATGAAAGAGGGGCACCCCCTCTAAAAAGACGTTATTTTACTGGTATTGGGTCATCTAACGTGAAAATGGTTGCAGATAGGCAGGACACGCTGCTTACCATAACAAGCACTGGCGATGAGCTTCTTAGAAATGTCAATATCAATGACCTTGAATGACCTTGAACCCCCAAAATAAGGGATTTTAGTGAATTTTCGCGATTGTGGGCTGCAACACGAATTTCAAAAATGAATTACGCCAAAATGGCTGGAGGTAGACCAAGACAACCTGCATAGGAAATTTTTAGCATTAAATGTAGATTTTAGCAGTCCAAATCTGGACGCTCTAGATTCAAGGAGACCTGCGCACGTGAATGTCAAAGAGGGTACCCCTCTAAAAAGTGGTTATTTATCCGCTACTGGCTTATCTATCGTGAAAACGGTTGCAGATAGGCACAAACATGTTGCTTACTATAACAAGCACCAATGGCGTGCTTTTAATGGTATCAACATTGATGACCTTAAACCCTAAAATAAAGGTTTTTAGTGACTTTTTGACGATTTTCGGCTGCTAAAGAGTGAATTGCAATGAAACAGGTGGAGATAGACCAAGATTACCTGCGAACAGAAACTGCTATAGGTGCTGGCGCATTTCATGAGCATTAGCTCAGATTTCTTGTCCCACATTAATTGCAAATTAGATCAAGTCCTGCAATTGTAAACTTTTGCAGGTTAAAACAGCACCTGATATAAGCTGAAATAATATAGCATTTCATTGTTTTAGCAGAAAAAAACTAGTAGTAGCAGTAATAGTAACGATGTAAATTAAAGTTTCATTAATCAAAAATTAACTATAATAAAGATGTTGATTACTTAACAGTGCTTCCTTTCACAGTGAATGTCAGCATTCATCTACTTTCAGCATCAGTGCCTAGCATTATGCTTATCTAGAGTTCTTCTTCTTAAGAAACAGCACCCAGAAATTTAAATCTTCGATCAATATTCAAATAGCTCAGCTTGACTTTATGAATATGGAAAAAATTCAAAAGTAGCATCCTTATAGTATACAGCAGCAAATTTGCATTTATTACATAAATGTCAGTGGCTCATACACAAAAAAGCGTCAGACCATTATTAACTATTAACCTGCCAAATCCAAGATCTTTCTTGTAGCACCAAAGCACAGTTGGTGAAGCTTTAACAGCAGCTTTTTCCAAAATTCTGTGCAGTTTCACCACCTGTTATAAAAAAACACGTGTACATAATACACGTTAATACATTTAACAAAACAACAAAAGAAAAAAGTATTAGGTGCTATATTATCTGTATCATATGCAATAGCCGGTAATTTACATTTACTAGGTTGTATCAACAAAAGCATCATTGACAACTATTACAACAGATGTAACAGTAGCATAGTCTTGCAGTCCATTTGCATGTCAACCATTCTCATGCATCACACTAAAACAATCTGATACAAAAAGATGCCACTTTGTAGGAATACTGGTTTCATGTCCCAAGCAGCATTGTACAACACAGGGACCCTAGTCCCCCATATCAAAGAAGATTTAGACGTTGAAAACCTGAGTAATAATTTGCATTATAAAACTGTACAGATAGTGTAATGTACTAACAGTTACAGACAGCCTATATAAACTCAGCAATGCTATAGCCGACGGAACCTAGTCATCTCATGGGTTAACCAAACTGCTTTATAGTCAGTCAATTAGTCAGTGTACTTGCCAAACCCCATACACCCTTTTTCTCAAAATGACATGTTTCCAGCAGCGATGCATATTGTGCCTTGTTAACATGCTACATGACTTTGGCCCTGTTTGTTTTATTTATCACTACCACATACACAACAAACTTTCAAGGCAGTAAAGAACAGATCCCGTTAATGGCAGATTAAAATGTTAAAATAACATTTTAATCTGCCATTAACGGGATCTGTTCTTTACTGCTTTGAAAGTTACAATCATGATATTCTAGTGGTAAACTGGCAACCTGGCTGTTAGCAATGATTATAATAGTTCAGAAAAACACTAACCACATAGTCAGCGGTGTCACCAACAACTACGAACATCGATCGCTGGTTCGTGCGAATGCAGTTCTCTGTAAGTATCTTAACTCGATTGTCAATCTTCAGGTGCTGAGCCATGGCTGCTGGTCCGTAACTGGATCAACAGGATGAGAAACTATAATATGAACCACACCAGTATCTACAAGCACAAAGGCATCAATTAAATACTGTGCTCCATACCTACTAAATTGAAAGTATTCACACATCAAAAACCTTGTCATGTCATGGGTTAATCGCACTGCTGTACAGTCGGTCAATTAATCAATGTACTTGTGATACCACTATGGGTAAGACGTTAGATATAACGTCTTTGGTGACACCATTCACCAAAGTAGTGAGCGATATTACGGAGTTCTAATATTTAGCCGTTTTAGCACATTTTGCTTATATAACTCTATCACGTATATTACGTAAACAATAATGTGTGTTAAATAAAAACACTTAATTAGTCAATCGCTAGCTAAGAGAAATAAAACTACAAATCAAACATCTACATACAGCACCTTAATGTTTGTTTACAATTAAGTGGATACGATTAATGACCAAGCTAGTTGATAAGTAAGTAATGAGTCGGCTATGTAAAATATAATCACAGCATCCAGCGACTACGACTATCCAGAAATTTTCGAATTTAGTCATAATCAAAGAAGAATGTTGGTAGACGTATGCGTAGCAGCGGCTTCCATGTCTTAGAGCGCGCCTGTACACTACTGTCACCGTCGACTCTCAATTCAGTTAACTACAAGAACCACCGTTGCGGCGTTCCCACAGCGTCGCTCGTGGAGTGAAACTGGCGAAGTTGTGGCCTACATTCGATTCATTTCACAAATGCTTGAACTGCTGTATGAACGAGTCACGTCGTGCGGAGCGTCATCGCGGTGGTCTATTTAATTTCCCGGGTCTGATGTCTACACTAAGCTGTCGAAGCTGCTCGAATAGGCCTACGCCTACATGGCGTCGTTGCATCACCGTTCACTGTGACTGCATGGCGACCTCAACATCCGTTTCGACCGCCCGGATGGTGCAGCAACCGTCAATGTCAACGACCTGCTGGCATCGTACGGCGCGCTGTCCAGCATGTTCAACAATCCACCTACGCCCGCGGCGGCATTCTTGACGTCGTCATCACCGGCGACGACTGTCAACCTACTGACGTCACGGTCGACGTCTCTATTGATAGTATAGACCCACAAGCGACTCATTAGCCGTTTTCTCGCTCGCTCGTAGGTAAATCTCGCTCGCTTTTTTTGCTTAACGAGAAAAACGAGAAATTGCAAGGTTCTATCAAAGAACTTAAAGTTGTTGCTTAAAATTTTGCAAAATACGACAAAGGATTATTTTTGTCGGATCCTGTATAGACTGTTTTTTATAATTACTTAAATAATGCAGGAGATGTGATCTCCATTAAATCACGCGGAAGTTGATAGTAGCTTCCTTTAAATTTATGCGTGTGATACCCAAGGTGGAAGTGATTAAAATCTCTTTGAACATATGGGGTCAAAAGTTCGAAACTTTAACTGCTAAAATTTACGTTTAATGCTGAAAATTTCTTGGTCCATATCTCCAGGAATGTCGGCGTAATTCACTTTTGATATGTGCGAAGTAATCTCCAGTGCTGATATGCAAAATGCAGCCGAAGTTTTATTTTGTAATTGTCTGTTCAATGCTATGATTACCATTGGACCGAGTATAAAATTACCTGAGTGTCTGTGCGTGCGTCCAACTTTTCTTCAGCTATTTTCTTTTCACCTTCCCTTTCCCTTCTCGTTTCCCTTCCCCTTCCGCTTTCCCCTTTCCCATCTTTCTTCCCCTTTTCTTTTCTCTTCCTCTTCTCCATCCCCTTTTTTTCCTTTTCGCGTTGTCTTGCTCTTTCCTCTTCCCCTTTTCCTTTCTCTTCCACTTTCCCTTCCCCTTTCCCTTCCGCTTCCCTTTCCCTTTACCTTCCGCTTTCCCTTTCCTTTTTACCTTCCCCTGCCCCTTTCTCTTCCTTTCCCTTTTCCTTTTTTCCTTCCCCTATCCCTTTCCTTTTTCCTTTCCCTTTCCTTTCCTTTTTCTCTTACCCTTCCCCTTTCCATTTTTTTTCCTTTTTTCCATTTCCCTTCCCCTTCCATTTACCTTCCATTCCTTTTCTCTTTCTTCTTTTTCTTCCTTTTCTCCTTCCACTTTTCGTATCCCTTCCCTTCTTCTTCCCCTCCATCTTTTTCTTTTTTTCTTCTATCTTTCTTTCCGTGTCCACGTCCGTGCGTTCAATATTTGAGGCGCCATATCTCCATAACGATGCAAAATAGACGCATGGCGTCGACGGACCATAGTAAAGAGTTGGTGACGAATCGAATGGTTTTGTGACTGACAATGTTTATTGTTTAGTTAAAATAATAGAGAAGGATGAAAGGATCATTGCTGTTGTACAATTGGAAATTAGTGTTTGATTGTTTTCTACTAGTCTAAACAGCTCACTCCTTATTATTTATACGGACACCTTAAACTATCGAAATGCATTGGACAGACTCCGTGTTCATATAAACATTATCTTGTGTTTTAGGTGCATCTATATAAATGTAAACAGAGTTTGAGTGAGTTTCAATCTTTTCTTGTGCTAGATTTTTGAGCAGCTCTGGGTTCTCATGTTTGCTGACTGAGTGGATGAGTAAGATGTCTATACAGTGCAATTTTTGTAATGCTAAGGTACAGTAAATCTTCGGGTAGAGCTGACGCCTGTACATTGCTATTGTTGCCTGCTGATAAGAAGTAAACCTATTCTACAGTTTTAGTGTATATAGGCAAGTTACCATGCAAACTGAAATTTTTTTACTGAATACTGAGTGTAGTCCTGTGAAACTCTGCGACTGATTTAGCTGGGCGAGCTTCCGTAGCTTTAACCTTTACTGCATACATTAGCACCTTTTGGCTGCGCCGTAAATCCAGCGCAAGCTCATCAGTTTCTACTTGTAGAGCTACAGCAGCTGTAAAGCAGAATGGCACCACCTGCTATGCGTAGCGCTTTGTGCTGAATTATATCTAGCTTTTTCTTAGTGCTATCAGGTGCAGAGTTGCATGCTACAGAGCCGTAATCTAAGACTGACTAAACGGATTAAGCTTCCGTAGATAGTGAGCAGAGTTTTTTGTTAGCTCCCCATGAGTTACCTGCTATCGCACGCATAAGATTTAACTTCTTCTTGCATTTTTGTTCTAGGTACCTGACGTGATCATTCCGGTTAAGTTTAAAATCAAATATGAGACCTAAAAACTTGGCTTTATTATATATATTTACTGACAGATTATTAATTCTCAATGTTATATTTGTATCTTTTCGGTGTGAGTATATTGCAACCGTTTTATCCAGGGATATCTTTAATCCTCAGTTAGGCCTATCACAACTTAGCTGGCTTAAACTTGACCAACGATCACCACACTACAGCCATAAAATACAAGAAAAAACAAATGTTGCCGAGTTCTGCTGACGCCTGTAAAAACGAATCCAGACTGACGTAGGCCTATAGATTTCAACATAGTCCATATTACTTAATTATCTTCATTCACCCTACACGATATAAACGAATAAAATAAACAAGCAACATAACATATGTAACTAGAAATTTAGGGCAGAGCCAAACATGAGTCTGCCCGGCGCCGTAAGTCCGATTGGAGGGATAATTTAAGGAGTTAAAATCCCTCTCGTAGCAAAGTGTCATGGCCTGAACTCAAATGCATTAGCATACGCATAATGCGCAATGTCGACTTAGGGTGGGTCAACATCCACGCCTGTAGGCCTAACTTTTTTGTTAGTGGACCAAAGTTCATCATTTTTGCTGAACGCAGTGGAGACCGCTGTCAATAAGATTTGTGTGCAATTTTTGATATGTCGGTCGGTTCCTGAGATATTCGAAGTCAAAGTCTAAAGTTACTGATCAAAAGCAGATTTGCCAATTTTCTGAGAGCGCAGTTTTACTTAATGAAAGGTAGGTATGTAACACGTAGGGGCCTACCAAAGCAGCATGTAGGTCTAACCTTGCAACAAAAATTGCTGACAACCAGCGTAATGTGAAAGATTGCAACATATGATGCATAGACCTAAACGACAACAAAACGTCACACTGCATGGTGTACATGGACCGGCTAACCAAACTAACCGAAGTAATTCGGTAAAACGCGAAATCGTTGATCGGTGCTGCCTCCTTGTGGACCTCACAATTGTAGGCCTGCCTGTCAGATGGCATGCAAATCCGTTGAACGGTTTAAGTAGGGTGCACGACTGTGACATACGACAGACAGACAACAGATCACGCTACGAAAAACTGTATAGCTATAAGCGAAATCGATTTCACTTAGGCCTAATAATAAAGTACAATTCAGTAGCAGACGGATCAAACAGCCAGCTTACGAAATCAGAAATATTTAAACTGCAAAATATGTACCACTTAATTTGTTGGCAAGTTACCTATCAATGCTTTTGACACTGTTGGTGGGGCGAAGAGAAAGGCATCCGACATTAGTTTTTGAACGTTGGCTTTGCCGTATTCCAGCTAAATTGAAAACGTGCAACTCTGGAAAAATTGGCTGGTTAACATCAAGCTGTTCTGTCAAAAAAAATAATAACCTATACGCAAACATTTTTAATTTGCGACAATGTGTAACCATATGGTGCCATACAACCAGGCAATTTGCCAGCCTGGCACTCTTGCACTAGGCCTATGCGGCCGTCTGTCCCTCCGTCCGTCCGTCCCCGTTAGTCTATCGATCTGTCCCATAGACCTACAAGTTTCGTTGGAACTGAAAAAAAAGTCGCAGAAAAAACAAAATGGCGTGGATGTATCCTAGGACAGGAGTAAAACGTGGTATGCTGATTTTCAGCTAAAAAGGTAACTATAGCTGAGATGGACGGCCGCATAATACGTCGGGACTGGGCCGACATCTAGTTCAGACCACAGTATCACAACCCAGAAACTTCTCATGTATCGTGCATGATTACATCGAGCAGTCATTGAAAGTATTCTTCTTCTGAGAGAACGCTATAGGCCGACTGTATGGCGAGCGTCACGACAGACATCTGGCGCTCGACGGCGACGCGAGCCTCGTTTTCGTCATAGCGAGCCTCGTTTTGGCGAGATTCGCTTTCACGCTCCGATGCATCTCCTGCTGCTGCTGCTGCTCTGCGCGCTTTCAGATAGTCGGCGAACGCGTCACGAATCCCGGTGAACGTGGAAAACTCGTAGGAATTAGTGCTGCTCGGAGCAAACAGAAAGTTCCTGTACGAACAACGCAAACCAATGGCATTATCTACGACATTAAAACTAGGGATATTGTAGTAAAGGTTAAAAACAGGCACACAAAAATTATACAGTATTACGCTTTTATGGAGCGGTATATCACTCAGTATAGTTGGGTTTGGTCCCCTCTCTGGCCCTACTTTTCCTTTTCCCTTACAGAGGGCTTAATCTGTATCGGTCCAGTACAGCACAGCACACCACCAATAATTTTAAAAACGGTGCGCCGCCTACATCATATAAACTTTGAGGCAAATGCTCCAAAAATAGGGAAAATTTTTTTTTGATAAATTAGGCAAAAAGTTAAAAATTATAAATCCGTACTTTTGATATAGGCCTATTTACGATATCTTGCTAGCAAAAGTGTTCTGTGACGTTTAGAATGCACCAAATACTGGGGAAACATTTTGAATTTTTCTGTTTAAAATGGCGCATTCTGGTGTACTTTATATTTTTAAGCGACGGCAGGGCACCCAAACGTCGTAGAGTCCAGGGTAACTTACCCCTTAACCTCCCCTTCTCCCCTCTCGACGAACCTGCCTGTGAGCTCTGCGTTTTGGATGACTTAACATGTTAGGTAAATAGATAAATATATTAGGTTAATAGATAAATATGTTATAAATATGCTAATGATAATAATATACTTTTAATAGTTTTAATACTTTTAGCTAACAGTTCTAATTTCTGCTAATGGCACGGCAAACGAAAAATTCGAAAGAGTTTTGTTTTGTTGTATTGAGGCAGTATACTAGCAAATTTGTTTTTTTATGCTCCAGCATAGACTACTTAATTTGCCACCTAACATGTTAAAAGTAGGCCATCCAAAACGCAGCTAATGACAGTTGAAACACAGCAGAACAGGTTAGTGGAAAAACCTGATCTGTGGTCGTTTGAACGGCAGACTGGAATGAACAAACGCCTTTGACAGCATCAGCAGCCGGTCGTTATAACGACGCATCAGCAGATCACTACAGATACACAACAGTAACACACAGAAACTGTCACATACCACAATGCTGATTGCTGAGTGACCTGCTGGCTCAGGAGCGCCTGCGCCACGGGTAAGTAAATAAGAATATACAGTGTAAGTAAGTAATTTATATAGCGCGTTAACTGTACCAACCTCGAACGTGCTCGATGTGCTAGCAGAAAGAGAAGTAAAATGTTTTCAATGACGGGGGCAACAGGGGCATCTGCCTTCGAGCCCTTGTTGCACTGGAGCAGTCGGGGGCAAGGAAATGGCCTTGCGATGTAACTAGGCCTACACGGTGTTTCATAAAAAAATGGCACCGTTTTTATTTCTTTCATAACTCAGTCAGTGGTGATCAATTAACATGAAATTTTTAGCAGATATAGCTAAAAAAATACTAATTCAAAATATTTAAACAAAATATGGCAGTTAATTAAATATTCTTTGCTAGTCGTGACGTAATGCTGACGTCATAATGTGTCGTTAGTACAAGCTTGCTTGTCTAAACTGGTGCTATCAGTTGCTACCCTGCTTCGATGGTGAACTTTATCTTGTTCACTAATGAAAAGTGTTCATTGTATCAGCACTAAGCAACATAGGGGAATGAAAGCAGGCATCTCTCGATCCAAAAACTCAGCCATCTCGCAAGCGGTGTTTGCTGTTGCACTGTTTTGCTACTAGAAGGTGTAAAAGTCAATCTATCCCCACAAGCGTGTAAAAATGATCATTGTGGGCATTTTTTTGTGGTTGCAATAATAAAACTTCAACAGTTTGTCATTAGTGAACCAGATGAAGTTCTCTATCAAAGCAGGGCAGCTATTCAGCAACTGACAGCACCGGTTGCGACAAGTAAGTTTGTACTCAAGGCACATTATGACGTCAGCATTACACAAGAGCTAGCAAAAAATATTCAACTAACAGCCACATTTTATTGAAATATTTTAAATTAGTATTTCTTCAGCTGTATCTGGTAAAAATGTTGTGTAAATTGATCATCATTTGAGTAAACTATGAAAGAAAGTCAAAGGGTGCCATTTTTTATGAAACACCGTGTAGCCTTACAGGGTGTTTACACGATCGAGCAAACATCAAGCAGACGTTTAGCAAACGTCGAGCAAATGTCGAGCAAACGTCGAGCAATTAGCACGTGTATTTTGAATAGCCTACATTTGCTCAACGTTTGCTCGACGTTTGCTCGATCGTGTAAACACCCTATTAGACTTACTGAGCTCCGTCCATCTGCATAATATTAATTAGGCCTATTGAATTAGCCTATATGAAGGCGTAAAATTACTAATTATAATTATACTGTCTGTAATGGCTGATCACGTTAAAGTAGTAAAAATAGAAATAGCAACGTACTCGTGGACGTTAACGCGTAGATAACTGTCGTAGAACAAAGCTGCAGCTTCGCTGAATCGGCGTATTGCTCTTTGTAGATGTTCTGTATATAAACATCAACTCACGTTAATAATGATAAAAATATATCAACATAAATTAGGCCTACAGTTAGCCAGCTATAGACATAAATAGCCTAATTATAAAAATAATTTTAAAAAAAACACGTGTTTAAACCAAGGTCAAGAACCCTGGCATCTGAAATGTCATCCCCGAGAAAACTTTTGAAATTCTACTTTGCTGCAAGCGAGTTTATTGTGTATCTACGACGAATTTGGTCCGAAATAATAAAACTTAGGGCAGAACAGTTTTCACGAAATTTAAGAACAAGACTGAAATTTTGAGCTCCCACGATCTCCTTTGTTCGAAATTTAGAGTTATTGTTTGTCACAAACCACCAACCAGGCTCATGACGACGGTGACGAAATATTTTCAATCTGCTAGAGATAACCAGACTACCTCGGCCACCGGCCATAGCATAACGAACATAATGGATTAACCCATTTGCGCATAGGTGGGCGATCAGTGACCTTCAAAGTCATCGAAGGTCGGGGATTTTAATTTCATTTCAAAAAGCGTATACCACTTCCTGTCAGTGATTAATAATAACCTTGGCCGTGTTTCTCACCGTTTCCCAGATATGGTCAGTTTTCCGTTGAAAACGCACATTTTTCCTATCCACCGTCCATTCAACCCCGAATTTGAAAATATTCCGCTAGCACTAGATCGCTGAAATTTTGCATGCCTAGGTTTATGACACAGACCTAATTATTTGTGTAAAAAATAAACTTCTCTACGATTTAACGATCCGTGTCAGACGACGAACGACGACGGACGACCATGCCATAAGCTAGACCGTTACTTAAGTATACGGTCGGCTAAAAATTGTTCCGAAGCCTACATACAATGTATTGTATAATCGACTACCTAGCAGGTGGTCAAACTGCTGCATGCCATCCTGCTGCAAGGAGTCATACTCCAGCTCTAGCGTGTCAGCCAGCTCGCGAACATCGAGTGGAAGACGCGCCGACGACGAAAACTGAAGAATGACGTCTGCCACTAGCTGCGTCAGGCTGGCGTGCGCAGAAAAGGACGGGTCGACGAACCGTTCCACGTAATCGAAGCTGTCGACGACCGTGTGGTAGACGGGGTAGTGGCGTGCGCCGGCACTATTCATCTACGACAATCAATTTGTAGAATTTAATTCGCCAAAACAGGCTGGTAAAACTACACAGTGTCCAAAAAGCATCCCAGTCATTTTGACTGTAACTTGAAAACCAATTAACAGATTTGGTTTGATAATTTTTGGTACGAATATTCCTGATACAACTTGCCATCAAATGGCTATTCAGTTTCCCACCTTATCCAACGTTTGTTTTACACTACCTGGGAAAATCACAACCAAAGAAATATCACTTTTTATCCAATGTGATAATGATTGCTTAATTAACATAACGCGTAAAAACACATTTTGTTTTCATTCTTGACACTTTGGCTGACAATTCATCCAGTTGTCTATATTTCAGTTGTCTGCAGTAAAATTGCTTGAAGTGTTGGACCACTATGCGAACACAGACAAAAAGACGCTTTCTCCATTCATTGACAGCAGTATCGATAATGTTCTGCTCCAGACCAATCCAGGCTGTACCCGTCGCTTCTTGACTTTACAAACATTCCTAAACTTTATCTGGTAAACACACTGCTGCATGACAGTGAAACCTTGTAATAGACTGGCTGTTGAGGCCCACAGATTAGGACAGATGGAATTTATTGACGTTTTTTTTATTTATTTTAACACGTATTCTGCTTGATCTGCTTTCCCCAAGTAGTGCAAAAGCAGACGTTGGGAGAAATAGAAACTAAACATTTATTTAATAGTCAGTTGTGTCGGAAATATTTCTGCCCAAAATTATTAAAATCTGCTAATTTTTATTCAAGTTACGATCGATAATATCGGGGATTTTTTTCAGGTTGTTTATTTCAACACATATTTCGCTTGATTTGCTTTTCCTAGGTAGTGCAAAAGCATACATTGGGTGAGGTAGAAAACTAAACAATTATTTGATAACAAGTTTTGTTGAAAATATTCGTACCAAAAATTATAAATATTTGATAATTTGTTTTCAAGTTACAGTCGAAAATGTCGGGGATGTTTTTAGGGACACAGCGTAGACGTCCGCTGCAGTATCATTAGCTCATGCCAATCAGCTGCCACTTCCGAGATTGTAGAGCGTTTCCAGTCTTGAGTACGTCTCAAATAAATAGTGCTATAGGTCTAGCAAGTGTTAAACTTTACCTATATCTTTACCCTTAGAAGCGCTTGTGCATGAGAATGCATATCTCCACCACGAAATTTTTTTTTGCAAAATAGTAATTTAAACGCAGTATGTATAAATTACTTAGTTGATAATAAAGCAATTGATAAATTTATATAATTTATTTTTAAACACAGCAGCAGGCTGGTTTCATACGTGGTCGGCGTAGCGAAGCCACATGACTGGCACGCCCAGACGATAGATGAACGGCGCGTGGTCGCTGTCTGGAGACGGGTAATTGAACCTACGCACAAACAGTCGTCAATGACATTTCGTAATAAAGGCGTCATTTACTCCCTACGGACCCCCTAAGCAAATATGATTTTAATTTTTTCCCTGTAAATCGTACCTTTGAAACAGTGTTACTGCTGCAAGAACAATACGTTACTTAGACTGAGACCCCTAAGGATTACTGAGACCACCCAACGATTTGCTGAAATGATGCCACTGCTTTGTAACTTACTTACTTACTTATTTACTTACAAAGCGACAGAACTGAACTGAACTAAACCGAAGTGCAGTATGGCAATGCAGTTCAGCTTAGTTTATTTCTGTCATTTTGTATGCGCCTTTAGAAACTATACTTTGCTGTAATGAAAAGTAGGTCTCATCACTGTCCGCAGCTTACACCACGTGCACGTGATTCGTTCACGGTGTCTCAACGAATAAACGAATGGTCTAGTCTATAAGATAGTAGGTCCTAGAGCAGTGAGAAAGGTGAAACAGTGCGCTGACCGCGGCATGAAGTTGTCAAAGTCGGCCGGAGATCGCAACAACCACGTGTCATAGAGCGTCTCCGCCGAAGCGCCGTCAAACAAGGCGTCACTGGACGGCGTTTGTTGCGAGGCGTTGATGACGACGCCGCGCAGCATTGGAGACGCCTCGACGTCCAGCACGTAGCTGCCTGGACGCCGCACGACAGACAGTAGCATCAGCGTAGCGTGGCCAGAAAGGTGCATGATTGCACCCCCAGAGCTCAAGAAATATGCAAATTTGTGCAGGTGCATTAGAACAAATTTTTCAGCTTTTTACTTACTTACTAAGTTACATAACTTGCGATATAACGACAACTTCCGGAACCTCCCCAAATACTTGCGTTGCAAACTGCGACCAAAGCGCTGCAGATAGCGACATGGTTACTACTGACAGCCTATAAAAATTTTCCAACTCATTATGTAAGAAAGTAAATAAATTAATATTGGGTACGATGTCATGGGGAAAGCGGCTAAATCTATCTCATCGCCGACCTTGTACGATTTACCGTTTAACTATAGCACATAACGATACAAACGACAGATGACAGACGACGAGCTAGCAATAGCCTAACTATACAAGTAGGCTACGGTCGGCTAAAAAAACCAGATTCTGCACATCGGGCCAAGAGTGGCAGACGACCACTTTAAGTTCGTAACAATTGTGTAAAGAATCACCAATTCTATAGCACGAGCGCCGCAATATGTTAGTGACTGACCGCTAACAGCCTCGTCCAAGTTGACATAAGCAACGGTACGGTCTGCCAGAGTCACGACATTATCCTGTAGTGACACACAGGTACACATAGCGTCAAGGAATGTACAGAGAGAAATAACTGAAAATAAAACAAAATGAAATCTCAGTTCAGTTAAGTTGCGTCCAAGGGCCGGTTTCTGGGTCTTTTAGTTAACTGATCAGTTAGTAAACTGTCTGTTAATTGTAACTCGCTAGTTAAGTTTGTGCGCGTTTCTGAACAAAACCTTGACTGGCCGTTAGCTAACTGAACGGTAAACTATAGTTGCTTAGCAACGATGCGCACGGCGCTAATCACTTCCGCCAGCATTTGTAGCAGCAAACGTCTCTTCGAGCGTTTTGAAGACCTTGCTATACGGTAAAATCGTTCTATAGTATCACATTCGTCAATTAACTACTTGCAAAATGGTACAAAAGTTGCGTTAAATACGATAACTACGATCGACGGTTAGCTAACTGGCCAATTTCGGCCAGTTAAATTTTTGGCCATTTTGACCGTTGGTTAGTGCAACGGGAAACGCGAGTTATGCAAATCTGTCAGTTAACACTAACTTGACCGGCCAGTTAAGATGCAGAAACCCGCACTAAAGAGTGTACTATACGAACGAACTGAATTATTGAACTTAACTGATTATTAAGAGTTATGAGTTCAGTTCCGTTTATTTCTCCCGCTTTGTATAGGCCCACACGTTTCAGATGTAATAAATGTTGCGCGGGAAATTTAAAAAAAACGCCCAGATTTGGCCACTGCCGCAGATTCTATTTACTATTTTACTTGCTAAAACGCGTTTCTATGAAAATGTTTTTAGAAAGCGTTTGTAAACGTTAAACGAAAAAGTGACCATTTTAAACTGTCGTATTGTACGGTTAAAATGACTTGGAGATACGCATTTTTATACTGATCAAATTTTTGTCATCATATATAAGTTAACAAGTCTCAATAATAAACCTGCTATTAATGTCAGTTTTTTGTACATAGTTATTTTTAATCGTCGTTAGTATACACTAACCGCAAGATGTGGAACATTAATTAAAGGTGCTCTTTACTGCTTATACACAAAGGTCAAAAACGACAACAGATAAGTAAGTTACCTCAACCCATTCATAAGAACCAAGTTGGCCCATATCGCCGGCATCCCAGTGGGCGAATATAATCGTTCTGCGAGGCTGCCATCCTGAGCTCACAGTGACAATATCAGTTTCAGATACAATATTATCTTTACTGCTCGGCACAACGACAAAAACACGAACCACGTTCCGTCTGCTTCTTTAACAAAATAAGTGAACTGTATTTCGAAGTTTAAATCTATTTATTCTGCGCCTACTGCATACATCTACCATACTGTCTGCAGTGGAATAAGTGGCGGATTTAAGGGTGGGGGCGCCCTGCCCCTAATGACTGGATGCATTTTATAACCAAGTAAATATTTTACACAAAAATCCATTATTTTGCATAAAATGTTTTTTTTTTAATTTTGAGGAAAGGGCATAAAGTACTGAACAAACAAACGACAATGTAGGACACACCACCGATTGTCGGCCAACCGCCAGCGTAGAACAAGCGTCGGTTAAATCAGTGCCCGCAGTGTATAAATACATTTAGCACTCACTTATCGCACTCCAAACAAATATTGGTTTAACATACAGATGCGCTGTAGTTTTTACTCATTTAAAAACAGTCTTTCCAGCCAATATAAATTTCGCTCAACGTATACTTAAGAAATAATAAGGCAAAAATTTGCCATAACAAGTTAAGGTTAAAGTTGCACAGTGCAGAAAGTAGCTAGTCGGCCGACGTTTTCACCTTTTGACTGCAGATCTGAAAACGCTTTGGACAGCTCCAACAGCACTGCGGTTCCGCTGTTAGGATTGACCGCACCGAACGTCCACGAATCATAGTGGCAACCGACGATCACATATCGATCTGAAATAACAACGCTATTTCACCAATAATATTCAAATAATCAACCGCTGCTGTTTATTTTTGTGTAATTAACTAGCTAATTTTTTCCACAGTAGCCTAACTCCGTTCAGGTTATGCCGGGTGTTTTAAAAACTACTATTATTCCGATAACTAACTAGTACAACAACTCTCTTTTTAGACCGCTAAACCCCTTCAAGACAATGACAATATGACGCAAAGGTGCGATTTAAATGGGGACAGCAGTACTAATGAAAATTCGTTCATTAACCAATACTGAATTACGAGAAAATTGTGACAGTAGGCGCAGCCAGAAATCAGTATTGGGGGCACTCAGAAGTCCCTTTCTATCCTTCCCCTTCTCTTCCTTTTCTCTCTATTTCTTTTCCCTTTCTCTTCCCTTCCCACTCCTTCATCACGAAAAAAATCCAGTTGAAAGCTTGGGGAGCTCATAAGCATTTATTTACGGATTTCGTGTTTTCCAAGCGCATCTCATGACAGCTTTTTTAGTCGTTTATGTGCGATGCAAATGTGTTTTCAATTAAAGATGGACAATACAGTTAAAGGCCAATCCCATTTGATACAAAAACTATAACTGCTTCCCCCCAGTTCCAACTGTTTTTCGGTATGCCCAAAAGATACACCGTGTCTCAAAAAAACTGTGCCATTTTATTCTTTTAATAACTTCGTGAAATATTGGCTGATTTCGATAATTTTTGGCAGACAGAATTACGAAACAACTTGAGTAAATGACTATAGTTTTGGCTACCTTACCTTAATAATGTTGCTACACTACCTTGTGAAATTCAAAAGTCATAGTTTGGTCGTTTACAACAATGAATTCATACTGGGTAGCACATGCGACGGCTTAGAAATGATTAAATGAATAGCGACAAGCACGAATAACAGTTGTTATCTTTCAAAAAGTCATACGTATCACATCACATCATCTTTATTACAGCATATGCTCAAAATGCCTTGTCTAGCAAGAATGCAAGGGGTGGACGTTGACGCCGCTCGCCAGCAGTATGTTCAATAATGCGCGACACAGAGCAGCTCACCCGCTGTTGATGCATCATTTCACTTCGTCGGCGTATTGTCTAAAAATAAATACGACTAGTGTCAAATAATTTACACATTCTCAATGATTGAGAGGCCTCAGTGATTTTTTGAACCGATGCATGCGCAAGTCAAATATGAATTCCTTGTTGTAAACAGTAAACTGCGCCTTCTGCATTTCACAAGGTAGTGTAGTGGCATTATTAGGGTGAAGTGGCTAAAACTATAGCCGTTTACGTCGAGTTGTTTCATGACTTAGCTTGCCAAAAATTATCAAACTCGACCAATGTTTCACGAAGTTATTCCCAAAATAAAAGTGGCACAGTTTTTTGAGATACGGTGTGATAGAACGAGGAAAAAACCTGGTTCAATGCTGCCACGTATGATTCCAAAAACGTTTGTAATCTGACGAGTTTCAAGCTCGTTAAACACTTCCACTCGCACCTTCCTGCAGCAGAACCATACACATTCATATTCTTACTTATATTTATAGTCATATACATACAGGGTGGCCCAAAAAAACGAGGCCACTCTGTTATATAGCTTCTAACTTCAGAAATACTGCTTAGATTTAC
>Ga0209367_1004950_pt1 | contig 18467 bp, 11 predicted proteins | sample WorMetLIZISLAND2_FD_187412 | JGI IMG/M metagenome (GOLD analysis project Ga0209367, IMG submission 187412) | Marine gutless worms symbiont microbial communities from Max Planck institute for Marine Microbiology, Germany - Olavius geniculatus... ... | reverse complement strand
AATTAAATGACACCGTTAGATTTGCCATACCCAAAAACCATACCCTAGAACCAAAAATTATGACTCTATCTTATAGACAGCCAAAGTTATGACCGTTTAAATAATTGCTTAATTTTCCCCATAGGCGCCATTGTAATTTTTTCGATTTTTGCGAATAAATACGTTAAATATTAATTTAAGATTTTATAACCCCCAAAAGGCACATCCTTGCGCGAGACCGCGTCGTTTGAGCCATCGCACGCAAAAATTCGCCGAAGGGTCTGACCTGTAGGTGAGTTTCTGGAAAAAAAGGTATATGGCTATAAAAATTTTTGCGTATATTTCACCCATTTGCCGGGAAGCCCCCTTGGAGGGATTTACATGAAATTTTGCATGAGGGGTCATCTCGCCGACATAATCAATTGTGCCAAATTTTATTTCAATCAGATCAGGGGTTTTGATTCTGTGTCGGGTCTAATTTTTGGCTTTCCCATAAGAAAGAAGTCGCCGTTAACACAGGGCTTGAACTACCGTTCAGCCTGTGATAATAAGAATAATTCAGATTTATTGTTATTTATTATTTATTATTATTTATTTATTATATTTATAATGCACTTCAAATCATGCACTGTAGCAGTGAAGAATCACAAGTGCAGGAAAGTCATGTGTCATTGCAGGAAAGCATGGTCATACAGAGCAGATTTAAGCCAGTGATGATTAAGTCTGAATTTATAACTGTAGGTGTGGCATAACAGTAGAGAAACTAAGAGTTGTTGTGTCATTCTGTAGAATGTTTACACCACAAGCTCGCAGTTGTCTAACGTTTATGGTGTGGTTGTTACAGCAGAACAGTTATCACAGTCTGTATCACTTCTTAACGATATATAATGTGGTGGTGACCTGGCGTAGTGGTAATGTGTTTCATTCGCTTGATGAAGTTACTGAACACTGAGCCGGGTTAGTGCTGCGATGGGTTACTGCCTGTGGGCAGGTAAACCATCTCGGTATGTAACCAGCCACCTAGGTCAACTCAGCCTTCCATCCCTCCGGGATAGGTAAATTGAGTACTGGTTTATCTGGCTGGGGTTAAGGTTGGGCCCATTCACCTGCATCAGGTGGCAAGTAACACTGTCTGATCCCATATGGCATGTGATGCTCTGTAGCTCTGTGAGGGGTTCAATTTTCTAAAGAGCTATATTTTGACCTTTGTTTTTTACCTGAATTACCTATTGAGTTATTGCCTGTTAGTAGGACATTGTATGAATTATAATGTTTTTTTTCATTTTGATGTCATCATCATGGACATTGGACGTATTTGTAGGATTTTGAGAGATCTCTTGCATTCTCGTTTTTGACAGAAATCAAACGCAGGCAAGTTTTTTTTCTGCGTCGTTTAGCTGACTGCATTTCTGAATTAGCCAACAATTAAACTCAGTTTAAGGGCACTTTTCAAATTTACAGATTGGCTGATTACTTAATTGGTGCTCGTACTCTTAGTAGGAAGCAACTAAATTTGATTGATTTGTGAACTGACAAGTTCGTGAATTAGATATACCACATAGAGCACTTTATCAGCCATAGAATATATAAAGTGGAATTGTTGTGACTTAAATGTGCAGATTTTTCAGTTAAAATAATTATATAGAAGTAGTAATGACAGAAGTAGTAGTAGTAGTAGTAGTAGTCATCACTGTCGTCATAGTAGTAGTATCAGTACCATTACCAGTAGTAGTATTTACTTTAAAGTTGTGATTTGAGAGTTCATAATTATTATCGAGTATCTCCGATGTAAACTAGTCTTTATGCTGTTACATGGATGACGTCTGTTGAACAGGTTTCAGAACCAATATGGCGGTCGTGTACAAACTGCTTTGGCTTATGCAATGAACAGCGAATTCGGCCGAGTTCTAGCTGCACAGATGGTTAGAACAGGCTGCTTTATTATCACTTGATAATGTGTGGCTATTTAATAGCAACAATGCAGTCTAGAAGAATGACATCACTCAGTGAGCATGCTGAAGGATGTCAAGGCAAGATGCCTTAGAAAAATAATGATAAATTGTTAAGAACACAGTACAATTACTGAAATCCACACAAAAAAATTTAGTTCAACTTGTTTCTTCATGTGAAAGTTAACTTTTTATGCGACTTGTAGCAGACAGTTAATTGCACTTTCAGACGTAGTTATGTAAAAAGATTTTATCAGATTTGTTAATTTCTATGACAGAAACATTAATTTAATTCCAACCTGTCCATGTTACTTTTTGTGTGCCTTGTTGCAGACAGTTAATTTTATTTCCAATCATACATGTTTTTTGTAATAATATTTTAGGATATCTTAGGCTATGCTTCTGTACTTAGATTGTGACATTTTGTGCATTGAAATGTAGCATACAGAAGAAAATTTAATTTGTTATATAACAGCGCTTACAACAAACTGATTGTCTCAGTTTGTATGTTACATATTAACTGAGACAATCAGTTTGTTGTAAGCTCTGTTATATAACAAATTAATTTTTTTTTGTAATTGGACAGTTTTTGAGGAGGTGTGAAATTAGTTATTGCTTGTGATTGACAAATATGTAACGATTAGAGAATGTTATTATGATGCAGCAATACAAAAATTTGCAAACTCCACAGTCGCTAAGCAGGAATCGTGTTGACGAAGTTCGCAGTGAGGTCGATGAACTGAAAGGCATCATGGTCCACAATATTGGTTAGTTGATCTAATTTCTGTCGTGAAGCGGTTAACTTGTGCGAAATCTGACCGTTCATTTTGACTTAGTGTCACATGTCTTTTTTGTGGTTTTTATGTGTTTGGCACATTTGTTTATGTCTGACGTCATTCTTTATTAACAAAAATATCACTTGAATGGATTTCATGACCAATCAGTTAGATCTTGGTGATGGTTTGTATTTGGAATTTTTTTTATCTAGATCAGGATCTGGAATGTTTTTCAGTTTATGAGTTTTTGCCAGATAGAAAGCATCGTAATGCTGGTGGTGTAGCATAAGTAATTTACTGTCTCCGCTGCAGTAAAATTGTTTCTGATTACGATGATGATGATGATGATCCACTGAATTGTCAGTATATTAGTTGTCATAGTCACAGTTATGCTGCACACTAAATGCTTCACTTGTCATACAGTTATGGTACATGTACCACTTTGATGTCATAAATTGCTGGGGGATCACTGACTTATGGCTTACGGATTTGGCCTTACACATTTTTCCAAATGCTTTTACATCTTGTCATCAGGATAAAATTTATTGCATAGCACACAATTGTTGTGTATGTTAGGGGGTGTTGCACTATGTAGTTTTGCTTTGTAGATGTCATAGCAAGTCGTGGTGAGAGACTGGAGTTACTGGTTGACAAAACGGAAGATCTTTCAAACAGTGTATGTGCTGGTTTCTAATCGACTGTACTGTATTAATGGTCACACTAATTTTACGATGTGTCATCCATCTGTCTGTCATCAGTCGAATGTTTTTTACATTTGGTGGCTAAACACTGCATCATGGTGGGTCTGCGATGGTAGTAAGATACCGATCTATAGTTTGTTAATGAGTTTCTATTGACTGTCAATAACAGCCATGTCACTACTCGCAGTTGTTGGCCATAACTTACAGTGCATGTATTTTGGGGGAGGTACTGTTGCATTTCATAGCTTTCCAGGCAGTAAAATGTTTGAAACATCATAATTGAACCATAGTGCGTTTGTTAAAAGTTTCAAAAGTCTTAGTCAATAATTTTTTATATAATTTTATCACAGTAGTTAACACAATGGCGAGTTTCTTGCATTTGTGATATGTATTCTTGTTATGTGATTGCAATGCATTATTTAAACCATCGGTGGCTTTATTTTATATTTCATGTCTTACATTAATATGGTGATTTTATAGTAGCAAGTAAAAACAAAATTCGCAGCATAATACTATTTATAAAGTCGAAGTACTGGTTTGTGCAAGTTGCATGGCAGTGTCAGACAATGTTCGTCTGTGTATTGCAGTCGGTGACATTTCGTAAGACAAGTCGGAATCTCGCTCGCTCGATGTGGTGGAAGAATGTCAAAATCACCATCGTCATCATTATCATCATCATTGTACGATACTTTTTCAGCTTTTTCTTGCACTGTGTTATAGAATATAGTCTATTAGTGGATTTTATTTAGTTCTGATGTCATTGTCACTTGTTGTGCATTTTTTATCAGTGTCTGTCAAGTGTACAGGTGTAGCTTGAATAAAGCTGGAAAGTTGCAAAGATAGTTAAAGTTTACAAGAAAAGCTCTGCTAACACAAGCGGGAACGTGCAACAGCAGTGCATGCTTGAAAACCCAGCAAAACAAAGTCTAAGTCAGTCGCCAGAGGGCGTCAGCTGACCGGCGGCCATAGTGTGTAGTGTTTTACTTGTACTCACCAGAGGGCATGACCTGCCTCGCTCAGCCAATGCTGTATTGGCTGGATATCGCAAATTTTTTCTACTCCCCTCTCATTTAGCGCTCTCATTCAGTGTGACACCTTTCGAACTTATGGAAAAGCTTTACGGTTTCTGAAACTAGAATCTTCCAGGCAGCCAACAGTGAAGAGTTGGTGATCCTAGCTTGCACCATTATTGACTGATCCACCCATGTGACAGACAGACAGGTGGACAGACAGAATTGCAATGGCTAAGATGCGCTACAGCAGTAGCTGCTGTTGCGCATAAGAATCAAAAATCATTTCTCAGTACATATACTGATAAGAGTGCAGTTATTATAAATGATCTATATAGGAAACCTTCAATTGCATTGTGACCAATGATGTCACATGACCAAGTGGTGATATTTTAAGGATAACTGATTGATTCTTCCTGCATAGTATCAAATGCATTTCAGTAAATGTTCATCACATTTCTTACTGTCTGTGCATTGAATGCAACATGTCATTGAACGTGTTGACAGATTGTAGTGTACTTCATCGTGTGCTTGGCCTGCGGTGGACTCGCGTGGCCGCGCTGTGTCAAAAAATAGAAATCTGCAGAGAAAGAATGCCATCATGTATTATGTCGTCATCAGTCTTCCTTCCATCTAGTATGCCAATGGTGCATCCAGAAGAATACATGACTGTAATTTAGTCGATTTCTATTTTTCTAGTTTTATAAATAAAATAATAAAAATCGAACGGGGATAACTTGTTGTTAGTGGTTTGTTTATCCTAGTTTTAAGTTATCTTGCCGGACAGAGCTGTCTTACAGTTTGGTGTGTGGTATTTGTCAGATGGTTTGATTTGCAGTGCACCCCATTGAAGGCACTGTTAGGGACACCCAAAATCTGGGTGAGTGGACCACAGTGCATTTAGCTCAGAATTAGTCAGCATGTTTTGGTCAATGGCGAGGTTAATTTCATCTTGTTTTGTTATCTGTTAATCAATAGAGATTTGTTTGTTCTGCAAATTCCTATTACACATGCACAGTATGACAGTGTGTCATAGTTTCTTTGAATTGACATGATGCTCGTTCATGAACTATGATAATACGCTGTGATGGGTGCTGTAGGATTTATAGGGGAATGGCTCGTGTAGAAATTTGATTAGCTGGATTACGGTGAAAAGTGAATCCCACCTTGCTGATTTCGCTGTGTAGTTATGACACGGTATATTCTGTGCTGTGTGCATTAAAGTCATTTTGGTAACCAACTCCTGAGCAAAAACTTGTAAACTTGCGGCTAAATGAATGAAGACAACCTAGACATGGTAACAGATATTGAAAGTGGCAAAAATCGTACAAAGCTGAAATACAGGGTGTGCCAAAAAAATGACCCAACTTGTTTTTGTCAGAATATCATCAAATCTGAACTAAATTTGGTAATTTTCGGCATACAGATAGCCAAGACAATAGAAAGTACACTTACTGTCCACATCACATAGTTTATGTCAGTGCACTACCGTGTAAAATGCAGATGTTCCAAATTGTTGCATAATGCTCAGTTGTTGTGTACGTAAAGTTTTAACAACTTAATTAAGCACACAATAAACTGAAATGTGATTTATTTAGCAGAATTATGATTTGTGTAACAACTTGCTTCCAAATTATCAGAACTTATGCCCAAAGTGTATACAATGGCTGACAGCAGCATTAACGATTAACTAATCAAAATCAGGCTCGTCGAGAGCCACAGCGGGGCCCGGGGAAACATTTTTGCGGGTCCCCTCTGGGGGAAAAATTCTTGATTTTTTTTATAAATGGTGCACTCTAATCTACTTTATATTTTTCAGCGACGGTGGGGCCCCCAAACGTCGCAGGGCTCGGGGTGGCTTACCTCCCCCTACCCCACGTTCTCGACGGGCCTGATCAAAATGCACAACACTCATTCATGGATAAAACGTGTTTTAAACTCATCCATTAGTTATTTTGTTGTTTGCTATTTTCATGGTAAAATATTTACTACCACAAAATTATTACATCACGTGGCACTTTCTGTCAAATTGCTAATAAAAAAGTGAGCAATCTGATACTGATAATCACCGTGTAATGTAACAGTTGGACTATCTGCATTTTACATGGTATTGCATTGACGTAAACTATGTGAGGTGGACAATGAGTGTACCTTACATCTTTCTATCATCTTGGCTATCTGTATGCTAAAAATGATCAAATTTGGTGGAGATTTGACGAAGTTCTGACAAAAACAAGTTGGGTCATTTTTTGGCACACCCTGTATATACTCACTCTCACACTGACTCTGTGCCATCTTTAATGTAAACTTATGATTTTTGCTGTTTTCAATATGTTGAATCATTTATAAATCACTGCATGTCATCATTAACTGCTGTTCTATATGTTTATGTTTTCCCTTGTATTGATGAACACCGAAAGCACTGAATGCAGCAGTGAATGCTGGCAATTTGGCACAACTACATTTACCATTTAAATTATATCAGCCAACACCAATATGGTTTGTAACAATCAAGAAGTGTGCACAGTGTTTGATCACATGCATTTTTGTGGCATATTTGTAAAATTATTACTGTTAAAACAGAGCCATTACTTACTTTGCGAATAAAACTGTTTAAGAGATTTGTTGTAATATATGTTATGTCTATTTTTGCTCCATTTTATTTGTATGCAACTGCCATAGCTGATTAAGTAGGCTTTGACGACTTTGTTGCATGAGTGGGGCATTGGCATTTTTTGGCTCTAAGTGAGGCAAATATTCCTGTTTAGTGTGCATGCATTTTGTACTAAAGTTATGATATATGCTTATTTGGAGTTATCTTTTCCTTGAATTTTTTTTACATTTTTATTATTGTGATGAATAAATAATGTCCAGTTATTAGATTATCTGTTGATGTATATGATAATGTTATTATTAAGTGGACAAATATGACTTATCACAGGCTACACAAACTAATTGTATTCTTGAGTGATATTTATTTGCAAATCATTGAATAGCTAAGGCTGATGTTACGTGTGCAAATGTTGTAAAAAGTTTTGGCAGAACATGGCATGTGAAGTAAACATGGTTCTTCGGTCAGGGGAAGTCAGGGAAAAAATCAGAAGATCAGAGAAAGTCAGGGAGTTTAAAAGTACCATGGTGCAAAAGTTAACAAAGATGCAGAAAAAATTTTGAACTGTTGTATGCAGACTGCATATGTACAGCAGCTCAAAATTTTTCCTGCTCGCTTTGCTCGCAGATTATTTGTAACTCTTCGACGGGAAGCCATGGTCAAATTGACCCCAGGCCCTATAAATTGTTTAATATTAAAAAATGGTTTGAACTTTTATAGACAAGACTGCGACTTCTAATATTTTTTCATTGCCTTCAATCTGGCACTTTTAGTTTATGTTTTTGCTGCTAGGGGGCACTCCTATTGAGACTCTCTCAACACCCCCTCTGCGCAATTGTGCAGGTCGGTATGTCTAAGAAAATAGCTTTTGTCAGATTTGTTTGCTAAAATAGATTTTTTTGCACATTTAATTCAAAAACTATAACATTTGGTGATATAATATCGAAAAATGCTGAAATACATATTCTCTGCCCTTCAGTGACTTTCTGTTCCTATGGCAGCAAAAAGCCCTTGGCATCAACCTTAGTGTGCTAAAACGCAATTACTTATTGTTCTAATGGTTTAGGAATCATGGCTATGGTAACCTATTCGTATGCAATTCACTGCATATCAGTTGAACTATATAAGTTGCAAAATCATCACCCACAGCAACCAACGGTTGCTGTGGGTGATGATTTTGCATAGCAACAACCTATGCAGCAGATACATTGACACTGAACCATTACCAAACTTTAGTTACCATATGAAGTAAGTTCAGTGGCTATAGTTTTGTGTAGCATCTGTTGCTATGGACACCACAATATCTAAATTTTGTGCATGCTGTTTAAATTTTGTTACCATTGCAACGAGGGTTGGTTGTAATAAAAATTTTAAAAAATGGCATTTAACTCCGACTCTGCAAACACGCTGTTTGATACAAAGATCTTGAAGATATCTTTTTTATACAAGCTTCTGTTACTTTTTGTTGCTATGGCAACAAAACCTCTAGCAACAAAATTAGTGTGGCTGTAACACAAATATTACGTGCCTTAATGTGCTCACAGTTTTGGCTGTGATGACCTATTCGTAGCTGACTACAGCGAATCTAGCGGTGTATGTTTCACATAGCAACGGTTGCTATGGCAATGGTTTTGCATAGCAACAGCTTATCCAGCAGATATATTGACATGAAACCTTTACCAAACCTTAGTTACCATATAAAGCAAGACTGGTGGCTATAGTTATGCGTATCATCCATTATTATGGACGCCACATTGTTTAAATTTTCTGTATGTTGTCTCAATTTCGTTGCCATGGCAACAAAGGTTGGTCGCAATGAAACTTAATAATGCCGTTTAATTGTTTGACCCTGAAAACTTTCTAATTCATGCACCGATTTTGGATATATTTTGTATAAAAGCCTGATATGGCATATTTTCTGTTAAATTCTTCAAAATCCGTTACCATGGTAACGCAATCGATATTAGATAACAAAAATAATACTAACATTTTTTCTGAGTGAGAGCAACTAGTTGACATTTAAAACTCCACTTAAAACTGAAAGAATCCACGATAGGATTCCCGTGGTCAAATTGACCCTGGCTTCTGGTCGGCATTATAAAATTGGGCTTTCTGTCAAAGGGTTAAATCTGTTCCACTGCCGTTATTTCTAGTGTAATTGCAAGCGATTGAAAACCGACATTGGTATCTTGCGTGAACAAATTAGTCAGGCAAAACGATTTATTTTGTCCTGGAAATTCGGGGACGAGTCAGGGAAAATAAATTCTGCAGAGTAGTAGGAACCATGAGTAAACCGTTTCTGCAATATTTGTATTTTGCATGTAGCACTGATTGCATGGTGTAGAATTTTGATTTTCTGTCTGTCTGTGTGTAATGCTGTGCTGCATAGGCCTATGTGACTGCTATTAACAACGTTTTATGTTGCAGTGGTAATTTGCCCACCCATCCACAGGCCTGGCCGGGAAGTTGTCTTGGGGGAGCAGTGCCCACTCCTCTGAGGCTTGAAGAGCCACTGTCAGTCTGTCTCCCAGCAGGATTCATTGTTTAGATAAAGTAATTTGACACAATTTAAAAATGTATTTTGTGAGAAAACGAGATATAAACTTGTGGTTGCATTTGATGTCATTTCTGCATTGTACATTGACGTTTATCTGCCTCCTCATGATAAATATCAGTTCAGAGAGTTACAGCATTCATCTAGACGCCATTTTCACAATGCTCTGTCCATCTTGGATTCTTAGGGGCTTATTGCCCCACAGTGACTTCCTGGCTATGCCTTTGCACCCACCTACAACACTGTATGAAATTCCACCGACGACTGTTTTGTCTGTTTATCTTGAGAGCCGTCGCTATATAGGCCTACAGCCTTGGAGTTGGACACAGTCTACGCACACTTGCTCACTCGCTGCTTTGTGTGAATGTGAACCAGGTAACTTGTGAACTGTTGCAACGCTTTTCCTATGATGACAGCACTGTACACAATGTCTTAATTGTTATTATTCGTTTATGCAAGGTGATACTGTATTAAGCATTTGCATGGTGTGTCCTGTATGAGATAAGAATATATTGCCTCCAAACAATATTGTGGCTTAGTTTTTTTTACGTGCGAGAGTTAGCATAGATAGCTATAGCGCATATTAGCTATGGTAATTCTGTCTACCTGCCTGTTTGTCTGTCACGATGCGGTACCGATTCAACCCCAGGTGAGATAGAGACTTCGGAAACCACCATATGATAGCCTAGAGTCTCTAGTATTTCGTGACAAAAATTCACGCCGCTGGGTGAGGGGGTCCCTGCGAACGAGGAGAGCAAGGACGTTATATTACTGCTATTGGCTTGTCTAGCGTTAAAATGGTTGCAGATAGGTACAGACATGCTGCTTATCATAACAAGCGCTGGCAATGAGTTTTTTAGGGATGTCAACATCAGTGATCTTGAACCCCCAAAATAGAGAATTTTAGTGATTTTTTTGTGATTTCGAGTTGCGACACATTACAAAAGTGAATTGCACCGAAATGGCTGGAGATTGACGAAGACAACCTGCATGTAAAATTTTCAGCATTGAATGCAGATTTTAGCAGTCCAAGTACCAACCCCTTATATTCAACGAGGCCCATGCACGAGGGTGTCAAAGTGGGGTACCTCTCTAAAAATGGTTATTTTTCCGCTGTTAGCTTATCTAACGTGAAAACGGTTGCAGATAGGCAGAGACATGCTGCTTATCACTGGTGACATGCTTTTTATTGGTATCAACAGGGATAACCTTGAATCAGAGCTGAAAATGGGTCATCTTTTTGTGACCCATGACCCATGTCACCCATCACATAGTTGACCCACGTGACCCATGACTCATGGGCCTGAATGACCTTGAGCCCCAAAATAGGGGTTTTAGTGATGTTTTTGCGATTTTCGGCTGCAAAGAGTGAATTGCAACGAAATGGATATAGACCAAAAAACTTGCAAACAGGAAAAAAAACAGGAACTGCTATAGGCTCTTGCGCGTCTCATGAGCATTAGCTCGGATTTCTCGTCTTTGTGTAGCACTTGTTGATTACATGCCTATGATGTTCACAATAATGGTGTAATCAATGCTTGACTCACCGCAGAGTGATTATTATTTACCTTTCTATTGTTGTTATACAGTGTACTGGTAGCAGCCAGTTGATTGTGTTGATGTGACTGTTTCTGTGTATTCTGTATATAGCTTACTGCTGCGATTGTTTCCGATGCATCATGTACATTTACTCTGACTGCTGCACACTCTCGTCTGTCTTTCTGTTTCAGAAAATTAGCATCTTGCCATTGAGCGTAGTGTTGTCATTGTCATTGTTGTCGTTGTCAACTTTAGAAAATGGCCACCATAAACAGCGGAAAATGATCTTTTACAAACATATCGACACATTTTGTGGTGAATTGTGACTTATTTTGAGCTGGTACAGTCTTGAAATGAAAGGAGGCATTTTTTATTGTCTGTGATTAGTTTATTTATTGATAAACTAAATAAATACTTAAAAAAGAAAAAAATTTGTGGTCCCTCAGTCCCTCACGTATTTTTTTCTGAAATTAATGTACAGAAGCTTACCATAAATTCATCGTTGCAACTGTGCGCAGCTTTGCTGCTATTACCTGGATTTCTTAAGTATTCGGAAGCCAGCTTGTGGCCTGTAGGTCTGAGGTCTGAAAATGTCGTGCTGCCCAGCAAACTTTAGAATGTCGCAACATGCCGTGAAGCGGCTTTCACAAGCCAGAAAATGTTGCACTGTTGTCCAGTGGCCTAGCCAGAAGTGTGAATTGGAGGGGTCTCGCCTTCGCCTTTCCTTCCTCTTTCGTCTACTCCCCTTCTTTCCCTCTTTTTTATTTCCCTTTTCCCTCCTTTTTCCATTTTCCCTTTTTTCCCTCTTTTTTTCCTTTTTCTCCCTTTAGGTACAGGCCCAGTGGGGTCTGCGGCGGAGACTTAGCCAAAATTGAATTACAGTGCATTGTAGCATTTAAATATGAGATCTTGTGGCAACAATTTTAATTATTTTCCTGAAAATCAACTGACCAAATTGGCACGTTTAGTGCAGTTTAAACGCCTGTTTGTCTTGTTTGGGGATTGGAGGAAGGACACTGCCCCCTCCCTTAGCTACGCCACTGCTGTAGTCCGATATTATCTGGCCTGTGGGGGCCCATTTTGTGAGGGCACTTGTTCGGACAAACGCCTCTACCGTTAATGCTGCGGATTGAAGCAAGTTGCTCGTAATTTTTACGCGCGAAAGCGGCTACTGCTTTCAGCGCGTCTTGGCCATCGCAATTCTGTCCGTCTGTCTGCCTGTCCGTCCGTCACACAGGTGAGTCAGTCAAAACGATGCAAGCTAGAATTACCAAATCTTCACCGTCGGCTGTCTGGAAGATTTTAGTTCTAGCAACCGTAAAGCTTTTCCATAAATCCAAAGGGGGGTCGCCCCGAACGAGGGCGCTAAATGAGGGGGTGAGAAAAATTTGCGATTTTTAGCCAATAAGTCGCTATATCTCAATAACGGTGCGAAATTTCAAGAGCGAATTGCGCCGAAAGCAATTGAGATAGGCATAGAAAGACTGCGTATGAAATTTTCAGCGTTAAACGTAGATTTCAACGGTCCAAGTCTCGATTTTCTACGTTCAAGGAAACCTGCGCACGAGAACATCAAAGAGCGGTACTCCCGTAAAAGTCGTTATTTTACCGTTGTTGGCCAGTCTTTCGGGAAAACGTTTGCAGATAAGCCTAGGCATGGGCATGCTACCTATCACAACAAGCACTAATGACGAGCTTTTCAGTTGTATTAACATCGATGCCTTTGAAAAACTTTAAACTTCCGAAATAGGGTTTTTTATTGATTTTTGGGATCTTTGGCTGCAGCGCACACTCCAAGAATGAACTGCGACGAAATGGCTGGAGATAGACTGACAGTTTGCGAACAGGAACTGCTATAGGCTTTCGCGCGTCTCATGAGCGTTAGCTCAAACTTCTTGTTATCATTACTGTTGAGCACCTGTGTATAGCTACGGTGCTGGAGTTTGCTCCGTCCACTTTATTGTGTAGCTGCGTGTCTGTTCGTCCGTAATTCGTCAGAGACAAACTCCAGAAGCCACAAATTGAACTGAAGATCGACCTCATCGAATGTGACTGGGCAGACCCGCAGGCTTGAGTCAAAAGGTCACACGGGTACTGTACAATGTTTGGACAAAAAAACTTCTCATATGAAACGAATAGGTATAGCCTAAACATTTCAAAAATAATCGGAAGTATGACTCTCCCTACTAAAGACCATATACAGAGAAATTGTGGAGATAAAGGCTTTTCGTTATTTCGTGTGTCATCGGCATTCGTAACTAACAATTCGCAATAGAAACTTCAAATTTCAAGAGAAATTTGTGTTGTGCACGTGGACGAACCGGACAATCCTGGTTCATAAAAAGTCCAAGAAACACGAGCTCAACACAAAATGGCTTTTAAATTGTTTACCTTTCTGAAATTTTTTGATTCTCATATCTCGGTGTCATTTTCGACTTAGTCCTAGTGCTATTTATCGGTTTTATCTGTTCCTGGCGTCACGACTGACGGAACGCAGAGGTTTTGAATAGTGACGTATAGCAAGATGCATGTGAGTGATTCTGTACAACCGCTGTATGCGAATTAGGGGCCTACTAACTCGTTTGCATAGCGAAAACATGAGACACAAGAAGACCCTGAAGTTTCTGGATGGTTCAGCAGTAGCCAAAGTTAGTAAGCCAGAGTACATTAGCCGGGCGCTGTAGTACGTAATTGTGTGCTGACGACTGTTAAGAGCATCTTAACTACGCTACTAGTCTGTTACCGCAGCAGCTGCAGCAGCTGGGGCGCTATGGCGCGTCGGTACGCAGCACATGCACGCATTCCATGCTGCCGACTCGATTCTGCGGCATCTCTCACTCCCCTGGCGCGTTCTAGGAGGCGTTGTCACTCACTGCCCCGTGCTCACATATGAACGCACGTAGCCCCTCCCTACCTGTGGACTTCGGTCCGCCGCGATTTCATGATAAAACGCGGACTGCATGTGATGGAAATATTGCGGGCACGCGATAATGGGTGCAGGAAGGGAATTTCTGTCGTTGCAACAGAAACGTGGCAGCGTGAAAGACGATATTAAAGAACGCTAGAAAAAAAAATTCACGATGTTTGAATGTGGTGGAAATAACCGAAATAGTTTATCAGTCCCCCTGTCATAAAATGTAGACTAAATAACAGCCTTCTTCTAGGAATTTGTTAAAATGTACAAATTACAATAACATCTGACAGTGCGCAGTTGCACTGAATTAGCATTGTAATTTGTACATTTTAACAGATTCCTAGAAGTTAGCAGTTTATACGAACTTGACATATAAGTTTAGTATTCAAATCAAGACTATTCAAAAGAATGATAAAGGTTAGAGGTCGAAAAATAAAAGCACGAGGAGTCCGGTACACCACTAGGCGTATTATCAACTGATTCAAATCACGAGCGAAACTTTTTAACAAAGAAAAAAGTACAATGTGGCTTCATGTCCCTATAGGTTGTTACAAACTGATACGAAACAGAAGGTTTGGTGTTTCGTGTGATAGCAGGTTCGATGACTGACTGGCAGTGCGTGCGGCTCAATTCTGGGCATCTGCATACCTCTGCGGGGGCGCATCCTGTCGTTGCCGACAGCAGAATAAATGGCATTCCGTGCCGTTGAACGAGCGCTATAAAGTTTGCCGACCGGGCCTCGCATCGAGACGCCAGTCGAGCAGAGCAGCAAAACAACTGAGCACTGCGCGTGCTGCTAGAACTTCCTCCTGCACAGTTCAGTCTGCTGCCGCAGCTCTCCGCCGCCTTGGAACTCGATCTGCTTGTCTCACTGATCCAGTCGCTGGTGACGTCGTCGAGGTCGTCGTCATCTCTCGTTGTTCTTTCTGACAAGGGATTCATCTGTACCTAGACCCGATCACAATGATGAACGACACCTCAGTTATCAAGCGATCAAGGTGAGTCGTGTGTGCCCAAAGTTAAGTAAGTAAGTAATTCTTTATTGCACAACAGTTGAACGCTATTGGAATAACAGAAAATACAACGTAGCAACATTGCAGGTTAATACAATGAACAAAAAAATAAAAAAAAGCCAAAAAGTTGCATTACTAATGTTCTGGTAAGGCTGCAACAGATTTGCATACAGTCATCTAAATAAGCATTTTCAAATAAACTTCACAATAAAACAAACGCTGGCACAGGTTAAAATAACACTGTGGCAATACAAATATAGAATTATAGTCACGGAATTTCATGGGAAAAATTTTTGCGGGTGGTAATAACAGTGGTGTTGTTTCAATGTGTTTACTGTTTTATTTGCTCCCATTCACTACTCACGGACTGGAAACACCCTATAGCTGCAGCATGGTCATCTGATGTGGCTTTCTGCGTTTGTTGGCGTATGAAATTTATACAGTAAAAGTTTGTGTTGCGCACAGGACGATCGTGACTTCTTCGGGAGTCGGCAACCTGGACGACTTGGAAGGTGGATCGGTGAAACATGCTCGACATTATCAAGTTTACCGAGGAATGTCACCAACCACCTCGTCTCGTCTCGAGGTATAATTATGCTTGCATTCAGTGTACCCTCGCTTTTTAGCTTTCACAGATATCTGGCATATTTCAGTGACCGAAAATTTTAGATCAAAATATTGTTATTGAGACGTTATCGTTAGTTTAACAAAGAACTACACTAAGGTATAGGCCTACCAATCACTTTGACTGTGCATTGCTCGTGACAGTCAGCAGACAGCGGATTGCAGCATTACTGAGACGCAAACGCATTCGGTGATAACGCTACAGTGACGTCAGTCGTAAGTATATACAATGTAATGCTGCAATTGTATAAAAAGTTAAAAAATTAAAATAGCGCATGGGAGCTCTTCAGAGCTACGTACGAAGCATCATCTGCCGTATTTCCATGCACGCGACCTTAAATCTTTACGCCACGCATCTCCATGCATGTGGAGAGGAGATGTATGATGACAGATGACGTGTGCTGCTGAACGCAGGCGCAATGCATTGCATTGTTCGTCACAAGAATCAACATGGCGCGTTGTTCAGCTGCTGTACGCCGTTACGTCACGTCAGCTGTTGGATGCGGAAAAAGCAGGCTCTGCTGTCCATGAGACAAATGATGATGCTAGTCCATACGGTCTTAAGCATGGTTTCCCTGCGTTCTGATCGTCGCGTCGCTTGCGTCAGCTGCGTCCTTTGCGTTATGCTGAAGTAATTTTCTTGCGCCACTGAAGTCAAGATAAAGCACGCAAATGCCTTGCGTTGTGTGCGTTGCATTGGGTGAAAACCAGCTTTAGCTTTATTGGGTTCTGGATCGAGATTCACGGGCTCAGTTAAGCATTCGCTGACGCCTATCCATGCAGACCAATCTAATAGACTCCAGCAATGGCCATTCAGATCTAAAATAAAACGAAAAATTTTAGGACAAGTGCACATTTTAGTGCACATAAAACATGTAAATCCACTTTTTCAAATGAAAAAAAAATGTTTTGAGACGCTTGCTTATTTTAACGATACCGGTTTTTTTAATACCGTAACTAGGCTATGTTGACTCAAATCTCGCTTCGTCCCAGAAGTTTTAAATGCGCCTTTGGCAGTCATTGCTGCTAAGACTGTTGGGTGGTCTGCTAGTACCGGAGCTGCCTATGGAAGAACTTAATGTGGACCTATACGAGGCGTGGGAACTTGAAGTGTAGCATGCAGCTGTTCGCGGCATTCTTCACCGGCAGCAGCTGAAGCTCTTGACTGTCACTTTACGGCGTTTAAACACACGCTGTTTATCAAGCTCAGTTTGCTAGAAATCCCATCCACTGAGAACAGTGTAGACATTTCCATTTGTCATCACGGCAGTTTGTGGTTTTACGTGGTCACTCGTCGTCTGCGCAGTATTCACTTTTATCGTTCAGTTTTCAGCAACTGCTTAAAGCCGATGAAGGCATACCGCATACCAAAAATAAAAAAAACCCGTTGCTTTGTTCTAGTTAGAGCCAGAATTATTACTAAAATATTTGCATTTGGCGTCACGCCAAGTTTATGCCGTGTAGTTTACCTTACTTGCCGTTTTGTTTTTGTATAAACGAACGTATGCCTACGTCAACAAGAAGCCCGGTTGTCGCTAGGATGGTCCGACCGTACCGCCTATATCCGAAGGCCAACGTCGATCCGATTTTCGATCGTGGCAAAAAAGCGATTTCCCAGAGTGACTGCAATTCCATACACGTTACGGTGACGCTGCTATATCGAACACTACTATCAGCGCTAGGATGGGATACGGTAATTCGGCACACATAAATTATGCCTGGAGGCAGCAACTTTGCATTTGAAATTGCGACCAAACATGGTTACTGTTGACAATCTATAAAAAAACTTGTAATCGCCGTATCCAACAGTACCATCGCCGACCCCTCTACGACCTACTGTTTAGCCACAGTACTGCACGATTGGCATAGCAGAGTGCGTAATGATTTTTCAAGGTCATCTAATGTCGATGATTTTCTTGTGATCTGAAAGGGCTTAAACCGGCTTAAACGACTTGTTGTAACTAAGCTTGATTCTCTCGAACTAAGACGACTTCGTGTTGATCTCATAATGTGCTATAAAATAGTCTTTAGATTAATTAATGTGGACTTCTGTGCGTTTTTTTCGTTTTGCACCCTCTTGCAAAACTCGTGGCCATGGTTATAAATTGTTTGCTGAGCAGTGTACCCATAATGTACGCTATCATTCTTTTGCTAGGCGTGTTGTTGGCCCCTGGAATAGACTCCCGGCCCATGTTGATTTTTCCTTTCTCGTTAGGTTCAAGGCTTTTCTTAATCGTACTGATTTGTCTAATTTTCTATTATATTGTGTTGATTAGGGTAGATATTAGTGTTCCTTCTGGAGCCTTTCTATCCTTGGCTGACATTTTGTTGTTTTTATTTGTGTTGCTGGTGTTATCAATGTCAGTGATGAAATAAATAAATAAATAAAAACTTTGGCTTTATCTTTCACTTTTTTAAAATACGGCGATTTATTCGTTAAAAAGCACATTTTACCCCATTTTTGTTCAACCCCAAATTTTAAAATATTTGTCTTGCACTGGATAACTAAAACTTTGAAGAGCTGTGACATTTGGCTAATTAATTTTATAATAAGTTTTCGTAAGATCTACCGTTTAGCCACAGTAGGGCTTGTCAAGTGGGGAAAAGCGAAAGTTCTGGATCCAGCGACTTCTGGGGGCTTCGCTGTTGCTTAAATATATAAATTTACAAAACATTAGTTTATACATTTGTTAACGGCAACATTTAAGGACTTGCACATCGAAAACAGCAAAAATTACAAAAGGTGATATTGCCCGCATCACACTGACTGTGGTGTCAATGTGCTGCTGAATAATAT
>Ga0209367_1004948_pt1 | contig 18468 bp, 10 predicted proteins | sample WorMetLIZISLAND2_FD_187412 | JGI IMG/M metagenome (GOLD analysis project Ga0209367, IMG submission 187412) | Marine gutless worms symbiont microbial communities from Max Planck institute for Marine Microbiology, Germany - Olavius geniculatus... ... | reverse complement strand
GGGTAATAGGGGCGACTCAACTTTCGTCGACCCGGTCGGAATTTAAAGAGCAATTTAAAAGGGCATACGGTCTGTTAACTAACGATTTATAAAACCGAAACAGGAGAAATTTGGGAATGAAAACAATTTGTAAAATAAAACTAACCAAATAAAATGGAACAATTTAGTAGATTCAAAAGAAAAATGGCCAAAAAGGAAATGAAATAATTTAGATGAATGATATTAACCAGGGATCCCTCATAAAACACTGGTATTTCATTAGGTAGTGTAACGACACACTGGAGGTGTGGTGGGATATTTAATAATAGTGCCACTACAAATTTTCTCCTTATTCCGAAGGTGAAAAAATTTTAAAAATCGGTTAATATTTGATAAAGTTATTAGCGTATAAAAATTTTGTGCCATTTTTTGGCCTACCCTGTAGTTAAATGTACAGAAAGTCGCAAAAATAATAGATACGTTTCATGTATTTTCGAGGAACTTGTTGCGAACAGAATTTAACAAAACATTGCAAAGTCAGAGGTCTTCCAGACATTTTGTTTGACAGTGTTGATGTCAAAAATCATTGGCACGAATTTTGGCACTGGTAGTCTGCCATGGTCACCCTTACAGCAATGTCGTGCTATAGTAAAATTGTCTATATGCACGGCAGACGGAAGTTGCGGTGCGCAGTACAAAAAACAAGTTCCGTAATATGAAATTTTACCAGGTTGAACATTTTTTGTCGGAAAACTTTTTTCAAAAGTACAAAATTTGCGGTTGAAATTATCCATTTTGGGGAAATTTAGAGCATTTATATTGTGAGGACCCATGTTTTTGTCGGAAATTTGTCTGACGAAAAATTGCAACTTTTTACCGCCGTTTCACACTTTCTTAACCCACGACGCCGCATGTTGTGTGTTTACAAGTCTTTGAATGCATCACGTGTGACGTAGGTCGGTGTCGTTCAAGTGCAGCAAGTGCCAGCGGGTGCTGGGTCCCACGGACTGGGTACGCAAGGCGCGCGATCACATGTATCACCTGGCGTGCTTCGCCTGCGACGCGTGCAAACGACAACTGTCCACTGGCGAGGAATTTGCGCTGCACGACGATCGACTGCTCTGTCGAACACACTATGTGGAGACTGCCACCGGCTCGTCCGAGAACGGTCAGTAAAGCATTCGATCGATTTATCCACGGCAGCGCTGGAACATTCGTTTGGAATGTGCAACAAGAAATCGGAGGTAATGCTTATGAGACGCGCGAGAGCCCACAGCACTTCCTGTTCGCGGGTTGTCTCGGTCGATCTTCATACATTTCGTCGCAATTCACTCTTCGGCAGCCGAAGATCGCCAAAAAATCACTAAAAACTTTTATGTTTAGGGTTCAAGGTCATCGATGTTGATACCACTAAAAAGCACGTCACCAGTGCTTGTTATGACAAGCAGCATGTCTGTGTTTACCTGCAACCGTTTTCACGTTGAACAAACCAATAACGAAAAAATAACCACTTTTAAGGGGGTGCGCCTTTTTGACACCCTCGTGTGCAGGCCTCTTTGAACGTGAGGGGTCGGGACTAAAATCTACATTCAATTCTGAAAATTTTATATGCTCGTTGTCTTGGTTTATCTCCAGCCATTTCGGCGCAAGTCACTCTTGAAATGTGTGTCGCAGCCCCAAATCGCGAAAAATTGTATCAAAACCTTTTATTCTTGGAGTTCAAGGTCATTTAAGATCATTGAGGTTGACATCACTAAAAAGCTCGTCGCCAGTGCTTGTATAGGCCTATGATAAGTAGCATGCCTGTATCTGTTTGCAACCATTTTCACGCTGGACAAGCCAATAGCGATAAAATGACGCCTTTCTGCGGAGGGTGCCTATTTCTCCTTCTCGTTCGTGGAGATCCCCCTCACTAAACGGCATGAAATTTTGTCATGAAATACTAGAGACCCGATGTCTTAATCATACTTGGTCTTGGATCGGTACTGGGACGTGATAGACAGGCACTAAGTCAGACAGACGGAGAGACAGTCAGGATTACCGTAGTTATTACCGCTATGCTAGCTCTCGCGCGTAAAAAAGTTTTTTTATGAACCTAAAATCTCAGCAGTTCAAATCATACTTTTCAAGGCTTTTTGACCGACCTTGTTAATGTCGAGTCTTTGGCGCGATATGTCGTCTGTCAGTCTGTCGTCGTCGAGTGTCACGCATGTATTGTGACTAAACGGTCTGGTCTTACCAAAAAAAAACTTTTGTATGATTCATTATCCCAAGCAATAGCGACAAGCGTTTTAGTGGTGTCAACGTCGATGACTTTGAATGACCATGAACCCCTAAAATAGGTGGTTTTAGTGTTTTTTTTGCAATTTGTGGCTGTGGCGCATGCAGATTTCAAGCGTGAATTGCGACGAAATGGATGGAGACCAACACAACCTGCGAACAGGAACTGCTAGGCTGTCGCGCGTCTCATGACCTTTGCTCAAATACTTGTCTTTGTACACAGAAATTTATACGTATACGTAACGAACGCAAGAAAGTACCCCGGAACGCAAACAACTAACGCAGTAGACGCAACGGCTGAAACACAATGATAGAAGCGGTCGTTGCGTTAGCTGCGTTGGTGGCGTTGCGTACAGGTTACGGTTGAGCTGCGTGGTGCAAATGTCAAGAGTGTTATCAGAATAATCAGACTTGACTGCAGACGATCTGACTTGACTTGACTTTGCGCACATCATTCCAGCTACTGTGACTCACTTCACTTTGCTCGACTGAACACACCGAAGACTGAGCTACTTGTCTAAGCCGCGACCACACGACGTGGCATGTATATACGAATCGCACAATGCACTGCCCATCGATACTCCTCCACTCCATTCATCCGTTCACTGATATCAGCTTGCGATTGCTTTAAGCTAAAGCTACCCTTGTTGTCAGAGAGCGTGTCTGTCAGATTCGTCGGCGAGCGTGCGTAGCTGACAATGAGGATTTCGTGATCCCAGCTTACGTTCTTTTGGCACAGTACAGCAGCGTGATGGACGGAGATCCACACCGACGACTCTGCCGTAGCCAAAACGTTCTGTAAAAGGTAAAGGAATAACAAGAAATAAAACGAGAAAATGTCATAAAGCAGCGTGACTGAACATTAGTCAAGTGTCCGCAGTGGCTCGAGTTATGACGTCACTGTCCACTCCACTTTATGTCCAGTGTACATGTATGTTCAGTGCCTATGTCCACTATGCGCCCAGTGCGCATGTCCAGTCAGTACGGTCACGTCGTGTGGTAGACATGTCGGTCCGGTCATTATAGGTCAACCCGGTCACTCGCTATGGTCAACGCAGACAGCGATAGACGCGACTCGAGCAAATTGAATCAACGAATTAAAACTCTCGATATTCGATTGTTTGCTCCGGCCTGCCGGCGGTCCAGTCGTGGTCGGCACGTGGTCGATAGCGAGGTAATTGAATTGAGCCCGCCAGCGATGACCGCACAGATGACTTGTGACTAGCCTCGGCTGGCTCAACATCGATTGACTGCCGCGCCGGCACATCACAGTTGCCAACTGGCATTTTACGATGTAAGTCAAATTTCAATTTGCGATAAGCTTAGCTGGGACAGGGCATCTGCATTTTAAAGTAAAATCTAAGAAAAAAACTTTTAGTGACAGTTTGGGCATTTTAGCATTATTTTTCATATTTGGCGTTAAAATTTGGCACTATTTTGCATTAATATAACTTTTGTAGTATTTTTGCTAGCGTAGATTAATATCCAATGTTGAAAATGGCGTTTATCCATCTCCGTTGTTCATGAACGGCCGATAAATAGCTTTTGCACAAAGCTGTATTTTTTAAACGAGTGCATGACTTAGCATGAAAAAGTTTTTTTTGAATCAAGCTAAATGAAAACAAAACTGCACAATTGCGAAAAAGTTCGCATTTACAATCAGAGTTAATGTTCAGCATTTAAACGACTGACCTCATCACGAACTGTACTGTGAAAATTTTGGCATTTTTGCGGCCATTTGGCAGTAAAATACGTTACGATTGGCACGTTTCAGCCAACAATAGCTGGCAATCGTACGGCAGAGAAACTGTATTAGGCATCTAGGACTATCCACGACACAGACACAGACACAGCTAGCTAGAAGTACCAGGGTCAGCGTTGAGTTGAGGTGGTTGTCGAATCTGCGCTGAGTGTCAATAGGGGCCTATCAGACTCAGTGTATCTCGTCTGTCGTCCTATCTCAAGTTCTCAACATAGCCTCACAGTAACTTCACCGCAGCTCACCGCTTTGACCAAGATTATGTCACGTAATTCACCTTAACCTAAAATGACTTTTTCACTGCTGACGCTGTATAAATGCATTTTGACTTTTGATTGATTGACTGAACAGATTCGTTCTAAATATAGCATACCGTTAACCAGGCCCGTCGAGAGCCACAGCGGGGCCCGGGGAAACATTTTCGCGGGGCCCTCTGGGAAGAATTTTTTTGAATTTTTCTTTTCAAAATGGTACATTCTGGCGTACTTTATATTTCTGGCCGACGGTGGGGCCCCCAAACGTCGCGGGCCCGGAGTAGCAAAACCCCTCTATAGGCTCTACCCCATTCTCTCGACGGGCCGCGGTTCGTCACAGTTGTCTATTGTCTCAACCGATGCTCGACTATGACATCTATCTGAATTTTTCTATGATAGGGATTGCTTATTTTTTAGATTGCAGAAGAGAGCTTACGTTTCGTATTTGAGTTGATAGAACATAATGAGTGCTTGTTGTTTGTTGCGTATCTTGCTTGACTTTGCATCTCACAGCAGGTTCGCGTCGAGACCGTGGCTGGAATTTTTCTTCGGGGCGATTTTTTCTTTTCCTTTTTTATCTCTTATCTCCCCCTTTTTACTCCTTCGCTGTGTTTTTTCTTCCATTTTTCCCATTTTTTTCCTCAAATCCAGCTAAAGGTGTTTGAGGAGCGCTCAGAGCTGTAAACTGAACTGAACTCGCTTAGTACATTTCGCGAAGTGAACTGTGCTAACATGAAGTAAAATGCACTGACATATTTCAGTTCATTTTTGTCGCTTTGTAATTTTGCACACACTGTACTTAAACTGTTTTATTGATTGTGTGATAGATTGATTGAATATTGATGGACTGAATATACAGACGGCGAGGACGGGTCTGGACATAAGCTGAAGACGAAGCGCGTGCGAACGTCTTTCACCGAGGAACAACTTCGAATCCTTCACGCAAACTTCCGCGTCGACAGCAATCCAGACGGACAGGACCTGGAGCGAATTGCTCAGCAGACTGGGCTTTCCAAGCGAGTCACTCAGGTCAGTGATTGGCCATTGCCAACTTAGGCCCTGCCACGTCGTCGAAGGCATGCAGTGTTAAAGCGACACATTTATGCGAGCCTGCACCAGATAACTGTATAGCTAACGAACTAAATATTGATGTATATCGTGTAATACTGATAATACATAATTTTGTCATAAACTGTTGAAAAATATCAAAACTACAAACCGCGTGCAAACAATAGCACTATTGTCTGTTGTGTAGTTTCTATCGTCTGGTAGCAGCTAAAGAACGAATTCACAGTTGTAGTGGGTGTAATTTTCTTTAAGACAAAGGAAAAATCGAATAGGTACGGTATCTTTATTTCTTTCGGCGTATTTTCGGCGCACACAAATTTGGCGGGCGGTGAATTCGGCAATCCGCTACTACAGCGTGCGGCTCTAAGTGCGTTCTGGTTTGTCCAGGTTTGGTTCCAGAATTCTCGCGCTCGACAGAAGAAGCACCAGCAGACGACGACAACGACTACAGTTGTCAGTCTGTCGCACGTCCGCAACAACAACAACAGCTCAAGTCCTCCCCCGCGCCCCAACACTCCTACGTCACTGATGACGTCACACCAGCACCCAGCAGCTGCCGTAGCTGTGCTGTCAGCAGCTGCAGCTGCTGCCGCTGCTGGCTGCTACGTTAACCTCAATCTCCGACAGTCATTGGTTCAGCTTCAGACCAGCGGCGTCGTAGGTCAGCAGCCTTGTCATCTATTTAATTTAAATATTTCAGTATATAAATAATATTTAAGTAACGCAGTGGCAGGGGAAAAGCTGGGGCAGGATGGGCCAATTGCCAATCCTTCTACATTTTTACGCGCGATAGCAGAATGTTTCGCCCGTCTTAGCCGTAGCCTAGGCGTCCGTCTGTCTGTCTGTGTGTCTGTCTGTCTGTCACACTGCGATTGTATCAAAACAGTGCAAGTTAGAATCACAAAATCTATACCATGGGATGCCCCAAGAACTCTAGTTTTTCGTGACAAATTTTTATGCCTCTGGGTGAAGGGATTCCCCTCGAACGAGGGCGTCAAATAGGGGCATTCCTTACAAAGACGTTTTTGCCGCTATTGGCTCGTAGCGTGAAAACGGTTGCAGATAAGTACAGACATGTTGCTTATCATAACAAGCACTGGTGACGGGCTTTTTAGATTTATCAACTTTGATGACCTTCAACGGCCTGAGCCCCCAAAATAGAGGCTTTTAGTGAATTTTTCACAATTTTTTTGTTGCAGTGCATATTTCAAGAGTGAATTGCGACGAAATGGCAAGAGATAGACCAAAACAATCTGCGTATGATATTGTTAGCATTAGACACAGATTTTAGCAGTCCAAGTGCTAACCACTTAGATTCAAGGACGTCGGCGCAGGTGGGCGTCAAAGAGGGGTACCCCTCTAAAAAGTGGTTATTTTACCGCTATTGGCTCGTCTAGCGTGAAAACAGTTGAAGATAGGCACAGACATGGTGTCAACATTGATGACCTTGAATGACCTTGAACCCCCAAAATAAGGGATTTAATGTTTTTTTTTAATTTTCGGCAGCGGCGCACATTTTAAGAGTAAATTGTGCCTTAATGGCAGCAGATAGACCTAGACAACCTGCGTATGAAAATTTTAGCACAGAACGTACATTTTTTAACAATCTAAATTTCGACATTTTAAATTCAAAAAGTCTTCCGTACAAAGACCTCAAATTTGTGTACTCCTTGAAGACGCAGTATTATTCTATTGCATGCTGTACACGATTGTCCAGGTGGCAGGACCGCTGCTGTCGGGAGTCACTTGAGCTTTGCTCAGATTACTTGTAGTCTTTGGGAAAATGTTTATTTTTTCGAAATTTTTTTGAAAAAAATACAAAATTTTGGTCTAAAAATTTTCCGTTTTGGCCGAAATTTAGGAGCAAAGTTGCAATTTTGAGTGCCCATATTTCTCTGTCAAAAATTTGCAGCTATCTGTCGGCAAATTTTAACTTTCTGCAGCGCCAAATTTTTAACGCATGACGCCGCTGAGTATCTGCATATTTTAGTATGTAAATATAAATACAATTTAATTACTGCTGTGGTATCTGAAACAGCGTTTATATTAAATACTATATATACAGACACTGTCGAGCAGTTACTGGTGGTGTTTAATGAAGCGGTTTCGTAGGCGGCAGCGATGTTCGAAATCCTTCGGCTGAACTTACTTGTACTTGTACTTGTACTTGATGATGATGAGCTCTGTAGCTTTCGCTTTATATGCCCATATCTAACCAGTGTCTGTCCAATCTGTTTTTGAAAGCATTCACTGATGGAGTCTCGATTACATGTTGTGGTAAACTATTCCAGCTTTCAATAACTCTGGAACTGAAGAATGTTCTGCGAGCAGTTGTTGAACATCTAGGCATAAATAGTTTCAACTGACGACCACGTAGACCATGTGAGTTCGTAGCCAACCGAAAGAACCTCTGTTTGTCAACACGTTCTTTCCCAGTAAGAATTTTATAGGTTTCAATAAGATCGCCTCTGATTCATCGTTGTTGTAATGAATGTAAACCGAGTATCTTCAACCGTTCTTCATAACTTTTCCATTTTAATCCTTTGACCAATTTTGTTGCTCTTCGCTGGATTCTTTCTAGATTATCGATATCTTTCTTCAAATGCGGTGACCAAACTTGAACACAATATTCTAAGTGTGGACGTATGTATGTTTTGTACAGTACCATAAAATCTTCTTTATCTATTACTTCAAAGTGCCTTCTAATCATTGCAAGAACTGACTGGGCTAACTATTTAAATACGTTTTGAACTAGTTTCAAATTATTCAGAATAGTATTTTAAAATACGTGTTTGTTAAAGTATTTTAAATATTTTTAAAAAGCACGTATTGCATTTTGTGTAAAATACAAAATGCATAACAACTATGAGAAGCGCAGATCTCTAATGTCAGTTATCGCAACCGTTGTTTTCAGGTTTCACCGTCGTTTTTGTTTACGGCCGGGCCGCCATCATATCCGCAATTAAAATACATATAATAAATGCACGAAATATTTCAAAATGCTGAACATTGCTGTGTGCATAGGTCAGTCTGCATTTGTCGCCGATCCAGCGCCTGACGTTGCAGCTTCAGTCACTTCTTCTGACATCCACGATCAGTTTGTACTCATTCGATTCTTCATTGTTTGACTAGCTTACTTTTAGAAACTTACACGGGAGTATATAGAACTGTGTTTTAGTAGTGGCCTTGTTTTTTATTAGCCGACCGTATTAATGGTCGCGCTTATTACGGCACACTGTTTTGTCTGTTGTCTGTCTGTCTGTCTGTCTGTATGTCTGTAACGAATGTATTGTGGTTAAACCGGGTTTTACAGGAAAACTGTCTGAAGAGAAAAATATACCGACCGCTAACTGTTACCTGTGGTACCACGTTTGCAAGTTATATAGGCCCAAGTTAGCAATAAATAACATTTACATTCGCGGGCCTTCGGACACAGACAATACGGTCGGCTTTCCCTAGCGACAGCTGGGTTTTTTTTATCGTATTTTTTATTTTATTTTTGTTACTGTATGTTTTTGCACTGCGACAGTTGCATAAATGACGCTTCTGTGCTATGCGGATGAGGGGCACCATACGCTACAGTACAGTAAATAATACGATATGATATGATGGCAAATGATGCGAAAATAGCTAGCGCTACCCGCCCTGCACCGTCTGCACGCTGCTCGTGACTGCAGGGTTAGTGCGCTGGCGACGACGCGCTTGCTGCTGCTGTGATTGCGTACTGCAGCCAGCCACTGGGGGGCGCTGAAATCGCGAGATCTGACATCGCGAGACCTGACAACGCGGCACCAGATCAGGAGTTGAGCAAAAAGGGTGCCTTCATCAGCGAGCATAGACAACTGTACTGTCAGTCCGACTAATGAAGCGTGGCCAGCCGGCCGCAAAGTCACATGGCATGCACTTGTCAGTTAGTAGGCCTTGTCATCAACTGATGGCACCAAACGAAAACTGCCAACATTAGTGACGTCAAGACTAAAAGCCGGTCTAGACGTCTCGTGGTCCGCGAAGTGTGTCAAGTTTGGTCAGTATAATATTTTTCTAACTAAACGTGTGTCACAGTTTACTCAATGTTGAACTGACTGATCTTTCTTTTTATAGAATTTTTTTATATAATACTGCTGTATTGTGTTATTTTGCAAAACGCGTGCCAACTGTTGATGCAATGTTTTTATATAATACGTGCAATTAAAGTTAATTTTATGCGTCATTTAGCGTTACTTCGCATTGTCTCGCAATGTCCACCCTTGCGATCTGGTGCCACGTTGTCCATTCTCGCGATGTCAGGTCTCGCGATTTCAGTTGCCCCCAGCCAGCCGTTCAGTGTTTAATGTCTATAGTTCTAGTCCTAGTCTGTCCATGCACTCGACACAGAGCTTTAAGTATCACGTTCGACATCGTCGTGTAATTGCTGCAAATTGCCGCCACCGGCCAGTGACTAGTCGATCGTTCTGCGGCGAACCATTGGCTCAGTAACCGCGTACGACTCACTAAATACCGGCCTTTGAGATGATCGCTGTCCACCGCTCATAGGCTTGCGCTGCGTCGACAAGAACCGGTTATTTGGAGCATCACTGGGCCTAAGTGGTGTTTCTTTCCGCTTCAGCGCTTGCACTGCGTTTGTGTTCCGTAATCCTCCGTTATAGGATCCCCTGTCAAGTCTTCCCCGCCGATTATTTACATTTGCCGCGTTTTTTACACCCGGGCGATTCCATTACGCCGACTACGACGTAATTTTAATGGCGGGAGACATTTCTTCACGAGGAAAGAAAGATTTTAATAGTCGAAGAAGCACGTTAATGCCACGATTATTTTTTTTTCAGCTGATTTTTCATGAGGGAGACGGCTAGGCTGAGTTGACACGGATGGCTAGTTACATACCGAGATGGTTTATCCGTTTGCTGACAATCACCCATCCAAGTTCTAAGTTCGTTGATATAGCACATAGCATGTTAACCAATAGAACACGCCACAATCAGTAGGCAACACAAATACATTTATTAACTCGAGCAGTTCTTCATTTTATGTAGCGCGCAGTACGTTTGGTTACTTTGGTAGTAAATGCACGAATGGTTAGCTTCTTTATAGTATCTTCTTATTCTTCTCTTTTCATAACTGCAATGTTTTATCGTTAGAATAAAAATATATTTTACATGAGCTATCATAAGTTTTTTTTTCTGCCGTCAGTGTGTAACGGTAGAACGTTGGATTTGTAGTCGCGAGGTCTTTGGTTCGACTCCCCGTCGGGACGCTAGCCATCAAGCGGACAAATAAGCCATCTCGGTAGCCTATGTTATAACCAACACCAAGGTTAACTCAGCCTTTCATCCCTCCTGGTTAGGTAAATCGAGTATCGGCTTGTTTGGCTGGGGTTGAGGCAGGCGCGTTTACCTGTGTCGGGTGTGCGATCCCATATGGCAGGTGACGCTGCGTAGCTTTGAGATAGGTTTCAATGAAAAGCTATACCATTTAGTCCTTTAACCCTTAAATGAGCTATGGTTGTGTCGGTAGGTCGGAGCTGAGTGAGCGAAGTCACCTGTACGACGATACATCAGCATCAGCAGCCGATGTGACGTTGCTACTGGGCGGTGGTGCAGCATCAGCAGCAGCCTACAGACAGACTCTGGATCTGGTCACATCACCATCGCAGCATCACTCGTCACGCCATTCGCACCCGGCCCAGACTTTCAGCGACCGCCGCCAGCAACAACTGACGCAGTTTGAGTCCGCAGTCGCAGTCATGTAGACTTCTACTCCGTCCAGTCCACTTGGTCCAAGGCCGAGGTTAAGTCGGAGACTGTGAGTGACGCAATCGTCTCAACATCTATCACACGGCGGCGCAAAGGTCCAGACTTTCAGCTTCCACCATCACGACGCCCAGCGTCAGAAAGACTTGGTGCAGTTTGACTCTGCTGCTCTGGATGCGGTCTGCAGCCGGTCCACACCAGACTCGTCGTGCTTCGCCGATTACTACAGTCAGACCGACGCCGATCTCTCCGAGTAGGCTTACAGTCTTGATCGCACTCGCTATGTTACACTGACTGACTGTCCATAAGCTACTGCCACCTCTCTGACGGGGGCGCTATCCACATTTTCAGAGACTCCCGATCAATGCTATTCTTTCGGCGGCGTAATGTGATAAAAAGTAGGGGAGCGGGATGACAGGAAGTTGTTCCGACATAACAGCAGCAAATTTCCGACAGAGGAGACTATGCGTGCAGGAATGCTTATAATTTCAATTTTGCCGCTAAATTTCTCTTCACTCTAAACGGATGCTTTTTAGCCCCAAGTTTGTATTTGAAAAAAATGGTTGTACAGGATAACCGTTAGAGGGGGATTGTCCTCCTTGCCCCCCTTGCCACAACACCACCGCAGTTGTTTCTCTTTGAGCCTAATTGACTTAGTGAAGTAATTTGCTGTGTAGGCCTACAGTGTTATGTCAACCGATTTTAACAACTATTCTTTCAACGTTGCATTCAGATATGTAGGCCTATACTTTTACGTGTTACTGTATTGGCCCCTGTAACATGATTAGGCAATTATTATAGACGACGATAAAATAAGCCTGTATTAATTTAATTGCTAAATTTGTAATTAGCAATATTGTATATACTGCTGTTTTGCGCACCGTGTCATTGTGCAATGTACAGGTACATGCATGTATTGTTCGGTGCAAAATTTATTACGTGTATTTACAATCATTTGCTTCGTTCCGTAAGATAGATCGAAGTGACCAACGTAATCAAAATAGCTCGTGCTGTAAAAATGTTAACTAGAAATTTGCGGCAGAGCTTAAAAGTCAATAAATAATTATTGGCAAAAATATGGACAGAAGTTGGAGGCTTAGATTTTTGGCCTACCCTTTGCAATACGAAAATTTTATTCTAACGCTCTTAATGGAGCGAAACTGAGAAACAACGACTCTGCGTCCGTTAGTGTATAGAATAAACTCAGCCGTCGTGCAGTGTGCTCAGTGAGTCTATAAAACAAACAATGCCGTGACTTCTATAGCATAGTGCTAGACTTCGTGTAGGTAATGCAACCGCTTTCACATTAGAAGAGCCAATAGGGTCAAAATAACGTTTTTAGAGGGGGGGGGTACCCCTCTTTGACGGTAAGACGCGCGAGGCATTCTACTATTGCGCGTAAAACTGATCACGACAGCTTTACTGCATTACTTTTCATCATAACTGAACATCACAAACTAAAGAAAATATGCTCAATGGTACTCTATTTTGACTAATTGTAGTTTTCTATGCAGAACAGGACTGTCATCAAAACCAATCGTCGATGGGAATTTATTCCATGGGAATAAGGGCCATTCTCATTCCCATGCAGGTTGTTTCCCATTCCTTCCCATTCCTTCCCATTCCCATTCCCAATTTTGTCATCAATTCCCATTTTCATGGAATTCCCATGGGATTCCCATTCCCATAGGGAATCCCATTCCTATGGTCATCTCTACTCTAGAACGTGTTCAAAATGCTTTTTATACAAAACAATTTTTTGAACATTATTTTTTTTTTTGGGGGGGGGCAAGGCTTGCCGTTCAAAGCGATCGATCGGTCGATCGCCTAAATGCCCGCCAGGCGATCGAAATTCGATCCCCCACTCGCTGGCCACGATCAATGCTTTTTGGTTGCCAAGTTTACGCAAATTTGCGATTGGTCATTGCCATTATTTAATAATTGAGTAGCGAACCTTTGCACGTGTATACGATACGAAAACTCTGTCAAAACATGCTGCTTTTGTACAATTTTTTCAGTTACCACATTTTAAATTTTTTTTGTAGCATTGTTGCTGTGTTATGTCTAATATCAATGTGTTACCGTAAGATGCGTTTTACAGCTCGAAAAATAATACAAATGCATTTGCGGCCGAAGCTCCGCCCCGGTTTTTGTAGACTCCTGGAAAAAAAGAAAAAGAAGAAAGCAGAATGAGTAAAAGAAGGAGGAAAGAAAAAAGAAAAAAGAAAAAAGAAAAAAGAGGGGTTGATGTGATTTGAGGGTGGTTGTTTTTTGGCACTCAAGGGAAAGACCTCTGATCTTAGCGTATACACTCAACGGTGGTACTTATGTTCCCTCTCATAATCGATCGTCTATCGATCGCCTACCCTGTGCGGCGCGATCGATTTTTCAATCGCCTCTCATTTTCAAATGGCAAGCACTGCCCGGGTGCAAGGGACACGACGCCCACTGTCCTCACTGCGCGCATCTGGAGGCCACGGTCATTAACACGGCCAACATTTGGCGACACGCGGTTTTGACATGGGTTGACTGAAAATGGAGCACCGATTTCTTAGTTTCTTATGAAGTGGACAAGTAATTTGAGCAAAGTTCACGTGACGTGCGACAGCAGCAGTCAATCAGTGTACAGCGTGCGTGTTTGTCGTCCGTCCGTCACGGTGCAAGATAGGGCCTTTATAGCAGTGGAAATCTCAGATTTTAGTGGACGTGGTTCTCTGTCGGTCAGTCGAAACTCTGCCTGACAGAATTCCGATAACTAGTATGTATATATGACGACTGTTCAGCCGGTAACCCTCACAAACTCAGCATCCAACTCTTCACCTGCATAGCATCAAACACGAACGTCTGCTGAATCCACGTCACATTTAATACTAAAACAAGAGACAGACAAAAATTAATTAAAGTGCAACCGTCAACGATTGGAAAATTACAACTTGGATCGCAAAAAGACTAATCAAATACGAACGCAAAAAAACTAAACATGTCTTCAACAAAGAATGACTCAGGCTTAGCAGCGCTAGATCCGAGCCAGTAACCCTGAATCTTGATCTCACAATCCCAGATGCGCCCCTCCACCGAAATATATTATTTATCGGTCATGAGGCCACGCTCCGTTTCCGTTTTAATAATCTAATCAAACCCTTTTATGTTTTTGTGGATATTATGTTTACAAGAAATGATTGCATGCAAGAGAACGAAAGCAATGATTTTATTCATGCGCGTGATTCACGTCCAAGTTACTGTTCATTAACGCCTTTAAAATGATGCGTGCAGCTAAAGTCAAAGTAAAAATTACTTGACATCCATCATAATTGCTTTTATGTACGGCAAAGATTAATATGTTCTGAAATGCATCATATACTCTTTACCTACTTTTTACGTCAGCTAAAACATAAACTTTTTATTTTCCTAGCACACCGATCGCGTTCGAAGTTATGACAGTTAACGCGCTGCATAAATTACTTACTTACTATATACGAGGAAAATGCTGATTCGGCTGTGATAAGTTAATACTTGCACCATTGCCTTTATTAACCAACCTGTGATCAGAACATCCATGTCAATAGCATGCGGTGCTGAATTGTCTCTCAGTTCCATGACGACTTTCTGAGGACTTCCGACCTGCGCCACGAAGACGAACTTTCCATTGAAGGCAAGCGAACTCAAGTCAACCCCAAGGACGTCTCGCATCGTGGTCTTGGGATCGTCGCCCCCTGCGGCGGCTGACTGCTCGAATATTCGCAATGGCTCGTCGCCAGTCGCTCCGACGATAATCGTACCTATACAAGTAACCCGGTCACCGCTGTCAAACGCGCATCTAGAAATCAATGATAGGCAATTACATGTGAATAAAATTGGAATTAGGCAACACAACTCAGCTAATTTCCAACACAGAATTTACTTGTTCGCAGAACGATGGCATGATAGTCGAAAATAACAGTAGCCGAGCAGCCAAGTTTTCTAGCTTGTGAAATAACTACAAAAAGCTAGCGAAGACGCGCTAAACAGTTATACCGTTCCTGTTGGAGTACTGACCTTTAAGGTCATCCAAGATCAATAAGTTTCACGTCATCTGTAAGGACGTATGCCACTTCTTATTAGTGATTAAGAGTAACTTTGGACTGAATACATCGCCCGTAATGTGATGTTTGCTGCGACAGCAACACGCTCTGGAATTAATTTATTATTTGTAAGTTTATTTTGCCAAGTCACTGACATCACTAAACACTACAATTAACCCTGCTAATACCGTGGGGTCAACGTTGACCCCAAAACAAAATTTTTAGTGTAATTTTTCTGCAGTGATTGAAAATAAAATTTTGGAATTTCGTGACTTTTAACATTTTTGTGCACACATTATCTACGTATGACAGTTTTATGTGATTGATAATTACCTCCGCCAAGAAGGTTATGTTTTTGCCAGACTTTGTTTGTCTGTTTGTCTGTTTGTTTGTTTGTTTGTCTGTGTGTTAGCAAGATAACTCAAAAAGTTATGGACGGATCTTTCTGAAATTTTGAGGATATGTCGGGCATGGCAAAACCTACAGGTGGTTCAATTTTTGGGGGGGGGAATCCAGCAGGAATCCTGGATTCTGCATCACTTTAAATTTTTCGTTACCACTGCGTTAAAGCGGGCATACGGGAACCGCTGGCAAAGCGAAGATGGTGACGCCACCTAGCGAATAGCATTGTTTTGGCGGAGGTACCTGCGAGCTGATTGCTTTCTAGTTAATTAATAGAATTTAGCGAACATTTACATCGAGTACCAGCTGAGGTCAACGTTGACCGCAGATGCTTTGTGTACTAATGAACAGCTGTTGCAACAATAAATGTGGCAGATGCAAATAACTACACATTGAGTCGATAAGCAAAATATCAAACTTTTGTCCACATCTTTTGCAAATGTTGATGAAGTTTAAAAAAAATCTCCACTGTTGCAACCTCAGAACGTTAGAATACAACGATCACTTTTTATCGAGGCATAGCAACAGTTGCTGCAACAGTTGCAGCAACTCTTGCAACAACATATCTTGCAATAATTACAATAACTATTGCAATGAAGACTGTCACCCACTGCTGCAAATTGTTGCAACAACTGGTGCAACACTTGCTGCAATAGTTGCAACAACTCTTGCAACAATTTTTAGCACAACAACAGCTGCTGCAACAAATTGAACAAATGTGGCAACAACATTTGCTGCAATAAGTACACAAACTGCTGCAACAAGGACTGTCACCCTTTGCTGCAACATTCTTGCAACAATTGCTGCAACAGTTGCAGACACGTTTGCAACAATTGTTTATACAACAACAGTTGCAGCAAATGTGGCAACAACGCCTGCTGCAATGATTACAGTAAATGCGGTCACAAAGACTGTCATCCGCTGCTGCAACACTCTTGCAACAACTGCTGCAACAGTTGCAATAACTTTTGCAACAATTTTATACAATAACAGCTGCTGCAACAGTTCGAGCAAATGTGGCAACAACATTTGCTGCAAAAATTTTTATAAGTGCTGCAACAAGTACTGCAATGTTCCAACAACTTTTGGGCAACAATTGCTAATTTAGCAACAGCTGCGGCAACTGTTGCTGCAATATAACAACAACATCGGCTGCAATAATTACATTAGCTGCAACTACAATAACTACTATAATTGCAACAACAATTGCCAGAATAACTGCTGCAATATTGTTGCAACAACTCCGCAACAGTTGCATCTACAATATTGTTACAACAGTTGTTGCATATGAAATTAAGTATAACAAATAAATAACAAATTAGAAGCAAACTTACATGCAGAAATGTGTTAAAAATAGACAAAGGTGATTGGGATCAACGGTGACTCTAGTGGTATTGGATGGGTGTAAAAAATGGCGGTAGTAGGAGAATTAAGTAGTAATAAAAAGCCAAAAAACACGCACAAACCAGATCAATCAAAATACAACTAAATTTTTAGTGAAAAAGCTCAAACAACCTATAAAGCCTTCACAAATAGTATAGTTGTCACATCAGATAGACCCTAACGTTAGCAGTAATATAAAGGACTGTACAGTTGATGCGATGTCGGCCCGCCATAACGAAGGGTTAGGGTTAGGGCCTGTTAAAGTTGGTTTAGCGTCTGATAAGTGCGGTTTTGTCGTCATCTAACACAGTTTTTGGCTGCATTATGGAATAGCGGATAGAGAACCCAAGTCGTTGATACCGGTTGGCTGAGACTGGAGGTAGCTGATGAGCTGGTATGCCGCGTCAGGGTCGCTCCAAGCGTCGAAGTACCGATGGCTGCTGCTGCGGCAGTTGCCTGGCTGTAAGACGTACATGACCAGACCTCTCAGCACGGCATGTATCAGCGTCAGGCCGTTGACACTGACCGCTGTGTACCAGTCAGCCGGATACGGATTAATGTCGGCGTACTTGCCGAACGCATGCAGCGCCACGTAACAGCTAACTGCATCCATTCATCATGTTCATCACCATAAGCAACATTACTGGTTCAGCGAGCGTTTTGTCTGAACTTTACATTTTTTCTTAAATTCGGATATTATCCTTATATTTCATTTTAGGTTTCAGGCATAGAAGATGTTGTAAACCATTGTAAACCATTAGTCATTTTTGAGGTTAGTCATATTTTGATCGACCGATCGATTGACTGATCGATTAGCATCATGATCAGATAAAATGCACATTACCTAAAAACACAATAAGCGTAAATTTAGGCTATAAGGAAAAAAACACAAAAGTTTCTGATTTGCCGTAGCGACAGTAGCGTCGAAGTTAGCAAAGAGCAAATAAGAAGCTTTTTCCTGAAAACAGCGGTACAGATACGTAAAGCATGTCTTGCAATATTTTTTAGCCTTTGCCCACGCTTGTCGGTACCGGTATCTAAAAAAGCGAATGATCTTGTTTTAATATCGTATAAAAGCGCCGTTTTGGGTTTTCCGTAAGTAAAACACAGACTCCTAGAAGCTTAAATTAGCTGCTAAAGAGAAAAAAATATGTTCATTTTTTGAAAGATTCTTCAAACTTTGCTCGCTGTTTGCACCTACTCCCCTATTTTCGGGCCCGCGCTATCCGATGGTGTCATTTAAATTATCCCCCAGCCAACCCCGTTGCCACGGCAACGAATTTTGGGACAAAATTGGCTATAACTCGGCTTATGTAAGAGATATCTGCAAAATTTTTGCGTCTGTGGGGGGTTTTCGGGGATAGGCCATCGAATGATGCCACGCGAATTTTTCCCGAGCGACCCTCGTTGCCATGGCAACAAAATTTGGGACATAATGGGCTAGAACTCGGCTTACGTAAGAGATGTATCGAAGATCTTTGCATCAGATGGGGTGTTTTCAAGATCGGTTTATTTTGGTATGGGCAGTGCGCAAT